>Ga0181529_10000024_pt1 | contig 175392 bp, 154 predicted proteins | sample PEATcosm2014_Bin_36_FD_119763 | JGI IMG/M metagenome (GOLD analysis project Ga0181529, IMG submission 119763) | Peatland microbial communities from MTU Mesocosm Facility, Houghton, MI, USA - PEATcosm2014_Bin10_30_metaG | ecosystem: Environmental > Terrestrial > Soil > Wetlands > Peat | place...
CCGAGGCCAGGACCGAAGCCGATCTGCTCGCCGCCATCGCCCAGGCCCTCCGGGCCGTGAGCGCCCAGGACGCCATGAGTTTTTTTGCAGCCTGTGGCTACAATATTATTTGAAATGCTCTAGACCCAGGCCCATACGGAGAACCCGAGCGGGAGATCAGCCATCCGAGGCATTCCTCAGGCGTTCCCGAGAAATGGACCGAGATATCATCGTCTCCACGTCAATAAGGCGTGCGCCGCCCGCCGGACCGTTCCTTGCCCCCTCTCCTCCAGCGGCCCCAACTATCGCAACGCCAGGGCCGAGCATCCCCGGCAGCCGGCCCCAGGGGGAACCGGCGATTTTCTTGCCAAAGAGGCCGTGCCGCCCTACCGTGGCGGCCCCAAAGAATACGCAAACCGCATGAGGTCGCGGGTTTCGCCGCGATTGGCCGGCTTGCGTAGGCGTCATGCCCGATACCGAATTGCCGAACGAGGGTTCAAATTGACTCAATACTCCGCAAGCTACGACGAGTATCCCTGGACCACGCCTCTGCTGGAAAATGGGGTTTGGCTGGGAGTCTTTGCCCTAGGCTCCTTCATCGTCTCCCTATTAAGCGGTTGGGCCGCGGCCGCCTACCTCGGCTACTCCCTGATTTGCATGTACCTGTTGATGCCGAGAATGGTCTGCACCCACTGCTCTTACTATGGCAGGACGTGTCACTCGGGCCAAGGAAGGATCGCCGGCCTTCTGTTTTCCCGTGGCGACACGGCGTCGTTCGGTTCCCGTTTCAAGTACAGCAGGTTTGCGGCGCCTGTCTTTCTGGCGCCGCTAATCATTGGCCTGGTTTTTTGCGCCCTTCACTTCACGTGGAGTCGTCTCGGGGCGACCCTGGCGTTTGGAATCCTTGCCCTTGGATGCACACGAGCCGTCACCTGCGGACTCGGATGCCCCCACTGCAATCAGAGGGCCCTATGCCCCGCGATCCAGAGGCGCCGCAATAAGCCGAGTATTCCGGAAAGCCGCTGATTTCCGGGGCCCCTAGCTCCAAGCCTCGAGGAGGGGATCCAATGGCAAGGCTGTTGGGGGATTCCCCGCCCCCGGCCTCCCTGGACCCTGTGCGGCAGGGTTTTATTGAGGCGATTGCTGCGCAGCGCCTTGCGAAGCCGCGCGGGAAGCCGTCCCCCGAGGCCCCGGGGAACGCTTCTGAGGCCGATTAGCCGCTGACGAAGCTCACGCCGGGCGCATCTTGTGATTTGCCGCGGAGGGGCCGCTGCACATTAATTTGCACCCTTGTGCTCAAGGGCAACTTCCAGCTTCCGCTCGTATTTGACATCAGCGCCACCGCCGCCTTCGCGCTGACCGGTGCCTTCGCGGGCGCGCGCAGGGGCTACGACATGGTCGGTGTTTTCTTCCTTGCCGCGGCGACGGCGCTGGGCGGCGGGCTTATTCGCGACGGAATATTCCTCCACCGGGGCGTTCCCGTCGCGGTGGAAAATCCCCTATATCTTTTGACGGTGGTCGTCGCATGCACGGCGGGACTTCTCCTCGCGAGCCGGATGCGCCGATTTGAGCATTGGATCATGTTCGGGGATGCGCTCGGCCTCGGGACCTACGCCGTCGTGGGCGCCCAGATGACCCTCCAGGCCGGGCTCGGGATCACGGCGGCGCTCCTGATTGGCGTCCTGAATGCAACGGGCGGCGGCCTCCTTCGGGATGTCCTCGCGCGGGAGGAGCCGTTTGTCTTCAAGCCCGGCGAATTCTACGCGCTGGTGGCGTTCATGGGGGCGGCCTGCTTTATCCTCCTCGCGGCGGTTCTTCAGGTGGACGCAACGGCCTCGGCCCTGGCGGCCATTGCGCTCACGTTCGGCCTGCGGATCCTGACCGTGCGTTACAAATGGAGAACGCACCCGGTAACGCTGACTCTGCCTCCGGATGTGTGAGGCCCCGCGCCCCCGGGCGGGGGGCCCCCTCGGGGTCAGCGGACGACCTTCGGGTCGACGGGCGTCATATCCGCAAAATCCTGGTTTTCGCCGCCCATCCCCCAAACGAACGAATAATGGGTGGTGCCGGCGCCGCAGTGTATGGACCACGGCGGAGAAAGCACGACCTGCCGGTCGCGCAACGCCAACTTCCTGACGCGGCTCGGGGGGCCCATGTAATGGGCCACGCGGCCCCTCGGCGGCAGGCCGAAATACAGGTACGCTTCCGAACGGCATGCATGGGTGTGCGGAGGCATCGTGTTCCATTTGCTCCCTGGCGCGATGATCGTGAAACCCATGACAAGCTGGCAGCTCTTGACGCCCCCGGGGTGGATGATCTTGTGCAGGAACCTGCGGTTCTGCGTCTCGGGCGCGCCAAGCGCGATCCCGGTCTGCGGGCTGTACCGAGTCATGCGTGTCGGGTAAACCGCGTGGGCGGGATAGCTCAGCAGGTAAAACCGCGCCGGACTGCGCGCGGCGCGTGAACGGAAGACGATCTTCTTCGACCCTCGCCCGACATAAAGGCAGTCCAGGTGGCCCATGGAGAACTTCCGGCCGTCAACCGAGACGCTCCCGTCTCCCCCAATATTGACGATGCCCAGCTCGCGCCTCTCGTTGAAATACTCGGCCTTGAGGCTTGGCGGCGCGGTCAGGGCCAATGCGCCCCCGAGCGGCGACGCGCCCCCGACCACCGTGCGGTCGGTTTCCCAATGCCGGAGAACCACGCGCCCGGGAGAAAAAAGGCCGTCCACCACAAATGCGCGCGCGAGCTCGCGCGCGGACATGCTCGAATACGAGCGGATGTCATGCGTTGCTGTATTTTCCATTGTTTAAGACTGTGAGAAGCAAAGTCGAAACCCGGCGCCGGACCCCCGAAGGGTCGGCCATGGCCTACTTTCCGGCCATGGCCTCGGTGGCCTTCTTCAGGAAGGGAGTAAAGAGGTCGATAGGCAACGGAAGAAACGTGGTCGTGTTGTGCTCGCTCGAGATCTCCCTCATCGTCTGCAGGAACCGAAGCTGCAGTGCGATCGGCTGCTCGCTGATCATCGCCGCCGCCTGGACCAGCTTCTCCGCCGCCTGGAATTCGCCTTCGGCGTTTATGATCTTTGCGCGCCGCTCGCGCTCGCTCTCGGCCTGCTTCGCCATCGCGCGTTTCATATCCTCGGGCAGGACGACATCCTTCACCTCCACCCCGGTGACCTTGACCCCCCAGGGGTCGGTGTGCCGGTCGATGATTTCCTGAAGCGTCTGGTTGATCTTGTCGCGCCGAGCGAGAAGGTCGTCCAGCTCGGCCTGCCCCAGGACGCTTCGCAGGGTGGTTTGGGCGATGAGCGAGGTGGCCATGAGGAAGTTGGCGACCTTGATGACCGCGGCTTCGGGATCCATCACCCGGAAATAGACAACGGCATCGACGGTCACGGGGACATTGTCACGCGTCATCACCTCCTGTTTGGGCACGTCAATCGTCACGACCCGCAGATCCATTCGGACCATCCGGTCGACGATTGGGATGAGGAAGACGATGCCGGGGCCCTTTGCGCGGAGCAGCTTGCCCAGTCTGAAAACGACCCCGCGCTCGTACTCGCGAAGGACTCGCACCGCGGACGGAAGGGCCATTGTCCCGATCACGATGATCGGGATTATCCAGGTTAGCAGGTACATGATTTTTGATATTCCTTCCATGGCTTGGTTTTTTAGTTTCTCGGTTTCACCTTCAACGTAAGCCCGTCGATGCCGATCACCTCCACCGGCTGGCCCTCCGCGACCGGCGATTCGCTGACCGCATTCCAATACTCGCCCTCCACGAAGATCTTGCCCTGTTTGGCGCCGATTGCAGTGAGCGCGGGCGCGGTCCTTCCCATCAATGTCTCGCGACCCGCCCTTACGGGCAGGCGCTGCGCACGAAGCCCGGCTCCGACGATAAACAGGAAGAAGGCCGCCGTTATGACGGTTGCCGGTATGATCATCGCCAGCGAGAGCCGGAACTCCGGTCCCTGGTGGTTGAACAGTAGCATGGACCCTAGGAAGAACGAGACGACGCCCCCGAACGTCAGCAATCCATGGGTGGGCGCAAAGACGTCTATGATGAAGAGCCCGACGGCCAAGAGGACGAGTGCAACTCCGGCGGCGCTTACGGGCAGCACGGACGACATGTAAAGGAATAGGACCACGGCCATCGCGCCCGCTATTCCGGGGAGAATGGCGCCCGGATTGCCCAGCTCGCCGATGATGCCGTAGATCGCTATCAGCATGAGCACGAACATCACTTCCGGGCGCCACAGCACCTGGAAAACCCTTTCTCTGGGCAGCATCGCTATCGTAAACGTCTCGGAGCCCGCCGTTGCGAGGGGTTTTCCATTGACCTCCCGGCCGTCGAGTTGGCGCAGGAGGTCCGGCACATCTTTGGCCACGATCTCAACGACGTTCAACTCGAGCGCCTTCTCCGCCGTGATGCTGGCGCTGTCCCGCACGGCCGACCTTGCCCACTCCACATTTCGGTGCCGCTTTGCGGCGATGCTCTCAATGTAGCTGGCTGAAAAGCTCTCGAGCTTCTTGGCCATCACTTCGTCCGGCTTGTCTTCGCCAATGCCGCCGAGCGAAACAGGATGCGCAGCGCCGATGTTGGTGTTGGGCGCCATGGCCGCCACGTCAGCCGCGAGCGTCAGGAAACAGCCGGCGCTGCCGGCGCTTGCCCCGGACGGGGACACGTAGACGACGACCGGCACGGGCGACGCGTAGAAGGTCTGCACGATCTCCTTGGTTGATTCGAGCAGCCCGCCCGGCGTGTCCATTTCCACGATCAGGCACCGGGCTCTTTCATCGCCGGCCACCCTGGTCGCCCGCGCGATGTAGTCCACGGTCGCCGGACCGATGGTGCCGTCTATGCGAATCAACCCCACCCTGCCCGCCTGCTCGCCGCGGAGGGGGCAGATAAGTAAACCGGCCACCATGAACGGAAGCCAGACCCTCATGCCGCAAACCTGCGGCTCCCGAGGCAAAAAGGCAAACACCTTGACCGAAAGGCCGGCACTCCACGCTGGATTATTACGCCTCCTCGCGGCCCCAGTAACGGGCTTTCTACGGGCATTGGCCCAACTCAGGGCCATGGGCACAAAGCCTCCTTGGGTACCTGTGCGTTCAGGAGCCCATGGCGAGCTATCCCCTCAAGGCGCGCCATGATTCCGACCGCGATCAGTTCGCACGGGCAATCCCCAAAGGCCCGGCCCTCCTGATCCTCGACGAGGCCACCCACTCGCTCGATAGCGAGGACGAGCGGCCTTTCCCGCTCGCCCTCGACCGGCTGATGCGTTGACGACCGAGCTCTAACATCGCCCGCGGTCTCGCAACGGTCCGCACGGCGGACAAGATCGCCGTTGTCAAAGCGGGCCGCGTCGTCGAATTCAAAAACCCACGAAACGCAAATCTCAAGGGGCGACGGACACTCTTTAGGCGCCGGAGGCCCATTTTCCGTTCCCATCGGACGGACTCCATCCCATAATCGAGGGGAATCCAAGGCGGACCAAAAATAAAATGTGCAGTTTTCGCACAGTGAATACCAAAAAATGCGGAGCAAACGGTACGCGACTGTACAAAATTAGCCTGAACCCGAATTCGAGTTCCAACACCCAATGAATATCGCCCTTATCGGCCCCTCCGGAGTAGGGAAAGGCACCCACGTCGCCAATTTGTCGGCCCGCTATGGGCTACGACACGCCGCCACGGGCGACCTTTTCCGAAGTAACCTGAGGGACCACACTCCGCTCGGCGTTCTTGCGCGCAAATACATGGAGGCGGGCGCGCTGGTGCCGGATGAAGTCGTCGATTCGATGATCGAGGCCTGGGCGGATTCGCTGGGTTTTGATGACGGCACGCTCTTCGACGGGTTTCCGCGCACTCCCAGCCAGGCGGATTTTCTGGACGATCTTCTCAACCGCCTGGGGCGCAGGCTCGACGCGGTGGTCTACCTTAGGGTCTCCGACGAGATTGTCGTTTCACGCCTGTCCGGGCGCCTCATCTGCCGCGCCTGCCAGACCCCTTTTCACACCCGGCTGAATCCGCCGAGGGTCGCCGGAATCTGCGACTGTTGCGGCAAGACGCTCTACCACCGCTCCGACGACTCGCCGGAAATGGCGCTAAGGCGCCTTCGGGTGTTCCACCGGTCGACCGGTCCCCTGTTGGAGCGCTACGCCGCGGAGGGAAAGCTGATCGTCGTATCGGGCGACGGCACCGTCGCTGAGGTGGGAGAGCGCCTCGTTGCGGCCCTGGACGGTGTCTCAATCGGCCGAGGGAGTTTCCTTGCCCGGGAGAAGTTCGGCGAGCTGTTCACGGTCGAGGCGGCGCCCACGCCGCCGCCCGCGATCGGCCTAGACCTGATCCTTCTCGGCGGGCCCGGATCGGGAAAGGGCACGCAGGCGGAGCTCCTGGCCACAAAGCTGAAGCTGCCCCATATCTCCACCGGCGACCTTTTCCGCGAAAACCTCCGGCAGGCGACCGAACTTGGGAAGCTTGCGAAGGGTTACATGGACCGCGGCGAGCTGGTTCCCGACGACGTGACCGACCACATGGTCGAGGAGCGCCTCGGACGGACGGATGTCCGCGACGGATTCATTCTCGACGGCTACCCGCGGACTTTGGCGCAGGCCGTTGCCCTTGACGAGATCCTCGCGCGCCTGGGCCGCCGGATCACGGGCGCCCTGAATATCGATGTCCCCGACTCCTCCATCGTCGAGCGCCTGTCGGGCCGCCTGATTTGCCGCTCCTGCCAGGCCCCGTTCCACGTTCGATTTCATCCGCCGAAGGTGCAGGGGGTGTGCGACCATTGCGGGGGCGAGCTTTATCGCCGGTCCGACGACAATCCCGCGACGATTCGCACAAGGCTGGCGACGTTTCACCGGCAGGCTGAGCCCCTCATCCACTACTACCGCGATTGCGGCGTCCTGAGGGACATCGCCGGCAACGACGCGGTCGATGCCGTCTGCGCCCGCTGCCTTTACGCGGCCCGAGAACTTGCGGCGCGGCTTGGCGTCGCGGCCCCGGTCGTCGCGGCCTGACTCCCGGCGCATTCATCGAGACCTCAACCCCCGCTTCCTTGAGCGCTCAGCTTGCAGGACGCGGGGATCCCGCCGTCGCGGGTCTGGGTTTGGTGGGCCACGACGAGCGTGAAGAAGCACAGGATGATGTTCTGCAGTGGAAGCTGGAGGGGGGTCGGCAGGGTGTAGATGATCGCAACGGCCGGGACCCATACTCCGAGATTTGAAAGGAGCACCGGCAGCACACGCCGCCGGTACCAGTGCGGCTCGCGGACGTCACGAAGGAGCCCCTTCCAATCATATCTGCTGTCGACGGCCTGGTAGATCGCGGCGGTCACGGGCACGGCGAGGACGGGACAGTACACGAACTGGTCCAGCACCACCTTGATTGCCACCGTGGCCGGATCGTGCCCCAGGCCCACCACGTGGGCCTGGATGCGGTACCAGACATCGACCTCGATTCCCTTGTAGGCCCAAAAGGCCGTCAGTCCGGCCCCCTGAAGCCAGGAGTACCTCGGATTCGTGGATTCGTCGCGCCTGCCAAAGCGAAGGTAAAGAAAGGGAAGGATCCCGCCGCAAAGGCCGGTCGAGAGCACGCCAAACGACAGCCCCATCGCCCGGCGCACCTCCACCAGGCGCTCAAGCCCGGAATGCACCCATTCGAGGTTATAAAACCCGAGTACAAGGGCGACGGCCATGAGCTGGAGGACGAGCCCTGCAAAAAGGTTTGCCCGCGCTCCGCGGACGCCGGACTGCCAGGGTGCGGAGCTGATGGAAGACGAAGCCATGCGTCTATGATTGGAGGTTCCAGCCACGACGCAATCGCGGCCTCCTTGAAAGGGGTCCCTCGGAAGCCTATAGCCGGATGAAGACCCGCCTGCGATATAGGAAGCCGGCAAGGCCGATGCAGAGCAGGATGCTCACGACAGCCAAGACTAACCCGCCGAGTCCCGGCCAGACTCCGTCGAGGTACGACGCGATGGAGCCGCCCGCAAACCGTTCCGAAAGGCGCCCGAAATCCACGACGTTGCTGACGATGTAGATGGCGAGCGCGTTTGAGCCGAGCCAGATGAACGGCCGCAGCCACCGGTCGAGCTTCCAGACGTCGGCAACCATGTAGAACACTGCCAGCAGCATCATGCTCCATCCCCCGGCCACCAGCACGAACGAGGACGTCCAAATCTTCTTTATCAACGGGAACTGCTCACCCCAAAGGATGCCGGCTGAAAACAGCGCCGCGCCCGAAAGGGCCAGCAGGCCCACCCTCCCCCACTCGGTTCGCTTCGGGTCTCGGAGACAGCCTCCCGCCAGGACACCGAGCAGGCAGCTCGCAACGGCGGGAAACGTGCTCAGAAGGCCCTCGGGATCGTGGTCCCCGTCCCATTTGCGAAAAGGCAGGAAGCGGGCGTCAAGCCAGTTGGTCAGGTTGTGCCCCTCCCGGAAATCCCCGGGACCGAAACCCGGCACCGGGACAAAGGTCAGGAGCGCCCAATAACCGATGAGGATGCCGCACACGGTCACCACGAGCCCCCGCGGCTTCATCCAGAGATAGGCAAGGCTGGCCGCGCCGTAGCAAAGCGCGATCCGCTGCAGCACGCCGAGGAGCCTCAACTCGTGCAGCGCCGTGGCGAACCCTCCGTAGTAAAAGATTCCCAGAAGGAAGAGCAGCACGGTCCGCCGCGCCACGCGCCGCACGGCATCCGGGCGGCCTCCCGCGGCGACGATCCGGTCAAGTGAGTACGGAATCGCCACGCCCACCATGAAGACAAACAGGGGGAAGATGAGGTCGTAAAAGCGAACCCCCGCCCAGGCCACGTGGTCCAACTGAGTCGCTGCAAACCGCGCGCCCCCCCCCCCGCGAAACTGGGATAGCGCGCTTCCCAGCGCATCGGCGCCCATGATCCACATCATGTCGAAACCGCGAAGGGCGTCGAGCGAGGCAAGCCGCGGGGTCGGGACGGGGCCAGGAGGGGAAGTGCCGCTCAAGGGTTTTCCTTTGGGGGTCGGGGTTTCCAGTCAAAGCCCGGGTAGAGCCTGTCCATGGACGGGCGCCACTTCTCGAGAAGCCGTCGGCCCACGGCGACCGGGTCGCCCGTCGGTTCGGGCGAATAACGCTCGTGCGCGTCGCACCAGGCGTACTCCCACGCCGAAAGCGTCCGGTAGAACGGGTTCGATTCATCCCCGGGACGCCCAAAGACGCGGTGGAGACTCTCTTCTCCGTATCCGGGAGGCTGCGTGGCCAGGAAGGCGAAGAACCTCTCCCAACGCGCCTTGTAGAACCCCCGGAGCAATCCCGACCACTGCCTGCAGGCGTAGTCGTGAAGGTAGGCTTCGCGACCGGGCGGTCCCCACAAGGTCAGCAGAAGGCGCGCATTGCGCTCATACAGATCCTTTTCCCCGGCCGACTCTCCCCAGCGCCTTGCGTCGGCCAGCCATCGTCCGAAAAGAAATTCGCGGCGCGTCCCGACGAGCGCATCCATGTCGTCTATCAGGTCAAGGAAGCGGTCCCTCGCAGCTGTGAAGCGCGCGGCGTCACCCGCCTTGTAGGCCGATACGGCCTCCGCATACACCGGAAGGGAAAGGTCCGCCAGCGCTTGCCGGCCGACGTCGACCTCATCGTAACGGTACGTGTCAACGGCCCCCAGATCGCCTGATGCGGCGAGAAGCTCCTCCCACGCCCTCCAGACGGAATAAGGATCGTACTCGCGAACGAATCCGCCCCAGGCCGAGGCCCTGTCCAGCGCAAGGGCGGGGGGCGCCGTGATCGGGCTTTCCATCTGCGGGGCTGGGTCGCTCTGAGCGTAGACCGAATCGCGCAATTCCCTCCATGCGGCCTGCGCCGGCGGCGAATCGTGTCCGTAGCGGGCCAGGACGTAGGCCCTCACCCATGCCGGAAGGTCGGGCGCCTGGCGGCTCCATGCCAGGCCGAGGGCAAGATCATAGACGATGGGATTTTGCTCGATGGCCTCGGGAAAGGCGCCGATGCCGACAAGCCGCCCCGCGGCGGGATCGGCGAGCAGCGCCGGGGCGTTGGCGGCGATGCCAGGAAGATTGCCTCCGAGGCACGTGCGGCCGCCGAAATTGTGGAGAACGCCGGCAATCCAGGGGCGTCCCCAAAAGGCGTGCGTCTCCTTCCATTTTTCGCCCGTCAGATCGAGGACAAGGAGGCGGTCGGCGGGAATCCCGCTCACGATGCCCTCGCGGATGGTCCAGCCCTGCATGACGATCGTCGCCTTCGGGTCGAAGGCGCTCGTGACGGCAAAGATCCTCGCGCCGACGGACGAGAGGTAACCCGGGCCGGCCCTGGGCGGCTCACCCTCGTGGAACGGGTCGGCGGCATACAGGTGGTCGGTGCCGAGCAGCCTCGATTGTTCCCCAAGGAAGGCGCGGCCAAGCCGGGCGAAGAGCGGGTCCTCGGGGTCCAGCTGGGCGGTCCCGGGAGGGACTTCGCACCACACCTTTTTGCGCTCGATCGCTGCGCCGGGATACCTGCCGGCGAGCGCCAGAGGAACGCAGCCCGTGAATCCCTGGAGGATGGGAGTCATTCCGAGTTCGCGCTCGCGCCCGATGATGAACTGGCCGAGGGCCAGGTGGGAATCGATCCACGACTGCGGCAGCGGCCCGGCCCACTGCTCGATGTTCGTAAGCCACTGCCACCCGGAAAACGCGGGCCCCGTGAAGAATCTCCTGATCTCCTCGTCGCTCATCCCGAACTGCCTGAGCGTTGCCTGCCACACCGCCTCCTGGCCGGTTGTGGCAAGGGGCATCGTGATTCCGTGGAGGGCCATCCAGTCGATCTCCCTCTCCCAACGGGCGCGGCCCCACCACGACATCGTGTAGTTGAAGGTGCAGTAGTTCAGGTACGCGCGGTATTTGTAGGGGGAGGCAATCCGCACTTTTGCGGGCACCGGCGGCAGGCGCCCGGGCAGGCCCAGGTTGTCGCCGTCCCAGGATAGCTGGGCGTGGGCAATGTTTGCGAGGTACCAACCCAGAGCAGAGGCCATCGATACGCCGGAGTTTCCCCGGAGCACGAGGCTCGCCCCCCGCGTCTCGACCTCAAACACATCGGCCCCGTCCGCGGCGGCGGGGATCTGTTCAAGGACCACCTCGGCCGCATGGGACGGTATGAGGCGCCCCACCAGGCCCCGGGCCGCGTCCTCGGTCGGCGTGGCGCGAGCGAGCGGGCTCAGGCTGAGGCCGATCACGGCGGCCCAGCGGATCCCGTGGCGCAAAGCCAGCCCTGCCGCGGCCGAACGGCGTCCCCACAGGGAGAGGGCGCAGGCCCGGCAGCGATCGCGCGAGGGATCCCGGGATGGCAGCCGACGTCGACGGAGTGCGGGCATGGGGTAAGGCCTGCGGCCAGGGACCATCCTCCTACTCGAGCCGCACCGTGCCGAGGCTAAAACGATCGTTGGCCAGGACGCAGTATCGCCAGCTCAGCTCCAGCGAGGGGTCCCATTCGTTGCCTCCGCCTGCGGTGACGCTTGCCGTGGCGTCAAAGGCGAGGCCCGGATGGGGCTTCATTCCGATCTCGGTCCATTTGATGTCGGCGTCCACCCTGTAGCCGTTCTTGGTCTTCCTGATGCGCGCCGTGGCCGGCTTCCTGTGAAACCACTCCATCGCCGACCCATCGGCCTTGTAGGCAAATTGGAAGTCCTCGCTCGAAGACCACAGGAATCCGTCGCGCTTGGGGTCCAGGAAGAGCTCCACGGAACGGCGCCCCGCGGGCTCAAAAAAACCGGGCGGCGTGTCGAGAACCTCGGCGTGGAAATGGAGCGCCTCGTCATCCCAGGTGAGCGCAAAGCGCATCTCCAGGTCGGGATCGCCCGGGCGCACGTCCGCATCCGAGATCTTGTAGTCCATCCCCTTTACCAGGATCCAGTTCCAGCTGCCGCGAGCCGTGGTCGAGCGCATCGCGACCGCGTTGCGCGGCGGGGGCACCGCGGCGGGAACGGCAAGCTCGTTCCGCGCAAAGACGGAATTTTCCCCGCCAAACGCAGCCCTGCCGAACTCCTGAATCTCGAGGCGCCCGTTTTGCACGAGGGAATCCTGCTGGAACCACTCCCTGAGGCAGTCAGGCGCAAGCAGATTCGCCAGGCTGAGCAGAAGAATCGCCCGGTCGTCGACCGTGGACTGCTCGAGCCATCCGCCGGGCAGCGGGGCCTGTTTCAGCGCCGAGGCCACCTCGGCCGGAAAGTGCTCGAGAAGGAGCGCCGTATTCTGCACGTCGTAGGAGTACACGGTCGTCGAGGCCTTCCGGTTCACCGCAGCGATGGCGTAGGCGAGCTGGGACGAGGACGCACCGGTCACGATCGCGCGCTCGTCCAGCCAGAGGCCCGGAAGGAGCTGGTCTCGGACTTGGGCCGGCTGGAGGACATAGACGCGGCCCTCCGCCTGCGCGACCCGCTTCATGTCCGACCATGCCGAGGGCGCCTTGGCGCCCGTCGCGACTTGGAAGAACACGGCCAGACGGCTGGCCGATCCGAGGAGGTTCGACTCCACCGGCACGGTCCGCCAGTCAATGGCCGCCAGGCGCTCGCTGAACTCGGCCGCGCGCCCGGGGATCGCCTGGCGCAACGTCACGAGGCTCGCCGCGTAGGTTGCAAGCGCCCTCTCCCCGGACGGCGTGGGCGTGTCCTTGAGCATCGCCTCCACGCGGTTGACGGCGTCCATCTCGGGAATGAGGCCGAGCGAGCTCGCTGCCAGAACCGTCGAGAGCCTGAGCCCAAGCGAGTCGCGGGTGACGGGCAGGGCCCCGATCGATTTCCACGCGTCCGCCGCGACCGCACGCAGCCGCTCCTGGTCGGCCAGTGGAAGATCCCTCTTTTGGGAGACGAAACCGGCGCGCACCAGGGCCCGCTGCACTTCGGGCGCCTGCATGAACACGGCCCATACCAGTCCTGTCCTCGCGTTTTCCGCCTGGACCAGCGTAATGCCCAGGTCGATGCCGATGACGTCCGGATTGACCCATCCCGTCTCCGGGTTGAACGAATCAACGAAGCCGTAGCGGTTCCAGATCCGGTCGCCATAGGCCGTCCTCATGTACCGCAGCGTCGTCATCGCCTCGCTCGGCACGAAGGCCACGGAACCCGCCGCCGCGCACGGCACAATCGTGCCGTCGAGGGCATTGGCCCCGCGGGTCCGCGGCGGGCCGCCCCACGCCTTGTAGCCGCTCGGCGAATCCGAGGCGGTGATGCCCCAAAGCCGTTCGCCCCAGGAGGGAAACTCGCCCCTCAGGTCGATGCAGAACTGGCGCTGCGCGAGCGTCGCAAGGACCGAGTTGTGAAAATAGTCGGCATAGGCGTCGCGAAGGTCCCGGAAGTCGACGTGGGCGTGGGTGAACTGGTGGATGAAGAGCTGGGGGCCCTCGATGAAGTGGTAGCCCGCATAGGTCCCGACGGGCGACCTCGACCATGCGTCCCAGTAGCCCACGGGAAGCGGCTGCTCGACGGCGCCCATGCCGAGGAAGCCAAGCATCATGTCCTCGTAGTACCGGTCCCAGCGGTAGCGCGAGAACCCGTGCTCATCGCGCCAGCCCATCGCGAGCGTCGCGCCCCCATTCAAGAACCATTCCCAGTCGACATCGTGGAACAGCCGGTTGACGAGCTCCGTCGTCTCCGGATCGGAGAAATACTCTCGCGCGACGATGGCCCCGGCGAAGAAGAGCCCCGTGTCGATCGGCGACAGCTCGCATTTCCAGGCCCGCTCCCCCGTCCGCATCTCCATGAAATGATAGAAGAATCCGTGCCTGCGGGGCGCCTTGTCGGCCAGGAAGCGCAAGGCAAGGCGGACGCGCTTGAGCGCCGTCCCGCGGTCCGTCCAGCCCCGCTGCGTCGCCACCGACCATGCGCTGAGCGCAAAGCCGGATGCCGCTATGCTGGCCTTTCCCTCGCTCGGCGTTCCGTCCGCCCTAGCGCGGTCCCGGACAAGGCCCGTCACCGGGTCCGCCTGCTCCACGAAGTAACGGAACGCGGACTGTTGGAGCTCGTCGAGCAGGGCGTCATCCTCCGGAGAGAGAACCGCCGACGGCCGCGCGCCCGGCCAAGCCGGCAGGCCCTTTTCCGCCCGGGCCCCATGGGGGAGCGCCAGGACCGCCGTGAGCAGCAGCAGGAGCGCCGCGGGCCGGCCCGCCCTGGCGTCGGACACGCCCGATGGCCCCCCCTCGACCGCCGCGGGCCCGCGCCCGGGCCACCGGCTTGACACGGGCAGGCGGCCTTCGGTCTTTGGGGGTGGAGGTTTCGTCACGATCAAAGGGATTCTCCCATTCGCGCTTCCTGGGGTTAATCGGAGATTTCGACGCGCACCGGCTCTCCTGAAGCCGAATCGGATCCGACCCAAAGGAAAAGGCTTCCGGGCTCGACCACCTGCTTCATGTCGATGTTCCAAAAGGAGAGCTCCTCGCGCCCGAGGGTGAATTCGAGGCGGCGGCTCTCCCCGGGCGCCAGGCGAACCCGCTGAAAACCCTTCAGCTCGCGCACCGGACGGGCGACGCTTGTTCCGCGCAGCCGGATGTAAAGCTGGGCCGTCTCGGTTCCCGTGCGCCGTCCCGTGTTCTTGACCACCGCCGTCACCTTCAACGGATCGCCGCCCTGGTTGAGCGCCCGGGCGCTCAGGCTCGCCTTGCTGGCGCTTATGGCGGAAAAGCTGAACGTCGTGTAGCCAAGCCCGTAACCAAACGGGTAGAGGGGGGTGCTCTCCAGGTCGATGTAGCCTGTAACGTAATAGGGGTCCGCCTTCGTGCTCCCGAGCCCGATGGGGTCTACCCGAGGGCGCCCGGTGTTCAGGTGGTTGTAGTAGATGGGCACCTGCCCCACGCTGCGCGGAACCGAGACCGTCAGCCGACCCGCGGGCTCAGATTCACCGAAGAGCGTGCTGACGAGGGCCGGGCCGGCCTGGAGCCCCGGGAACCAGGCCATGAGAATTGCCGGGACATTTTTTGACGCCCACTCAATCGCCAGGGGTCGGCCGCTGAACAGGACCAGGACGACGGGCCTTCCCGCGGCCGCGACGGCCTCCAGAAGCTCCTCCTGATGCCCGGGCAGATCGAGCCTCGAACGGGCCGAGGCCTCGCCTGAACTATGCGCATCCTCGCCCAAGGCCAGGATCACCAGGTCCGATCGACGGGCCGCGTCCACCGCGGCGGCAATGCCCGCGGTCGACGAGCCGGCGGCATCCATGCCCTCGACAAAGGTCACGCTCATGCGGTCGCGCGCCGCCCTTTGCGCCAACGCGGTTCTCAGCGTTACCGCGTCCCCGGCCCTTCCCAGGCCCGACCAAGGCCCCAGCATGTCGGCGGCGCTGTCGGCAAGGGCCCCTATCAGGGCGATCCGCCTGCCGGCCATTCCGGAGAGGGGAAGCAGGGGCGCGCCTCCGACCCTGCGATTCTCCAGGAGAACAAACGATTCCTCCGCGGCGCGAAGGGCCAGGGCCCTGCTCTCGGGGACCTCCGTCGGGTTCGAATCGGCCGAGGCGGCGACATAGGGGCGCTCGAACAGCCCAAGGGCGAACTTGATCCTGAGGATCCGGCGAACCGCGTCGTCGACCCGCTCCACCGGCACCAGCCCGGCCCTGACCAATCCGGGGAGATTCGGCAGGTAGATATCGCTCTGCATGTCCATGTCCACCCCTGCCAGGAAGCTCTTCCTCGCTGCGGTGCGCTCGTCGTCGGCGACTCCGTGGAGCATGATTTCATGGATCGCCGTCCAATCGCTGTCCACGAAACCCTGGAACTTCCATTCGTTGCGAAGGATCTCGGTCAGCGTGAACGGATTCGCGCTCGAGGGCACGCCGTTGAGCGAGTTGAACGCCGACATGATCGAGCCGGCGCCCGCCTCCACCGCCGCATGGAACGGGGGCAGATAAACTCCGCGGAGCGTCCGCTCGGAGATCTCGGTTGTGTTGTAGTCGCGCCCCCCCTCGGCCGCGCCGTATCCCACGAAGTGCTTCGCGCAGGCGACTATCGAGCTCGGGTCGTCGAGGCGGCTGCCCTGATAGCCCCGGACATAGGCCCTCGCGAACGCGGACCCAAGGAAGGGATCCTCCCCTGCGCCCTCCGCGATCCTGCCCCAGCGGGGGTCCCTGGCTATGTCCACCATGGGAGAAAACGTCCACCGGACCCCTTGGCTGGACGCCTCCTTCGCCGCCAGGCGCGCCGCCTGCTCCGCGAGCGAGGGGTCCCAGCTGGCGGACAGAGCGAGCGGAATCGGAAAGGTCGTGCGGAAGCCGTGGATCACATCGAACCCGAATAGGACGGGGATATGCAGCCTCGATCCCTCGATCGCCTCCTTCTGAAAAGCATTCGTGTCCCGGAAAGTGACCGCATTGAACAGGCTCCCCACCATGCCGGTCCTGATGAGCGTGTCGCCATCGGCCACGACCCGCTCCGGCCCGCTCAGCGAGCCGGAGGAAAGCTGGTTCAACTGGCCCACCTTTTCCTCAAGGGTCATCGTCGATATGAGGGCGTCGATCCGGGCCTCGTCTCGGGGGTTGCTCAGGACCGTGCCCTGTGCCTGGGCGCCGGAGGGCCGGACAGCCGTTGTGAGAAGCACTCCAAGAACGAGGGCTGATGGGGGGATTCGAATCATAAAATGGGCCCAAACGTCGGCGTTTCGGATCAACTCGGGGGAATTCGAGCCACGCCGAGGGAAACAGGCGGGCCCTTAGGGGATGGGAACCGATGGGATATGGTCCCGCCTGGATGAACTCTCTTTTTGGGGCCATTTGCATGGCAACCAAAAACGCCACTTACGCCGGCCCTTTTCTCCCTCGGCCCCCGCCCCCTGCGGGCGAATCCCATTCGAGCCGCATTGCCCGTGGATTGTGTCAGTCTCGAGGGTTGCAGGCAGGCCGGCCCATGCCTAGGGTGAGCCGCTCATGTCGCTCTTCAGCTTGCTCGACGTAAACCTCTCCTTTGGCGGCCCCCCGGTGCTCGAGAAGGTCAATTTCCAGGTGGACCCGGGCGAGCGCGTCTGCCTGCTCGGGAGGAACGGAGCCGGGAAATCGACCCTCATGAGCGTCATCGCGGGGGAGTTGAAACCCGACACCGGGGACGTTTTTCGCCAGCCGGGCTCCCTTTTTACGAGGCTCACCCAGGATGTGCCCATGGACCTCGCCGGCTCGGTCCTGGAGATCGTCACCTCCGGACTTCGGGCGCAGGGGGAGCACGAGGAGGAATGGGAGCGCGACGTCCTTGTCCACGACCTGATAGACCACCTTCAGCTCTCGGCCGGTTCGGAGTTTGCCACGCTGTCTGGAGGCCTTAAGCGCCGCGCGCTGCTGGGCCGCGCGCTCGCGGCCAAACCGGACCTCCTCCTCCTCGACGAGCCCACGAACCACCTCGACCTGGACTCAATCATCTGGCTCGAGGAGTTTCTGCTGACCGAGAAGATCACGCTCCTCTTTGTCACGCACGACCGCGCCTTTCTCCGGCGTCTCGCAACGCGGATCGTCGAGCTCGACCGGGGACGCCTGGCGGGCTGGGCCTGCGACTACGACACCTACCTCCTGCGCAAGGAGGAGGTCGTGGCGGCCGAGGAGAAGCAGCTGGCGGCCTTCGACAAGAAGCTCGCCCAGGAGGAGGTCTGGATCCGAAAGGGGGTGCGGGCCCAGCGGTCCCGGGCCCAGGGCCGCATCCACGCCCTGATGAAGATGCGGGCCGAGCGCTCCGCTCGGCGCGCCCGCGTCGGCAACGCCACGATCCGCCTCACCGAGGCGGACCGCTCCGGCGTCAAGGTGATCGACGTCGAGAACATGTCGTTCGCCTACCCGGACGGACGGACTCTTGTGCGGGACTTCACGACGACGCTCACCCGCGGCGACAAGATCGGGATCATCGGCCCAAACGGATCCGGGAAATCAACCCTGATAAAGCTGCTGCTGGGACAGCTTCTGCCGACGCGGGGGAAGATAATCCACGGCACCCAGCTCGCCTTCGTCTACTTTGACCAGATGCGGGCCCAGATAAACGACGCAAAGTCGGTCGCCGACAACATAGCCGACGGAAACGAGACGGTCACGATAGACGGCCGAACCCGCCATGTGATCAGCTACCTTCAGGACTTCCTCTTCACGCCCGACCGGGCGCGAACCCCCGCCCGCGTCCTGTCGGGGGGCGAGCGCAATCGGCTCCTCCTGGCCCGGCTTTTCACGAAGCCCGCCAACGTGCTCGTTATGGACGAGCCCACGAATGATTTGGACGCGGAGACACTCGACCTGCTTGAGGACCTCCTTGTCGAGTATAAGGGAACGCTCCTGATCGTGAGCCACGACCGGGACTTCCTGGACAACGTTGTCACGAGCACGCTGGTGTTCGAGGGTGACGGAAGGATCGGCGACTACGTCGGAGGGTATGCCGATTGGGTTCGCCAAAGGGACCGGATGGAGGCCCCCAAGCCCGCCCCATTGGAGCGCCCGCCGAAGCCGAAGCCTGCGCGGAAGCTCACCAACAACGAGCGGCGCGAGCTCGCGGAGCTTCCGGCGAAGATAGAAGCCTACGAGGCCGAACAGGCCGAACTGGGGGCGCGGCTGTCCGATCCCGTTTTTTACCAGAAGGAACGAAGCGCGGCGGCAGCCGTGAAGGCCCGGCTGGACGAGCTCGACCAGAGGCACGCCGCCGCCTTTGCGCGCTGGGAGGAGCTCGAGGCGGTCCGCGCCAAGAGCTGAACCGGCCCGACGGCAGGGGGACCCGGCCTGTAGGCGGAGCCTAGAGCGAAGCGCCCCGGCCCGAATTCGGAAGAGCCGTGTCGGGGACGCCGGCGCAGGACTGCGCCGTGAAATCGCGGACGTTCCCGAGCGCGAATGTGGGGATCCCGGCGGACGGCAGCGCCGTCACGTGCTCGAATGAGGCTCCTTGGACATCGTCCAGGGAGACCGGCGGCCGCAGGTCGCCGGTCTCCACCCAAAATACCGCATGGTGCACGGCCAGGCCCTTGGCATGTCGCGCGAAAAGGCCCCACGAGGGCGTGGGTCCGAAGCTTCCGGGCTCCGGATAATCATGCACCATCTCCGGGACCTCGCGCCCGGCCTGCGCCGCAGTGCCGCCGCCCTGAAAACCTATGCGGATGTTGTCGAGAACCACGTCCTCCACGGGATGCGACTCAAGCCCTGCAATAAGGATCCCCTGCCAGCCGGAGACATCCTCGGCGACCAGGTTGCTGATGATCACATGCCTCAGGACCCCCAGGGGCGTCTTGTCGGGTCCGCGCATGCGTGCGCCAATCCGCAAAAACACGGGCGCCGTGAAAATCCGGCGCATCGCGATGTTGGACACCGTGACATCCTGGAGAAAGGCGCCGTCCACCGTCTCCAGGGCCAGTCCCCTCGAGCACTCGAACACGCAGTTGGTTATCGTGACCGCCTTGAATCCGCCGTTCGATTCCGTGCCGAACTTGATCCTTCCCGTCGGCTCGGGATTGTCCGCGGCCGAATGCCGGCGGCTTCCGTCAAGCAGCGAGCCCTCGTCGTAGCCGCTGACCAGGCAGTCCGAAATGGTGACATTCTCGGTCGATCTGAACTGCCCGAGGCCGAACGAGCTTTTCAGGCAGATGCCGTCGTCCCAAGGGGAATTCACCGAGCAGTTCGAGACCCGCACGTTATGGCAGCAGTCGATGTCCATGCCGTCGCGGTTCGTGTCGATCTTGAGTCCGTCGATCGTAAGGTTGTCGACACCGGTTGCGAGTATCCCGAACCAGCCGCCGTGCTCGATCGTAAAATCGCGAAGGATCACGTTGCGGCAGTTCTTCAGGGCGATCGCCTTGTTGCCGATCTTCTGCGGCGCGTGGTCCCTAGCGTTGCCGCGGGACAGCCCCTTCCCGAAGATCCTGCCCGGGCCCGTGATCGAGACATTCGTCAGATCCTCGCCCCAGATCAGGCTGTCGTGCCAGTGGCTGTGCCCCGAGTCCTGGTAATGGAGGGTATCGCCCCAGGCGTTCGGCTCCGGGTTGTCATAGGCCTTCTCGTCGAAGGAGGCCTCGATCGTGGATCCGGGTCCGAGGTGAAGCGCCACATCGCTCTTCAGGTGGATCGAGCCGCAGATATAGGTGCCGGCCGGAAACTCAACGGTTCCTCCGCCCACCTTGGCGGCCTCCTCAATCGCGCGGTTTATCGGCGCCGTGTCGTTCGCGAAGCCGTCGCCTCGGGCGCCGAAGGCCCGCACGTCGAAGGAGGAGGACGGGGAGGCGGCCCCGAGGGAGGAGCAGGCCAGGAGGCCCGCGCAGAGGAGAAAGCCTTGGGATTTTGACATGTTGACGTGGGGTGACTTTGGGGCTCCGCGAGGAGGGACGATTGCTCTGCGGGCCCTCCAAGAAAGCCTCAGGCCGCGCGCTGTCAACCGGGCTCTCGGTCGCCCCTACTTCGCCGGTCCCCAGCGCCTCGTAAACGGATAATAGATGAAAAGGGGGCGCCCGATGACGTCCTTCGACGGCACAAAGCCCCAAAAACGCCCGTCAAAGCTGTTCATGGAATTGTCGCCCAACGCGAGGTAGGAATCCTCGGGCACTTGGACCGTCTCCCCCTTGAAAAGCTGGCTATAGCGCGAATCCTCATGGGTCGCGTTGAAATAGCCCCGGTAGGGGCTGACACGCTTCGCATTCATCTCGAACGCAGCCGACCCCGTGATGGGTGCGCCGTTTCGGTAGATCATGGGCTCGCGCATCTCTATCGAGTCCCCCGGTACGCCGATCAGGCGCTTGATGAAGTACTGCGCGCCGAAGGTGCGCTCTATCTCGGGAATGTTGTCCGTCCTGAACACAAATCCCTGCCCGACGGTCGGCCTCATGAACTGGTAGCTCACCCGGTCGACGAAGAGCTGGTCGCCCGTCAGGATGTCGAAGCGCACGAGCGGTTCGCCTGCCCGGACGGTGCGCCCCATCGGGACCCGCAGCGCCTCATAGAGGCCGTTGTTGTTCTCGTCTAGCTTCTGACTCACCTCCTCGATCTGCCCCGCCTGGCCGGCGCGCTGGATCTGCGCGAGGAGCGCGGCATGGTCCGTGAAGAACGTGTTGAACACGACGTCATCGAAGTCGCTGAAGTCCGCCGGCACCTGGACCGAAACCGGAGCTCCGTCCACGTAGAACGTGTACTCCTTCACCCGCGAGGGCAGGACGAGCCACGAGCGCCCGTTCCTCAGGGTGTAGGCCATGCTCACCTTGTCCCCGCGGATCACGAGGGGCACGGATACCTCGCCGTCGCGGGGCGCCACGGCCGAGTAGCCCTCCGCTCCGTAGGCGATGAACCTGAACGCGCGCTCGGCGTAGTTCGGGGCCCTTGAGCCTGGCGGGAAGCTCTCGCTGGTCATCCCGTAGTAGGTGGGCCACATCGAGTTCGTGGGGATCTTGAAGGGCTGGACGAAGTAGGTGCGGATCCCGAGGATCACGATCGCCGCCACGAGGAAGAACTCCACGTTCTCAACCAGAGAGGTCTTCGGATAGATCGCCCCTCCGGTCCTCATCAGGACGCCTTCGAGCGACTCGATGCCGAGCTTGAGCTTGGCCGCGTCCGCGCGGTTCTTCAGGAGCTGATTGAGCTCCTTCGTCCGCGAGACGAGCTCGTCAGACTCCCTCGCATTGAGTCTGTCCCTGCGGTAGTTCCACACCTTCGAGGCCAGCTCGAGCCAGTTGGACGCGTTGTCGCGCATCTTCTTTTCCTGCGAGTCGAAGAATCCGAACATAGGGTCTGGGACTGGGTTGTGTGGGTCAGTTGTTCCTAAGGACTTTTATGAAAGTGTCCGGGGGGATTGAGACCTTTCCGATCAATTTCATCTTCTGCTTCCCTTCCTTCTGCTTATCAAGCAACTTGCGTTTCCGGGAAATGTCGCCGCCATAGCATTTCGCCGTCACGTCCTTGCGCAGCTCCCGCACGCTCTCCCGCGCGATGATCTTGCCCCCGATCGCCGCCTGGAGCGCGATCCGGAACATCTGGGGGGGGATGATCTCTGAAAGCCGTTTGCACAGGTCGCGGCCGCGGGCCTCCGCCTTCTCCCGGTGGACGATGCTCGCGAAAGCGTCCACGGGGTCGCCGTTCACGAGAATCTCCATCTTGACAAGGTCGGCGGGCCGGTAGTCGCCGAGTTCATAGTCCATGGACCCGTAGCCGTGGGTGACGCTCTTAAGACGGTCGTTGAAGTCCACGAGTATCTCGTTGAGCGGCAGGGTGCAGCTGATCATCACACGGGTCGCGTCGAGGGTATGGGTGTGCTCGACCACGCCGCGCTTCTCCATCACGAGCGCCAGCATGTCGCCCATCGAGGCGTTGGGGATGTGCAGCGACGCCTTCAGCGTCGGCTCCATGATCACCTCCACGGTGCCCGGATCCGGCATGTTCACGGGGTTGTCCACCTCGATTGTTTCGCCGCCGTGCTTGACCACCTTGTAGATGACACTCGGATACGTTGAGATGATCTCGACGTCGTGTTCGCGCCGGATCCTCTCCTGGATGATCTCCATGTGGAGCAGCCCGAGAAATCCGCACCTGAAGCCGAAGCCGAGCGCGACCGAGCTCTCCTGGGAGTACACGAATGCGGAGTCGTTGAGGCGAAGCCTGCCGAGGGCGGACTTCAGCTTCTCGTAATCGGAGCTGTCGATCGGGTAGAGCCCGCAGAAGACCATCGGCCTCACGGCCTTGTAGCCGGGGAGCATCTCGTGCGCGGGGCGGGCGGCCGACGTGACCGTGTCGCCGGTCTTAACCTCGCTCGGATCCTTGATGTTCGAGACGATGTAGCCGACATCCCCCTGGGAGAGGACGTCGCGCTTCTCCATCTTCGGAGTAAACACGCCGACCTCCTTCACCTCCGACTTCTGGCCCGTGCTCATCAGCATCATGACCTCTCCCGCCCGAAGCGTGCCTGAGAAAACGCGCGCGTAGGCGATCACCCCCCTGAAAGAGTCGTAGATCGAATCGAAGACCAGCGTGCGCATCTGCGGGTAGTCCGTCCAGCGCGGCGGTGGGACCCGCGCCACCACGGCCTCAAGGATGTCGATGATCCCGATGCCGGACTTGCCGCTCGCGAGAATCGCCTCCTCCGCGGGAATCGTCAGGATGTCCTCCAGCTGCTTAAGGCACAGATCGAGGTCCGCGCTCGGCAGGTCTATCTTGTTGATGACAGGGATGATCTTCAATTTCTGGGCGAATGCCAGATGGGCGTTCGCCACGGTCTGCGCCTCCACTCCCTGGGACGCATCGATCAATAGAAGCGCGCCCTCGCACGCCGCGAGGCTGCGCGACACCTCGTAGGAGAAGTCCACGTGGCCCGGCGTGTCCATGAGGTTGAGCTTGTAGGTCACCCCGTCCAGGGCCTTGTAGCTCATCGTGACCGGGTGGGATTTGATCGTTATCCCGCGCTCCCTCTCGAGGTCCATCGAGTCCAGGTACTGGGCCGTGAGCATCCGGTCCGACACCGTGTGGGTTTCCTGCAGTAGCCGGTCGGAAAGCGTGGTCTTCCCGTGGTCGACGTGGGCGATGATGCAAAAGTTGCGTGTGAGCGGGGCGTCCATCGTCAAGTCGGGACGTTCCTCAGGCGAGCAGATCCGCGCACTCCGAGAGGCTCCTGACCTTCCACGACCTGTCGATGCGCCGCGCCATGCCCGCCAGCGCCCCGCCCGGCCCGAGCTCCCAGAAATCCGAGGCGCCGGAAGCGGCGGCGCTGCGCATGCAATCCTCCCAGAGGACCGGCGAAACCACCTGGCGGACGAGCGCCTTCTTTATGGCCTCCGGTTCCGCAATGGCTTTCCCGGTCGTGTTGGTGAAGACCCGGAACCGGGGCTCCCTGAACGGGATATCCGAAAGGAATGCCTCGAAGGAGGCCCTCGCCGGCTCCATGAGACGGCTGTGGTAAGCCCCGGCGACATTGAGGGGAATGACCTTGATCGCGCGCTCCTTGGCGGCGGCGACCGCCGCCTCGATCTTCGCCTGCTCGCCCGAGATGATGATCTGGCCGGGTGTATTGAAATTGGCGGCCTCGACGTCGAACTCCCTGCAGAACCCGTCGACCGAGTCCCGCGCCTGGCCGATGATCGCCGCCATGGCCCCCTTGCTTCTCTCGCAGGCGCCCTGCATGAGGCGGCCCCGCTCGGCCACGATCCGCACTCCGGTGGCAAAATCAAAGACACCGGCGGCCGCGTAGGCCGTCACCTCGCCGAGGCTCAGGCCGAGTCCGAACTCAATGGGGGGCAGCTTTCCCTGCTCGCGCAGCGCCGCCACAATCGACATCCCGTGGACGAACAGCGCCGGCTGGCACACGCGCGTCTCCGTCAGCGCGGAATCGGGCCCCTCGAAACTCACCTTGGCGAGATCCCAGCCGAGCACCTGGCAGGCCTCGTCATACACCGCCTTGGCCGCGGGCGACGAACCGTGCAAAGACTTGCCCATCCCGACCTTTTGGGCGCCCTGACCTGCGAATAGGAATGCGATTGGCATTATAGAACCGACTAGGCAATCCCCCGGAGGCGGGGAATCCAAGCCAAATTACGGTCGATGCGCGAATCCGGCCCCCGGTCCGCGGGCGCAAGACCCGTCAGAAACGCTTCATCTGCTTGAAATACTTGTCGTCGTCCGGAGGCTGCGCGAAATCAGGGATAAAACTCCTCAGGGAGTCGACCGGTCGCGGGTCAACCCCGGCGGATCCCGGTGCGGGTGCAAAATCCTGCAGGCCCGGCGCCGTGAGCCCGGAGAGGTCCGCGCCCTTGAAACCCCTCGTCGCCGGGGACGGGGCGATGTCGAGCACGGAGAGGTAGGGGTTCGGCCCGGCCCGGAGCTCGTCCAGGGAAGGCGCCTCGGTCTGGCCAACCAGGGCGTCGACCGACGGCCCCGCGTCCAGGCCGGGGAGGAAATCGGCGCGGGAGCGTCCCGCATCCCCGGCCGCTGAGCCCTCGCCCTTGGCCCCTGAAAGGAGCAAATCGCGGTCCTTCGCCGAGATCCAGCCGCTCATGAAGCGATCCAGCGGGTTGTAGACGGGGCCTGCCACCTCTTTGCCCTCCGCGGCCGATCCCCCCGCCTCGTCCAAGCCCTGGGTCTCCTTCTCGCCCGGCAGGTTCAGCCGCTCGTCCCCCCGGAGCAGGTCGGTTTCGCCCCGGAGGCGCTCCCCGCCGTCGCGCTCCGAAGCCTTCTTGGATTTGTCGGATTTCTTGTCCATCGCGTCGACCAGCCAATTGCCCGTGCCCGACTTCTTACCCGAAGGGTCGATCTCCGTCTCCCTCTCGGGAGTCGGCACGCTCAGAGCCTCGGCCGCGGCGCCCGGAACCGGGCCCAGGTCCTTGAACTCCAGGGAAGGGAGCGACCCGGCCTGGTCCTGCGGGTTGAGCGGCGACTTGATTTCGGCGATATCCTTCTTGGCCGTGGCGATCGAGTCCGCCGCGGGGGTGGCGGGCGGGTCCCCGGCGCGCGCCACCAGGGTGATAACGGCCAGGGCAAGGGTTCCCGATAGGCGCATCGGTGGTCGGGCGCCGGAGCTAGCTCTTGATGAAAATCCCCTTCAGGTTCATCTCGAGCTGCTGCGGGTTTGGTGAGAACCGAACCCCGTCCGCCTTGCTGATCCGCCCCGCCTTGATGAGGCGGTAGAGGTCCTTGTTGAACGAGTAGCTGGCGCCGTCGAGCCCGCCTTCGAGCAGCGAGCTGATCTTGTCGAATTGCCCCTCAAGAATCAGGTTCCTGATGGTCGCGTCGGTGTTGAGGACCTCGTTGCTCGGCACCCGGCCGCTGCCGTCAAGGCTCGGGATCAGTTTCTGGCAGATGAAGCCCCGGATCGAGCCCGAGATCTGCCGGCGGGCCTGAGCCATCTGCTCGGGGGGAAAGAACTCGAAGAGGCGCGTGAGCGACTGGGCCACGGTCGCGGCGTGCATGGTCGAGAACACGAGGTGCCCGGTCTCGGCGGCGGCGATGGCTGTCTCAAACGTCTCCCGGTCGCGCATCTCACCGATCAGGATGATGTCCGGGTTCTGGCGGAGCACCGACTTGATCGCCAGTTCGAAGGTCGGGACGTCCAGGCCGATTTCACGCTGCTGGAACACCGACTTGTCGTCCTGGAACGTGTATTCGATCGGGTCCTCGATCGTGACGATGTGCTTGTCCATGTTCTGGTTGATCCAGTTGAGCATGGCGGCCATCGTGGAGCTCTTTCCGGAGCCGGTGGCCCCGCAGACGAGAAGGATGCCGTCCTTGGCGTTCGCCAGCTTCAGGAGGGGCTCGGACTGAAGGCCCAGGTCCTCGAAATTCGGGACTTTGCTCTTGATGTGCCTGAAGACGAGGCTCACGAGGCCCCGCTGGTGGAATGCGTTGACGCGGAACCTCCCAATGCCCTCCGACGCATAGGCGAAGTCGATCTGGCCCAGCTCCCCCCAACGCTTCCTGAAGATCTCGGGCACGTGCTCCTCCACGAAGGCCTCGGCCTCGGGGTTCGTTATCGGGTCCATGTCAACGGGTTTGAGCCGGTTTGAGATTCGGACATAGCCCGGCTTGTTCGCCTTGATCACGATGTCGCTGGCGGAGCTGTCGACGGCCAGCTTCAGCAGGTCGTTGAAGATCTCGGTGTGGGGGCTGACGGCATCCATGGGACAGATTAGCGTTGCTCTGGATTTTGTAGCTTGGCCTCCTTCAGGCGGCAAGGCATCTTTGCCAAGTCCCTGCACCCGACCCATGAAGCCACGGCCCCTGACAGGCGCGATCACCGCCCTCGCAACTCCCTTCCACGGGAAGGACGTTTCCTTTGGGGACCTCAAAAAGCTGATCGAGCACCAGATCAGGGGCGGGATCGACGGCATCGTTCCCGTCGGGACCACCGGTGAATCCCCCACCCTCACTTCCGAGGAGCATATGGACGTGATCCACGCGGCCATAGAGTTCGCCCGCGGCCGTGTTCCGGTGATCGCCGGGACGGGCTCCAATTCGACGGCTGAGGCCCTCGAGTACACAAGGATGTCCGACGAGGCCGGGGCCGACGCCGTCCTGGTGGTCGCCCCGTATTACAACAAGCCGAGCCAGGAGGGCCTCTTCCGCCACTACGCGGCGCTCGCCGACGCGACGGACCTGCCCATCATCCTCTATTCGATCCCCTCGCGCTGCGCCGTTGAGATAGGCGTTCCCGTGGTCGAGCGCCTCAGGTCCAGGTACCCGAACGTGCGGTGGATCAAGGAGGCCGGCGGCTCGGTCGACCGCGTGGACCAGCTGAAGCGGGCCATGGGTGACGACATCACGGTCCTAAGCGGCGACGACTCGCTCACGCTGGCCTTCATGGCCTCGGGAGCGGAGGGCGTCATCAGCGTCGCGTCCAACCTCGTTCCCCGCGAGATCTCCAGGATGGTCCGATTTGCGCAGCAGAATGACTTCGCCCGGGCGACAAAGCTCCACCGCAAGCTCTACCCGCTCTTCAGGGCCCTCTTCGTCGAGCCCAATCCCGTGCCGCTCAAGGCGGCGCTGGCGCGGGCCGGAATCATCAGCAGCGAGGCGGTCCGCCTCCCGCTCTGCCCGATGGAGTCCGCCAGCCGGGCCACCCTCGTCAGGGCGCTTTCGGGAATTGGCCGCTGACACGCCCATGCCTCTCACCCTCCTGCTGAACGGGGCCCGGGGACGGATGGGCGCGGCCATTGCCGCAGCGGCCCCGGCCATGGGGATTGCGATCGGCGCCTCAACCGACCAGGGCGATGACCTGCGCACGGCCATTAAGTCGGTCGACGTCGTGGTGGACTTCAGCTCCCCCCAGGCGACGCGCGGGCTCCTTGAGCTCGCGGTCGCGAGCCACAAGCCCGTCGTAATCGGCACGACAGGCCATTCCGCGGAGGAGAAGGCCGCGCTCCTGAAGCTGGCGTCGCACGTGCCGTGCGTCTGGGCCGGGAATTTCTCCGTGGGCGTCAACCTCCTCTTTTCGCTCGCACGGCGTGCGGCGCGAACCCTCGGCGACGACTACGACGCCGAGGTGATCGAGATGCACCACCGCCTTAAGAAGGACGCCCCGAGCGGCACGGCCGCCCGGCTTCTCGAGATCATCATGGAGGAGCGCAGGCTCGACAGGTCAGCGCTGCGCCACGGCCGCCAAGGGATCACCGGCCCGCGCACGTCCTCCGAGATCGGCGTCCACTCGCTGCGCGGGGGCGATGTCGTGGGGGACCATACGGTCATCTTTGCCGGCATGGGCGAGCGCCTTGAGCTCACCCACCGCGCAAGCGACCGGGCCGTGTTTGCACACGGCGCGCTCCGGGCCGCCCAGTGGGTCGTGGCGCAGAAGCCCCGGGTCTACGACATGCAGGATGTTCTCGGCCTTGCCTAAAGCCACCCAGCGATGATCACGTCGATCCAGGGCATCCTGGCCGAGTCCGGACTCGTCCGGGCCACCGTCGAGGTCAACGGATTCGGATACGAGGTGAACGTGCCCGTCACGACGGCGGAGCGCCTGCCGGCCGTCGGCAGCCTGGTCAGGCTCCATACGCTCGTCATCTACCGGGAGGATGCCCAGACGCTCTACGGCTTCGCCACGGCCGAGGACCGCGACTTTTTCCGGCTGATGATAGAGAACGTCACGGGCATCGGCCCCAAGATGGCGCTTTCCATCATGAGCCGCCTGTCGCTCCCGCTTCTCCAGGGGGCCATCCGCGCCGGTGATATCGCCACCCTGGCGAAGTGCCCGGGCATCGGGAAAAAGACCGCCGAAAGGTTGGTCGTCGAGCTGAAGAGCCGCGTCGGGGCCGCGGGGAATGCCGTCTCCCCGATGGTTTCGGCTGACGGCGTCCCTTCGGCCAAGAGCCCTCACGCCGACGCCGTGGCCGCCTTGGTGGCGCTCGGCTACAAGGTCGGCGACGCCGACGAGGCCGTTCGGAGGGCTTCCCTCAATCTCGGCACGGGGGCCACGACCGAGTCGCTGATCAAAATGGCCCTGGCCTGAAGGGGCCGCGAAGCGCCGGGGTCCCGGAGCTTCAGCGCTCGAAGCGGAACGCGGTCATCTCCTCCGATTCCTGGTCGTCGCGGCCATTGGGGCCGTCCAAGATCGCCGCCGCCTTCAGGTCCGTCTTGGGGTTCAGCAGCGTGCCGGGTTTGGCCGCATTAAAAACAGGCGCCATGTGCACGTCGCCAATCCAGTTGAACTGGGCCGTCTGGGAGGAGGGTTCGATCGCGCTGAAAACAGAGACCAGGTTTGACGACGGATCCGAGGGCAGATGGACGAGAAACACGGGTTTCATCGCATCCCGGTCCGGGGCTGCACTGGGGGCCGCCAACGTCACCCTCGCCCTCGCGCCGGCCGATGCCAGGTCGGGAGAACTCACGTTGCTCGGGCTCCTCAGGCTGACGAAGGCCACAGCCACCGCCGCGGCTGCGGCAAGGCCCGCGAAAAGGGGCCCCGAATGCCGCCACGAGCGGCTGGAGGGAAACGGAAGCAGATTCGGCGTGGCCTGCGCCGAGGAAGCATCGGCGATCTGTTCCTCGGATAGCATCGAGCAGGCCTTCTGGATGCGGCAATACTGGTCGTAGACCTCTCGGCGCCTCGGGTCGGCCACGACCTCGGCCTCGAGCCTGAGGGAATCCTCGGCGCTAATCTCGTGGTCAACGTATAGATTGAGGAGTTCGATGAATTCCCGGTCGTTCATTTGAAGTCTTCGCCGAGCTTCGAGCGCAGGCTTTCCCGCGCCCGTGCGATTCGGCTTTTTACGGTTCCCACGGAGATGCCCAGGATCGCGGCGATTTCTTCGTAGGATAGGTTCTTGATGTTTCGCAAGATAAGAATCTCGCGGTGTTTTGCGCCGAGGCGCTCCATGCCTTTGCCGATACGGGTGACGAATTCACGGGTGACCGTGATGTCGTCGGGCGTCTCGACTTCGGCCGGTATCATCTCAGCGAGCGTGGTGTCATTGTCAGGGCCCATCGGGGCGTCGAACGAAACGGACTTGTCGCGCTTGCGCCTCCACCAGTACCAATACCGGTTGCGCGCGAGGTTCGTGGCGATCTGGTATAGCCAGGTTGAGAACGCAGACTCGCCGCGGAAATTCACAAGCCCCTTGTGGGCTCTTATAAATGCATCCTGGGTAACCTCTTCTGCGTCCTGGGAGTTCCGAAGGAGCTGATTGACCATCGAAAAGATCCGGTCCCAGTAGCGCTCCACCATTTCGTCAAACGCCGTCGCATCGCCGTTCTTGAAACGGTCGACAAGCATCTGGTCCAGGGCCACCTCGTGAGCTTTGGTTGACATTCGGTCCTCCACGCTCTGACGAGCATATTTGTGAATTGTTCCCAATGATTTAAAGACGGACCTACGAAAGAAATGGGTTACATTGGAAGGGTCAATTGTTTCGAAGTGCCCCCACCCGGCCCCCTTATGTAAAGACGACCTTGGCCACGTGAAGTTCCGGAGATTCATAAACTTGCGCCTGAATCTGGAATTTTTGGCCTTGCGAACCCGAATGCGCCGAATCTTAAACGCACACCGAAAAGCGCCGCGAATGCTTCCCAACGTCGATTTTGATGACCCCGCCGCGGTTGCGGCGTTCGTGGCAGCCCGGTTCTCGGCCATCCACAAGGGGGCGGACGACACCCTGCTTCACCGCTTCTTCAGCGATGTGACGGCGCTATTTGCGGGAAGGAACCCGGACTATTCGCCGATCGACCTGAAGTATCATAATTTTCGGCACACGCTGATGGCGACCGTGTGCATGTCAGTGATTCTCGAGGGCGAGCACGCGGGCGACGGGAACCTTCGGCCCCGGGATTTCGAACTCGCGATTGCCGGGGTGCTCCTGCACGACTCGGGTTACCTGAAGCTGAGGTCCGATACGGAGGGAACGGGGGCGAAGTACACCTTCTGCCACATCCTCAGGAGCTGCGCCTTCGCGGCCACCTACCTTCCCCGTCTGGGCGTCACCGACGTCGAGGTTGAAAGCGTCCTTTCCGCCATCAATTGCACCGGGCCCAATTCCGAGATCGCCAGGCTGCGCTTCCGCGACGAGGAGAGCCGCCTGGTGGGATGCGCCCTGGCCACGTCGGACTACCTCGGCCAACTTTCCGACCCGCATTATCCGAATAAACTCGGGGAGCTTTACGCCGAGTTTCACGAGTCCGACCTTTTTGCGAACGTCCCCGAAGATAAGCGTGCGTTCAAATCCGAGGAGGATCTTATCCTGCGCACCCCGGATTTCTGGCGGCACGTCGTGCGTCCGAAATTGGACAACGATTTCCAGGCAGTGTACCGGTTCCTTGAACGCCCGCTCCATTCCGGGAAAAATGACTATCTGGATGCGGTCGCGGCGAATTTCGAGGTGATCGCCAGGCGCATCGCGACGCACTAGCGATCGCGCCGACCCCGGGTCGCCGCACGCGGGGCCAGGGACCGAAGGCCCGAAAAGGGACCCCGGCGGAACGGGAGCCCATTTGGTCTTGCGGCGGGCCTGGTATCGACGCTACATGGTGCCCCTTAGCTTGCCCCGCTTGGGGTGTGCTTTGGCGCCTGGGGCATCGTGTTCGGCATGCGGTGCTTTTCGCTGCACTTCTTGCTAGGAATGCGTACTTTGGGATTGTACGGTAGCCGAATTGCCAGCGCAGTATTTATCAAAAATCAATTTCAAGGGTTGGTAGCTCAACGGTAGAGCAGTTGCCTTTTAAGCAATTGGTTCTGGGTTCGAATCCCAGCCAGCCCACCACCTTTCAGGGCTCGCCGATCCAGACCCACCCACACGATGCATCGACTTGTCATAATCGAGGACCAGACCGCCATCCGAGAGATGATGGGGGTCATCCTCGCGCTCGATAAGAATTTCACGCTCGTGGGGCAATGCGGCGACGGCCTCGAAGGTCTTGAGATGTGCCTTGAACAGAAGCCCGACGTGGTCGTCCTCGACGCAAAGCTGCCGAGCCTGAACGGGGTGGAGCTCCTGCGAAGGCTCACAAAGAAGCTGCCCTCGCTCAGGGTCCTGGTTTTTTCCGGCTACGAAAACCCGGTCATGGTTCGGCAGATGCTCGAGGCGGGGGCGCATGGCTTTGTCGAAAAGACCGCCGGATTCACGGAGTTCAAGAAGGGCTTGGAGGCGATAGCGATGGGCGGAACCTACTTCGGCCCCGCCATCGCCAGTGTGCTGCGCACGGTCGTCGCGAACCCGGAATCGGGCAGATCGCCTGATTTCCTCACCGAACGCGAGAGGGAGATTCTGCAGCTGGTCGCCGAGGGCAACAGCACCAAGGAAATTGCGGCAAGGCTCGGAATAAGCGCGAAGACGGTCGACAACCATCGCACAAACCTGATGCGCAAGCTCAACATACATGATGTCGCAAGTCTCACGCGCCACGCGCTCGAGCAGGGCGTAGTCGACGACAGGGGCCGTTCGTGAATGCCGCGCTCCATCTTAATTTCTTGCCGCCGTCCAAAGGATGGCCAAAAATGACCCTTTCAATCTAGCATTTCCCAAACTCATGAAACTCGTCTCCAAGTCGCTATGTATCGCTGTCGCCGGTGCTGCCGCCCTCCTTGTGGGCTGCTCGAAGAAGCCTGTGCGGCCTGATCCGAGCGCCACGGCGCTTGGGCCCCAAACCGGCGGCGGTGCGCTGACCCCGACCGAGGTTTCGACGACGGCCGACCAGAATTCCGCGCTGACAAACCGCGATTCCAATATCCTCGAGGACGCAAACACCATCCGCGGGCTCCTCCAGCCGGTCTACTTTGACTTTGATCGCTCGAATGTGAAGGCCTCCGAGCGCCCGAAGCTTCAGGCCGCGAAGGACTATCTCGAAAAGAACCCCCAGTACAGGCTGCTCCTTGAGGGCCATTGCGACTGGCGCGGCTCGGCTGAGTACAACCTCGGACTCGGCGACCGCCGGGCCAACGAGGCGAAAAAATACCTGCTTCAGATCGGCGTCGCAGCGGACAAGATCGAAACCCTTTCAAAGGGCGCCGAGGAGGCGGCCAAGAACGCCGACGAGGCGACCATGGCCAAGGACCGCCGCGACGAGCTCGTCGTCCTCAAGAAGTAGTAATACCGGATAGGATACGCTTCGCCGTCTCGACGCCCTTCCTCATGACGTCGAGACTGAAGCCCTCATTTGGGGCGTGAAGGTTGTCCTCGGGGAGGAATAGCCCGAGCATCACGGAGTCGAGACCCGTCGCCTTCTTGATGTCGGAGATGATCGGCACGCTTCCGCCCTCCCGCAGGTACAGGGGCGGGCGCCCCCACACCGCCGAAACCGCCGAATCCGTCGCGCGGAACGCGCGCGCAAGGATCGGCGACTGATCCTTCGGCGTATTGGGTCGCCCCGGGGGAACCACCACGTAGGGGTCGCCCTTGTGCTGGTCGACAAACTCGATCTTCACGCCCTTTGGCGCGCGCGCGAGGATCGCATCCCTCAGCAGCGCCTTGATATGGTCCGGTTCCTGGTTCGGAACAAGGCGGCAGCTCATCTTAACGAAGGCCTTGCTCGGAATCACGGTCTTCGTGCCCTCGCCCTGGTAGCCGCCCCCGATGCCGTTGAATTCAAGCGTCGGCTGAAACCGGATCGCCTCGAACGGTGAGAAGCCGGGCGGGGTGTAGAACGAATCGATGCCGAGGAAGTCCATGTAGGCCTTCCCGTCCCCCGAGAGCTTCGCCAGTTCGGCCCTCTCCCAGGGTTCCACCTCCAGCACCCCCTCGTAGAACCCCGGGATGTTGATCGTTCCGTCGGGGTTGTGGAGCGTCGCGCAGATCTCCGAAAGGGCCTGAATCGGGTTGCGCAGCGCGCCCCCGTGGAGGCCCGAGTGCAGGTCGCTCCTGGCCCCGGTGACGATGAGATCGAGAAGGGCGAGGCCGCGCAGGCCGCAGGTGACGACGACCTGGTCCTTGTTGGGGAGCGCCGTGTCGGAGAGGTACACAAAGTCGGCCTTCCTGAGCCGGTCCGCATGGGAGGCCAGGAATGCGGGGAAGCTCGGACTTCCCATCTCCTCCTCTCCCTCGACCAGGAACGTGATTCGAAGCGGGAGCCCCGGGTTCTCCTCGAGCAGCTCGCCCACCGCGGCGATATTGGTCATCAGCGGGCCCTTGTTGTCGGCCGCGCCGCGGCCGTAGATGCGCTCGCCGATGATGGTCGGCTCGAATGGCGGCGTCTTCCAGAGGGAGATCGGGTCCGCCGGCTGCACGTCGTAGTGGCCGTAGATCACCACGTGGGGCCAGCGCGGGTCCCCGCCGCGGCTTGCGAGCACGATGGGGTGAACGTCCGTCTTCACGACCTCCACCGCGAATCCGAGCGAGGCGAGCAGCTCGGACACGAATTTCTGGGATCCGGCCATCCCGTCCTTGAACCTCGAGTCGGTCGAGACGCTAGGGAAGCGGATAAATTCCTTCAGCTTTTCAACGGGATCGAACATGGCGCAACGATGCGCGATGGACCGGTCCCTGCCAATCCCGAACGGGTTCCCCGCCCCCCTCAGTGCCTGAAGTGGCGGATGCCCGTGAAGACCATGGCAATGCCGCGATCATCGGCCGCCTTGATGACCTCGGCGTCCCGCACCGAACCCCCGGGCTGGATCGCCGCGGTGGCGCCGGCCTCGGCGGCCGCGATGAGGCCGTCCGGAAACGGAAAGAGCGCCTCGCTGGCGACCACCGATCCCTTGAGATCGAGCCCCGCCTCGCCCGCCTTCCAGACCGCGATCCGCGAGCTGTCGACGCGCGCCATCTGGCCGGCGCCAATGCCGAGCGTCTGCTCGCCCCGGCAGTACACGATCGCGTTGGATTTCACGTGTTTGCAGACCTTCCAGCCAAAAATCATCGCATCCCACTCCTCGGGGGTTGGCTGGCGCCGCGTCACCACCCTGAAGCTCGAACGGTCGCCGAGCGTCCGGTCCCGGTCCTGCACGAGCACGCCTCCGACGACGGAGCGGATCTCCTGCAGGGCGTCGGCACCGAGCCCCTCGCTGGCGACCATGAGGCGCAGGTTTTTCTTCTTCTTGAGGATCGCCAGCGCCTCTGCGCTGAAGCGCGGCGCGATGATGACCTCGGTGAAAATGTCCGAGATCAGCGCCGCAAGGTCCCCGTCGAGCGTGCGGTTCACGATGATGATGCCGCCGAAGGGCGCCTGGCGGTCCGTCGCAAAGGCCTTCTCCCAGGCCTCGACGAGGGTGGCCGCGCTGCCGAGGCCGCACGGGTTCGTGTGCTTGAGGATCGCGACCGTCGGCTTTTCGAATTCGCCGATCAAGTAGGTGGCCGAGGTGATGTCCAGGATGTTGTTGTAGCTCAGCTCCTTCCCCTGGAGCTGCTTGTAGTGGTCGTGAAACGTCCCGTAGAGGGCGGCCTTCTGATGGGGGTTCTCCCCGTACCGCAGCGACTGCGCCTTCTCCCAAGATAGGGAGAGCCGCGACGGGAAGCCCCCGAGCGCCTCGAGGTCGGGACCCGCCGCCTCCGCCTGCAGGTACCGGGCGATCGCGCCGTCATAGGAGGAGGTCCGCTGAAAGACCTTGAGGGCAAGCCGGCGCCGCAGCGCGGACAGGTCCGCGGGTAGGCCCTTCATCGCGGCGAGGACGGCGCCGTAGTCGGCGGGATCGCACACCACGGTGACGCTTGCATGGTTCTTCGCCGCGCTCCTGAGCATCGACGGCCCCCCAATGTCGATGTTCTCGATCGCCTCCTCGAGTTCCACCCCGGGGCGCGCCACCGTCTCCTCGAACGGGTAGAGGTTCACGACGACCAGGTCGATGAGCTCGATCCCGTTCGACTCCGCCTGCTCCAGGTGCTCGGGCTTGTCGCGCCGGCACAGGAGGCCTCCGTGTATCTTTGGGTGGAGGGTCTTCACTCTCCCCTCCATGATCTCCGGAAACCCCGTGTGCTTGCCGACCTCCGTCACCGCCAGTCCCTTCTCCTGGAGCATCCGCGCGGTGCCGCCCGTTGAGAGGAGCGTGTAGCCGTGATCGTTGACGAGGGAGGCCGCAAACTCGGCCAGGCCACGCTTGTCGCTTACCGAAAGGAGGGCGAGTTTACGCATGTTCCCCGCTCTTGTGCGGCCGCATGCGCGCCGCATCAAGCGGAAAGCCACTTGCGGAGCATCACAAGGGAGACACTCTTAGGGGCGTGACCTGCTGCTCCTCCCTCGAATTGCCGGGCCTGACGGCCCGCCTGGACAAACTTGTCCACCACCACGGGGGCGCCAGTCTGCCTGAGGACAAGCCGCACGCCTTCGTCTACTACATCACCATCCGCAACGGATCCGACAGGATCGTGACGCTTCTGGGGCGAAAATGGGTGATCGACTACGGCAAGGGCGGACGCCAGGTGATCGAGGGAGACAAGATCGTGGGCGAGACCCCGCGACTGGCCCCCGGCGAGGAGTTCTCCTATAACAGCCACCACATCACGGGCTGCGACGCCCATGTGATCGGCAGCTTCCACGGTGTGGACGAATCGGGGACCAAGATCCATGTGCTTCTGCCCCCGTTCGACCTGGTGGTCCCCCATTGATCGCTTATTTTGGGATGCGAGGGTGCCCGGCCTTGAACAGTGCGAATCCGCCGTTCTTAATATCGCCAATAAATGAAGCTCATTGACCTGAACCGCGATGGCGGCATCGGCGCCAACTCGCTGTTCGTTCAGCTTGGGGACCTCAATATCCTGATCGATTCGGGCCTGCACCCGAAAAAGGTGGGCCGGCGGGCCGCCCCGGACCACACCCCCCTCCGGGGGAAGACCCTCCACCTGATCATCGTCACCCACTGCCACCTTGACCACATCGGCAGCCTGCCGATCACCATGAGGGAGCATCCGGACGCTCCGGTCATCATGTCGACGTCAAGCCGCATGCTGATCGAGCGGATGCTCCACAATTCGGCGAGCGTGATGATGCGCCAGCGCGAGGACCAGGACATCCCCGACTACCCGCTCTTCACCCACGACGAGATCGACCGCCTGTCCAAGCGCATGACGCCCGTGCAGTTCGGGGTGCCGAAGAAGTTCAAGGCCGGCCGCGACGAGATCGAGGTCATCCTGCACCCAGCCGGCCATGTCGCCGGGGCCGCCGCCGTCGAGGTCCGCCACAAGCACAGGGCTATCTTCTTCACGGGGGATGTTCTTTTCGAGAACCAGCGCACGCTTCCGGGAGCCAAGTTCCCCGCGGGACACTTCGACACGCTGGTCACCGAGACGACCCGCGGGACGACAAAGCGCCACCCGGACAAGACGCGCGGCTTTGAGATGAAGCGCCTGGTCGAATCGATCAATGATACGATCCAGCGGGGCGGCTCCTTCCTGATTCCTGTCTTCGCGCTCGGCCGCATGCAGGAGATCCTCTCCATCGTTCACGACGCCCGTAAGTTCCGGCGGCTGGTCGACTGCCCGATCTACGGATCGGGACTCGGCATGGACCTGGTCGACTATTTTGACGAGATCTGCCGAAAGACCCGCCACATCCAGTTCAACCGCGGGATCGTGAAGGAGCTCCGGGTGAAGCCGCTGCCGCGGATCCTCACCCCGGGAGAGGACCCGCAGCAGAACGCCCTCTACATCATCAGCTCCGGGATGCTCGTCGAGCGCACCCCGAGCTACACGCTGGCCTCCGGGCTCCTTGGCCACGCGCGCAACACGATCGGCTTCGTGGGCTACTGCGATCCGGACACGCCGGGCGGCGCCCTCCTCGCCTCAAAGCCCGGCGACACCTTCCTCTTCAAGACGGCGAACGTGAAGACGAAGATCAAGGCGCGGGTCGAGCGCTTTGAGCTGAGCGGGCACGCCGACCGCGAGGAGCTCCTCCAGTTTGCGGTCCAGACCGACGCCCGCAGCATCGTCCTCACGCATGGCGACCCCGACGCGCGGCAGTGGTTCGCCGAGCAGCTTGCCGAGAAGCTGCCGACGGCCCACGTCATCGACCCCGTCCCCCTTCAGCAGTATCAGGTCTAGGCGCCGAGGAGCCCCGAGACGAGGCCCTTGAGGTGCGCGGCCATGGGCGGGGCGCCGGCCACGTACATGATCCGCCTCATCTTCAGGTCGAAGACCTTCATCGGAAGCTGCTCGCCGTTGAGGAAGAGGACCTCCCCTCCCGCCGCTCTGCACAGGGGAATGGCGGCGGCAAGGTCCCATATCTTCACATTGAAGTCGACGGCGCCGCCGAAAAGACCCGCCGCGACGTACGCAAGGTGGAGCGTGGCGCTTCCGAGTCCGCGGATCTTGAAATGCGTGATCACGGCGTCGGCGGCGGGCACCAGGGCCTTGTCCGTCGGGCTGTGGAAGCCGATGAGCGTCTCGGGAGTCGGCTTCGCGGTGGAGACGTTCGCCCTGCGCCCGCCATCGAACATGCCGAAGCCGGGCCCGCCGTGCATGAGGACGCGCCGGCTCAGGTCGTAGACGACGCCGTAGACCGGCTCCCCGTGCACGGCCAACGCGAGCGAGATCGCGCAATAGGGAATGCCAAGGGCGAAGTTGTTGGTCCCGTCGATCGGGTCCAGGACCCAGCCAAACCTCGAGGTCACGCCGATCGGCCCGCCGCCCTCCGGCAGCTCCTCGCTGAACATCTGGTCTTCGGGGAAGTCGGCGCGCAGCGCGTGGAAAATGTTCTCGGAGATTGCGATGTCAACCGCCGTCACCCGCGTGCCGTCGCCCTTCCAGCGGCTCTCCGCGCGGCCGAATTCCCGGTGCAGAAGCTCGGTCTGGGCCTGCACCGCGGCCTTGGCCGCATCGATTCGCCGCGTGAGTTCGGTCAGGTAGTCGCTCATGTATAGTCGTACAGCTTGGGATCGCGCGAGGGTGCCGCGCGGCGCGAGCGCGACCGCGACCGAGCCTCCCTCGCCTCGCCCTGCCCGGGCTCCGGCCCGGCCGGTTCCTCGCCCAGCTCCTCCTCCAGCGAGTCGGGGTCGGCTCCCTCCTCCAGCTTGCGCACCACCTCCTCCATCTGGCCGTCCATCTTCTGGCCGGTCAGGTCGGCCATCCGCCGCATCATCCGGCCCATGGCCCGCGGGTCGTTCTCGTCCACGCTCGAGAACTCCCGCTCCATCTCGCCCATGGCGGCCTCCATCCTTCCCTCGTCAGGCCCGGCGCCGGGACCCTCGGGAACACCCCCCCCGCCGGCGCCCCTGTCCTGCGCCCTGCCGACCACGGCGAACGCCGACAGGACCTTCTGCATCCGGAACCTTGGGTCATCCGGGCATTTGGGCGTCAGCCGTCCCTGCGCCAGGGTGCGCGCATAGAACTGATAGATGCGGTGGTTGTCGGGACAGTAGAACTCGTAGATCGGCACGTCCGGCTCCTTTGGGTATTCGCGGGGGCCAAGCTGCCATGCCCACTCCCCGCCAGTCAAACTTCGACGCCGCGCAATCGCGATCGCCCGAACCCGGGCCGGAGCCGCGGCTGCGGGCGGCCGGATCGCGGGACGGCCCACCCCGGCCCCGGCGGTTCTCTCGCACAACAAGGCCCAGGCTTGGGGGATGCGCTGCGAAGGCAGGATTGCCATTTTCATCTCCCCCGGGACACTGGGCGCATGATCACCACGGCAAGATTGACGCTCATCCTGGCGGCTGGCGCCTGTGCGGCGGCCCAGGCCCAGACGCCGGGCCCGGATGAGGCTGCGGCGGCGCGCATGCTTGAACACATCAGGGTCCTCTCCTCCGACGCGTTTGAGGGACGCGGACCGGGCACGCCCGGCGAGGACAAGGCCGTCGCCTACCTGCAGCAGGAGTTCAGCAAGATCGGGCTCCTGCCCGGCAATCCCGACGGGACCTATATCCAGAAGGTCCCGATGGTCGGCATCGTGTCCACCGCTTCGGCGAGCTTTTCGGCTGGCGACGCGACCCTTTCCCCCGCGGTCCTCAACGACTATGTCGCCGTCTCGCGTCGGATCACGCCGTCCGTGGACGTCAAGGACAGCCCGATCGTGTTCGTCGGCTACGGGGTCGTCGCCCCCGAATACGGCTGGGATGACTTCAAGGGGGTCGACGTGAGGGGAAAGACGGTGGTCATGCTGATCAACGACCCGCCGGTGCGCGACCCGAAGGATCCGACGAAGCTCGACGACACGATGTTCAAGGGAAAGGAGATGACCTATTACGGGCGCTGGACGTACAAGTTCGAGGAGGCCTCCGCCAAAGGCGCAGCCGCCTGCCTGATCGTCCACGAAACGGGACCGGCGGGCTATCCCTTCGCCGTCGTCTCCGGAAGCTGGGGCCGCGAAAACTTCGTCCTTGAGTCGGCGGACGGGGGCGCGGGCCGGGTGGCGGTCGAGGGCTGGCTCACCCTCGATTACGCGAGGAGGCTGTTCGCGGCCGCCGGCCAGGACTACGACCGGCTCAAGGCCGCGGCTGTGAGCAAGGATTTCCGGCCGGTCGCATTCAACGCCAGGGCCAGCTTCAGCGTTCAGAACAAGATCCGCCCGCTCGACTCGCGAAACGTGGTCGCTAGGCTCGAGGGCTCCGACCCGGCGCGGCGCGGCGAATACATCATCTACACGGCGCACTGGGACCACCTCGGCAGGAATCCCCGCCTGAAGGGAGACCAGATCTTCAACGGGGCCCTCGACAACGCCTCCGGCTGCGCCGGCATCCTCGAGATCGCCCGGGAATTCACCCAGCTGCCCGCGGCCGAGCGCCCCGCGCGCTCGATTCTCTTCCTCGCGGTGACCGCCGAGGAGCAGGGGCTCCTGGGATCGCAGTATTACGCCCTCCACCCGCTCTATCCGCTCGCGAAGACCCTGGCCGACCTGAACATCGACGTGATGCAGCCCTCCGGCCCCTCGCGCGACGTCGAGGTCATCGGCTACGGCAACACCACGATGGACGACCTGGCGAGGGAGATCCTCGCAAGCCGCGGCCGGGTCCTCGTCCCCGACCGCGAGCCCGAAAAGGGCGGCTTCTATCGCTCGGACCACTTCGAATTCGCCAAGGTGGGGGTCCCCGCGTTCTACACCGGACGGGGCAACGAGATCATCGGCAAACCCGACGGCTACGGCCAGATGCGCCGCGATGAATATGTCGCCAAGGACTACCACAAGGTGACCGACGAGATTAAGCCCTGGTGGGACCTGCGCGGCGCCGCGTGGGATGCGGACCTGCTCTTCGAGATGGGCCGAAGGCTCGCGGCGACGGACGCGTGGCCCCAATGGAAGGCCGGCAGCGAGTTCAAGGCCCGCCACGACGCGATGATGGCCGCAGCGGCCCCCTGAGGACCGGCCGGCCCCTGATGATGATTCCCCGATTGCCGCGGCTGGCCGCCCTCCTCGGGGCCCTGGCCCTCCTGGCCGGATGCGCGAAGACGGACCCGGCCTCCGCGGAAGCCGCGCACGGGCGCCGGCCCCAGGTGCTCCGCTACGGCAACACAAACGAGCCCCAGGACATCGACCCCCAGGTGGTGCAGGGAACCCCCGAGGACCACGTGATCAAGGCCCTCTTCGAGGGCCTCCTCACGGCGGACCCGAAGGACCTCCACCCCATCCCCGGGCTCGCGCGCTCGTGGGAGGTCTCCCGGGACGGGCTCACCTACACGTTCCACCTCAGGGAAAACCTTCGGTGGTCGGACGGGAGCCCCATCACGACGGATGATTTCCTGCTGTCGTGGAAGCGGATGATCAGCCCGAGGCTCGCCTCGGAGTACGCCTACTTGATCTATAACTTCGTCGCCGGGGCGAAGGATTACTATGACGGGAGGATCACGGACTTCTCAAAGGTCGGCTTCAAGGCGACCGGCCCGCTCACGCTCCAGGTGACGCTCATCAACCGCACCCCCTATCTCCTTTCGATCATCGCCAACCACTACGCCTGGAACATCGTCCCGATCAAGGTGCTCCTGCGGTACGGAGCGCTCGACGAGCGGAGCACCCCGTGGACGCGACTCGGGAATTTCGTCGGCAACGGCCCCTTCATGCTGAAGGAGTGGATCCCGCAGGAGCGGATCGTCGTCGTCAGGAACCCGCAGTACTGGGACGCCGCCAGCGTGAAGCTCGACGAGATCGATTTCTTCCCGACCGAGGACCTTGCGGCCGAGGAGCGGATGTTCCGCGCCGGCCAGCTCGACCGGACCCAGGAGATACCGATCTCGAAGATCGACGCCTACAAGCACGAGCACCCCGAGCTGCTCCACATCGACCCGTACCTCGGAATCTACTTCTACCGGTGCAATGTGACCCGGCCCCCGCTCAATGACAAGCGGGTGCGCAGGGCCCTCGCGCTCGGGATCGACCGCGAAAGCCTCATCCGGAACGTGACGCGGGGGGACGAGCGGCCCGCCTACGCCGTCAGCTACCCGGGCGACGCCGGTTACACGCCCCGGGCCAGGCTCACGGGGACCCTGGACGACGCCCGCAGGCTCCTCGAAGAGGCGGGCTACCCCGGCGGCGCGGGGCTTGCCCCCATCCAGCTTCTCTACAACACCCAGGCCAACAACAAGCAGATCGCCGAGGCCATCCAGGAGATGTGGCGCAAGAACCTCGGGGTCGCCAGCGAGCTCATCAACCAGGAATGGAAGGTCTACCTCGACAGCCAGCACACGCACAGCTTCCAGATGGAGCGCGCGGCCTGGGTCGCGGATTACCCGGACCCCCACGTCTTCCTCGAGATCTGGGAGACCGGCAACGGCAACAATGACACGCTCTGGTCAAACGCCGAGTATGACAGGCTCCTCCACAGCGCCCTGTCCGCGAAGGACGACGCCACGCGCTATGAGATCTACCAGCGGCTGGACGCGATCCTGGTCGACGAACTCCCCGTGATCCCCATTTTCTACTACACACGGCCCTACCTCATGAGCCCGAAGATCAGGGGATACTGGCCCAACCCGCTCGACAACCACCCCTTCAAGGACATCTACCTCGAGGACTGAGACCCTATGATCCGTTTCATAGCCATGCGGCTTCTGCAGACCATCCCCGTGGTGTGGGTGATCATCACGGCGACCTTCTTCATGATCCGCTTCGTTCCCGGCGGACCCTTCACGGCCGAGCGGGCCGTGACGCCCGAGATCATGCGCAATCTCGAGGCTCATTACGGCCTGAACAGGCCCCTCTACCGCCAGTACCTCGACTACTGCGGGAGCATCCTGCGGGGGGACCTTGGGCCCTCGTTCAAGTACCCGACCCGCACCGTCAACGAGATCATCGCCGAGAAGCTGCCGGTATCGGCGGAACTCGGCGCCCTCTCGCTCTGCGTCGCCCTCGGCCTCGGCCTGCCCCTCGGCGTCCTCGCGGCCGTCAAGCGAAACACCTGGATCGACTACGTGTGCTCTTCCTTCGCCATGGTCGGCATCTGCATCCCGACCTTCGTCATGGGGCCGCTCCTGATCCTCCTCTTCGCCATCCGCCTCGGCTGGTTCAACGCCTCGGGATGGTACGGGCCCATCGACCGCGTCCTGCCAAGCGTGACCCTCGGGATGGTGTATGCGGCCTACGTGGCCCGGCTCACCCGGGGCGGGATGCTCGAGGTCCTGAGCCAGGACTACATCCGGACCGCGCGCGCCAAGGGCGCGAGCGAGGCGCGGATCATCCTGAAGCACGCCCTCAGGGGCGGCCTCACGCCGGTCGTCTCCTTCCTCGGGCCCGCGATCGCCGGGGTCGTCACCGGCTCCTTCGTGATTGAGACGATCTTTCAGATCCCCGGGATCGGCCGCGAGTTCGTCAACTCGGCCTTCAACCGGGACTACACGCTCGTCCTCGGCACCGTCGTCCTCTACGCCGGGTTCATCATCGGCATGAACCTGGTCGTCGACGTCGTGCAGGTGTGGATGAACCCAAAGCTGAAGTTCGAATGAAGACCGACGAGACCGAACGCGGCCACTCGCTCTGGAGCGACGCCTGGCACAGGCTCAGGAGCAACCGCCTGGCCATCCTGGGCGGCGTCCTCCTCATCCTTCTCGCCGTCGCCTGCGCCGGCGGCCCGTTGTTCTCCCAGTCCTACGAGGAGCAGAACCTCGACCTGGGCGCCGTCCCCCCCTGCGCGCAGCACTGGCTCGGGACCGACACGCTCGGGCGCGACCTGCTGGCCCGCATCCTCTACGGCGGGCGCATTTCGATCATGGTGGGCCTCGTGGCGACCTTCGTCGCCCTGGCGATCGGGGTGACCTACGGCGCGGTCGCGGGGTTCATCGGCGGAAAGGTCGACGCGGTCATGATGCGCATTGTCGACATCCTCTACGCGCTGCCGTTCGCGATCTTCGTCATCCTTCTCATGGTGTTCTTCGGCAGGAACATTTTCCTCCTCTTCTTCGCCATTGGCGCCGTCGAATGGCTCACGATGGCCCGTATCGTTCGGGGCCAGGTGATGTCCATCAAGCGCATGGAATTCATAGAGGCGGCGCGCGCCCTCGGCCTCGGCCGAAGACGCATCATCTTCAAGCACCTGATACCAAACGCGCTCGGCCCGGTCATTGTGTACACAACCCTGACGATCCCCGCGGTCATGCTCCTCGAGGCGTTCCTCAGCTTCCTCGGCCTCGGCGTGCAGGCGCCGATGAGCTCCTGGGGGGTCCTCATCAAGGACGGCTCCGAGAAGATGGAGGAGTACTGGTGGCTCCTCGTCTTCCCGGGCGCCCTGTTCTCCACGACACTTTTCTCGCTCAATTTCCTCGGCGACGGGCTTCGGGACGCGTTGGATGTGCGTGCGTCTAAGGACTGACCCAGCCCGACGCCCCCCGCCCATGCTCAGCCGATTCAAACCCTACCTCCCCTACCTGAAGCCGGTCCGGGGCACGCTGGTGAGCGCGATCGCGGCGGGCATCGTCTTCGGCGCGGCGAACGGCCTCGGCATTCCCTACATCATCAAGCACGTGTTCCCGCGCGTGTTTGACGCGAACGCGGTCCCCATGACGACGTGGCAGATCGTGTTCATCGCGATGGAGCTGCCGCTCGTTTTCGTCGTCCGCGGAGTCGCCGGCTACCTTAACACCTACCTGATCCAGGTGGCGGGGGTCCGCGTCCTCGAGGCGATCCGCCTCGACTACTTCCGGAAGCTGCAGGTCCTCTCGCTCGCGTTTCTCCAGAGGCAGACGACGGGCGACCTGATCTCCCGCGGCCTCGCCGACACGAACCAGCTCCAGACGACCTTGACGACCGTCGCCAACGACGGGATGAAGCAGCCCGCGACGCTCGTCTGCGCGCTCAGCTACGTGCTCTACCTTGCGTACCACGAGAAGGGAAGCGCCCTCATGATCGCGTGCATGGCGATCGTCCCCCTGTGCGTGTTCCCGGTCCGCTATGTGGGGAAGAAACTGGTCAAGCGCGCCTACCAGATGCAGGCCCAGATGGGCTCGGTCACGAACAGCCTGAGCGAGAACCTCGGCGCCGCGAAGGAGGTGCGCGCGTTCGGGCTCGAGGAACGCCAGGCGCTCGCGTTCTCGAAGGAAACCTCGAGCCTCATCCGGATCCAGCTCAAGGTCGCAAAATACGCGCAGGCCCTTGCGCCTTCGATCGAGATCATCTCGGCGTTCGGCATCGCCGTCGTCTTCATCTACGCGAAATTCGCGGGCGTGAAATGGGACTCGTTCCTGGCGATCGTCGGCGCCCTCTTCATGAGCTACGACCCCGTGAAGCGCCTCGGGGCCATCAACAACGACGTCAAGCGCGGCGAGGCGGCGCTCGACCGACTCGAGGTCGTCTTCAACGAGCCGGTCACGATCAAGGACCCGCCGGATCCGGCGCAGGTCCGGCGTGTCCGCGGCGACATTGCGTTTACGGACGTGACGTTCGCCTACAAGTCCGACGAGCCGGTCCTCAACCGGGTGACCGCCCTCATCCCGGCGGGCACGGTGTGCGCGCTCGTCGGCCCGAGCGGCGCGGGAAAGACGACCTTCGCGAACCTGGTCCCCCGCTTCTTCGACGTCGAGGAGGGCCGTGTGTCGATCGACGGGATCGACATCCGCAAGATGCGCCTGGCCGACCTGCGAAGGAACATCGCCCTCGTCTCGCAGGACCCGATGCTTTTCAACGACACCGTCTACAACAACCTCCTTCTCGGCCGGCTCGACGCCACGCCCTCCGAGGTGAGGGCGGCGGCGGTCCAGGCGCACGCCGACGAGTTCATCCGGGCCTTCCCTGACGGCTACGACACGATCGTCGGCGAGCGCGGCGCCCGGCTTTCCGGAGGCCAGAAGCAGCGCCTTGCCGTCGCCCGGGCCTTCCTGCGCAACGCCCCCATCCTGATCCTCGACGAGGCCACCTCGGCCCTTGACTCCCAGAGCGAGCAGATGATCCAGGACGCGCTGCGCAAGCTCGTGGTGGGAAAGACGGTCCTCATCATTGCGCACCGCTTCAGCACGATCCGCGACGCGTCGCTTATCCTGGTGTTCGACAAGGGCTCGATCGTCGCAAGGGGCAACCATTCCGAGCTTTACGCAAGTGACGGCCTCTACCGTGCGCTCTACGACCAGCAGCGCACCGAGGCCTCCTAGCCGGTGGCCGGCCGCCGCCCCCCGTCCATGACCGAGAACCCGAGGATCCTCGTCATCCGGCGCCGCTATCTCGGGGACGTCGTCCTCCTAGGCTCCCTCCTGCTCAACCTGAGGCTGCATCGGCCCCTGGCCCGCGTGGTCGTCCTTGTCGAGCCCGCGTGGTCCGGGATCCTCACGCTGAACCCGGACCTCAATGCATTCATGGAGCTCCCAAAGGGACTCTCCTCCTGGAAGGCGTTCCTCGGCGCGCTGCGCTCCGAACGTTTCACGCATGTCCTCGACCTGGACAACACCGAGAAGACCGCCGTCATCGCCCGGCTGAGCGGCGCGCCCGTGCGGATCGGACTCCACCACGGGGCCCACCCGATCAAGCTGCGCTCCCTCTACACCCACGTGGCCTACGAGCCCGAGGCCGAGCACGAGGCCCAGCCGATCACCGAGTATTACCTGAAGGCCCTCGCCCCGGCCGGGGTGCCCGTCGCCACGCGCGAGGTGCGGCTGGTGCCGCGTGAGTCCGAGGTCCGTGACTGGCGGCGCATGGTGGGCGCCCAGGGCCGGACGCTGCTCGTCCACCCCGGCAGCCGGAGCGCGTGGAGACTCTGGCCCGAGGACCGGTTTGCCGCCGTCTGCGACCGGGTGCAGGACGAGCTCGGCGTCCAGGTGGTCCTCGTCGGCGGGCCCGCCGAGCGAGGCCTTGTCGCCTCCATCCGCTCGAAGGCGAAGAGCCACCTGCTTGCGATCGACCCGGCGCCCTCCCTGACGGGCCTCGCGTCCCTCGCCCGGGCGTGCTCGCTTATGCTCTGCCATGACAGCGGGCCCATGCATGTGGCCGCAGCCGTCGGCACACGCGTCGTCGCCCTTTACGGCTCGCAGAACCCCGTCCTATTCAAGCCCCACGGCCAGGGCCACACCGTGCTCACGCCCCCGGCGCCGTGCGCGGCCTGCGTCGCGCCGGGTTCGTGCGTCCCCGCCGACTCCTACCGCAACCTCTGCGTGCGCTTGCTCACCGTCGAACAGGTCTTTGCGGCCCTCAAGGCCGCCCTTTCGCAGGTTCCCGCCTAAGGCCATGTCCGAGGAACCCCACCGATTTGGCAGGGATGCCGAGGACCTGATAGCCTCCCTGCGCAGGCTGCCCTCCGAGGATCCGAGGGGCATCCGCCGCAAACCCGCCCAGGAGGCCACCGTCCTGATGGAGGCGCTGAGGGCGAGGTACGGCATCGGCATGCCGACCGCCGAGCAGGCCATCCGAGACCGGTGGCCCGAGGTGGTTGGCCCGGCGAACGCGTCCTATTCGAACGCGGTGCGCATCGACGAACGGGGCCGCCTGATCGTCCACGCCACCCACGCGGTGGTCCGAAACGAGCTTTTCATGAACCGGGCGGAGATCATCGAGCGGATCCGGAGGATACCGGGATGCACCGCCGTAAAGTACCTGCACCTGGTCCAGGGCTAACGGGCGCCCAAATTTTGGCCTTGCGCCTGGGGCACCGGTTTTTGAAGTTATTCCCTTGCGTCAGTGGGTTCCCGTCAGTTGAGGGGCCCGCCATGACTGGTCCGGCATCCCGCCGGGCTGGAACGGTGACGCCGGCTTGGCCGAGGATCCCCTCCGGCGGGGCTGGTGGCACGGGGCCTGCAGGGGCTCCCTACAGTCATGCAACCCAACTACATAACAAATGCCCACAGTCGTTAAGCCAGAAATCATCGCAGAGTACAAGATCCACGAAAAGGACACCGGTTCCAGCGAGGTGCAGATCGCTCTCCTGACCGCACGCATCAACCACCTAACCGAGCACCTGCGCACCCACAGGAAGGACTTCCACTCCCGGCGCGGTCTGCTTCAGATGGCGAGCCGCCGCCGCAAGCTGCTCGATTACCTCAAGCACCATAATCTGCCCAAGTACAACGAACTGCTGCAGAAACTGAATCTGCGAAAATAGAGCTTTCGCCACACAGGCGACCCGATCCGCGGGTCGCCTGTTGTCATTAGGACACTCGACACAAAACCGGGACATTTCCGTTTGCCGCCACGGCGCCGGCCCAGGGGGCGGCAAACGGAAATCTCTCGAGTCTTGTAGCGAGACCGACGCAAGCACGCACGGCCCGCGCGCCGGGCGGCAGCTCCATCCCACCCCACTCAGCCCGGCGCCCTCAAAAAGCGCCGGCGCAAACCCCCTTTAGAAAACAGAAACCAAAGACATGAATCAGAAACACAACGTTACCGTCCAGGAATACGGGATCAAATTCTCAACCGGCTCGATCGGCAAGCTTGCCAACGGCGCCGTCAATGTCGCCGTCGGCGACACCAACGTGTTCGTCGCCGCGACCGTCGCCGCGACAACCAAGCCCGGCCAGGACTGGTTCCCCCTCACGGTCGACTACCGCGAGAAATACCATGCAGCGGGCCGCTTCCCCGGTGGCTACTTCAAGCGCGAGGGCCGGCCGACGGAGAAGGAGATCCTGACGTCGCGCCTGTGCGACCGCCCCTGCCGCCCGCTCTTCCCCGAGGGCTTCCTCAACGAGGTCCAGGTGATCGGCATCCTCCTGTCGGCCGACCAGAAGAACGAGTCCGATATCGCCATGGTCAACGGCGCCAGCGCCGCCCTCGCGATCTCCGACATCCCGTGGAACGGGCCGATCGCAGCGTCGCGGATCGGGCTCGTCGACGGCCAGTTCGTGGCCAACCCGACCATCGAGCAGATGTTCGCGTCCTCGCTCGACCTGATCTACGTCGGCAACGAGAAGGACATGCTGATGATCGAGGGCAGCGCCGATCAGCTTCCCGAGGAGCGCTTCATAGAGGCCCTTGAGTTCGCCCACAACGCCATCCAGCCGATCATCAAGGCGATCAAGGAGCTGGTGGCGATCGCCGGAAAGCCGAAGGCCACGTTCCCGCTCGTGGGGGCGACGCCCGAAGCGCGCGCCATCATCGAGCGCGTCGCGGGCCCCAAGATCCCGGACGCCATCTTCGGCAAGGAGAAGGCCGCCCGCGCCTCGGGCGTGAAGGCGATCAAGGACGAGACAAAGGCGGCGCTTGTCGCCGAGCTCGGCGAAGGGAAGTTCACCGACGTCGACCTGAATGTCGTCTTTGAGGACCTCCAGTACAAGGCGTACCGCAGGACGGTCCTCGAGCGCGGCGTGCGCGCCGACGGCCGCGATGCGAAGAGCCTGCGCCAGATCGGCTGCGAAGTCGGGGTCCTCCCGATGGTCCACGGAAGCTCGCTCTTCGAGCGCGGCGACACCCAGGCCATGGTGATCACCACCCTCGGGCCCACAAAGGAGGCCCAGGACATGGACGGCCTGACGGGCGGCGCCACCTCCAAGAGCTTCATGCTCCACTACAACTTCCCGCCGTTCTCGGTGGGCGAGACGGGACGCTTCGGCTCCCCTGGCCGCCGCGAGATCGGACACGGCGCCCTCGCCGAGCGTTCGCTCGTGCCGGTGCTTCCGCCGGAGGACGCGTTCCCCTACTCGATCCGGGTCGTCTCCGAGATCATGGCCTCGAACGGATCCACGTCGATGGCCTCGGTGTGCGGCGGCTGCCTCTCGCTCATGGACGCCGGCGTCCCGATCATCGCCCCGGTCGCCGGCATCTCGTGCGGCCTGATGACGGAGAACGCCGCGGACGGCTCCATCTCGAAATGGGTCACGATCACCGACATCATCGGCGAGGAGGACCACTTTGGCGACATGGACTTCAAGCTTGCGGGAACCACCAAGGGCATCACGGGCTTCCAGCTCGACCTCAAGATCAACGGCCTGCCGTTTGAGATCGCCAAGGCCGCGATCTTCCAGGCCCGCGACGCCCGGATCGAGATCCTCAGGAAGATGCTCGCCGTCATGCCGGCCCCGCGCGCCGACCTGAGCAAGTACGCTCCGCGCATCCAGACGATCCAGATCGACCCCGAGAAGATCGGACTGCTGATCGGACCCGGCGGAAAGACCATCCGCCGCATCACCGAGACGACCGGGGCGCAGATCGACATCGCCGAGGACGACTCGGGCAAGGTCTTCATCTACTCGAACAACGGCGAGGCCATGGCGCGCGCGATCCAGGAGATCGACGGGCTCTGCGGCGGCGCCGGCGGTCCGGGCGGCGGCGGCGGCGGAGCACCGATCGAGGTCGGAAAGCTCTACAACGGCCGCGTCACCGGCATCAAGGACTTCGGCTGCTTTGTCGAATGCACCCCGGGCAAGGAGGGCCTGGTTCACATCTCCGAACTGGCCGACTTCCGCGTCCGGCGCACCGAGGATGTCGTCAAGATGGGCGACATGATCTGGGTGAAGTGCATCGGCGTCGACGAGCGCTCCGGCAAGGTCCGCCTGTCGCGCAAGGCCGCCATGAAGGAAATGGAAGCCCAGAAGCAGGGCGAAGCCGCCCCGGCGGCCGAGCCCCTTCAGTCCTGACGGGTGAGGCTCCTCGTAACGAACGACGACGGCGCTGAATGCGTCTTCCTGCACGAGCTGGTCCGCGCGCTCATCCGCGCGGGCCACGCCGTTTATGTCGTGGCGCCGAAGTGCGAGCAAAGCTGGACCGGCGCGTCAAAATCGAGGCACCGCGACGTCCATTCGGCGCGGATTGACCTGGGTCTCGGCTGCCCCGTGTGGGTCGTCGACGGCACGCCGAGCGACTGCGTCAACATCGGCATCGACCACCTGCTGCCCGAGCGGCCCGAGGCGGTCCTAAGCGGGATCAACGTGGGGCTCAACGCGAGCCTCGGCTTCATCCTCGGGAGCGGGACGGTCGCGGGCGCCTGCGAGGGGGCGATGCACGGCCTGCCCGGAATCGCCCTGTCGCAAAGCATGGACATCCCGGTTTACGACGCCTTCAAGGAGCGCGGCCACGCCGACGAGACGCTCCTTTCGATCCTGCGGGCCTCGGCCCGGCACGCGGCGCAGCTGGCTCCGGCGCTCGCGGCGCAGACAGCGGAGCGCAGCTTCATCGTCCACAACCTCAATTTCCCGTACCCGTGCACGCCGGATTCGCAGCTGCGGCGCACGATTCCGGCCAGGGTCCTCCTTCCCGGGCTCTTCAGCCCACAGTCGAAGGACGGCACCCACCGGCTTGTCTTCAGGCTGGGCGAGGACACCTCGGCCCGCACCCCCCTCACCGACCGCTCCGCCCTCGACGCGGGATTCATCAGCCACACGGTGCTCGATTTCTCGAAGCTGGGTTCGATCTGACGCCAATAATGTGCTTGCGTCCCCTCACGCATGATAGAGGTCCAGAATCTGACTCGGGTCTTCAGAACCTACAAGAAGCAGCCCGGCTTCTGGGGCGGCGTCAAGGGGCTGTTCAGCCGCACGTATGACGAGACGGTGGCCGCCAAGGACGTCACCTTCTCGATAGGCGAGGGCGAGTTTGTCGGGTTTTTGGGCCCGAACGGCGCCGGCAAGACGACGACGCTGAAGATGCTCTCCGGCCTCATCTTCCCCACCTCCGGAAAGGCGCGCGTCGCCGGGTTCGACCCGACGAAGAGGGAGAACGCCTACCGTCGGATTTTCGCCCTCGTCCTTGGCCAGAAGAACCAGCTCTGGTGGGACCTTCCCGCGATCGAGTCCTTCGCCCTCCTCAGGGCCATCTACGGCCTTCCGGCGGACGACTACAAGAGGAGCCTCGACGAGCTGGTCACGCTCCTCGGAGTCGGCGACAAGCTCAATGTCATGGTTCGCGAGCTTTCCCTGGGCGAGCGGATGAAGATGGAGCTGATCGCGGCGCTCATCCACCGCCCCAGGGTGCTCTTCCTCGACGAGCCCACCATCGGACTCGATGTCGTCTCGCAGCGGGCCGTGCGCCTGTTCCTGCGCGACTACAACCGCCAGCACCGGGTCACCATCATCCTGACCAGCCACTACATGGCCGACATCAAGGAGCTCTGCGAGCGCGTCATCGTCATCCACAAGGGAAGCAAGATCTACGACGGGGCGCTCGACCGGCTGGAATCAGGGACGGACAGCAGGAAGAAGATTGTCAGGTTCGTCCCAAAGGATTCCGCGTTCGGCGAGGCTTGGCGCTCGCGCTTCGGCGAGACCAGCCGCGCCGATGACGGGACCTTCACCCTGCGCGTGTCGAGCGACGACGTCGTCGCCGTGGCCCAGGAGGTGCTCGCCGCCGGGCCCGTCGCCGACATCACCATCGAGGACGTTCCTCTCGAGGACGTGATTGCGGAGCTCTTCCAGTCTACCTGAGCCCGAGGCCCGCCAGCCACGCGCGGATCTCGGGATGGCGCTCGACCTCCCAGCCGTTCCCGGCCGCCACCGCAGCCGAAGCCTCCGAGAAAATCCCCGCGACCCGCTCGAGCGCCGCGGCCAGGGACGCCCTGTCCGGTCCGCTCTGGAACTGGGTCGCCCTACGCTCCTCCTCGGTGAGCCATCCCTCGGCGCGCCGGCCGAAGGGATAGGCCTTTCGCCCCCCCATCAGGGCCTCCTCCTGCATCATCCGAAGGCTGTTTTCCAGCAGATGCATGTGGAGGGCCCGCTGGCTCGCCCGGAATTCGCCGCGCGCTGCCTTCTTCGCCGCCCACACGAGCTGGGTCCAGAATTCGCCGCAAAGCCCGTCGAATTCGCGCCTTGAAAGCGGGGCCCGAAACGGGGCGATCCGGGAATACCGGCGCTCCCAAAGGGCGCCGCCCTTGATCACCTTCCATCCGGGCGCCGCCACGATCCGGAAGCTTTCGACGCCCTTTCTTAGAATTGACGGCCACAGCCGCCCGGTGGCGGGCCAGCGCATGGCCGCCGAGAGGATCACGATGTCAAGGCGGCGAAGAACGACGAAATCCACCTCGAGGGCGCCGTCGAACACCGCCGAAACCTTTGTCGCATTCCCAAACGCGGTCTGCGCGCCGCAGGCCCAGCACGGTCCGAGTCCCCGTGCAAACGATCCGTCCCGGTATCTGTCCGGGCGCGTGGTGATCAGGTGGTAGTCATAATCCGACCACTCGTCCGCCGTCGCACCGGGTTGCACCCTGGATCCGATCTGCACGAGGGCGCTTATGTCGAGCTGGGCCGCAGCCCAAGACGAGACCGCCGCGTCCCAGCCTCCAGCCATCGCCTTCATGCCGACGCCGGGAATTCCTCTGGATCGGGGTGGACCGTCTTGCCGGCCGATCCGAAGGGCGTCGCCGAGCCCGAGACCTCCGACGCCTTGACCTCCGCGATCACGTTCACGCGGCGCGACTTGAGCGCGATCATGAGCTCCGGACCGTCGAGCCCCTGCCCGACGTGGACCGTCCCGTAGTGGAACCGGATCACCTCGCGGGCCAGGTACACCGGCACCGTCGGGTACTCCTCGGGCGTCCTGGCCTCGCCGACCTTGATCTGGTCCATCCTCAGGCCAGGGTACGAAATGGTCACGAGGCAGATGGACTCGTCGTCCCTGCGCCTTTGCTGCAGCGAGATCGTTATCTTCGCGTCCCGTGCGACCGGCTCCATCCGGTCCTTGGTCTCCAGGATCTCGCGGCAGAGCCAGAGGAGCGCGTCGTGGAGGTTCTTCTCGTGGCCCCATATGATCGGGCCCGACTCGGGCAGATTCGCGTTTCCGCCCACCTCCTTGATGACCGATTGGACGACCCGTTTCATGTCGACCTGGCTGGTCGGCTGCTTCGACATCTCGTAGAGCGTGCTGAGCAGGTGGGGCATCGCCTTCATCCGCTCCATGTCCTGGCCCACGCGGTCGATCAGGGGGTGGCCCGGATCGTCTGGGGACTTCTGGCGGCGCAGGTGCTGGAAATACGTGCTCACCGAGAACATCGCATTGGCGAGCTCGTGGGAGATCATGATTCCGAGATCGTGAAGGATCTGGTGCCGCTCGGCCTCGCGCTTCTGGGCCGAGGACTCCGCCGTCATCGCGGACTCGTCCCACCACACCCAGCAGCCGCCCGCGCCCGGGATCGGCCCCGCCGCGACGCGGATCCGCCCGTATTCGCGCTCGACCCGCCTGCCGTCGCGCAGTGCGAGTGCCGCCATCTCCCGGGCCTCGACCGGAAGCGCCTCCTCCGTCTTCCCCGACGCGTCGATCACGCAGAACTTGGGCCCGTGCTTTTGCAGCAGCCCCACGTCGCGCTGCACCGCCCGCGAGGCCTTGAGCAGCTTGTGCTGGCCGAGGAGCCGCGAGACGAGGCGCACCAGCATCAGCGCGTCGTCTCGGTCCGAATTCGAATAGGGCCGCCCGTCGGCGCGGGGCCCGAAAACGACCCACCCCTCGAGCGCACCGTGAACCTCGAGGGGAACGAGGAGCCGGGAGTTCCACTCACCCAACTTCTGGCGCAGCGCGGCCTCCGTGGCGGCATTATCGATGGCCTCAAGCGTCGAGGAATCGACGATCGCCGCGTGCTCCTGCAGCCAGCGGACAAGGTCGTGGCCCGCGGAGCACTCCCAGCGTTCCTCATCGGCCACGAATCGTTTCCCGTCGCGCAGGAAGACAGCCACCCTCGAGGAGCGGATCCGGGCGCGCACCCCCCTGCGGAATTCCTCGATGATGCGCATCCGGTCATCGAGGTGGTCGATCGCCGCGGCAAGGAACTCGAGGTCGTCGCCGCTGCGCCGCGCGGGGTCGAAGGGGTCCGCCGTCGTCTGGTCATTTCGCTTCGGGCGATCCTGCATGACCGAAAGCACGGCCCGGCTCTGCGCCAGATCGGCAGCCAGCGGGGCGAGGCGCCGGAGCTGGGTCCGGCTCTCCTCATAGGAGAGGCAGTAGGCGTTCAGGCCGCCGCGCCTTCCCTCCTCAAACGGCAGGCTCTGGGGCTCGCCCACCAGGATCATCACCGTGTCCGGATGGGCGGGGCAATGGGCGTCCGGATCGCACACGTCGCGAATCCAGACACGCGCCCCGGGCCGCAGCAGCTCCCTCGACAACGAGTCGCCTCCGGCGATCGCCAAGGGCGGCACCGGGAGCTGCTGAGCCCATCCGGAGGCGAGCTCGGAATCCTGTGTTGTCAGTATGAAGGTTGCTGGCATGGAAGGGTTACCCTAAAGGTTGTGCCACTTTGGCGCCCCTCGACCAAGTCTATTTGTCCATGGTGAAGTTTTACAAGATCAGCGGTGATCGCCAGGCCGAGGCCTATCCCGCTCGTCTTGTTGCTGGTGGTAAAGGGCTGGAATAGCCTCTTGCGGACTTCGGCCGGCATGCCGGCGCCGTTGTCTGAAATCTCGAGCACAACCTGGCCGTCGCCGGCGCGCGTCTTCACGTGGACCTCGCGCTTGGAGGCGAGCCCCTCCACCGCCTGGATCGCGTTCATCACGAGGTTCAGGATCACCTGGCGGATCGAGGCCCTGTCGGCAAAGATCTCGTCCGGGTTGGCCGCCAGCTCGCAGACGAGGTTCACCGCCTCATCGAGCGCCTTCGGCTGAACCAGCTTAACGCTCGTCTCCACGATCTCGTTCATGTGCACCCGCTCAAAGTGGGGATGCTGGGGGCGCCCCAGGTCCATGAGGCCGCTCACCAGGCCCTCGATCCGCTCGATCTCCGCAGGGACCAGCTCGATCAGCAGGCGACGGAATTCCGGATCGTTGAAGCGCGTGCTCGCCGACTGTGCGATCGTCTTGAGGGTGACGAGGGGGTTGCGGATCTCGTGGGCGAGGCTCGCGCCGAGCAGCCCGGCGGTCCTCAGCTGCTCGGATTCGCGGGCCTGCTGGGTGAGGCTGATGCGCGAAAGGGTGTTCGCGATCATGCCCACCCATTCCTGGAGGAGCTTCACCTCCGACCACTTGAACGGCGCCCGGTCGCGCCGCATCTTCAGAGCGACGATGAACGGAACATCGCCGTCGTCGTCGCGGGCGCAGATCATCACCCCGAGGGCATGCTCGCGCATGAAGCCGGAAAGGACGTGGCGCGCCCCGGCGTCGCGCTGGCGCTGGAGGCTCTCCGGCGTCGCCCAGGAGACCCTGAGAAGCTCCGAAGCCGCCGGCGAGTCCAGGGGCAGGCTCACCCTGCGGTGCGTGAAAGCCCCCTTGTCCCTGTCCAGGAAATAGGCGCATTCGCTGCGGCTCCAGGCCTCCAGGATCGCCGAGAAACGCTTCACCAGGACGTCGTGGTCGAACTCGTCGCGCCCGGCCTTGATCACCGCGGCCCGGATGGCCTCGGCCTGCATGTCCACCCCGAGCAGCGCGTCCCGGAGCACCCGAAGGCTCAGAAGGTTGAAGACGATCGTGATAAGGATGGCGCAGACCAGGACGACGATCGCGCGGGGAATGACGGCTGGGTTTACGCTGACGGCGGCGCTGATGATCAGGGCCACGATGCCCACGGACAGGCTCGCCCGGAGCACCGACCTGAAGAGGTCCCGCGCATCGAAGACCTTCTGGGTGGTGATGCCCCAGGCGGTGAACCCGTAGAACGCGGTGATGACCATGGGGAGCGCGCTCGAGAGCATCCTCATCCCGAAGACGGGCCCCAGGGTCGCCAGCACGAGGCCGACAAATCCGGCAGCTGCCCCGCCAAACATCAGCGCCTGCAACTCAATCTTCTGGATGCCCTTGCAGGTCCGGACGTCATAAATCGCCTGCACGATCAGAATCACGTACGCCGCGCCGTTGACGACCGCGAAAAGGCTCCATCCGAACCCGCGCAGGTTGTGCTCGCGCGTCGACTCGGGGGGGATGAAGAACGGCGAGAAGCAGATCGCGATCATGATCCCCGCCACGGCAAGCCAAACCCATCCCCTGCGAACGTAGCTCCAGCCGAACTCGCCGCCCTTCGCGCAGTCCTTAATCACCCAGAGCAGGAACGGGAAAAGCGCCCCGAACGCGCTCGCGATCCTGATCCAGAGGACCGGATCGGGGTTTGCGGGATCCGTCAGCCACATGACGCTCGCCATCCAGGCCGCCACGTTCAGCGTCAGCAGGAAGAACGCCCGGTTCAGGTTGCGCTTTGTATTCGCAAACAGGACACCCGTGCCAACGGCGAGGCTGGCGACAAATGCCACTAGGTTTGCCGGATTCATCCCTTAAAGAGGACCAGGGACGAATTCGTGCCGCATAGGCCGTGCGAGTTGATGAGCACGGCGGAACAGCCGACATCCCGGAAGTCCCCGCTCAGATTTAGGGGGCATTCCGGATCCGGCGTCACCCAGTTCACCGTAGGCGGGATCCTTCCCGTCTGCAGCGACAGCGCCGCGCTGCACGCCTGAATGCTTCCGGCTGCCGCCAGCGGATTTCCGATGGCGCCCTTGAGGGAGGCCACCGGAATCGAGGCGATGCGGTCGCCGAAGGCGCGGCAGAGGCAACCGGCCTCGACCCTGTCAATCTCCGTGTGCCCCGGACCCCACGCGTTCACGTAATCGATGGCCGCCGGCCTGAAGCTGCTGTTCGCGATGGCCATCCGGATGGTCATCTCGAGTCCGTTGCCGGGCTCGCCCACGTCGTCGTTGCCATAGGCGTAACCCCCGACCCAGGCATACGCCCGGCGCGGGCTCTCCTCGCATTCAAGGATGAGGACCCCCGCTCCTTCCCCGATCACGCCCGTGTTCCTCCAAAGGTCGAACGGCCGCCCCATCTCGCTCGGGTTTCGGGCGTTGCGCGGGGAGAGCTTGGCGAGCGTGAGCTCGATCATCGGTTGCTGGAAGACCGGGGCCTCCGTCCCGCAGCAGATGGCGATGTCGGCCTGGCCGCTCGCGATCATTTCCCTGCCGTGGCCGATGGAATCCAAGCCGGCGCAGCACGCGCTGTGAAGGGCCACCGTGCGGCACTGGGTTCCGAGCAGATTGGCGATGGCGTTCGAGATCGAGCTTGGACCGGCGTCAAAGATCGCCGCGGGAACGGCATACCGCGGCCCCTTGGTCGCGACCGCGGTGTACGTGCGCTGGGAAATCTCGGGATCCTGCAGCGCGCTCCCGTTGATGATGACCGGGGACCTGCCCTTCAGCTCCTCCATGGAGATTCCCGCGTCCTCCAGCGCAAGGGCGGTCCCAGCGAGGGCGAACTGGGTCTGGCGCGGAATCCTCTTCGGGTTGCGGGTTTCGCTCACCCATTCGCGCAGGTCGAAGCCCTCTATCTGCGCCGCCACAAACGGACCGCCCCTTGGGTCGATCCGGGTCACCTCGCGCACGCGGCTGACCGACTCATTGATCCCGTGGAAGAAGCTCTCCCTGCCGATCCCCGCCGGCGTGACCGGACCCAGACCGGTTATCTTTACGCGGCGCGTCATGGTTCGTAGCGGCCGGGGGCGATGACGCCGATCGGATCGAATGCGGCCTTGATGCGGCGCACGACCGTCTCGGCGCCGCTCGCATGCCTCGTGTCCACGTCCAGGCGGTACTGCGGATATCCCGCCGAGCGGAAATCGTCGACGATCTTCCGGTTGGCCTCGTGCACGGAGGCGGACTCGGCGTCCCCGAAATGCAGGGTGTAGATCGTGATCATGCAGCGGCTGTCGGTGATGATCCAGGTGAAGGCGGAGTTTGCCCAATGGCCCTTCACGATGGCCTCCGCCTTCCTTGCGAGCTCGGGACCGATCGCGGAGACCGCATTTCCGTAGATGGCGCCGGCGCTCGCATGGTCGGGATCGCCGCCCTCGTAGCCGTCGAGCGACGTGAGTCCCGCGTCGCTGGGCTCCCCGAGGGTGAGGCCGAGGATGGGCCTGAGAGCCGCCATCCGCGCGGCCTGGTTTCGGAAGCCGAGGCGGCCAAGCCACGTGGAGGCTGCAGCCAGGGTGCCGACATTGCCCCTCCTCAGGCTCACGCCCCTGCACGCAAGACGGCGCATTTCGCGCCAAGCCGCGTTGACGACGCGCCTGCGGCCGTAGATGGCGACGATTCCAGTGTAGGAATCCTGCTCGGGAAAGCACCGGCTGACCTCCTCGGCCGTGGGGATGCGCTTCCAGAGCATGCGCAGGAGGCCGTAGCCGATGCGGTGCGCCCGGCCGGGCTCGGCGACATGCGTCGGATTCACGATGAGCTGCTGCTCGTAGGCGGACTTGAGCGTCGCAATCACCCGGTCGAACGGGCCCTGAATGACGATCGCGTCCTCGGCCTCCTGCCGGATCCTCAGGCGGATGCGGGCGCCGACGACGACCCCGAAATTGCTCTGGAAGAACAGGTCGTCCGTGGAGAGACCCGCCGGGCGCGACCTCGACTTGCTGTGGAGGCGCTCGACGGGCCCGACCGACGTGCCGTCCGGCAACAGAACCTCCAGGGCGTAGACGTCCCGGTCCTTCTCGCCGTTGTAGCCGATCCCGCGCTCGAGGGCGTTCCCGAGGACGCTCGTGTCCAGGCCGGCCCCCGTCACGTTGAACGAAAGGTCCGGGGCGTTCTTCCTCAGGTATTCGTAAAGGGCGCCCTGCGAGACGCCGGGCTCGATCCGCACGCTGAGCGAAGGCCGGTCGAGGTCGCCGATCGCGTTGAGCCGGCTGAGGTCCACGATGACCGTGCCGTCGCGGGCGGGAAGGTGCGATCCGTAGCCCCAGTTGCACCCGCGGCTGACGGGCCAGAGCGCCGTCCCCTTCATCGTCGCCTCGCGGATCACCTCGCGCACGTCCGCTACCGTGGGCGGGCGCAGCCGCCAGGGGACCTGCCTGACGGTCCGGCATAGGGCCCGGCAATCAGGTGCACGCTCTGCCCATGATCCGAACCGGGCGGGCCATGCGCACTCAATCTCCTCCGTCAATTTGGCGTTGCCCATGCCCGGATTTAGCTCGATGGGTCAGTCATCTCTTGTGATCGCTTCCGGGAAGGCGAGGCGCACAGTCGTCCCGCGACCAAGCTCTGACTCGATCGAAAATTCGCCGCCGTGGACACCCGTCAGGTGGCGGCAGATGCTCAATCCCAGGCCCGTGCCGTTTTCCTTGCTGGTAAACCCGCCGTGCATGACGAGGTGAATCCGGTCCTCGTCCATCCCGGCGCCGTCATCCTTGAGAGCGACGGTCATCTTGCCGCCCTTCGCTCCGAATTCCGCGGTCACGCGGGTTGCGCCGGACTCGAGCGAATTCTTCATGAGGTTCTGGAAGATCCGCATGATCTCGTACTTTGAGCCCCTGATCCACGCATCCGGCAATCCCGTGATCTGCACCGCGGCGTTGCCGAAAAGGATCACGTTCTTCACCTCGTTGGCGATGGACACCATGTCGATCAGCGCGAACTCGGCGGTCTTTTTCGAGGCCGTGCGCCAGTTCTCAGAGAGGTGGTGGCAGTACTCCGCGGCCTTCTCGACGATCACGGCATAGTCGGCCATCCTCTTGCCGAGGTCGGGATCGGCGCGCGCAAGCTTCTGGGCCTCCTCGACCATGAGCGCCGAGTAGCCGATCACCACGGTAAGGGGGTTGTTGAGGTCGTGCACGAGCTCGACGGACGCCCGGGCCTGCCAGATCTGCGGCTGGTTGTTGTCGATCTCCTTCTTCAGCGCCGAATTCAGGGCGATCGCTTCGGTCGACATCTTCGCCTGGTGGCGGCGCAGCTGGGCGGCCTCCGCCTGGTGGCGCACGGCGTCGATTAGCTCGGCTACATCGGGCGGCTTGCGCATGTACTGATTAGCGCCGCCCACCATGGCCTGCTGCGCCGTGGACAGCATCCCGTACCCGGTGAGGATGATGACCGAAACGTAGGGATCTATCTTCCTGAGCTCCTCCAGCGCCTTGATCCCGTCCATCTCCGGCATCCGGATGTCGAGCACGACCACATGGTAGTGCTGGTCCTTGATCTTCTTCAGCGCCTCAGCCGCCCTGTCGGCCGTCTCGACCGAGAACGAGGTCGCGAGCGTGTAGGCTATCGATTCGCGGGGCCCGTATTCGTCGTCCACGACGAGCACGCGCCGGGGTTGTATCGCGCCCTCCGGATTGGATTGGGGTTTGGTCACCATCTAGCCGAGACTGTCCCCCGCTGGCATGGCTGGAACATGATGTGTGTTTGCAGAGTGTCACCTCGACTGTCAAACATCCTCGCGTGACCGCCTCCCTTGCCCTTCTCGGACTCGTCGCCGGCTTCGGCCTCGCCTGGCTTTTTCTGTCGGGACGCAAGGCCGCCCTTGCCGAGCGCCTGAAGGCGGCGGAAAACGAAAACGCACGTCTCGCCTCCGAACTCGCCGCGGAAAAGACGGCGAGAGCGGACCTGCTCTCCGCAAACGCGCGGCTCGGCGCCGAACTGGCGGCGGAGCGCGCCGGGGCCGAAGCCCGCGTCGCCGAACTGAGGTCGGCGCACGACCGTCTCAAGGCGGAATTCGCCGAGCTGTCGGCCGCCGCGCTCCGGACCAACCGCGACGATTTCCTCAAGCTCGCGGAGCAGTCCCTGTCGCAACTCCACGACAAGTCGGTGGGCGACCTGACGAGCCGCCAGCAGGCGATCGACTTGCTTGTGAAGCCCCTGAAGGAGTCCCTGGAGAAGGTCGATCTGAAGATTAACGAGCTCGAGCAGCGCCGCGAGCGGGCGTACGGCGACCTGAGCCAGCAGCTCAAGTCCCTGAGCTCCGAGCAGGACCGGATGCACGTGGAGACGACGAAGCTTTCGAACGCGCTCAGCACCACCCGGACCGCGGGAACCTGGGGCGAGGTCCAGCTGCGCCGCGTCGTGGAGCTGGCGGGCATGACGGAGCACTGCGACTTCGCCGAGCAGGAGGTCTATTCGGACGACGCCGGCCAGAGCAGGCCGGACATGGTCGTGCGGCTGCCGAGGGGCCAGCAGATCGTCGTGGACGCAAAGGCGCCCACGCAGGCGTACCGCGAGGCGTCCGCGGAGTCCGACCCCGCCAAGCGCCTAGAAAAGCTCGAGGAGCACGCCTCGAAGGTGCGCGGGCACATCGATGCCCTCGCCAGCAGGGAATACTGGGCGAAGATCGAGCCCTCGCCCGAGTTTGTCGTGCTGTTCCTGCCCGGAGACTCGTTCCTTTCCGCAGCGATCGAGTCCGACCCGTCCATCATGGACCGCGCCATCAGCAAGCGCGTTCTCCTGGCCACGCCGATGACGCTTGTCGCGCTCCTCAAGGCGGCCAACTACGGCTGGACCCAGGACGCCCTGTCCAGGAACGCATTGGAGATCAGCAGGCTCGGGCGCGAACTCTACGACCGCATCTCGGGCTTCGCCGACCACCTCGGCAAGACGGCCGGCGGCCTTCAGACCGCGGTCAAACATTTCAATGCGGCCGTCGGAGCGTTCGAGCAAACCCTCATCCCCGGGGCCCGAAGGTTCGCCGACCTGGGGGCCCGGGGCACGAAGGAGCTGAACGAGCCCGAGAGGGTCGAGCTCGAGGTGCGCGAGGTGGCGAAAAAGAGCTGACCCCAATTCGCGAGCGGATGCACGTAGCGCAGCTGCACATCTACCCGGTAAAATCCCTGCGCGGGCTGACGGTCCCCCGGGTGGAGATAGACCCCCTGGGCTCGGTCGGCGATCGCCGCTTCATGGTGGTGGACCCCGAGGGAAGCTTCCTCACCCAACGCACGCTCGCTAGGATGGCCCTGGTCGGCGCCGTGATCGACGGGGCCTCCCTCACCCTTTTTTCCGACGGGTTCGGGGACGTGCGTGTCCGGCGGACCCCGGACCCGGGCTCCCCGACCGTGCGCGTGCGCGTCTGGAAAAGCGAGGGCCTCGAGGCCGAGGACTGCGGCGCGGAGCCGGCGGAATGGCTCTCCCGGGTCATTGGCACGCGGTGCCGCCTCGTGAGAATTGGCGCCGGCTTCAGGCGGCCCGTGCGCCCCGGTGCGGCCCGCCCGGGCGACCTTGTGGCTTTTGCGGATGCCTTTCCCTTCCTGGTCGTCACCCGTGCCTCGTTGGACGACCTGAATGCCCGGATCGTCGAGAAAGGGGGCTCGCCGGTTCCGATGGACCGGTTTCGACCGAACATTGTCGTGGACGGCTGCGCGGCCTTTGCCGAGGACGCCTGGAAGCGGGTGCGGGTGGGAAAGGCCGTGTTTCGCATCGCCGGCCCGTGCACCCGGTGCGTCGTGACGACCACGGACCAGGTGACGGGGGCCCGCGAGGCCGAGCCCCTGAGGACCCTTGCCACCTACCGGCGCGACCCGACCGAGACCACCCATGTCAATTTCGGACAAAACCTTGTGAACGAGTCCAAGGCCGGTTTCATCCGGGTCGGCGATCCGGTCGAAGTCATCGATTAGGCGGAACCATTTCCTCGCCGCCGCGGTCCGGTCCCTCCAATCTCGCCTCAACCTCCAGCAAAACGTCCCACGTATCCCCCTCCAAGACCCTATGTCCTCAGGCCCCGCTTGGTCCAAGAAACTCCGCGATGAAATTGGCAAGGCCGTCATCGGCCAGGACGCCGTAATCGAGCGCCTGCTGGTGGCGCTCCTGGCGGGGGGCCACGTCCTCCTCGAGGGGATGCCGGGTTTGGCCAAGACCCTGTTAGTAAAATCCTTAGGATCTGCGCTCGGGATCCAGTTCGAACGCATCCAGTTCACGCCGGACCTGCTCCCGAGCGATGTCGTCGGCACGATGGTCTTCCAGCCCAAAACGGGGGAATTCAGCCCCCACCGGGGCCCGGTGTTCGCGAATCTCCTGCTCGCCGACGAAATCAACCGGGCGCCCGCCAAGGTCCAGAGCGCGCTCCTTGAGGCGATGCAGGAGCACCAGGTCACGATCGGCGGCCAGACCCACCCGCTTCCCTCCCCGTTCTTCGTCATGGCCACCCAGAATCCGATCGAGCAGGAGGGGACCTATCCGCTTCCCGAGGCGCAGACCGACCGCTTCCTCTTCAAGCTGCTCGTGTCCTATCCGAGCGCATCCGACGAGGCTTCGATGATGCAGCGCTGGGGGCAGATCACCCAGCAGCCCTCCCTTTCGGCGGTGTCGACCGGGCCGGAGCTGCTCGCATTGCGCTCCGAGGTCGACCGGGTCCACGTGTCCCCCGTCATCCAAAATTACATCCTGACCCTCGTGAGGGCGACGCGCGCGCTGGCCGATAACCCCGATGCGTCCGCCCGGCGCCTCAACTTCGGCGCCTCGCCCCGCGCCTCCCTTGCGCTCTACCAGGCGGGACGGGCCCTGGCCTGGCTCAGGGGCTCGGATTACCTCGCGCCGGACCTCGTCCAGGAGCTCGCCCCGGACGTGCTCCGGCACCGGCTGGGCCTCACCTATGAGGCCGAGGCCCAGGAGATCACTTCGGACGCCGTCATCGCCCAGGTCGTCTCGACGACGCCGGTCCCGCCCGCTTGATGGCCATCGGCAACAGTCAGGCCAAGAACCCGCTGGCGCTCCTGCGGCAGCTTGAGTGGCGCGTGCGCCACGCCGTCGAAAACATCCTCAGCGGCGAATACCGCTCGGCCTTTCGGGGCCGGGGGATCGAGTTCGACCAGGTCGTGCGCTACGAATACGGCGACGACGTGCGCGACATCGACTGGAATGTCACGGCGAGGCTTGGCGAGCCCTACCGAAAGAAGTTCGTCGAGGAGCGCGAGGTGACGCTCCTTCTCGTCCTCGAGGATTCGCCGACCCTCAACTTCGGCTCCGGGGAGCAGTCCAAGCGCGAGGCGCTCCTTGAACTGGCGGGCCTCGTGATGCTCCTCGGCGCCGTCAACGGCGACCGGGTCGGCTTCGTCCACGCCGCGCCCGAGGGCCCCATTTTCCGGGAACCGGTTCGCGGGCGCGGCTCGATCCTCCAAGCTGCGGCTTCATTGATGGGAAGGCCCGCGCCGTCTCCCGCCTCGGCGCCGCCGGAGATTCCCTGGAAATTCATCGCGCGCGCCGCACCGAAGCACAGCGTCCTCCTCTGGCTGGGAGATTTTCCCCCGAGGGCGGAGCCCGAGGGCTGGATGGTGATGCGGAGGCGCTACCAGACGATGGGGTTCCGCGTCGACGATCCCTGGGAGCGCGAACTGCCCGCCGAGCGCCGGATGACCGCATACGACCCCGCCAGCGGGCGCCTCGTGACGCTTGAGGGAAGCAGCGCCGACCGGGCCGCCCACGCCGAATGGCGCGCAAGCCGGGGACGGGCCTGGGAGTTGCTCTTCCCCGACCCCCTGAGCCGCCTTGTCGTCCGCACCGATGAGGACCGTTTCGACGCGCTCGTCAGGTTCTTCCACGCGCGGATGTGCGCCGGGGGCAACCGGAGCCGCTGGTAGCCTTCGCGATGAGCTTCTTCGCAGACCCAGGTCTTCCCGTTGCGGCCATAAACTTCCGGCTGGCGGACCCGCTCTGGCTTCTGGCGATCGGCCTATTGCCGCTCGCCGTCTGGCTCCGGGGCCGAGCCCGAGTCCCCGTCCTCCTCGTCCCCTTTGCGGCAGCCTGGCACCGTTCATCGTTGGCGGCCGCATCGAACTGGACCGCGGGCTGCACGCTCGCCGGGCTTGTCCTTGTCGTCGGCGCGCTCGCCCGGCCCCAGAGGATAGAGGACAAGCGCGAAGTCCGCTCGCAGGGCTACGACATCATCCTCACGATCGACCTTTCGGGCTCGATGCTGAGCGAGGACTATGAGAAGGACGGGGAGCGGATCAACCGGCTCCAGGCCATCAAGCCGGTCATCCAGGCCTTCATCGAGCGCCGTCCCTCCGACCGGATCGGCATCGTCCTCTTCTCCTCGAGGGCGTACACGCTCGCCCCGCTGACGACCGACCACGCATGGCTCGCGAGGCAGCTTGAGCGCGTGAAGATCGGCCTGATCAAGGACGGGACCGCCATCGGGGACGCATTGGGGGTCGCCCTCTCAAGGCTCGACCAGTCGGCGCGAGAGACGGGGGGCAAGCGCAAGGGCGCCTTCATCGTCCTCCTCACGGACGGCGCCAACAACATGGGCTCCCTCACCCCGATGCAGTCCGCCCAGCTCGCCAAGGCGCGCGGAATCCCGATCTACACGATCGGCGCCGGCAAGGATGGCCTCGTTCCCTTTCCCATCTTCGACGACAAGGGCAAGAAGGTCTCGTACAGCTGGGTGGAGGCCGACCTCGACGAGGATGCGCTCAAGGACATCGCCTCGACCACGGGAGGCCGCTTCTTCAGGGCCGCGGACACGGGCACGATCGAGTCGGCCTTCAGCGCGATCGACTCCAGCCAGAAGATCGAGTTCCAGGCGAAGAGCTACCTGCTGACATCCGAACTCTTTCCCTGGCTAGCCGTTCCCGGGCTGGCCCTCTTCTGCGCCGGCGCATGGCTCTCGAGACCCCAATGAGCTTCGCCTGGCCCCATCTTCTCTGGCTCCTTGCCCTTCCCGCGGGGCTCCTCGTCTGGGAGCTCATGAGGGCGCGCCGGCGTTCCGGCTCCGAGCACCCCAAGATCATCCGCGCCGAGGCGGGACTGCGGAGCGTGAGTCTCTCCCCGGAGGGCTCGCGGGGGCCGGCTCTGTCCCGGAGGCGATTTCTGATGTGCGCCGGGCTCGCGCTCGGCATCGTGGCCCTGGCGCGGCCCCAGTGGGGCCGGCTGGACGAGCCTGTGTTCGACCAGTCGCGGGAGATCATCATCGCGCTCGACCTTTCCCGCTCGATGCTGACCCCTGACGTGAAACCGTCCCGGCTCGAGCGCTCCAAGCTCCTGATCGAGTCGCTCCTCGACCGCCTCAGGGGCGAACGGGTCGGGCTCATCGCCTTTTCGGGCACCGCGTTCCTCCAGGCCCCGCTCAGCGCCGATTACGAGATCATGAAGGAGTTCCTCCCCAGCCTGGGACCGGACTTCCTCCCTGAGGGAGGGACAAACTATCGGCAGCTTATCGACACGGCGGTCGAGGCGTTCGGGGACAGCTCCTCGGCGGACCGCTACCTCATCATCCTGAGCGACGGCGAGGCGACCGACGAGGACTGGCGCGAGCGCGTTCCCGAGCTGTCGAAAAAGGGGATCCGCGTGATCGGGCTGGGCGTCGGCACGTCCGCGGGCGGCATGATTCCCGACGGATCGGGCGGGTTCATGAAGGACGAGAACGGCGCCGTCGTCCTGTCCAAGCTGGAAAGCGGGACCCTGCGCGAACTCGCGGACGCGACCCACGGCGTCTACCGCGATGCAAGCGGATGGGTCGACCTGTCGAAGGTTCTCGCCTCCACGGTCGAGGAGGGGCGCAAGGGCCAATTCGTCGAGCACAACACGGTCCGCTACGTCGAACGCTACCAGTGGGCGCTCGCGCAGGCCTTTGTCTGCCTGATCGCGAGCTTCTGGCTCGAATTCCCCGTTCGCCCGAAATCGAGGAGCCTCCGGCTGAGCGTTTCGGCGTCTCCGAAGGCGCGCGCCGCGGTGGCCGCCGCCTGCCTGGCCCTCCTCCTCCATGGCCCGGCGCGGGCCGCCCCCGCCGACCCGCCCTCCAATCCGGCGGACCGCCTTTCCAAGGTCGTCGCTCGCCTCTCCGCCGAGGACCGTTGCAGCCCGCTCGACTGGGTCGAGCTTGGACGCGAAACCCTCACCTGGGGTCAGCACCTTCAGTCGGGCGGCCGCCCGGTTCCCGAGGGCCCCGTCCGGGACGCCCTCGCCGGCGTCGACATCGGCGAGCGCTCCGACCCAAAGGCGGCGGACTGGGCCCACATGAGATCCGACCTCGAGGACCTCCTGAAGAAGGCCCAGGATAAGCAGCAGGACAAGAAACAGCAGCAGAACAAGCAAGACGACCAGAAGCAGGACCGGCAGCAGAACCAGGAGCAGAAGCAAAACCCGCAACAGGGATCCCAGGGCCAGCAGAAGCCGGAGGATTCAAAGGGAGCGCAGCAGAAGCCGTCCGAGCCCCAGGCCCAGCGCCAGAGCGCGTTCGGCGACATGAACAAGCCGCCGACCCCGACCCCGGGGCGCCCGGAGGGCAGCGAGGCCATGCAGAAGGTCGGGGGCGTCAAGAAGGACCCGAACGACGACCCGGCCCGCAAGGACCCCGAGCTGGCGATCCCGCTCGAGAAGCTTGAGCAGATCAAGGCCGACGATTCGCCGGCCGAACTCTTCGAGATGCTCCGTCGGAGCGAGCCCATCCCCACGCCCACAAACACGGGCAAGAATTGGTGAAACGCATGTCCAGGACGACCCTAACTCCCCTAATCCTTGCGGCGGCACTCATGGCCGCGCCCCGGCTTTCCGCGCAATCGGCGCACTGGGAGCCCCCGGGCGGAAGCCTCCCTGTGGGCCAGGTCTCCTCGCTGCAGCTCGTCTTTGAGGACTGTTCCCCCGAGGACACGCCCGCTCCGCCCAAGGTCGACGGTCTGCGCATGGACTTCCAGGGCCAGACCTCGGAGGTTTCGCTCATCAACGGCTCCTTCTCGCGGAACGTGACCCTGACCTACGCGATCCTGCTCTCGAAGTCGCAGGAGGTCCTCATCCCCGAATTCATCGTAAAGACGAACAAGGGCCCCCTCCATGTGCCCGCGGCCCACTTCAGCGCCTCCGGAGCCACGGTGGGATCCACCGGTGTCGCGCTCGGGGACGCGGCGCAGGCCCGGATGACGGCCCTCCCGGAAAGCGTCTGGGCCGGAGAGGTCTTTGACCTGAAATACTCGATCGATGTGGCCGAGGGCTATTATCCGAGCTGGGGCCGTGGGACTTTCGAGTGGGACCCGAGTCCCCTCGTGGCGGAGGACTGGTCGCAGCCCGAGCCGTTCACCGACCACGGCACGCCGAACAGGACCGGGCTCTCCTACCACACCCGCGCCCTAGCGCCGAACCCGGGGCGCATCCGCCTGAACCCCACCAGCCAGCTGCTCAACCTGAGCGTCGGGGTGACCGGCTTCGGATTCTTCCAGCAGCGCCAGTACCAGCAGTTCGCGGTGCCCGACTCCCCGGTCTCAATCGACGTGCGCCCGCTCCCGCCCGCCCCGGCTGGATTCGCGGGAGCGGTGGGTGATTTCAGGATCGCGTCGAAGGTGGTGCCCCGGAGCGTCAGGGTCGGCGAGCCCGTGACCTGGACGATCGAGCTGTCGGGCTCCGGAAACTGGCCCGAGATCCGCGGTCTGCCCTCCCGCGAGGCGCCCAGGGAATTCCAGGTCATCCAGCCCAAGCCGAAGCGCACCCAGCCGCAGGGAAAGCTGTTCGAGGGCACGCTCTCCGAGGACGTCGTCCTCGTGCCGACCGCTCCCGGCACCTTCGAGCTCCCCCCCCTTGATTTCGTCTATTTTGACCCCGGCAGCGGCGCCTACAAGACGATCTCGGCGCCGGGCGCCACGGTGACGGCCGAGCCGGCCTCGCCCGTCTCCGCGAACCCGGGGCAGGCCCCCGCCGCACCCGGCGCGCCGCAGATCACCCTTTCCACGCCCACGACCGAGGCGAAGCCGCCCGAACCCCCGTCCGCCGGGCTTGGCGACCCCGTCCCTGGGCCGGCCACGGCGCCGACCCCCCTGCGCCGACGCACCGTCGCCCTCGGGGCGGCGGCGCCGTTCGCCCTCCTCCTGCTTTTCTGGGGCGCCCTGGCCCTTCGCCGGGCGGCCGCCACCGATCCGCTCAAGCCGCGGCGCGAGGCCAGAACGCGGCTGGAGTCGCTGATCACGGCGCTGCGGGCCGCGCCGTCCTCCGAGAGGCCCCCCCTGCTTCTTTCCTGGCAGCGGGCGTCGGCCGTCCTCTGGGAGATCGAACTCGCAGCGCCCCCGGCCGCGGCGATCGGCGACCCCGCCTGGTCCACGCTTTGGTCCGAGGCGGAGCGCTTCCTTTACAGCGCCGACTCGGCGCTCCCGGCCGACTGGGTCGCCCGGGCCGAAGAGGCTCTGAGGGCCAAGAAGCTGCCCCCGTTCAGGACCGCCCGCCTGTTCCTGCCGAGAAACCTCTTCCCGGCGCTCCTTCTCGCCCTGGCAGCGTCCACGCCGTGCCTCTCCTCCGACGAGCCCCAGGCGGCCTACCGGAGCGGCGATTTCGCGAACGCCGAGAAGGCCTGGCAGGGCCAGGTGAGCGCGGATCCGCTCGACTGGACGGCCCGACATAACCTTTCGCTCGCCCTCGCCCAGCAGGACCGCTGGGGGGAGGCGGCCGCGGAGGCGTCGTCCGCATTTGTGCTCGCGCCCGACTCGCCGGCGGCCGTCCGGCAACTCGTGGTCTCCTGCGACAAGGCCGGCTTTGTCCCCGAGCCCCTGGACACCCTGCTGCGCCAGGGTCCGGTCGAATCCCTGGCGAGGCTCCATTCGCCCGGCGCCTGGCAACGGATCGGGATCGCATCGGCGTCGCTTCTTGCGGCCGCGCTGGCCCTGCTCCTCGCCGCCGCCTACGGAATGCTCCGGAGGGCCTGGGCGATTCCGACGTCCGCCGCGCTGGCGGGCGTCGCGCTGGTCGTCGCCGTCGCCTCGTATGTGGGACACGGGGTCTACGGGATCATGGCGGACACCCGGGCCGTCATCGTCTGGCGCGCGGGCATCCTGCGTTCGATCCCGACCGAGGCCGACGTCGCGCAGAAGACGACCCCGCTGGCGGCCGGCAGCGCCGCAATCGCCGACAAGGCTTTCCTCGGCTGGATCCGGGTCGCGTTCCCGAACGGAGAGACGGGATGGATCCTGCGAAAGGAGGCCGTCTTCCTCTGGCGCCCCCAGGAGGAGCCTGCGGCGCCCTCCCACCGGCCGCCCGGCTAACCGAGGGCCAGCGTCTTTCGAACCATCCTCGCCATCGACTCCTCGCCATTGAGCGAGGTGACCCGCGCAACCTCGACCCAGGCCAGATCCTTCGATTCGCTCGAGACCGTAAGGGGCTCGAAGGGGTCCGCCTCCATCAGGAACCTGAGGTCGTGGTGCCAGTGGCCGGGTTCCCCGCCGCGGGCCGGTATCCAGTGGCGGTCGACATCGAACAGGCCTTCGCCGACCACCGCAAACCGCGTAAGCCCGCTCTCCTCCCGCGCCTCGCGCAGCGCGACGGCAAGGAGGCTCGCGTCGCCGTCGGCGTGGCCGCCGAGCTGAAGCCACTTGCCGAGTTTCTCGTGGTGAGTGAGGAGCGTCCGCTTCCGATCGGGGCTCAAGATCCACGCCGATCCTGTCAGATGCCCGGTCAGGCAGGAGCGCAGCAGGCAGTCGGGATGGCGCTCGATGAACGAGATCGTCTTTGCGACGGACAGGGCCTCCGCCGCCGAAAGCGGCTTCGAGCGGTATTTATGCAGGAGCTCGAGGGCGCTCGCGCGGTGCATCGTCTCAGCCGAGCTTTTTCCAGATGGGGTCGGCCGTGAACAAAGCGGGCGCCTCGAGGTGCGGCCAAATATCCTCCACCCGCGTGGCGACGGCAAAAAGGTCCTTCAGGACCGCCGAGGAGAACCGCTCCTCGGCCATGCGCCCGAAGAAGCGAAGCAGGTCGTCATAATAGCCCCCGTCGTTGAACACCACGATCGGCTTGTCGATCCGGTTGATGGACCTCAGCACCATGATTTCGGTCAGCTCCTCGAGGGTGCCGATCCCCCCGGGGAGCGCCAGAAACGCACCCGCCCGCTCCTCCATGACGCGCTTGCGCTCCCTCATGGAGGCCACGATGACGAGCTCGTCGGCCTGCTCGTAGGCGAGCTCCCGCTCCTTCATAAAATCAGGGATGACGCCGATCACCTGGCCGCCCGCCTTCTTCACGGCCGTGGCCACCGAGCCCATCATGCCCACATTGCCCCCGCCGTAGACCAGGCCCCATCCGTTCGCCACCATGGACCGCCCGACCTCCTCGGCCGCCGCATGATACTTTTTCTCGAGGCGGCGGGATGAACTGCAGTATACGCACAGGAGCTTTGCCATGGTGGAATAGGCCATCACCATGGGCTTCCTTCCGGGAAAATGAATCAAATTTCGTGAAATCTCCCTTTCCCTACCGGGGCCGACTCGCTCCCTCGCCGACCGGATACCTCCACCTCGGGCATGCGCGCACCTTCTGGATTGCGGCGCGGCGCGCCCGCAGCGCCAACGGCGCGCTCGTGCTGCGAAATGACGACCTGGACGCGACCCGCTACCGGATGGACTACGCGGCGGCCATGCTCGAGGACCTACGCTGGCTCGGGATCGACTGGGACGAGGGCCCCGACGTCGGAGGTCCCCATAGCCCGTACGACCAGAGCAAGCGGCTTCCCCTTTACCGGGCCGCCCTCGAGCGGCTTCATGCCGCGGGCCTGATCTACCCGTGCTCGCGGTCGCGCCGGGACGTGCTCGAGGCCGCGGGCGCGCCCCATGAAGGCGGTGCCGACGACGAGCCCGTCTATCCGGCGGCGTTTCGGCCGGACCCGCGGGCCCCCCTGCCTCCCCTCGGCGAAGCGATCGCGGTCAACTGGCGCCTGCGCGTGCCCGACGGGCAGGTCATCGCCTTCGACGACACCCGCCTCGGCTCCCAGAAGGCGGTCGCAGGCGTCGACTTCGGGGACTTTCCGGTGTGGAGGAAGGACGATTGCCCGAGCTACCAGCTCGCCTGTGCGGTGGACGACGCGGCCATGGGAATAACCGAGGTCGTGCGCGGGATGGACCTGGTTCGCTCGACGTTCCGCCAGCTCCTGATCTACCGGGCGCTCGGCCTGCCGGTCCCGGCCTTTCACCACTGCCCCCTCATGACCGACGAGGGGGGTGTCAGACTCGCCAAGCGCCACGACGCCCTCAGCCTTCGCGCGCTCCGGACCCGCGGGGAGCGACCCGGGGAGATTTGCGCGGCCTGGGAGGACATGGAGCCCGCGGGCCCGTGAGGGTCCCCGGCGCAAACACCCCTTGCTCACGGCGGGCATGTTTGGTATCTTTTTCAATGCGGCCTGCCCTCGCCGGCCGTCCGAACGCGACCATGAAACGAAATATCCTCCGGTTGGCCCTCCTCCTTTTCCCCCTGATCGCACCCGCGGAGACGGTGGACCTCGGGACCCGGGGCACGTTTTCAATCGCCGTACCCCAGGGCTGGACGCTGTCCTCGCACAAGGAGGAGGACAGCGGCGTCGCCATCACCCTCGCTCCGCCGGGCAATGAGAACGCCAAATGCCTGATCAACGTCACGTTCGTGCCGGAGCCCAAGCCCGTTCCCAGGGAGACGGTCGACGCCGAGGTGCTGTCCGTCTGCGACCAGTTCGTCGACCAGTCCGTGGAGAAGAAGAAGGTGATTCGCGACTTCGGCGTGTCGGGCGGGGCCTATGGATCCTACTGCGTGTTCACCGATGCCAGCCTTGTCGGGAAGGCCGCCAAGCACGACGAATTCAAGGTCATCGGAGTCGGCATCATTCATTTCCGCGACGACGTGATGGCGGCCGTGAGCGTCGCGGGCGACGACGAGAAGGGCGGAGACTTCGCCGCCATGCTGGCGGCGCTCAAAAGCGCGGCCGTCACCGCCGCAAAGTGATCCGGGTCCCTGCGGCCCATATTCCCACGTGACCCCTACCCCGGCTCCGCTCAAGGTGGGCGCGGTCCTTTTCGAGGGTTTCGAGCTGTTGGACGTCTTTGGTCCTCTCGAAATGTTCGGATTGCTCGAGCCATTGCCGGAGATCTCGATGCTGGCGGCCGAGCCTGGCAGCATCCGGAGCAGCCAGGGCCCGCGCTGCCTTGCGGACGTGGCTCTCGGAGACAGCGCCCCCCTCGATGTGCTCCTCGTCCCCGGGGGAATAGGCACCCGCCGCCTGCTGGGTGATCCCGCGTTCCTCGGCAGCCTGGCGAGACGGGCCGCAAGCGCCCGCATCGTCGCCAGCGTCTGCACGGGAAGCGCGCTCCTCGCAATGGCCGGACTCCTCGACGGCCGCCGGGCCACGACCAACAAGCGCGTTTTCAAGCTTCTCACACCGCTCGCTCCCAAGGTCCAATGGGTCGCCGAGGCGAGGTGGGTCGAGGACGGCCGCTTCTTCACGTCGTCGGGCGTCTCGGCGGGGATGGACATGGCCCTCGCGCTGATCGCCCACCTCGTTGGGAGGGAGGCGAGCCTCGGCGCCGCAGACCGCGCCGAATACGAGTGGCATGAGGACAAGGAATGGGATCCCTTCGCAAAGCTGAACGGGCTGACATGAAACACCCGAGCACCGCCCCGGCGGGCCCCGCAGCCATCCGCATCGGCGTCATCAACGTTTCCGACCGCGCGAGTTCGGGCGCCTACGAGGACACGCCCGGAAAGGCCTGCGTGGCGCTCCTCCTCGAATGGCTCACGACTCCGTTTGATGTCGACTACAAGGTGGTGCCCGACGAGCGCGCCCTCATCGAATCCGAGCTCAAGCGGATGGCCGACGAAGCCTCCTGCTGCCTCATTGTGACGACCGGCGGAACCGGCCCGGCGCCGCGGGATGTGACTCCGGAGGCCACGGCCGCCGTGTGCGAGAAGATCCTTCCGGGATTCGGCGAGCTGATGAGGTCGGCCTCGCTTGCCTTCGTCCCGACGGCCATCCTCTCGCGCCAGTTGGCCGGTATCCGGGGACGGACGCTGATCGTCAACCTGCCGGGCCGGCCGAAGGCCATCCGCGAAAACCTGGAGGCCGTGTTCCCGGCAATACCGTACTGCATCGACCTGATCGGGGGCCCCCGGCTCGAGACAAACGAGGCGGCGATGAGCGCCTTCCGGCCGAAGGGCTGATTCCCCGGAGTTGCAAAGGCCCCGATGCAGGCGGATTCTCCCCCCACAAATCGATGATCAACCTATCCGCACCCGACCTCACTCAGTTCCCCCCGCGCAGCCCCCATGTCCGTCTCGGAGGCTACGTCCACTTCCCGCGCCTCCTGGACAAGGCCCGCGCCGAGATCGCCGGCAAGGTCGGCGAATACCACTTCAACTGCCCCCTCGACCGGCACTTCTTTGACTTCACGGGCGTCGGCCCCGAGGCGCTCCTTGCGGAGCTCAAGCTCGGCCGGAGCGATTCGCAGATGCTCGCATGGGTCGGTGGGCACACCCGCCGCCTTCCCGCCGAGATCGCGGCCTGGTCCCGCTGGATGAGCCGGCACAGCCCCGGGGGCTACGAGGGCCACGAATGGTTCGGCGAGGTCATCAAGACCAACGCGGCCGACCGCAAGGACATCCACGGCTTCTTCGACCTCCTCGACATGGACGACTACGCGAGCTTCGGCGGGAAGCCCTGAGCTCGGGAGCCCCCCGGGGCCCTGTTCAAAGCTCCGTGTACTTCGCGGAGCGCCCCCGGGCCTTCTCCACCGGGTACTTCCTGGCGTTGGCGGCGATCTTCGACTCGATGCTCGCCGCGACGTCGAGGCCCGTTGAGTTCGCGAATTCGAGCGCATAGATCACGACGTCGGCCAGCTCCTCCGCAATCTTCGACCGCTTCGCGGGATCCTTCGCCACGGACTTGGACTCCTCGGGCGTCGCCCAGAGGAAATGCTCCATGAGTTCCGCGGTCTCCGCGGCGAGCGCCATGCTCAGGTTCTTCGGCGAGTGGAACTGCTCCCAATCCCGCTCCTGCACGAACGCGAGCACGCGCTCCTTGAGTTCAGAGATCCTCGTTGTCGAATCGGTTAATGCGGGCATGGGCGAAGCGTGGCCGGCGCGGCCCGCCAGCGCAATTGCGCGGAGCGACCTTGTCATAATTTTGAATTAAACTTGGCACGGGGCCTGCGTTATGCATCTTGTCCACGGTTCCAATGACCCAGGCACACAAACATCATCTCAGCCTCGCCGGCACTTCGTTTACGAAGGCCTGCGCCACGGGCTGCGCCATGATGCGTCGGGTCGTCATTTCCAATTGGAACAAAACGGCCGGCTCGGGCTTCAAGGCCTAAACCCTCCCACCCAGGAAGACGTTTAGAAACCCAGAAGCCCGGAGGCCAAAAGCCCCCAGGAGGCAACTGCCTTTCCCACCATGAACACGAAATACCACACCCCGAGTGAACCCAGCCGTCATCGCAGCGCCTACAAGGCATCCCATGCCATGTTCCGCCAGCCGAGCTACGACTGCCGCGAGCTCACGGACGCCGTCAGCATCGTCGTCTACGTACCCGGTGTCGGTGCTTCGGGCGTGGAGATCGAGGCCACCGGGACCGACCTAGTCATCACCGCGCACAAGACCCGTTTTGTGCGCGTGAACTGGCAGGCCCTGAACCTCGAGGGATCGCAGCGCGACTACCGTCTGCGCCTGCGGCTCGGCGCGGGCTTCGATTATGCGAAGCTCACAGCCAGCATTGACGACGGCGTCCTCACCCTGTCGGTGCCCAAGCTCCAGGAATCCCTGGGGCCGGCGGTGCGCCTGGGTCGGGTTGCCTGAGCCGAGACCCCTCCCGCCCGCGGGCGGCCCCTCCGCTTCGGCGGCGGTCGCAGCCCGCGGGCCTCGGAGGGGCCGCATTTTTTCAAACAAAATTTGGGACCTTTCTCATAGGGCCGTGTCCTAGGGGTTACCATGACACCGCACGCGCAGACCTTCCCAGCGCGACCGCTGGCGAGAGACGCAGCGGCTGTTCGCGCAACACCGCGGGAGGACGCTAGTTGGACACGGCCGATCTTCAGGCCGCCCCCGCTAGATGTCCAGCCGGCCCGCCCTGACCTTCGTCATTTGGCGACCACCCACCGGACGGAACCCTGGGCTCCATGGCCCCGGTCCAGCACGGGGCCGAGGTAGTCCAGAATCGACCGGGCCTCGGCATCGAACCTCCACGGGGGATTGATGACCGCGATTCCGCATCCCCGGATGCCGGCCGCGTTTGGATCAACCGTCAGCTCCGCGGCCAGGCTCGGGAGCCCGGCCGCCCGAAGTTCATCGTGGAAGCCCCCGGCCGGGGCCCGCTCGGATAGCGGATACCAGACCATGTAGGCCCCCCCGGGAAACCGGCGCACGCCCTCGGCCAGCGCCCGGGAGAGCTCGGCCCACTCCCCAGGCGCCTCAAAGGGCGGGTCGATCAGGACGAGCGCCCTCCTTTCCTTCGGCGGCAGGCACGCCCTCAACGCGCCGTAGCCGTCGGCGAGATGCACCGAGACCCGGCGCTCGCCGAGGAATTCGTCGCGCAGTGATTCGCATTCCTCGGGGTGCATCTCCCAGAGTTCGATCCGGTCCTGGGGCCTCGCGAGGGCCTTCGCGATCCGCGGGGAGCCCGGATAGAACCGGGGCTCGGCCGTCCCGTTCCCGCGGTAGGCGTCATGCGCCCGGACGATCCCGACATAATCGTCCACCAGCGGCGGCAGATCCGAGCGTCCCCAGAGCCTTCCGATCCCGCCCGGCCATTCCGGGGTCCTCGCCTTTGAGTCGCCCTCGGCGGCCAGGGCGAGGTCATACCGGCCCCGCCCTGCATGGGTGTCGACGAACACGAAACCCTTGTCCTTGCGCTGCATAGCCCGGATGAGCCCCACGAGCAGCGCATGCTTGAGCACGTCCGCAAAGTTGCCCGCGTGGAACGCATGCCTGTAATTCACCCCTCTGGCCTTCTTTCATTGCACCGGCCCTCTGCAACTGGATAATGCGCGGGCCATGAAATTAATTCCAGCGCTCCTGACCCTATGCGCGCTCGTTTTACCCCGCGCGCTCCCCGCAGAAACGTTTGAAGGCAAGGTGTCGATGAACCTGACGTCCTCGAGTTCGAAGGGCGGCAGCCAGGCGATGACGATGAGCATCAAGGACGGCTTCCTTCGCACGGACGTCTCCACTTCGCGCGGCGCCGCCGCGATGATCATGGATTTCAAGAACCAGCAGATGCTGATCCTGATGGCCCAGCAGCGGATGTACATGGTGCAGCCCATCCCCCAGCCCGGAAGCACCGGCCAGCCGGGCATGCCCCAGGCCCCGGCCGCGCCCGCATCCGCGCCGAAGGAGACCCTTGTCGACAGCGGCGCGAAGGAGACCATCCTCGGCTATGTCTGCACGAAGTACACCGTGACGGGCGCCAAGGGCACCTCCGAGGTCTGGGCCACCGACCAGCTTGGCACGTTTGCCGGGATCTTCCGGGGAGGGCCCCCGGGCGGCAGGCCCCAGGCGCCGGAAGCCTGGGAGTCGGCCCTGAAGGGCAAGGGCTTCTTTCCCATGCGCGTCGTGACCACCACGAACGGCTCCGAGAGCTTCCGGCTCGAGGTCACCTCGGTCGAGAAGACGAGCCTCCCCGACTCCCTCTTCGCCCCCCCGGCGGGCTGGCAGAAGCTTGACCTCGCCTCGATGATGGGAGGCGCCATGCAGCGCGGCTTCCCCGGCGCACGGCCTTCGGACGGGAACAATTGAGTGGGAGCCCTACCTACCCGCATCATATCCGACGTTCACTACGCGGACCGTGGGAGCCGCGTTCGCTCGCTCAGCCAGCTGAGGCCGCTGTTCGAGGGGGCGGGGGCGTTTGTCTTCAATGGGGACACGCTTGACACCCGTCCGAGCAAGCACGGCCACAACGCCGCGCAGATGCGCTGCGAGGTCCTTGATTATTTCGGGGCGATCGGGCCCCCGGTCACCTACCTCACCGGCAACCACGACCCGGACATCTCCAGGCTTCACGCGCTCGAATTCGCCGCGGGCCGCATCCTCGTCACGCACGGCGACATCCTCTTCGACAACATGGTCCCCTGGTCCAGGGACGCGGCCGTGATCAGGAAACGGGTCATCGCCGCACTGGCGGCCCTTCCCGAGGACGGAAGCTGCAAGCTCGACGGCCGGCTTGCCGCATTCCGGTCCGTGGCCGCAACCATCCCGCAGCTCCACCAGTCCGAGCGCGACCCCCTGCGCTACGCCATCCGGCTTGCGGGGGACACGGTGTGGCCTCCCCACCGCCTTCTCTCGATCCTTCAGGCGTGGCGGGAGGCCCCCGGGCGCGCGGCCGCGCTCGCCGGCAGGCACCGCCCGAAGGCCCGCTTCATCTCGATCGGCCACACCCACAAGCCCGGGGTCTGGAGGACCGCCTCGGGCATCGTCGTTGTCAATACCGGCTCCTTCTGCAGACCCTTCGGGGCCATGGCCTTGGACATCAGCGCGGACACCCTCCGTGTCCGGGCGGTCGACTCGAAACGCGGGGAGTTCCGCGTCGGCTCGGAGGTCGCCGAATTCCCCCTGTCATGAGCATGGAATTCGGATGGTGGGTCACGGACCCCGAGCTCGGAAAATACCAGGTGAAGGCGATCGTCCACGGAGGCAATCTCGAGTGGTTCCGCAAGCAGGGCCACTTCACGTCGTGGGCGGCCCACGGGCCGAGCGCCAACGACTGGGACCGGCTCATCTCGGAAGCCGAACGGCGCGTGCCGCGACGGCTCCTCTCGCCGAAGCAGTTCGAGGCGATCCGCCAGCTGCGCGATCGACGATAACCGCGCGGATCCGGAAAATTCCCAAATCCATTATGCCCAAAATCGACGTCAACAAGGTCGCCGAGATCCTCAAGAAGAACCATATCGACCCCGCGGTCCTGCGCCGCGTCGTCGAGGAGATGAATCTCGCGGTGCAGCCCGATCCCGGCGAGGGGGAGGCGGCCCCGCCGGTGAAGAAGCAGTTCGTCATCCTCGTGAGCGACCCCGGCGACAAGCTCCCGAAGTCCGACTTCACCGGCTGGGTGCTCCAGATCCCCGAGGACGAGAGCCCGGCCTCGGTCCAGGAGCGCCTTCTCAAGGCGGCCTACGACTACAACGCCTCAAAGAAGGGCCGGCTCTATCCGGCCAAGACGGTGGGCGATGCCCTCGAGGGCGTGCCTGCAAAGTTCTTCCGGGAGACCGAACTCTGGGTCAAGACGAAGGAGCCGGTGACGGTGCTGCGCACGGACAACGAGATCCCGAAGGACTAGGGGGCGGCCTGCCTTTTCTCGACCCCGAGCTTGACCGGGTCAAAACCCCGGGCCCTGAGCGCCCCGGCGACCGCCGCGAGGTCCACCTTCGTCCCGGGGCGGACCCCGTGCGCGGCAAACCAACCCTTCGGCATCTCAAGGACAAACTGGATGTCGCCGCTGTGCGAGGTGACGGGCCTCTCGTCGAGCGGCAGGAGGTCGTAGGTCTCGGCGATCCGCCCGTCGCGGGTCAGGTAGCCCAGGTCGAGCGGCTCGGGCGTGTTCCTCATCCAGAAGCTCTGCGCCTGAGGCTCGGGGTAGACAAAGAACATCCCCTCGTCGGCGCCCAGGTCGGGCCTCTGCATGAGCCCGCGCTCCAGCTCGGCCTGGAGGACCGCGACCTGCAGGCTTGCGGGGTGGCCTCCCACGTCGACCGCAAAGTGATCGTAGAACGTCTTCTGGGCGGCCGCCGGGCCGGAGGGCGACTTTCCGGAGCCGCAGGCCGCGACAAAAAGGGGGAGGAGCGCCCATGCCAACACCCTGGACCCCAACGATACTAGATTTGCATTTTTCACGCTTAAACAGGTTAATCCCCGGAGGACGGCTTAGATAATCCCCGTCTGCAACATGGCCAACAACAAACACCGTGACTTCCTGATTTATTCCGACACCGCGCGGAGCGCGGACGCGCTTTACTTCGGCCGGGTCGAGGCGCCGGACGCCTTCATCGCCATGAGCCTCAGGGGCCAGAAGATCGCCGTCGTCAGCGCCCTCGAATTCGGCCGGGTCAAGCGCACGTCCGACTTTGACGAGGTGTTGTCGCTCGAGACGTACGTCGCCAGGGCCCGCCGGCTCTGGCCCCGCCGCGAGCAGGGGCCCGCCCGCGTGATCGCGCTCGTCGCCCGGGAGCGGAAGGCAAGGGCCCTGACCGTGCCGGGGGACTTTCCCGCGGGACTCTACCAGGAGCTGCGCGACCTCGGCCTGCGGATTGAAGTCTCGGACGGCCCCCTGTTTCCGGGCCGGGAGGTGAAGTCTCCCGCCGAGGCGGCGGCCATCCGCGAGGGCAACCGCTGCAGCGCAGCCGGCATCGGCGCCGCGGAGCGGCTTCTGCGCTCGTGCAAGGTCCGCGGGGGGCGCCTCCTCCACAGGGGCACCGTCCTCACGAGCGAGCGCCTCAAGGTGGCCATCGAGACCGCCTGCATCGAGGCCGGCTCGGTCTCGAATTCGACGATCGCGGCGGGGGGCGACCAGGCCTGCGACCCGCACAACCGCGGCGAGGGCCCGCTCCGCGCGAACGAGCTCATCATCGTCGACGTCTTCCCCAGGGTGTCGCAGACGGGCTACCACGGCGACATGACGCGCACGTTCCTGCGCGGGCGCGCCAGCGACGCCCAAAAGGCCATCGTCGCCGCGGTCAGGGCCGCTCAGCTGGCGGCCCTCTCGGCCATCCGCGCCGGAGTCCACGGCAACGTGGTCCACCGCGCCGTGTCCGACACCTTCCTCTCGCGCGGCTACGAGACCCGGCACACCGCGAGCGGGTCCGTGGGATTTTTCCACGGCACCGGCCACGGCCTGGGCCTTGAGGTCCACGAGCCGCCCCGGATGAACGCGACGTCGGACACTCCCCTGAAGAAGGGAACGGTCGTCACGGTCGAGCCCGGCCTTTACTACCCCGGGGTCGGAGCCTGCCGCATCGAGGACGTCGTCCAGGTGACCGAGCGCTCCCCGCGCATGCTCTCGGATTATCCCTACGCCTGGGAGTTCCGCTGAAGGAAGCCCCGTCCCAAACCCGCGACCTCATGTCCATCTCTCCCAACAAGGCCAAAGCGCTCCTCAAGCGGATCACGCGCCTGCGAATCCTGGTCGTCGGCGACGTGATGCTCGACCACTACATCTGGGGCGACGCGACCCGGATCTCGCCCGAGGCCCCGGTGCCCGTGATCGACATCGCCCGGGACACGTGGACGGCCGGGGGCGCGGCCAATGTCGCGATCAACATAGCGAGCCTCGGCGCCGAGTGCACGGTCTTTGGGTTCATCGGCGAGGACGAGTCCGGCGTGCGCCTGCGGGACATCCTCCGCGGGAAGGGCGTCGAGGCCGTGAGCCCCGCCAGCACGGCCAAGACGATCGTCAAGACCCGCGTCATGGTCCAGCATCAGCAGCTGTGCCGCCTCGACCGGGAGGAGCCGCCCGCCTCCTACGCGGTCGACGAGGCCCTCGCCGAAAAGATCCTCGGCAGGGCGGTCCGGGCCTCCGACGCGGTCGTCTTTTCGGACTACGCCAAGGGACTCCTCTCCAACGGCCTCGTCGCGGCGGTGACCAAGCTGGCAAGGGCCGAGCGCAAATTCATCGCGCTCGACCCGAAGCCGAAGAATCCTCTCGCCTTCAGGGGGCTCGACCTCATCACGCCCAACAAGCGCGAGGCCCTCCAGATGGCCGGCATCGAGCCGGCCCAGGGGGCCCCGTTCCCGGCTGCGGCCGTCTGCGCGCGGCTCCACGACCGGTTTGCGACAAAGAACGTCGTCATCACGCTCGGCGAGGACGGCATGCTGCTCAGCACCTCCGGCAGCGTGGTGAGGACGATCCCGACCTCCGCCAGGGAGGTCTATGACGTGTCGGGCGCCGGTGACACCGCGCTCGCCGGTCTCGTCCTCGCCCTCACCTCCGGCGCGGGCCTCGAGGAAGCCGCCCATTTCGCAAATGCGGCCGCGGGGGTCGTCGTCGGCAAGCTCGGGACGGCAACCGTGACCCCGAAGGAGCTCCTCGACCACCTTTCCCACCGGTCGTGAAGCGGGCCCTCTTCCTCGACCGCGACGGGACCCTGATCGTCGACAAGGTCTACCTCGCCGACCCGGCCGGCGTGGAGCTGATTCCGGGCGCCGCCCTGGGCCTCGCCCGCGCCCGCTCGCTCGGTTTCGGGCTCTTCCTCTTCACGAACCAGTCCGGGATCGGCCGGGGGCTGCACACGATCGAGGACACGCACCGGGTGAACGAGCGGATGGAGGAACTCCTCGGGCTGCCCCGGCCGGTCTTCTCGGACATCTGCATCGCACCGGAGGCGCCTGGCCAGCCTTCGCTCTACCGAAAGCCCTCGCCGCGCTTCATTGAGGAGAAGCTGGCCCAGCACGCCCTCGATCCGGCCGGCTGCTGGATGGTCGGGGACTCGGCGGCCGACATCGGGGCCGCGCTGGCCGCGGGAATCCGCGCCGCGGCCGTCCGGACAGGGAAGGTGCGCCCTGAATCGATCGCCGAGGTCGCGTCGGGCCAGGTGCCCGTTTTTTCCGACTTCGGGGCATTTGCCGCGACTCTCGGATGAAGCGCCGGCTTGACGAGATCCTGGTGGCGCGGGGACTCGCCGGGTCCCGCACCCAGGCTAAGGCCCTGATCATGGCCGGCAGGGTGTTCAGCGGAACCCTGCGCCTCGACAAGCCGGGGCGCGAATTCGCGGACGACGCCGATTTCAGCGTCGTGCAGCCCCCGCGCTTCGTCAGCCGAGGCGGCGAAAAGCTCGAGGCCGCCGTCGCCCGCTTCAATCTCGCCCTCGCCGGCGCCCACGTCCTCGACGTCGGCGCCTCGACCGGGGGCTTCACAGACTGCGTCCTGCAGGCCGGCGCGGCGTCCGTCGTCTGCGTCGATGTCGGCCGCGCGCAGCTTCACCCGAGGCTCAGGGCCGACCCCAGGGTCACCAATATCGAGAAGCTGAACGCCCGCGGCATAAAGCCGGGCGACCTGCCGCGTTCCTCGTTCGACCTGGTCGTCATGGACCTCTCCTTCATATCGCTGCGGACGGTCCTTCCGGCTGTCTGGCCGCTCCTGCGCGCCGGCGGGACCCTCGTGGCCCTCGTGAAGCCCCAGTTCGAGGCGGGAAAGGCAGAGGCCGACCGGGGCCGGGGCGTCATCCGCGACCCCGCCGTGCAGGAGGCGGCGCTCACCGCGGTGCGCGAGTTCGCGCTGGCGCGCCTGGCGGGCGCAGAGCTCGTCGGATCCCTGGTGTCCCCGATCGAGGGCGCCGAGGGAAACCGGGAATTCCTGTTGTGCCTCCGGCGAAGCTTGCCAGCCTAGGAGGGGCCGCACCGCAGCCGAATGAAACCGATCCGCTCACTCGCATTTGTCGTCAACTCCGATAAGCCGGGCGCCGTCGAGCTGGCCCGCTCGCTCGTGGCCGTCGCGCGCGCCCAGGGCGTGCGCCTCAAGCAGACGACCCACTTCCCGCTGCGCCGGGGCTACCTGCGCGGCTGCGACGCGTGCTGCGTCATCGGGGGCGACGGCACGCTCCTCGGCGTCGTCCGCGAGGCCGCGCTCGAGGGTGTGCCCATCATCGGAGTCAACCGCGGCAGCCTCGGCTTCCTGACGACGTTCTCGCCCGACGAGGCCAGGGCGGGCTTCGAGGGCCTGCTTCGGGGGGCCTTCTGCGTCGACAAGCGCGCCATGCTCGAGTGCTCGGTCGCCGGCGCTCACCCGAACCTCGCCTTGAACGACGTGCTCATCAAGGACGAGCTCAGCACGGGCCTCGTCCACCTCGAGGTGTTCGCCGACGGGGAGCTCGTGACCGACTACCTCTGCGACGGCCTCATCTTCTCGACCGCGACGGGATCGACGGCCTACAACCTCTCCGCCGGGGGCCCCATCATCCACCCGGCGGCCAACGTGATCGCGATGACGCCGATCTGCCCGCACACGCTGACCAACCGCTCGATCATCTTCCGCGACTCGGTGAAGCTCGAGGTGTACAACCGCACCGAGGCGGCGCGCGTGCTCGTGGGGATCGACGGCCAAGGATGCCTCAAGGCCGACCGGGACACGCCGATCAGGATCTCGGTGGCGGGCGTGCGCCTGCCGCTCGTCCAGCAGAACGCCTATTCCCATTTCGCGGTCGTCCGCACCAAGCTCAAGTGGAGCGGCGGCGCTGCCGAGCGCCAGTAGCCCGTCAGGGCCTGACGACGAGCCGCGTCCGGCGCGAGGGCACGAGGCGCGTCCGGGCGAACTCGGCGAGGTCCCCGATCGTCACGGCGTCCACCAGCGAGTCGTAGGACTTCCAGTGGTTGGGCGCCCTGCCCTGGAGGACGTCGAGCCCGGCCTGCATGGCCCTCGCCGAATTCGCCTGGAGGCCCTTCCGGTGTCCCGCCTTGAGGCGGACCTGGCATCGGCGAAGCTCGTCCGGCTCGACTCCGCCCGACTGGACGCGCGCCACCTCGGCGCTGATCTCGTCGAGCACCTCGTTCTCCTTGCCGGGCTGGGTCCCGGCGATGAAGTAGAACACGGCGGCGCTACGGCTGGCGATCCGCCCCGAGCGGACGAAATAGGCCAGGCCCTTCTGGTCGCGCACGCGCTCGAAGAGGCGGGACGCCATGCCGCTGAAGAGCTCGTCGATCACCTCGCCCGCGTAGTAGTCGGGCGCGTCGAGCACGGCCCCCGGAAACCCCTCCATGACGACAGCCTGCTCCCGCGGCTGCCTCTCGAGGAATTCGCCGGCCTCGGCCGGCCCATCGAAGAGCGGACCCGCCTTGAGGGCCTGGCCCCGGGGGATCCGGAGCAGGAACTCCTCGATGCGCGGGAGCAGCCTCTTGGGCGTGAAATCTCCCGCGACCGAAAGGACGACCCCGGGTCCGACGAGGAGCCTCTTCCAGAGGGCCGCCACGTCCCGGGAGCCCGTGGCCGACACCCCGCCCTCGTCGCCAAGAGCGCTCAGCGCGAACGGGTCGGAGCCAAAGAACCGCGCACGGAGCATCCGCCGCGCGCAGGAGACGACGTCGTCCTTTTCCTCGCGCAGCATGGCGAGCTGGGCGCTCCGCTCCGTCGCGAGGGTTCCCTCCCTGAACGCCGGGGTCAGCACGCCCTCCGCGATCAGGCCGAGGGCGCGGTCGGCGTCCGCCGGCAGGACCTCGGCGGCGAGGCCGATCGTGTTGTCACCCGAATAGGACGTGAATGACCCGCCGACCTCCTCGATCCTCCGGGCGACCTCGGCGGCGCTGCGCCGCCCCGTGTCCTTCGTCAGGAGCGTGGCCAGGAGCGTCGAGCTTCCCCGCCTGTCCTGCGCCTCGCTCGACGGCCCCCCGTGGGTGAGGAGCCTCATGTGGAGGTTCGGAAGGCGCCGGTCCAGCTGAAAGACGATGCGCGCGCCGTTCGGAAGCCGGATTTCCTCGAAGTCGGGGCGCCCGGCCGGAGCCGCCGATCCGGGCCCTGCCGAGGACTTGCACCCTTCGGGCTCGAGCGAAACCGACGTCAGGCGCCCCGGCACCAGATGGGCGCGAAGCGCGTTCGAGAGGTCGCGGGCCTTCACGCGGGCGAGCTGCTCGAAATACGTGCGGCCGAACTCGAGGTCGCCCACGACGACTTCCGCCGTCCCGAGGCGCGAGGCCTGCCCGCTCACGGTCTTCAGCGTGTTGATCTCGCTCACCACCGTCTGCCGGTAGGCCTTCCTCACCTGCGCCGCCTTGAAGGCCCCGGGAGCCGCGTGGGCCGCCAGGACCCGCATGATGGCCGCCTCCGCCGCCTCGCGCTTGCCCGCGTCGCAGGTGAAGGAGATGCAAAAGAGTCCGCTCGAGCCCGGGTTCCAGCTCGAGGCGTCGACGGTGTGGACGAGCTTGCGCTTTTCGCGGACGTCCAGCCAGAGGACCGAGCTGTCGCCCCCTCCGAGGACGAGCGCGAGAAGGTCGAGCACGGGTGCCGACGGGTCCGTGAGCCCGGGGATCGGCCAGGCCAGGGCGCACCGGACGACCTCCACCTTCTCATAGTAGCGGACCACGCGGGGACCCAGCTGGAGGGGCTCCGCCGGCACCAGAACCGGGGCCAGGCGCGAGCGCGGCGCGCCCCCAAAGTGGCGCTCGACCAGCGTCCGGACCTCCGCGGGGTCGACGTCGCCGGCGACGACGACGACCATGTTGTTCGGCACGTACCGCGCGCGGTAGTAGCCCAGAAGGGCGTCGCGGCCGGCCGCGCTGAACACGTCCCTGTGGCCGATGATCGGCTGCCGGTAGGGGTGCTCCCTGAACGCGGTCGAAAACAGGGCCTCCCATAGGCGGTTGTCCGGGTCGTCCTTCGTCATCGCGATCTCGCGCAGGATCACGTCCTTTTCGCGGAGGGCCTCGTCCTCCGGCAGCGTCGAGTGGAGCACGGCGTCCGCGAGGATGTCGACCGCCACCTCGAGCTTCTCGCTTGGCAGGTCGATGTAGTAGACGGTCCGGTCAAAGGTCGTGTAGGCGTTGATGTAGCCCCCGTTTGCCTGGACGGTCGCCGAGATCTCGCGGCCGGTGCGCCGGGCGGTGCCCTTGAAAAGCATGTGCTCGAGGTAATGGGACAGGCCGGCCCCAAGCTGGTCCCCCTCGTGGATGCTGCCGGTGCGGATCCAGACCTGGACCGACGCGAGCGCAGCCGAACGATCGGACTTCACGATCAGGGTCAGGCCGTTCGGCAGGACCGAGCGATCGACGGGTGCGCGCCAGACCGCATCCAGCAGGGCGCGGTCCGGTTCCGGGCGTTTGGATTTTGGCATCAGCGCGCTCCCTCAGGTCGAACCCACGGCCTCGGCAGCGGACGCCCCGCGGGGGCGATTCGTCGGCAGGAACGGCTTCACGAAGACGTCGTCGAACTCGTAGATGTCCGCAAAATCCTCGCGGCGGTCGTTCTCCGTCTTGCTGAAGGCGTTATATTCTATGAGGTTAAAAACGATGTCGCCGAAATCCTGGCAGCGGCGGACCCCCCATGAATTCAGGACGGTTTTCGTGAGCGGCCCGAACTGTTCCAGGGCGTACACCCGCAGCCCCTCGAGGAGCTCGGGGCCCGTCACATGCCGGGCTTTCCCGGTTCGGCTCCGGTCCTTTTTGCGGATCTCCTTCACCGTATGGTCGAGCCCAAGCCTTACAAAATCATAGGCTTTACGGTCGAATCGAGCGTCCTCCTTGCATATGAGTGCAACAATGCGCGGGAAATCCGAATCTTGCATGGCTGGCCGTGAAATTGGCAGGCTCGCCCAGCGGGCGCAACAACGCCGTTCAAATGCAGCCTATCTGCGCCGATGCCTTCAAGTTGCAAAAGAATCGCTTCTGGGCTCGCAAATTTGCCCAATTATCCCTACTTTTCAGGCCTACTATGATCGCCTCCACGCAGACCAACCACCCTATCATCGGGGTCAAGAATGGTAAGGACCAAAATCCTGTTGAGCTCGCCTGTTACAAATTGAAGGAGGCGGGGCTTAGGATCACCCAGCCGCGCGTTGCAATCCTTGCGGCGCTCATCAAGGCCGGACGGCCGACGAGCATCGATGCGCTCCACGGCGAGCTCGGGCCGAAGTCCTGCGACATCGTGACCGTTTACCGCTGCATGGCGGCCTTTGAGTCGATCGGGCTTGTTCGGCGCGCGTTCCTGATCAACGGGACAAGCCTCTACGAGATCAATCTCGGCGACCCGAACCGCTACCACGTGGTCTGCAAGCAGACCAACCAGGTCGAGGAGCTCGACGCGGCCTCGGCCAGCGAATTGCGCCGCGCCGTCCAGACGGTCGAGGAAGCGCTCCGCGCGCAGGGCTACACCGACGTGGGCCACATCGTGGAATTCTTCGGCAAGTCGCCCGCGAGCCGCCGCGTCCAGACGGAGGCCGCCGTTCCCGCGGTTCCGGCCTCCTGACCGAGTTTGCGCTCAGGCCGCCGCGACCGCGGCGGCGTAGTTTCGTCCCGCCTGTTCCCAGTCGAGGACCTTCCAGAAGGCCGCGACGTAGTCCGCGCGCAGGTTTTGGTGCTTCAGGTAATAGGCGTGCTCCCAGACGTCGATGCCGATGACCGGCACGCTGCCGTCGCTGATCGGCGAATCCTGGTTTGCGGTCGAGTGGATCGCGAGCTTTCCGCCCTTGACCGAGAGCCAGGCCCAGCCGCTTCCGAACCGCTTCATCGCGGCGGCGTTGAACTGGGTGCCCATCGCCTCGGCCGACCCGAAATCCCTCGCGATGGCGGCCGCCAGGTCCGCGGGGGGCTCCCCGCCCCCCTTTGGCGAAAGGATCGTCCAAAAGAAGCTGTGGTTCACGTGGCCCCCCACATTGTTGAGCAGCGTGGTCCTGAGCGGCTCCTCGATCGAGCCGAGGCTCCTGAGAATGTCCTCCGCCGTCATCGCCGACAGCTCCGCGTGCCCCTCGAGGGCCTTGTTCGCGTTCTTTATGTAGGCGGCGTGGTGCTTTGTATAGTGGATCTCCATCGTCATCGCGTCGATGTGCGGCTCGAGGGCGTCGTACGCATACCGGAGTTTTGGAAGGACAAAGGGCTGCCTTGTGGCGCCCGCTGCGGCGTTCTGGGCGGCGGCTTCACCCGCCAGTCCCGTCACGGCTCCCAGACTGACCAGAGCCGCCCCGCCGCCGATCACCTTGATAGCTTCGCGTCTCGTCATGGCGGGAACGTAGCCCAAGGGGCCGCTCTGGCAAGTCCGCCCCGCAGAATAGCCCCCGACCGGGTCGCTAGCTGGCCAGGAGGCGCCGCAGCATCTCGTCGACCCTCTTCGGGTCCGCCTTGCCCTTCGCGGCGCGCATCACCGGTCCCTTGAAGGCGTTGAGCGCGCTTTCCTTTCCGCCCTTGTAGTCGGAGACGGACTTCGGGTTGGCGGCGATCGCCTCCGCGCACCAGCGCTCAAGGTCGCCCAGGTTGGTCTCGGCCTTCAGGCCCTTCCTCGCGACGACGGCCTCGGGCGCCTCGCCGGTGTGGAACATCTCGATGAAGACCTCCTTGGCGGCGTTGCTGAGGATGGCGCCCTCCTCGACAAGCCTGACAAGACCGGCGACGTGCGCGGGCCTCACCTTCGAATCGGAGAGGCCCACCTTTGCGGCGCCAAGCTCCCGGAGCAGATCGTTCGCAATCCAGTTGCCGGCGGCCTGGGGCTTGCCGCAGAGCCGGGCGGCCTCCTCAAAGAAGTCGCCGAGCTCGCGGTCCGGAACGAGGACCGAGGTGATCGTGTACGGGACCGAGTACTGCTCAAGGAGCCGCCTCTGCCTGTCGAACGGAAGCTCGGGGCACGTCGCCCGGATGGCCGCCTTCCAGTCCTCGCCGACCTCGACCGGCATGAGGTCGGGATCCGGGAAATAGCGGTAGTCGTGGGCCATCTCCTTGGAGCGGAGCGACTGGGAGGTCCCGGTCTGCCCGTCGTAGTCGCGGGTCTCCTGGACGACCCTGCCCCCGGACTCGACGACGGCGGTCTGGCGGCAAACCTCATGGGCAATACCGTCCCGCACGAACGAGATCGAGTTGAGGTTCTTCAGCTCGACCTTCGTGCCGAGGGTGGTCGAGCCCGCAGGCCGGATCGAGATGTTCGCGTCGCAGCGCAGCTGTCCCTTCTCCATGTCGCAGTCGGAGATCCCCCCGTAGATCATGAGGGTCTTGAGCGCCGTCAGGTAGGCGAAGGCCTCGTCGGCGCTGCGGATCACCGGCTCGGAGACGATCTCCATCAGCGGCGTCCCCGCGCGGTTGAAGTCGACGAGCGACACCCCCTCGCCGTGGTTGAGCTTGCCGACGTCCTCCTCCAGGTGGATCCGGGTGAGCTCGATCCGCTTGTGCTCGCCCATGACGTTGCGCGCGGGGCCGGGCAGCTCGATCTCGACCGAACCCCCCTTGCAGAGGGGCTGGTCGTACTGGGAGATCTGGTAGTTCTTCGGGGAGTCGGGGTAGAAGTAGTTCTTTCGGTCCCACTTGCACACGCGCGCAATCTCGCAGCCGAGGAGGAGCCCCGCCTTGATGATCTTGTCGAGCGCCTCCTTGTTCATGACCGGCAGGGTGCCGGGCAGCGCCAGGACGACCGGGTCGGTCAGCGTGTTCTCGGGCAGGCCGTAACCGGCGGCCGCCCGCGTGAACATCTTCGAGCGGGTCTTCAGCTGCACGTGCACCTCGAGGCCTATTACCGCTTCGTAGGTCATAGCGTCGGATGCCTCCCCAGCCAGTCGGCGCCGGCCTCGTACGCCCCCGCGATCGCGAGGAGCTCCGTCTCCTTGAAGGGCTGGCCTATCACCTGGAGGCCGATCGGCAGGCCGCCCTTCGTGAATCCGCAGGGAATGCTGACGCCGGGGAGCCCCGCCAGGTTGACGCCGATCGTGTAAATGTCGCTCAGGTACATCGCCAGCGGATCGGCCGCCTTCTCGCCCTTCTTGAACGCGGGGGTCGGGGACGTCGGGGTGACGATCGCGTCGACCTGCTTGTACGCCTCGAGAAAGTCCCGGCGGATCAGGGTGCGCACCTTCTGGGCCCGCAGGTAGTAGGCATCGTAGTATCCGCTCGAAAGCACGTAGGTCCCGAGGATGATCCTGCGCTTCACCTCCGGCCCGAATCCCTCCGCGCGCGACTTGAAATAGAGGTCGAGCGCGTCCTTGGCGTCCTTCGAGCGGTGCCCGTAGCGCACGCCGTCGAAGCGCGCCAGGTTCGACGAGCACTCGGCGGTCGCGATGATGTAGTAGGCCCCGATCGCGTACCGGGTGTGGGGAAGCGAGACCTCGCGGATTTCGCAGCCCATCCCGCGGTACGCGTCAATGGCGCCCTGGACGGCCGCGCCTATCTCGGGGTCGAGCCCCTCGCCAAAATATTCCTTCGGGATCCCGAGCTTCCAGGGGCGGCCCGAGCGGCGCAGCGCCTCGATCCCGCCCAGGTAGTCGGGAACCTCCATCTTGAGCGACGTCGAGTCCTTCGGATCGTGGCCCGCGATCGCGCGCAAGACGAGCGCCGCGTCCTCGACCGACCGGGCAAAGGGCCCGATCTGGTCGAGCGACGAGGCGAAGGCGATCAGCCCGTAGCGCGATACGCGGCCGTACGAGGGCTTCAGCCCCACGAGGTTGCAGAGAGCGGCAGGCTGGCGGATCGAGCCGCCGGTGTCGGACCCGAGGGCGGCGATCGCCTCGCCCGCGGCGACCGCCGCGGCGCTCCCGCCCGACGATCCCCCGGGCACCCGCTCCAGATCCCACGGGTTCGAGGTCACCCGGAAGGCCGAGTTTTCGGTGGAGGAGCCCATCGCGAACTCGTCGAGGTTGAGCCGGCCCCAGCAGATGGCCCCCGCCTCCTTCAGCTTCCGCGTCACCGTGGCGTCGTAGGGCGACACGAAGTCCTTCAGCATGCGGCTCGAGGCCGTGAGCGGCTGGCCGGCGACGGAGATCACGTCCTTGATCCCGACCGGGATTCCCTCGAGCGGGCCGACCGGCGATCCGGCGGCCTTCGCCCGCGCGCGCCGCGCGTCGGAGGCCCGCGCCTGCGCCAGCGCCCCCTCCGCATCGAAGGAGTTGAAGGCCTGGACGCGGCCGTCGACCGCCCGGGTCCGCGCGATGACGGACGCCATGAGTTCGAGGGACGACACCTCCCCCGCCGCCATTCGGCGGCTCAGCTCGGTGATCGTGCTGTTGTAAAGCTCCTCGGGCACGGGGGCGCTATTCGACGACCTTCGGGACGACAAACATGTTGTCGCGCTTCTCGGGCGCGTTGCGAAGCGCGTCCTCGACCGAGAGCCCCGGCTCAGGGACATCATCGGCCCAGACATTGACGACCGGGAAGGCATGGGCCGTCGGCTCGACCCCGTCGACGTTCACCTCGTTCAGCTGCGCGATGAAGGCGAGGACATCGCCCAGCTGGGCGGCGAAGCGCCCCTTCTCCTCGGCCGTCAGGTCGATGCGCGCCAGGTTGGCCACGTGGTCCAGCTTGAAGTCTTCGGATTTTGGCACGGATTGGGTTATTTCCTGACCTGGAAAGGCGTGGCGCTCGCGATCTGGTCCTGAATCCTCTTCAGGACGGCGTTGACCTCGTCGTCCGTCAAGGTGCGCGTCGGCGAACGGAAGACGAGCGAGAACGCGAGGCTCTTCTTTCCCTCGGGCAGGCCCTTGCCCTGGTAGACGTCGAACACCTCGACCGACTCGACCGAGAAGAGCGACCCGGCGGCCGCGGCTGCGGTCTCGGCGAGCGTGCCGCGGACGTCCCCCGCCCTCGCGCCGGCGTCGACGACGAGCGCGAGGTCCCGGAGCGCGGGGGGATAAAGGCTGAAGTCGCGGAAGCGCGCCCGTGCTCCCGGGGCGGCGAGCCTCTCCGGAAGGACCGTGAAGAGCCCGGCGAGGACCGCGCCCTCGATCCCGCGCGCCCGCAGCATCGCCAGGTTCACGAGGCCGTAGCGCGCCGCCCATCCCTGCTCGGGCGAGCCCATGCTGACCGAATGACCCTCCTGCCAGCCGAATCCGGGCCCGAGGAGGGCCTCCGCGCGGACGCCCCCGAGGTCGATGCCCGCGGCCGCCGCGACGGCCTCCAGGTGGTGCTTTGCCGTGTAGAAATCGGCCGGCTCCCTGCGCCTCCAGTGCCTCCGCGGATCCTCGGCGATCAAAAAGCCGACCGCGGCGCCCTCGTAGTTGTGCCCGTTCGACTCGAAGAAGATCCGGCCCGCCTCGCAGAGGCGCGAGGCCGGAACGCCCCGCGACTGGTTGAGGAGCAGCGAGTCGAGCAGGCCCATGATGAGCGTCGGCCTCAGGTGCGACTGGTCCTCGACAAAGGGGTTCGCGAGCGCGAGCTCCGAGGCCGCCGTCTGGGAGACCCAGGTCGTGAGCTCCGAGCCCGGGCGCAGCGTCAGGTTCACGCATTCGTGGAAGTCGTGCCCCACGAGGTAGGACGTCGCCTTCCGGTTGAAGGCGACGACCGGGTCGTCCTCGGCCGCAAGGCCGACGGACTCCACCGGCGCCGCCGGGATCCGCTCGGTTCCGTAGATGCGCAGGATCTCCTCGACCAGGTCGATCGGCCGGTCCAGGTCGTCGCGCCAGCTCGGGATCGAGACGTCCCATTCGACGCCGCCGTCCGCGGCCGGGTTTTCGCGGGTCACGTTGAGCTCGAGCGACTCGAGCGCGCCCCTCATCTCGGCCGGGGTGATCTCGAAGCCCAGCCTCTTCGTCACGAAGCCCGACGTGAGCGTGACCTCGCGCTTCCAGGGGACGTCGCCCCCGACCACGCACACGGGACCCGCGACCACGCCGCCCGCCGTCTCCATGATGAGGTCGATCGCCCGTCGGGCGGCATCGACCGCGCAGTGCGGGTCCACGCCGCGCTCGAAGCGGTACGAGGAGTCCGAGGAGAGCCCGAGCTGGCGCGAGGTGCGCCGGATCGACGAGGACTTGAAGATCGCGCTCTCGAGGACGATCGAGGTGGTCGTTTCGTCGATGCCCGAATTCTCGCCGCCCATGACCCCCGCGACGACGAGCGCCTTGTCCGCGTCCGCGATCACGAGGTTGCGCGCCGTGAGCGTCCGCTCCTTGCCGTCGAGGGTCGTGATCTTTTCGCCCTCAAGCGCCCTGCGGACGATGATGCGCCCCCCCGCGATCTTGCGCGCATCGAAGGCGTGAAGCGGCTGGCCGTACTCGAGCATCACGTAGTTGCCGACATCGACGATGTTGTTGATCGGGCGGAGACCGACCGCCTTCAGCCGCTCCTGCATCCAGGAGGGGCTGGGGCCCACCTTGACGCCCGTCACGAGGTGCGCCGAGTAGAGCGGACAGTCCTCGGCGTGCTCCACCAGGACGCCGCTGAAGAGGTCGACGCGCTCGAGCCCGGCCACGTCGCCCCGGAACTTCTCCTGGGGATAGACGAGCGGCCGGCGGAACCACGCCGCGAGCTCGCGGGCAAGCCCCAGGTGCGAGAGGCAGTCGGGGCGGTTGGGCGTGATCTCGATGTCGAAGACGATGTCCCCGGGCGGAAGCACCTCGTTGATCGGAGCCCCGAGGGGAGGCCTGCCCTCCAGAATCAGCAGTCCTCCGTGGTCGTCGCCCATGCCGAGCTCCCGGGCCGAGCACATCATGCCGTCGGAGAGCTGGCCCCTGATCTTTGATTGCTTGATCGTGAAACCGCCGGGAAGCACGGCGCCCGGCATCGCGACCGGAACCCGGTCGCCCACCTTGTAGTTCTGCGCGCCGCAGACGATCGTGCGGACGCCGCCGGCGGGCCCGAGGTCGACCGAGCACACGGAGAGCTTGTCGGCGTTCGGGTGCTTGTCGCGCGTCAGCACCTCGCCGACGACGACGCTCAGGAGCTCAGGGGCGCAGGTCTGCACGACGTGCTCCACCTCGAACCCGAGGAACGTGATCGCCCGGGTCAGCTCCTCGGCGGGCGCATCCAGCGCGACGTAGTCCCAGATCCAGTTGAGCGAGATTTTCATCGGTATCCCGGGTCAGGTCGCGCCGGTGAACTGCCTCAGGAGCCTCAGGTCGTTCTGATAGAACACGCGTATGTCGTCGATGCCGTAGAGGGTCATCGCGAGGCGCTCGATCCCCATCCCGAACGCGTACCCGGTCCACACCTCGGGGTCGTAGCCGACCGCCCGGAAAACCTCGGGGTCGACGATCCCGCAACCGCCGATCTCAATCCATTCCTTGTTCACCTTCGGCAGGTGCTTGGCGGAGAGATCCACCTCGAAGCTCGGCTCCGTGTAGCCGAAGTAATGGGGCCGGAAGCGGGTCTTCGTCCCCGGCCCCATCAGGGCCTCGAAAAGATAGTCCAGAAGCGCCTTAAGGTCGCGCACCGTGACGTTCCGGTCGACGTACAGGCACTCGATCTGGTGGAAATTCGCGCTGTGCGAGGCATCCGAGGTGTCGCGCCGGTAGACGCGCCCCGGCGAGACGATGCGGATCGGCGGCGGACCCTTGAGCATGGTGCGCACCTGCACCGAGGACGTGTGGGTGCGCAGAAGGTAGCGTTCGCCGGGCTCGTGCTTCGAGACATTGGCAAACCGGGCCGAATGAGGGAAATAGAACGTGTCCTGGGGATCCCTTGCCGGGTGGTCCGGGGGCGTGTTCAGGGCGTCGAAGCAGTAAAACTCCGTCTCGACCTCGGGGCCGTCGGCCACGACGAACCCGACCTTCCTCAGGATCCGGCAGACCTCCTCGCGAACGAGCGTCAGCGGGTGGAACGTGCCCGGCCCCTCATCCGGGGACGGCAGCGAGGGGTCGATCGGCGGACCGAGCCGGGCGGACATTTCCGACGCCTCGATCGCGCGCAGGGCCGCATCGAGCTTCGCCGTGAGGATCGCCTTCGATTCGTTCACGAGCTTGCCCATCGCGGGCCGAAGCTCCTTCGCGACGGAGCCCATCTGCTTCATCAGGGCCGTGAACTCCCCGTTGGGGCCCACGTACCTCGCCTTGGCGGACTCCAACTCCGGTCGGGTCCGGATCGATTGGAGTTCGGCGCTGGCCCTGGCGAGAAGCGAGGAGAGTTGCTCTTGCATCTCTGTCCTGCCTGCGCAGGTCAGGGCGTCTTGGCGGAGGCCTTGGCCTTCAGGGCCTCGCGGGCCTGCAGGACCAGGGAATCAAAGGCGGCGGGGTCGTTGACGGCGATGTCGGCGAGGACCTTCCGGTCGAGGCCGATGCCGGCGGCCTTCAGGCCCTCGACAAACCGGCTGTAGCTCATGCCGGCCGCGCGGCAGGCCGCGTTCAGGCGGACGATCCAGAGGGAGCGCCACTCGCCCTTCTTCTTCTTGCGGTCCCGGTAGGCGTACTGCCAGGCGTGCTGGACGGCCTCTTTCGCATAGCGGAAGAGCTTGGATTTGTTGCCGAAATAGCCCTTGGCGTATTTCAGCACTTTCTTGCGGCGCTTGCGCGACGCGGGTGAGTTGGTTGCACGAGCCATGTTGTGTTGTTCCTTTTGGTTATTCGCCGGCGGGTCGGCTTAGGGAATCACCCGCCAGGCGTGGTTTGGATGGAGACGACCTGGGCGCCGCTCAGAGACCGAACGGAAGGCAGCGCAGAAGGGGTTTCGCGTGGCCCGGATCGACGAGCTTGTCCCTGGTGGCCCGGCGCTTCTGTTTCGTGGACTTTGCCGCGAGCAGGTGCCGGAAGCCGGGGGTGCGGCGAACCAGCTTGCCGCGGGCGGTCAACTTGAAGCGCTTGGCGACGGACTTCTTGGTCTTTTGCATGAGAGGAGCGGTCGAAACCATAGAGTGAAGGAGAGGTTGGCAAGGGGAAAAAGCCGCAGCGGCCTCAATCGCAGCGACCTGCGGGCACCCACCCGGGCCCGCGGAAGCCGATTTGCATCTGGCTCGGGCACTTCCGAATCCGGCGCCCAGCCCCCTGGTTGGGGGCCGCGCCCTCCCCCCCATGGGCCGCCGGCCTCGGGTCTAGGTCGTCGGAGCCGCAGCCTTGGCCGAAACCGCCTCGGTCTGCCCGGCGGCCGCAGGCTCGTAGTTCATCGGAATGCTCACGAGCACGTCGACCGGCCTGCCCTTCACGGTCGGCGCCGTGAACTGCCAGCGCCCGACCGCCGTTGCGGCGGCCCAGGCGAAATCCGGATTCGTCGCCGTGACGATCCGCGGCAGCTGCGCGTGACCGGCATGGTCGACGATGAATTCGATCGTCGCCTCGGCCGGAACCTTTGCCTCGGCCACGGACCGCGGAACGATCGGGCTCGGCTGATACGTTCCCTTTATCGGCGCGTCGAGAAGCCGCGCGTCGGTCACCACGGGGCACGGCGTCTTCTTCAGGTCGCGCAGCAGCCGAAGCGCCGATTCGCTCACGGGGAAGGAAGGATCGTCCCGGTCGAACACCTGCTCCCTTCTGAGGATCGCCCAGCTCGGCTTCCCGTCCTTGATCGCCGGCTCAAACGTCCAGGCCGCGACCATGGCCGCGGCCGCCGCGCCGAATTCGGGCCGGCTCGCGCTCGCGACCGCAATCGAGGCCGTCCGACCCGAGGGGGCGATCTCAAAGGTGACCGTGGCCCTGCCCTTGATCTTCTGCGCGAGGAGGTCGTAGGGGTAGACCGGCGCGCCGATCACGAGCGGCTTCGGGGGTTCGTCGTACTGGAACTCCTTCGGGAGCTTGGTCGAGGCCCTGCTGTCGATCGCCCACGCCTCCGAGCCCGCCGGACGATAGCCGTTGGCCCGCAGCTGAAACGACACCGGGATCTGCAGGCGGGTCTCCACCGGGACGCCGTCCCTCATGCCCGGGCGGAACTTCCATTTCAAGATCGCCTCGATCGCAGGAGCCTCGAAATCCGGGTGGGAGGACTTGATGATCGCCGGGCGCACCACGTCGCCCTGGCGGTCCACGGTGAATTCCACGATCACGACGCCGCTGATGCGGCTCATTATGAATGCAAAAGGATACTCCGGCTCCTCCTGATGAATCGCCTTCGGCTCGACAAAATGGGCCTTGGAATTCGCCTCGGCCCTCGCCTCGTCGGTCTCGAAGCCGACAAAGATAGGCATCCGGACGTTCACGGGCTCGCCGGCCTTGATCCCGGGCGTGAAGGTCCATTTTGCGGCCGCCTCGATGGCGGGCTTGGCGAGCCTTGGATCTGAGGAATCGATCACCGCGATCTGGATCACGTTTCCGCCCGTGTCGATGACGACCTCCAGGCGCACGGAGCCTCTCTTCCCCTCGGCCCTGAAGGACTCGGGGCACACCGGGTGCTCCATGTGCACGAGCTTCGGTTTCTGGTCGAGGAGCGCCAGCTCCACGACCGGCGCCGCCCCAACCCGAGGAGCCGCCAACAGTGTGAGCGCTGCGGAAACAAGGGGCAGGAACCCTCGGTAGCGATTCTTCATGGGTGGATCATAGGAATAAGCCCCTCTTCTGGAGCTCCCTAAGGCCGGCCGGCCGCAGCCGGCAATCGGGAATTCTACGCGGATTCAAGCGGTCCCCCCTCTGATTGCGACGCAGAATTTCGCGCAAAACGCGGGGGCCCGTCCCGATCATGGACCGCCGCGCCCGCCGTCCGGGCCGCAAATCGCCGGGTTTCGGCACTCCAGCCTCGAAATCGAGTTGACTTGCGGGTGCTATTTTTGAGCTTTTGATTCCTTAGCTTGATGGCTTCCTAGCTCAATGGTAGAGCAGCTGACTCTTAATCAGTAGGTTCGGGGTTCGAGTCCCCGGGGAGCCACCATCCTTGTCTGCGTTTTTTCCCAGTCAAAACTTTGGAACCTCCCCTCCGGATTCCCGGGCCGGCGTAGCTCAATGGTAGAGCACGTGTTTTGTAAACACGCGGTTGCGGGTTCGAATCCCATCGCCGGCTCCACTTTTGCCAAACTTCCCACTGCCTGGTGGTGTAATGGTAGCACAAACGACTCTGACTCGTTTTGTCTAGGTTCGAGTCCTAGCCGGGCAGCCAATTATTTAAAATGGATTAATTCGGTGAATCCCGAAGGGATTGGTTTTGAATCAGGGTTATGCCGACTATAAGTTGCGACCCCATTCGGCGTATGCTCTCGACGTAAAATCGTTCAAACAAATTCCCAAAACGTGCTATTGCAGCCAACCTGAGACAGGATTTATTTTACCGCATGACAAATGTGGGTTGACACCCTAGTTACGTTGAACACTGATCCGATTTCCCTGGATTTACCCACCCCTAATTCAAGCCCTTTGTTACCCAAAGCCCGCATTAATTTTGCCGTGATTTCACGTAAGGCCGTGCGGCACGGTTCCTGCAGAGCCCGCCCCCTTGGAATATAACCACGATAAGGAAACCCAAACTCTTGTTCCCGGAAGCCTCGAACCAAAATCTCAACCCGTAGCCCAGCTCTTTCCCAACCATGATCACCCATAGCCTAGCCTTCGTTGTTCTTCTGAATAAAACGCCAATGGAGTTGTTCGCCGCCGGCGGCGTCATCATGTGGCCCATCCTTCTCCTAGCGACGGTCGGCCTGACCGTGATCGTGGAGCGCCTCCTTTTCATGATCCGGGAGAATGGCCAGCGCGAGCCCGAGGTCGTCTCGAAGATGCTCGAGTGCGTTGAGAAGAACGACATCGCGGGGGCACTGGCCCTCGGCAAGAAGAGCAATGACACGGTGGCCAGGATCGTGGTTTACAGCTTGAGCCACATGGACTCCCTCTCGAACGCGTTCTTCCGCGCCTCCGGCCAGGAACTCGCGCGCTACCAGCAGGGAACGGCAACCCTCGACACCTGCATCACCGCTGCGCCGCTGCTCGGGCTCCTCGGTACGGTCACCGGGATGATGAGGACCTTCGGCGCCCTGGGCTCCGCGGGAAGCGACATCGGGGCGGCTGCCGGAACGATCACCGGCGGTGTTGCCGAGGCCCTCATCGCCACGATGTGCGGACTGGGAATCGCCGTAACCTGCCTCTTCCCCTACAACATCCTGAATGCACGTACGGACCAGGCGAAGCAGGAAATCGCGGACGCCTCCCATGCGCTCGAGATCCTGATCAAGAAGAACGAGGTAAACTCTCACTGAGCCGGCCTCGACTCGCTCTACCATGGCCGGATCAAGTTCACGACAAAGCGGAGGGAAGAAGAAGGCGCGCATCGAGATCATACCCCTGATCGATGTCATTTTCTTCCTGCTCGCCACGTTCGTGCTTTTCACGCTTTCGCTGAACAAATCCGAGGGTCTGCGCGTCGTTCTCCCGGAATCGGAGACGGGCGTGCCCCGCGATCCCGCGGGAACCGCCACGATCACGGTGACCCAGGAGGGGACGATGGCGTGGGACAAGGATCCCGTCACCCTCGAAGAATTCCTCGTCAGGCTGAAGACGTTCCATGTTGAACACCCGGATGACGCCAGGGTGCTCATCAACGCGGACGCAGACGCCTCCTACTCCACCGTCATCTACGCCCTCGACGAGGTCCGCAAGGCCCAGATCCAGAAGGTGCTGATCGAGACCCGGGCCGCGAAGCCTAGCACTTAAGAACAACCACAACGCTTTTAGATACCCACAACCCATATGGCAGGCGGAAGTCCCAGAGGAGACGGTGACAAGAAGAAGGCGCGCATCGAGATCATACCCCTGATCGATGTGATCTTCTTCCTGCTCGCCACGTTCGTGCTTTTCACGCTGTCGCTGAGCAGGATTCAATCCCTGCCGGTGCAGCTGCCCGTGGCGTCCCCTTCGACGCCGCAGCAGAAGGACGACGACATGGTCACGCTGCAGGTGTCCGACACGGGCACCTACTACTGGAACAAGGAGCCCATTGGGGCGAGCGAGCTTGAGCCGCGCCTTCACTCCTACAAGAGCCAGGTCTCCGTGCCGAGGATCCTGATCGCCGGCGACAACAAGGCCCACTTCGGGCCGGCGGTCTACGCCCTGGACCAGGTCCGCAAGGCGGGCATCGAGCAGGTATCGATCGAAACGCGCGTGCGCGACACCGGAAAATAAACGCCGCACGAACCCAACAAGACCCATGCGCCGCGACCTTATAATTGGATTCATCTTCACGGTCACCCTGGAATTCCTGGTGGCCTGGGGCGGGGACATCACCCATTTCAAACCAAAGCCGAAGATCAAGGAGGACGAACCGAAGATCGAGATCGTGATGCCGAAGATCGAGCCCGACGAGCCCGAGGTCGTAGAGGACCAGCCGCCCGTGCCCCAGGACATCGCGCCCCCGATGCAGAACGACGTCCCCCAGGTCATCACGCCCGACTCGTTCGTCCAGCAGATCGAGCCCCCGCCGCCCGACCTCTCCGCAATTTCAAAGAACATCGTCAAGATTCCCGAGACCCGCACGGGCCTGAGCGGGATCGAGGTCTTCGATATCTCCAAGCTCGACCAGCAGCCGGTGGCCAAGTTCCAGGCCCGCCCCCAGTTCCCCTTTGAAATGAGGCGCGCCGGCATCTCGGGAGAGGTCCTGGTCGACTTCATCGTCGACACGAACGGCGACGTCCGGAACGCGTTCGCGTTCCACTCCTCGCAGCGCGAGTTCGAGGCCAACGCCGTCCAGGCCGTCAGCAAATGGAAATTCCGGCCCGGCCGCAAAAACGGCCACGCGGTGTTCACGCACATGCAGGTGCCGATCGTATTTACACTCAACGAGGACAACTAACCGTGCCTTCGATTTTACAACGTCCAGCAATTTTAGGGCTTGGCCTCGCGGCCGCAGCATTCGTTTTCGCGGTTCCCAGCCGGCTCTGCGCCGACGACGAGAGCCAAAGCGAGGCGCCGCAACTCTCCGATGCGACGGGTGACGGGCTGGCCAAGCTCGAGCCCCTGATCAAGGACAAGGACTGGTCAGGCGCCATCAAGCTCGTGGACGGCCTCCTTGAACAGGCGACGCCCGAGAGCTACGACCAGGCGTGGCTGAACGAGACCGAGGCGCAGATTTTCACCCAGAAGGGCGATTATCCGTCGGCCATTAAGCCGCTCGAGACCTCCCTCGCCGTCGCCGACAGGCACCACTATTTCCAGGCCAAGCAGGAAGCGGACATGCTCTACTTCCTTTCCCAGCTTTATTCGATGCAGGCCGAGGCGGCGAAGACCGACCACGAGCTCCAGAACGAAGCCTACGAGAAGGCCATCAGCACCATCGAGCGCTGGTTTGTCGTCAGCGGCAAGCCGACCGAGGACATCTCGATGTACTATGCGCAGCTGCTCTATGCGCAGGCGGTCGCCAAGGATCCCGCCCATGCCGACATGGCTTTGGTCCACAAGGCCCGCGAGCAGATCGAAAAGACGCTTCTGATGTCCGTGCACCCGAAGGACAGCGTCTACGTCTTCCTTCTGGCAACCCTCCAGCAGGAGGTTGATTACAAGCGGGCGGCGGAGGTGCTCGAGCTCCTCCTGTCCAGGAACCCAAACAGCAAGACCTACTGGATGGACCTGAACATGTTCTACATGGCCATGGCACAGGATCCGAAGGACAAGGATCCCCGGATGATCCGCCGCTATGACATCCGTGCGATAAACACGATTGAACGGGCCCAGGCGCTCGGGTTCATGAAGGCGCCGAGGGACAACTACACCCTCTTCACCCTCTATTACAATATCGGCGAGTTCGGGATCGCCTCCGACCTCCTGTACAACGGACTTGAGTCCGGGTCGATCGACTCGACGATGGACAACTGGCTCCTCCTTTCGGCGTCCTACCAGCAGATCAATCAGGACTTCAAGGCGATCGAGGTGCTCGAGGAGGCCTCCAAGCGTTTCCCGACCAACGGGGAGCTCGAATTCAAGATCGGCCAGCTCTACCAGGGGGTCGACAACAACCAGAAGGCCTTCGAGCACTACAAGGCCGCGGTGGAAAAGGGGCACCTCCTCAAGGCCCAGCCCGTCTACGTCTTTCTGGCCTATGTGGCCTACGAGCTCGGCAATCTGGACGACGCAAAGCTCGCCATCGAAAAGGCCGTCAAGATGACGCCCGAAGACAAGCAGGTGCTGGGCCTGGAGGGCGCGATCGACGAGGGTATCAAGGAAAGGGACGCCAAGAAGGCTCCCGCCCCCGCCCCGACAGCCGACGACAAGCTCTAACCCTTTCCGGCATAAACATGAAGAAAACCAAAATCTATTTAATAGTCCCGCTCATCGTACTCGGCATCTTCTACGGCTATTACTGGAATTTCAGCTCCCAGTATGAGGCCAAGCAGGCCCTGGTGCTCCAGGCCGAGAAGGAGCGCAGGCTAGAGAAGCTCAAGGCCGAGGCCCTTGCACGCGAAGCCGCGATCAAGGACGCCATCGACGCGCAGAAGGTGCGCAAGGCCGAGCGCCTGGCCCGTGAGGAGAAGGACCGCCAGCAGAAGGAGGCGCGAGAGAACGCCCGCCTTGAGGAGGAAAAGGCCGACAAGGATTCGCAGGCGCTCCAACGGCAGGCCGAGAGGCTTGAAAAGGACGTCGCCCAGGCCAAGGAGGAGATCGCCAAGATCGAGACCGAGCAGAAGCGCTCCACCGAGGAACTCGCCTTCCTGAAGGACTACACCGCTGCTGCGGTGGCCAACCAGGCCAAGCTCTCCGACGTCATGTCGAAGATCGCCGCCGCCGATGCCGCCGCCGCTAAGAACGCCGCCCTCGCCGCAGCCGCGGCGCTGGCGAAGCACTAAACCTCTTCAATAAAGGCACCCACACATGAAAAAATGGCTCTACGTGCTCTTTCCCACAGCGCTGCTGGGGATCTTCCTTTTCTATTACTTCGCCAGCAGGGCTGAAACCCTCGCCCGCGAGACGGCCCACCGCGAGCAGGTCGCCCGCGAGACGGCCGAGGCCAACCAGAAGAAGGCGATCGCCGAGGCCAAGGCCCGCGAGGACGCCGAGAAGCGCAACGCCGAGCGCGCGGCCGAAGAGGCAAAGACGGCCAAGGAAAAGGAAGACAAGTACAATGCCGAGATGGCTCGGATCAAGGCCGACACGGACAAGGCGAACGCAAGCGCAGCGGGCTACTCTAAGCAGGTTTCAGATCTCACGATCGAGCTCGAGAACCTCCACCGCCAGAAGGATACCCTCACCCGCGACGCCTTCGAACTCTCCAAGAAGATCGAGCTGGCCGAGGTCGCCCGCCAGAATGCGGAGATGGAAATCCAGCGCTATACCGAGATGTTGGCCAATCGCGCGGACCAGAGCGTGTTGACGAAGATGCCGCCCCCGCCCCCGCCGAAGGACAATAGCTGAGACCGGGTTTCCGGCCCCTTTAAAGGCCCGCGTCCGCATGGCGGACGCGGGCTTTTTGTTGCCCTGATCTCCCCGGGCCATCCTCCCCGGCAAGGGAGAATGGCCCCTTTCCTGGGGCCGTCCCCGCGCCCTCGCGATGGATCCCCTACCGGGGCATCCCCGCGGGGCCCGCAGGAGGCACCCGGGGCCGTGCCTTGAAGACGACGAAGTAGTCGTTCGAATCTATCCGGACATAACGGCCTTCGAGGTCGCGCAGGAAGCCCCGGTAGGATTCCTCGGGGATCATTCGGAAGCTCGGGATGGACCAGCCGAAGTCCCAATACTGGTTCTTGACGAAAAGGACGACGACCTCCGGCGATCCGGAGGCCACCGCGTCCCGGAGCTCCCTAAAGGGAAGGATGTGCCGGGCCCGCGACGTGACCGGGTCCATTTCGCCGGTGACGCCGAATTTCCCCATTTCAAGCCGCGGAAAGAGGCGCCGGCCGGCGGCGAGGGGGATTTCGGGCATGCTGGTGAGGACCGTGTCCGTCTCCCGGGTCGCGCTCCTCACGACCCGGGCGGTCCGATCGATCGCGTCAAGATAGCCGGGCATCAGCCAATTGTAGCCGTAGGCGAGGCCGTATCCGATGAGGAGGGCCCCTGCGCCGATCGGCAGGAAGGCCGCCATCCGGGCCCGGAGGCCGTCCCCGAGGGAAGCAAGCGGCGCCTGCGTTCGCGAAAGGAGAAGCCCAAAGCCGGTGAGGACGACCGGCATTGAGGGTGTCGCATATTCGGCATAGACCCCGGACAGGAGGACCGGCAGGATCCACCCAACCGCGCCGGCCGCCAGAATCCATCCGCCGGCCTGAAAGGCCGTGTTCCCCGGGGTTGCGCCGCCTGCGCCCTGCCTTAGGGCCCTGAATAGGGCGCGGCCCACGAGGGCGATCCCGGCAAGGCCGAATGCGGCCGGGGCGGGCGCCACGCGGCACGACTCGACGAGGAGCCCGATCCGGCTCGGGCGCGACAGCTCGCTCACCATGTTCAGGTGGTGGTAGATCCAGGTCCAGTAGACGGCGTTGCGCGGATCGAGGGCGTAGAACGGCCCGATTAGGACAAGCGAGAAGAGGACGGGGATTGCGAGGAGGAGCGCCTTCGATATGCGGCCGCGGTCGAGGACCGCGAAACCCGCCCAGAGCAGCACCGCAGAGGGCGCCGCCGTGAGGCGGCAGCCGACCGAAAGGACGCAGAGGGCCGAGAGGGCGCAGAGCAGCAGGTACGGGCGGAGTCGCCCCTCGGGGGCGCGGGCCCACGGGGTCTGGCGGAGGTAGACGCAGGCCGACGCTCCAATCATCAGCAGTCCGACGATCCCGTAGGTCTTTCCGCTCGTGCTCAGGAAGACGAGCGGCTTGCAGAGGCACCAGGAGAGAACCAGGAGCACCCGCCAGGCGGTCGGCACCGAGGCGGAGGCCCAGAGGAGGGCCGCCAGGGCGACGGCAAGCGTGCCCCATGCCACGTTGAGCCAGCGCTCCTGCCTCACCCCGTAGCCGACCGCAGAGAAAACGGCCCCCTGGATGTACGGCAGGAGGGGGGTCTGGGTGTACGCGAAATCGCGGTACGGCACGCGGCCGTGCATGACGGCGTAGGAGGCGTAGGCATAGAATCCCTCGTCCGCGTTCGGTTCCCCGCGCTCCGCGTAGAGGGCGCCGCAGGCAAAGTAGGCGCAGGCGGACAGGAGGGCCGCCGTGAGGAGCGCGGGAATTGCGAACGGGCGTGTCATCACGCGTTTCCCCCGCCAGGCCGCCCCGCCGCGCCGCGCACGATGGAGCCGCCTTGGTGATTCAACCGCATGGAGCTTGTGGCAATTGGGGTGGGCGTGGTTGCTGGCGCAAGGCACTCAAACCGGCGGATTACCGGGAGGCAAGGAGTCCCGCTACGGCCGGGAGCCCTCTTTTCCCCATCCGCGGAGGAACCCTCCGGGCCCCGCCGCGGACGGCTACTCCACCCAGCACGCCGGCTCGGGAGACGTTATATACAGATCTTATCGCGCCTATACGAATCCCCCGCATTCGAGGATCCGCCACGGGGGGCCGAGTCAGACTCGGAGGAGAAACCCCTGAAAGAGACCGGACCCATTGATTATAGGCTTCCTATAGCTCCCTCCGGAGCCATTAATTTTACGCAGACTATATACAGCCGCTGCACGGCACCCGCGGACCCATGATTCCCGCGCGCCGGGACGCCTGTGGCCCCTTTTCGCAGACGAGATCAATCAATCCCAAAATGGACGCACCCTCCCAAGGAATCGTTTCGTCAATCATCAGCCGCTGCTCAAGGGCCGCCGACATCGGCGATGGGCACCTGAGCGGGGGCAAGCGCTGGACGCTCTGGGCGTGCGCCCTCCTGGCCGGGCTGTTTCTCTGGATCGGCCTCTTCATCCCGGTTCATGAGCTCGCGCATGCCTTGGTGGCCCGCGCATTCGGACTGCCCGTGATCGCCGTCCATCTGCCGAGGATGCTCGGGATTCATCCGTTCAGCGCGTTTGGGATCCGGTGGGCGCCGGCCGCAAAGGGCGACCCCTGCATCGTCATCGACTGGGGATCGTCGGGATCGGGCCCCCATTCGTTTCCGGCCATCCTGACGTACCTGGCGGGTCCGCTTTCCCTTCTCGTTCTGGGGTTCCTTTTCTTCTCGGCATTCCGGGACCGCCGGACGGGGCTGCCCTTTGTGGTGGCCCTGTGCCTGGTCCTGGGTCTCGGGCTCATGGGCTCGGCGGCCTGGGATCTCTATCCGCGAGCCCCCGTGGGGGAGACCGCATCCAGCGACGGCTATAAGATCGTCGAGGCCGCAAAATACCAGGTTCGCCGGCTTGAGGCGGGATTCTGAGTTTCGGGGAGCTGCGGGCGGGAACGGCGCTCGGCTCTCGGGCATGCCGCCGGCCCCTTGGAAGGGAGCGACCCTCCTGCACCGAGGCTCTCCGAAAGCGCGGTTCATAGGTCGTTATTTGCCGGCACACGCGGTCGGCGACGGTCTGAAGGGGGAATACCGGTTAACCCGGGGATCCCGGATTTTTTCGATCGCCCGCCCAAGGGGACTCGCCGTTCCCTTTCCGCTTGCGACGACCCTCTCCAGCGGCGACTGCGGAGCTTCAGCGATCGCGTCGGCGCGTGGCTTGGCCTGGTAGAGCGCTACGTTCGGGAAGTAGAGCAGGGTTGTTGACCATCAACGCCTTGCAATGATGAGCGTGAAATCATATGATTTTTTTTGTGAAATTCAAATGAGGATAAGAATCCGTGTTTTGAGCTGCGTTTTCGATTGATCTTATCCCGGAGGATATACACCGTATATCCATGAAGGCACTGACCAAATCACGCAAAGCGAAGCGTGTTGCACCTACGCTGGCTTCTGGGGTCGCACCCATGGGCAAGGTATTTAAGTCAGGCAATTCGGCAGCACTGCGTCTCCCCGCTGGACTCGGTGTCTCTATCGGAAAATCCTTCGTCCTGACCTCCACACCGTCCGGCTTTGTGGCCACCGACCCGGGCGATCTCGCTAGGCGTCGCAAAGCGCTCGCCGCCCTCTACGGGTCGGCCCCCGATTTTCCCCTTCGCGAGTCGTGATCATATTAAGCCATGGTCTACCTGCCCGACACGAACGCTTTTTCTCGATTCTTTCGTGGGAGCAAGGAGAACGAGTCTCTTCGCGACCGGATGATTGCGGAGCTCCCGTTTTGCCGGATTTCTGCAATTGTTCTTAGTGAACTGGAATTCGGTGCGTCGAAGTCCGGAGTACCAGCCCATCGCGAACGGGTGGTTCGTCTTCGCTCGATGATTCCTGACGTGGCCCCCTTCGATGCCGACTCAGCCTCTTATGCCGGCAATGTAAGGGCCTATCTTGCGAATCTTAAGCCGAACGCCCAACCCATCGGCCATTACGATGCCCTGCTCGCAGGCCAGGCCCTGGCTCTCGGCGCATGCGTGGTGACGGATAATATGGGTGAATTTCGCCGTGTGCCGGGACTCATTGTCGAAAATTGGTAGCGGCAAGGCCAAGCGCCTGCCGCAATCTTTCGGCGAGAGTTCATCAGGAGAGTCGGCGCGGGACCTGTTTCCCCGTGCCTTGACATTAAAAACGCAGTTATAACTCGGGTAATAATCACCTATGACCCACGCCCTCAAACTTCGTCCCTTCGGCAGTTCCGTCGGCGTCATCATACCGAAGGAAATTCTCGGAAGCCTGAACGCAGCGGAAGGGGACACAGTCTATCTCACCCAGAGCCAGGACGGCCACAGAGTTGTGGCACACGATCCAAACTTCGCCTAGGCGATGGAGATCTACAAGGACGTTGCAAAGGACTACCGCAACGCGCTGAAGGAACTGGCAAAGTGAAGTTGCCCGTTTGGCTGAGCCGGACAGAGGTCTTGGCCTTCCACGAGGAGCAGCTCCGCGAGCACGGAGGCCTGGCAGGTGTTCGCGATGAGTATGCGCTCGAGGGCGCGCTTGCCCGTCCTTCGAATCTTTTCCATTACGAGAAACCAAACCTCGCTGCGTTGGCAGCCGTCTACGCGCATGGGATCGCAAAGAACCATCCCTTCAGCGATAGCAACAAGCGTACGGCCTTTGTCTGCGCAGCCGTCTTCCACGGATTGAGCGGCGTTAGGCTCACGTTTTCTGAGCCAAAGGCGGTTGAAATGACGCTGTCTCTGGCCGCCGGAAACATGAGCCAAGAGGACGTGGCGCAGCTCATCCGCGAGAACTCGGGCCCCCGTCGCAAATCCAAAGGCTAGGCGCAATACGGGTCAAGGAACTGCGCTTCATGCCCATTTCTGCTTGCAACCCGCGCTCACACTGAGCCCGCCGATCGCTCACGCGAGCAAGTCGGAGCGTGCTTAGCCTGGTAGAGCGCTACGTTCGGGACATAGAGCATCGTCCTTAGCTATCAACGTCTTACTACGCTCACTGTGAAATCACACGATTTTATCTGTGAAATTGACGGCCGATATTCCCTGCGCCCTTGACGACGCGACATGTAATACATAGTTTTACTTTATGCTCAAAACCATATCAAAAGTCGGCAACTCCCAGGGTATCATTTTCGATACCGCCCTAATGGAGCTCGCCCACCTGCGAACCGGCGACGAGGTAAACGTCGAGGTTCACGAAGGTGGAACCATCACCATCACTCCCCTCCGCAAGGAGCCTTCACGTGAGGATATTTCTAAAGCCATCAAGGGAACGATGAAGGACTATGCGCGCACGATGCGGCGACTGGCATGAGCAAGAGGTCCGATAACCCATTTTGCCATCTAACGGTCGAGGTTGTGCAAGAGATTCACGCCGAGGCCATCGGCCAGTTCGGTGGTTCAGCTGGGATTCGCGAAATGGCGTTGCTTGAATCCGCCGTCGCCGCGCCCCAGGCAAGCTTCGGTGGCGAGTCCGTTTACACAGACTCAGCCGAAGTTGCCGCCGCATATCTTTTTTTCCTTTGCCGCAACCACCCTTTCGTGGACGGAAACAAGAGGGCAGCCTTGGGCTCCTGCATTATTTTTCTGCGCTTGAACGGAGTCGAACCTCAGCCGGACAGCCAGGCATGGGAGGACCTAACGCTCGACGTTGCCGCCTCAAGAATAGACCGAGAACAAGCCACCACGCGGCTTCGCGCGCTGCTTCCTGTTTAGATTGGCGCGGCGACAGACCGATGATCGTGTTCATTAATTCCCGGTGACGGCACTGATTTCACCGACAACCGGCTGCATAAAGAGCGCCAGGTTTGCTTCAATGATTGTTGGCACGCGACTGACAGGTCCGTTGGCTTTTCCATGACCGCTGCGGGCGACGCGGGATATCCTCCCACGCTGTTGGCAAAAGGTGCGCCTTGACGTCCAAAAACCCCAGATCGTAGTCCGCAAGTGCCCATGTTCGCGAACGATGCGTTCGGGGTCGCCGGAGCCATCCAGGGCCGCCACGCCCTTTTCGCACGCCTGGAACAGGGTCCATGCGGAAGCGATACGTGTTTTCATGATAAGCGCTCCGCATCGGAATTCCGTGCGGCCACTCTGACTGACAAAGGAAATGATTGGGCATCGTTAAGGCCGATGCCCACCGTCATTGACGGGAATCGGCCCTAATGCCTCTTAGCGCTCATATCCATGTGCCACAGGTTGAGCGCCCGCGCTATTCCTTCAAACTGAAACGTTGGCCGCATGCCTAGAATCCACACTTTCCCTTAGAAACCCCCTGCATTCGTCCTTCCTGCTTGAATGACCACGACCTCCTTTTCTGCTTGCGACCCCCACTTCCAACAGCGACTCTGGCCCTTCTGCGAGCAAGTCGGGGCGTAGCTTAGCCTGGTAGAGCGCTACGTTCGGGACGTAGAGGTCGTCAGTTCGAATCTGACCGCCCCGACCAATTTCAACGCCGGTCTGCCCGGCGCCCCGACGGGCCGCCGCGGCGCAAACCGGTCCAACCGAATATTTTGACGGCGCGCATCCAGGGGTCAGGATGACCCCCGATGCTTGCTACCCGAGCCCTTGCGACGCTGGCCGCCTACACCCCTCCCCCTCCCGACCGGACGGACATGCTGAAGGAGGCCCTGGCGGCCGGCGCGGTTGTCGCGGTCGTTTTTATTGCCGTCGCCCTGGCCCTTGCGGTCATTTCCCGAAGGCGCCGGCCCGCGGAGGGCCGTGCGTCCGGCCATTCGGCCCCGGAGGGGTCCGCGCCTGGGCACCTCCTAACGGAGCAAGAGAGAGCCGCGGAGGATGCCCGCGTGGAGAAGGAACTCCATGCCCGAGCGCTTGACCGAAAGATAACGCTCGGACGCGAGGTGGACGACGGGATCCTTGAGTCGCTCACCTCGGTCGCCGCAACCCTGGAATCGAAGCGCGTGATGATCTACACCGATCCCCACGGCTATGAACAGCTGGTCGGCCAGGGGGTCGCCTCGCTCAACCGTGCCATCCGCAACCTTCGGGCGTGCATCGTGGGTCCGGAATCGAAGGTCGTGCGCACCGCCGAGTTTACGGGCGCCCTGGAACGCCGGCTGGCCGACCTGAAGGCCGAGCACGGGGCCCAGTTCGACCTGCTGATCGATGAGGACGCGGTCGCCGTCCTGGGCGCAGGGCACCTCGACGGGCTGCTGGAGATTGCCTGCGAGGCCGTGGGCAATGCGCTTCTTCACGGGAGGTCGAAGATCGTGTCCCTCAGGCTTCGCAGGGACGGCAATTCGGTGACGTTCCTCGTCCAGGACAACGGCCGGGGCTTCGCCCAGGAGCTCCTGGGGGGCCAGGGAACGGGTTTGGCGCGCATGCGCGCCGTCGCGGAGGGCATCGGCGGAAGACTCGATGTGGCGACGCGGCTGGGCAACGGCACCCGGGTCATGACGACGGTGCCGATGCCGAGGCCCGTCCCGGATGGGGGCGCCCGCTAATGAACCTCGTAGACCTCCACAAGCGCGACGCCGGTGTCCCCGCTCGCCCCTGAAACCTGGGCCGTGTAGGCGCCTGGCGGCAGGGTGACGAGAATCGCGGAATCGTTGCTCGTAGCGCTGCTCCAGCCGAAGGCTCCGACCGTGGAGGCAGCGCTCGCAATCTGGGGATTGCCGCCCCAGCCATTGTTCGTGGCGAGGAGCGTGCCCGAGCCCGTGTAAAGCTGAAGCTTGGGATCGGCGAGGGTCCCCGTCACCCCAAAGGGCACCAGGGCGGGGCCCGAGGCGCGCACGAGGACCGTTTCCGAGGTCGACCCGCCGATCACGAAGCCGGCGATCAGGATGTTGCCCCCCGTGCCGACCTGGACCCGCGCCGAAAGATTTACGAGGCGAGGCGTCGCCACGGTGTAGGTGCCGGCCGGCGTCGCATCATAGACCTCTGCCAGCGAAACGCCCGTGTCGCCGCTCGCGCCCGAGATCTGAGCCGTATACGGACCGGCGGGCTGCGAGGCGAGGAGCGCCGCGTCGTTGCTGGTCGGGCTGGTCCACGCGAATGCTCCGACGGCAGCCGCCGTGCTCGCGATCGATGCCGAGCCGCCCCACCCGCTGTTTGTCGCGAGGAGCGCGCCGGCCCCGGTGTAGAGCTGCAGTTTCGGGTCGGGAAGCGTCCCACCCACCCCGAAGGGAACCAGGGCGGGGCCCGAGGCCCTGACGAGGAGCGACTCCTGGCCGGAGGTGCCGGATCCGCCGACCGCAAAGCCTGCGATCAACAGGTTGGCTCCCGTTCCGACCCCTGCCCGGCAGGAGAGGTTGACCAGGCGGCCCGGGTCGGAGGTGCTGACCACCGTGAGCATCGCCGGATTGCTCGTCACGGAGCCGGTCGAATTGGTCGCCGTGCAGGTGTAGGTCCCCTCATTCGCCGCCGTGGAGCCGCTGATGACCAGGGTGGAACTGGTCGCCGATGGGATCGCCGTTCCGTTATCATACCACTGGTAGGTCGGGACCGGCGCACCGGAGGCCGCAAAGGAGAATACGGCGGTGCTCCCCGAGGCCACGGTCTGGGACGTGGGCTGGCTCGTGGCTGCCGGGGCGCTCGTGGGAACCGAAAGGGAGATCACCGTCGCGGAATAGGGCCCGAAGGACGCCGTGAAGCTGGTGCCGGCGTTCGTGAGGGTGGAGACGGCAAGGTCCGGGGAGGATGCAGCGCCCGCGATCGGCGTCGGCGTCGGTGTCGGCGTCGGCGCAACCGTGGATGTGATGTTGAAATTGTCGAAGTAGACCGTGAGGGGTCCGGGGGCGTTGATATTGATCCCGACCTGGAACCAGTTTCCGCTCCCTAGCGACGCCAGTATGCCCGCGCGCTGGGTGGCGGTGACGGGGAAGGTCGCCGTGTTTTCCTGGTTCGCGTTCAGCGTCACGGTCCCCAGGAGCTGGTAGGCGATGTTGATACCGTTGATGTAGATGCTCGCCTGCACCGTCCCGCCCCCGGGGATTGCCGGATAGATGTCGACCGAGACCGAGGAGGCCGTGCTCATCGCCGACCCGATCGCGGCCGTCGAATTCTGAATGACCGCGCTGTTCCCGGGGTCGGCGGCGGTCGTCGTGCAGGCCAGGCTATAGGAGCCGTTCGTCACGCCGGTCACCGTGCTGAAGCCGATGCTGCTGTAGAGGAAGGGGGCATCCAGGCCGTAGTTGCTGGAGGCGACGTCGGGCCCGGACTGGTTCACCCAGCCGTCCAGCGAGTTTTCCCATGAGTAGCCGGACGCCGGGGCGGCTGCCGTCTCGGCGTTCTCCTCGGAGTATTCGTCCTGCGGGATGCCGTAGGAGTAGACCGTGGCGGTCGCCTGCGGCGTGTAGCCTTTCACGGTGATATTGGCCGAGTTGGTCGCGTTGGGGCTCTTGTTGATGACGAGGAGGCTGAGCGAGCCGTCGGTCCGCTCGGTGGCGTAGGCGGACAGGAGATTGCTGTCGCTTGTCGCCGTGATCACGGTGTCCCCTCCCCGCGCGAAATGCTGGAGGAGCCGGAACGCGTAGTAGGTGGGGTACTTGTCGTGCGCGATGAGGTCGATCGTCCCCGCGCCGCCGTTCTCGACCCCGTAGTCGCCGAACAGCCTCCACCCGTAGAGGGAGGAGCTTTCGTTCGTGCCCGAGGTTCCGGGACCGTTGTGCAGGTCCCACCATATCATCCCGTTGAATTCGGTCTGCATCAGGTTCGCGACGCTGTCCGCATAGTAGAGCGCGTTCACAAGGCTCACCGACTGCTTGCCGGGGCTCGTGCTCACCGAGTTGTTCTCGGTGCAGACGAGCTCGATCGGCGTCCCGGAGGAGCCCAGATAGTCCGTCAGCTGCGTGCGGAGGTCGGCGGCCGCGCCCCGCCACGTGTTGTTGCCGGCTGTGGAGGCCACCTCGGACTGGAGGAGCGTCGCATCGTTCTCGCTGCCCTCGTTCTGCTCATAGTTGTGGTAGATCAGGAAGTCCGGATAGACGCCCTGGCTCTTCAGGGTCGTGAGCATCACGGGCGTCCAGCCGTTGTGGGAGACCTTCGTCACCGGGTTCGTGGCCGGGTGGTTCGTGTTGTTCGCGTAACTGTCCTCTCCCGGAACCGCGACCATGCCGATCTTGATCGTCGGGTCCACGGCCTTCATGGCCTGGATGTACTGCACGGCCCGCATCGCGTACGTATAGGGGTCGTGCGGCACCGCCTGGGCGTCGTCCTCCCAGGTCCCATAGCACTCGTTGCCTATCTCCCAGTACTTGAACCCATAGCCCTTGGTCATGTTTGTATACTGGACCCAGCTGGCGGCCATCTGGGGCGTTCCGGTCCCGTAGTTCGCGGTGATCACGGCCTGGGCGTTGATCGCCAGGGCCTGCGCTGCGAACTGGTCCGTATTCACGCTCCAAGTGGTCGTGCCCTCGGTGTTCTGGTTCAGCTGCCAAACATAGTCGTCGGCAGCCGATCCGCCGGGATAGCGCAGGAAGCGCGCGTCCATGCCCTGGAGGGTCGCGAGCGTCTGCGAGTCCGAGTACACGCCGTCCCAAATGGCCGTGTTCACGCCGAACATCCGGTCATCGACGACGCGTATGGGCTTGGTCGCGTCGACGCTGATGGTGGACTGGGCCCGGCCGACGGGCGCCAGCGCCAAAAGGACGAGGACAACACAGGAATTTAGTCGAAGCTTCTGGGATCTCACGGGTTGCATGCTTGGGGTTGATGGGGGGAGCGCGGACGCAGGCATTTTTGATGAGGCGTGTGCGCGGTCAATGCTCTTGCTCTCGGGCGGGCCCGCCATAGGGCCGCGCGCTAATATGAGCCATGGGGCGCACTAAGGCAAATGACGGTCTCGGTATAGGGGCCAAAGGAGGCTCCGAAGCCGGCCCCCGCAATGGAAAGCTCCGATTGCGCGATGTCGGGCGAGCCCGAGCCCGTCCGCGACGCCGCATCCTGCGCGATCCCATAGGAGTAGACTTTGGCGCTGGGGCCCGGGAGGAACCCCCCGACGGAGATCTTCGCCTCCAGGGTCTGGGTGGGGCTCTTGTTGATCACAAGGACCGCCAGCGATCCGTCGGTCCGCCTGACCGCATAGGCGGACAGGAGCTTGCTGTCGCTTGAGGCTGCGATCACGGTGTCGCCTCCGCGGGCGAAGAGCGACAGGAGCTTGGCCGTGTAGAACGTCGGGTAGCGGTCGTGGTCGGGGGATTCGATTCCATAGTCCCCATACTGCCTCCATCCGTAGAGGGAGGCGCTGTTGTTGTTCGTCGTCAGCTGGCCGTTGTGGAAATCCCACCATACGAGCCCGTTGAATTCGGTCTGCATCACGTTGGCGGTGCTGTCCGCCATGAAGAGCGCATTGACGACGCTCACCGACTGCTTGCCGGGGTCGCTGTAGACCTGATTGTCCTCGGTCACGATGAGCTCCACCCCGGCCCCGGCCGCGCCCAGGTAGTCCGAAAGCAGCTGGCGCAGCGCGGCGGCATCCTTGGGCCACGTGAGCGACGACTGAAGGAGCTTCGCATCGTCCTCCTTGCCCGGCGCCTGGTCATAGCGGTGGTAGATGAGAAAGTCGGGCGTGACGCCGAGGTCGCGGAGCGTGGTCAGCACGACCGGGGTCCAGCCGGTGTGGGCCGCGCCCGTGCGCCGATTTGTCGCGGGATGGGACGTGTAGCCGTTTGAGTCGCCGTCCTCGCTCGCCTGGGCCACGACACCGATCTTGATCGAGGGATCGGCCGCCTTCATCGCCTTGAAGTAGGCGGCCGTGCGGATGGCGTACGTGTAGGCTTCGTGCGGCACGGCCTGCTTGTCGGCCTCCCAGGATCCGTAGCATTCGTTGCCGATCTCCCAGTACTTGAATCCGTAGATCTGCTCGACATTGGAGTACCTGACCCAGTCCGCGGCCTCCTCGGGCGTGCCCGTGCCATAGTTCACGGTGATCACAGCCTGCGAGCCCAGGCCGAGCGCGACGTCGGCAAAGCTGTCGAAATCGGTGGCGAAAGGCGTGTTTCCCGCATCGTCGGTGTTGGTCTGCCAGTGATAGACGTCGGAGGTCGAGCCCCCGGGAAACCGGAGGAACGGCGTGTGCAGCTCCTCAAGCGCCGCAACGGACTGCGCGTCGTGGAAATGCCAGTCCCAGACGGCGGTGTTCAGGCCGAACAGCCGGTCATCGACCGCCCGGACCGGATGGGAGGCGTCGACCGAGAGGGCCACCTCGGCGCGCGCGCCGGAGGCCGACGCCAGAATGAATGAAACGCCTAGGGCCTTGATGGGGAGCGGGATCACGTGGGATGGGGGTGAAGGGGGACCTGCATGGGGATTTTCGGACGCAAGGGGGCGCGCGGTCAACAGTCTGGCGGCCCCATCCGGACAAAATTTGATCTGGACCCAGGAATAAACCTGTGCCCCCGGGACTCCACTGCCCGATGAAGCTGCGCCTCACCCTCGCCCTCGTGGGCTCCGCCGCCGCGCTCGGGGCCGCTCCCGTCTCGTTTTCCGGCGGCCCATCGCGCGTCGCGCTCATCGAGCTCTACACGAGCGAGGGATGCAGCAGCTGCCCGCCTGCGGACCGTTGGCTCGGCGCCCTCCGCGACGACCCCGGCCTCTGGAAGGAGTTCGTCCCGCTCGCGTTCCACGTGAACTACTGGGACTCGCTCGGATGGAAGGACCGTCTTTCATCCGGGAGCTTCACGGAGCGCGAATACGCCTACGCCTCGGCCTGGGGAAGCCGTACGGTCTACACGCCCTGCTTTGTGAGGAACGGAGCGGAGTGGAAGCCCTCCTGGGGCCTTCCGGGAAGGCAGGGAGGCGCGGCGGGACTCCTGCGGATCACGCTCGGCGATGACGGTGCCTGCGGCGTCCTTTTCGAGCCGGCAACGGGCGCCCTCTCCGCTCCCCACGAGGTCCACTTGGCGCTCCTCGGGGGCGGAATCGCCTCCCGCGTCACCGCCGGCGAGAACCGGGGAGAGACCCTGACGCATGAATTTGTGGTCCTTGGGATGACGGAGGCCGCGCTCGTGTCCGGCCCAGAGGGGTCCGGCGAACGGACGATCCTCATGCTCCCGCGGGCCGCGGCGGATTCCCGGAGGCGGGCCCTGGCGGCCTGGATCACGCGCCAGGGGGAGCTTGAGCCCCTCCAGGCCGCCGGCGGCTGGATTCCCTGAACCAAAGGAATCGGTGCTTGCCCCGGTCAAAGAGGATCGGGGAACCTCTGGAGGGACGACGGGGCCATCATACCCTCCGCTCCCCCACCATGACACGATTCGGCCCCTTTCCCCTTTTCACCCCCCTTTTTCTGTGCGCCGCGCTGGGCCTATCGCCCGCACGGGCCTCCGGCGCCGACGCCCCCCGCTACCTCGATCCGTCGCTGCCCGTCGAGGCGAGGATCGACGACCTCCTCGGGCGCCTCACCCTGGACGAGAAGATAGGCCTCGTGCATGCCAACGGGATCTTCCGCAGCGGTGGCGTCACCCGCCTCGCGCTGCCCTACCTGTGGACCGACGACGGTCCCCAGGGAATCCGCGAGGAGACCATGCTCGGGTCGTTCGCCCCGGCCGGGCGGACCGACGATTTTGCCACCGCCCTGCCGCCCGGCAGCACCCTCGCCGCAACCTGGGATCCGGAGCTTGCCGAGGCCTGCGGGAAGGTGATCGGCGAGGAGGCCTGCTACCGGAAGAAGAACGTGCTTCTCGGACCGGGGGTCAACATCGTGCGGACGCCGCTTTGCGGGCGCGACTACGACTATTACGGCGAGGACCCCTGGCTCAGCGGCCGGATTGCGGTCGCCTACGTTCGCGGAATCCAGGGCGAGGACACCGTGGCCTGCGTGAAGCATTTCGCCCTCAACAACCAGGAAAAGAACCGGGGCCGCGTCGACGTGGAGGTCGGCGAGCAGGCGCTGCGCGAGATCTACCTGCCCGCGTTCGAGGCGAGCGTGAAGGAAGGCGGGGCCCTCGCGGTCATGGCCGCCTACAACCGGTTCCGCGGCGAGTATTGCAGCGGGAACAGCGTTCTTCTCGACACGATCCTCAAGGGCGAGTGGGCCTTCAGGGGCGCCGTGATCTCGGACTGGGGCGCCACGCACGACACCCGCGAGGCGGTCACGAAGGGGCTGGATCTCGAGATGGGCTCGCGGGGAAAGTACGACGACTATTTCCTGGCAAAGGCGTTCCGGGACGGGATTCTCGCGGGGACCTATTCGATGGCGCTCCTCGACGACAAGGTGCGCCGTAACCTGCGGATGCTCTTTGCGAGCGGTGCGGTCGACGGGCGAAAACCCGGTTCGATCAATACGCCGGCCCATCTCGAGGTGGCCCGCCGGATCGCCGAGGGGGCCGTCGTGCTCCTGAAGAACAGCGGAGCGCTCCTGCCGATCGACCCCGCAAAGGTCAGGTCGATCGCGGTCATTGGCCAGAATGCCACCGGCCGGTTTGCCGCCGGCGGAAATTCCGCGGGGGTCAAGGCGTTCCGCGAGATCACGATCCTCGAGGGCCTTGTGGCGCGAGCGGGGGGATCGATGAACATCACCTACTCCGAGGGATACCGCCAGCCCGTCGTCCACCGCTCCGAGGAGCGCGACCTGGCCGGGGTGAGGAAGATGGAGCTGGTCGACGCCCCGCCGTCCGTCCAGAAGGAGCTTTCCGACCGCGCCGTGCGGGCGGCGAAGGCGGCCGACCTCGTCATCATGGTGGGGGGCCTCTGCCACCAGTCCCAGGCCGATGACGAGGGCGCCGACCGCGTCGACCTCGCGTTGCCCGGCCACCAGGCGGAATTGATAGGCCGGCTGCACGAGGCCAACCCGAACCTGGTGGTGGTGCTCGTGGACGGCTCGCCCGTCGCCATGGACCCCTGGATTGGTGAGGTGCCGTCGGTCGTGCAGGCCTGGTACGGGGGATCCGAGGCAGGAAGCGCGCTCGCCGCGGTGCTTTTCGGCGACGTCTCGCCGTCCGGAAAATTGCCCGTGACCTTTCCCCATTCGCTCGAGCAGACCCCGGCCTTCCAGGGGGGCGCGCGGGCCTATCCCGGAGTCGACGGCGTCGTCCACTACGACGAGGGCATCCTGGTTGGCTACCGCTGGTACGACACGAAGAAGATCGAGCCCCTGTTCCCGTTCGGGTTTGGGCTCAGCTACACAAGCTTCGGGTATTCCAAGCTGCGGGTAACCCCGACGGGCCCGGCATCGGCGCTCGTCGAATGCGACATCACCAACACGGGCTCCCGCGCGGGCGCCGAGGTGGTGCAACTCTATGTCCGGGACGGCCATTCGGGCGTCCAGAGGCCCTCGAAGGAGCTCAAGGGATTCGCAAAGGTGCTTCTCGCCCCCGGGGAGACAAAGACCGTCAGGATGACGCTTTCGCCGAGGTCATTTGCCTATTATTCAGTGGAGAGCCATTCGTGGAGGATCGAGGCCGGCGATTTTGGGATTCAGGTCGGCAGCTCGTCCCGGGACCTCCGCCTCACGGGGAGCTTCCCCATCGCAACGGCATCAGACGCAGAATGATATGGTGCCAGGGGCGGGGATCGAACCCGCGGCCAAAGGCTTATGAGTCCTCTGCTCTACCACTGAGCTACCCTGGCGAATCCTGAATCATCCAGAATGCTCAACGGCGGACGCGACCGGCAAGCAAAATTCGGTCAATCGCCTTTAAGCCCGCACCGGCTGCAGACGCCGCTTGCGGGGCAAAAAGCGAATATCGCCTTGGCTTTCCACGGCAGCCGCCATGCGGTTGGGCATGGCACGCGAATGCCCCCATCATCGGCGTCCTCAGGCCTGGAAATCACGGACTCGGTCGCGCCCACGCGGCGGGCAAGCCCATCTCGGAAGCGCCCGGAACTCTGACAACGTTGAGAAAACCTGTGGGCAACTTCCCGATGGGCGCCCGGATCACTTGCCGACGATCCGCTGCACTTCCTCCAGAATGTGGGTCAGGGGCGCGGTCTTCTCGATGTAACACTCCACTTTCTTGGCAAGGTTCTCGCGCACAACCTTGGAGTCGAACAGCACGCCGGTGAGAAGGATCATGGGCGTGTCGGGCAGGCGCGATTTCAACCGCGCGACCATCTCAAGACCGTCGGAGTCCTCCAATTGCAGGTCGGTTATGACCAGGCACGGCTTATCCCTGGCGGCGATCTCTTCGGCCATGTCGGCTGAGGAGGCCGCGGTCACCCGGTAGCCCGAGTTCCTCAGATAAGAGCCTAGCAGCTCAAGAATGACGGCTTCGTCGTCGACGATCAAAATATGCTTTTTCATGGGTCCTGGACGTTTGCTGAGGTTGTTAAGTTCGATGGGACGCGGCCGATTCCGGCGAGCCCGCAGACCCGAGCGGCAGCAGGATGATAATGCTGCCCACCACCTTATTCCCGTCCCGGAGCGGGAACAGGGTCATCAGCATTTGAATCCTGCCTCCGCGCTTGTCCTCAACGACGGCGGCCTGATCGCGGATCTCGCGTCCGTTGCTCATCGCCTGGGCGACCGGATCCAATATGGGAGCCGGGCCCGCAAAGGAGAGCTTGGCGAAGTTGGAGAAGGGCGTGTCCACAAGCTCGTGCGATTCCCAGCCCGTCATCCGGGTCACCGCCGAATTGATGCGCGTGATGTTCGAGGCCTTTGTCAGCAGCAGCACCAAGTCATTTATCGAATTGATGATCAGCTGGTTGTAATGGAGCTGATGCTCCAGGCCTACGTTGGCCCAGCGGCGCTCGATATTCTCGGTCGTCAGAAGAGCGTTGGCCGAAGCCAGCTCCGAGGTGCGCTCCTGCACTTTGGCCTCCAGATCATGGTTCAAGGTCTCAAGCGCCGCCGAGGCCCGCAGGCGCGCCGCGATATCATCGCGGATCAACAAGCCCGCGCCCGCAAGCAGGGCGAGGTCCAGAATCACGCCGGTCCACACGGTCCAACGGGTCGTCTGCGCCTGGAGGAACGAGGCCGTGTCCCGCTCGGTCAAAAGTTCGAGCTCCTCGTTCTTCAGCTTGTCGAGGGCCCGCTCGATTTCGCTCAGGGCGGGCTCGCCGGCGTCCTGTGCCAGCAGGGCGCGCACGGCGTTCGCATCGCCCGACTGCCTTCCCTCCAGCATCCGCCTGATGAAATCGGACCGCTGATTCACCCGTTCGGCGAGGTGGGCGACCAGTTCCTTCTGCGCGGCCTCGTTGCGAGTCAGCGCCGAGATAAGCTCCAGATGCTCGGCAACCTTTGAAAGATCATTGATGCAGGACGCCCGGTCGCGGGGATCGGCAGTCACCATGAACGCGTGCGCCGCCCCGTCCCCGATGAACAGGTCCGACCGCAGCCCCTCGGTTTCCAGGATGACGGAATGGGTGTGGTTGACCCAGTCGCTGCCGGCGACCGCCCTGTTGATATTCCCGATGGACGCGACCGCGACGGCCACAATGACGACGAGAATGATGGCAAAGAATGCCCAAACGCGTCTCATGGTTTTGTCCTTCATGATCAGATTGGGGTCATAGGCCTAATGCGGCTTTGCTGCAAGCACCCCGCCCGCGTCGGGGTCCGTGTCGGGCGGATCCGTCTTCACCACGGTCATCAGGATGGTGATCCCGGTATCCTTGTAGTGGTACGTGAACTCCGAAGCAAAGGTCCAATTTGAGTCAAATGAGTCGGCCACCAGGGTCGCGATTTCACGCAGCCTCCTGCCGGATCGGGTCAGCTTGAAGAAGTACTTGCGGTTGTTGTAGTCTAGGTAGCTGCCGGTGTCGGTCACATAGCAGACCGCGTGGCCCATGTTCTTGCCCACCATCTCGACCCGGATCAGGTGGGGCGAATACCCGTCGCGACCGAGAACGTAGCCGGCCATGACCGCGTAATCGATGCAGTCGCCGGTGCGGGTCTCGAGGAAAACATCCGGATTCTGCACGTCGAACGGGTGAAGCGAGAAATCAAAATCCTCGAAGTAATCTGCGAACCGCTTGGGCGTCATCTTGGTGTCCTCGAGCAGGTCCGCGAGCGTGAACGCAATCGCCCGGGGGCCGGGCAAGAGCGAGATGAGAAGGACTGCGGCCAGGGCAAGACGGCGTCGCGGCCCGCGATTGCGAGGGATTCCGCGCGCGATTGCCAGTGAGCCGGTCATTGCCTCTTGAAAACGTTGCTCCGCACGTCGCGTAAGGTGACGGTGCCGATAGCGAAGGCGATTCGAAAGCCCGATACCCTCCATACCACGGCGCACGCTATTCTTGGCGACCGGGTTTTGCAACCGACCCTAGGGACGCCCGGATCCGTTTTCCGGAATTAAACCCGAGTGTCTATCCCGGCTTGGGCCTCGGCGCGGGCCCGCCGTCGAAGGCCGGGCGCGGTCACGGATGCTTGCCAGGCATTCCCCGGGGTCGCGGGCCGCCGCGGCCCGCGGGTGGAATGGCCGCACCCCTCGGCGTTTCCGGCACCGACCTGCGGCGGAGACGGGGGCGCCGGGTCCGGGAGGGCGGAAAGCGGCTTCACGCCGGGAGCTTCCGCGTCGCCCACCGGCCTTCCAGGCCCAGGCACTCCGCGGCGGTCAGGACCCCGTCCGAGCAGGTCGCCTTGGACAGCGAGCTGGCCGCGGCGCACACGCCGAGCCGCAGGGCCTCCTGCATCGGCCAACCCAGGTGCTGCGCATAGAGGACGCCGCTGGCGAAGGCGTCGCCCGCACCCGCCACGCCGGCAATTGAGCCGGATGAGACCGCCAGGCTCGGCTGCCAGCGGCCTTCGCCGGACCTGTTGAGGGCGTAGGCCCCCTCGGGAAAGTGGAGGATCACCCATTCGCGGACGCCGGAACGGAGCAGCGCACCGGCCGCCCGTTCAACGCCCGAAGCCCTCACGGCTCCGGCCTCGCGCAGCTGAATGCCCGTCAGCTTCTCGGCCTCCGTGTCGTTGGCAAAGAAGAGGTCCACCTCCGGGAGCACCGGGCAGACGACGGAGCGGAACCGGTCGCTGTTCTCGCTCACGCAGTCGAGCGACGTCCGAAGGCCCGCCTCCCGCGCCCTCCGGAGCACCTCCGCCGCCCTCGGTTTGCCATCCGCAAAATCGTCCAGCCTGTCGAGGAGGAGGATGTAGCCCAGATGGAACATCTTGCAGCGGGTTGTGTTGAAGGCGAACTGCTCGGGCCCAAGGAGGGCGTTGGCCCCCCTTTGGTGGAAGAACGTCCGGCGGCCGGTCCCGCGAACCGTCATCACGTCCGTGTACGAGGTCGCCGCGGCCGGGGTGCGCCTGAGCTGGGCCGTGTCGATCCCGTGCAGGCGGCAGTCCTCGAGGATCCTGTCGCCATCGGCGTCCTCGCCGACGAGCCCGACCGCCTCAAGCGGAAAGCCGGCCCCGAGCCTTTTCAGGTTCTTGAGGACATTGTAGGGCGCCCCGCCATTGCCCGAAAGCTCGCTCTGGATGTTGGCCAGGGAATCCTCGGGTGGCCACGCGTCGATGAACTTCACGCGGTCGACAATCCAGTTGCCGCCGGCGATGACACCCTCTCGAGGCTCGGAAGCGCCCGTCATTTTCTCAGGAGTTGAAACTTGATGGCCTCGTCCTCCTCGACCACGGGGAAGCGGCCGATGTCCGGATTGAGGAAGACGTTGTCGTTCAGGTCGTCATTGGCGGTGCTGACCTCCCCGATCACGCACTCCCGGCTGGCCGACGCGAAGGTGTGCCAGACGCCCGGAACCAGGGTGACCCGCTGGCCGGCCTCCAGGAAAAAGGGCCGGCCGGCCGGAATCCGGCTGAATGCGCCGTCGACCGGCACGAGCGCCTCGCCCGCGCCGACGCAGTCCTCGCGTTCGGGCCTTCCCGGCCAGACGCGAAGCGCCAGCGTGCCGGCCCGGCAGATGATGTCCTCCTTCTTTTTCTTGTGGGTGTGGCACGGGGTCGTCTGGCCCGCGCGGGCGTACATGAGCTTCTCGCAGTATTCCGGTTCGGCGGCGAGATTGACGAGCGTCAGGCCGAACCGGGGAAAATTCCCCAATCCGAAATCCGTGACGTCCCATTTGGGGCTGGGCGGAAGTGCCCAGCAGAACTTCTTGAAGCAGGCCGAGGCCCTGAGGCAGGCCTCGTTGATTTCGGATCTTTTCATGCCAGATTGACGACGCGCTGGCCGCGGTTGGACGCGAGCGCCGCCTCCCAGATCTCGTGGTTGAGCACCGCCTCATCGGGCGTGGCGCACCCGAATCGGTCGCCGAGCTGCCCCGCCCTCTCCGAAAGAAAGGACGCCCACATCTGCATCAGGAGATCGGGGAACCCGGGCTCAAAGATTCCGCCTGTGATCGTCCTGAACGCGGTCGCGAAGCCGAGGTCCGTCTTCTCCCACCACTGCTCGGTCCCGCGGCGGTAGACCCAGAGCGTCTTCGGTTCCTTCGTCGAGTACCGCACGCCGCGGTCGGTTCCAAGCACCTCGAAATACCAGGTGTTCGTCTCGGTCGGCGCCATTCGCTTCATCTCGAGGGTCATCGGGACCGTCTCCTCCCCTATCCTTGTCGTCGTGTGGAGCGTGGCGTTGTCCCAGGTGTCGCAGGCGGCATGGCCGCCCCTGCCGTCGGGCCTCGTGGAGTAGATCTTCTGCAGCTCGCTGTAGACGGTCAGCGGCTTCCATCCGAGGCGCAGCGGCAGATGGGCCGCGTGCATCCCGAGGTCATTCATGACTCCCGGCTGTCCGCAGAATTTCGCCTGGCGCTTCCAGTTCACGGGCTTCTGCGGATCGAGGTCGCTCGAGTGGAGAAATCCGCTTCGCACGGACAGGATCTTGCCAAATCCGCCCTCCTTCGCGATCCCGTAGGCCCGCTGGGCTCCGGGCAGGAACGGGAACTCGGAGGAGACCCTCACAAACCGTCCCAGCCGTCGGGCCTCGTCCCGGATCCGGCGAGCCGCCGGCAGATCGATTCCGAAGGGCTTCTCGGCCAGGAGGTCCTTGCCCGCCGCCAGCACCGAAAGGTACATCTCCTCGTGGAGATGGTGGGGCACCGCCACGTAGACGACGTCGAGGTCGGCCGCGATAAGCTGCCGAAAATCCGTCGTCAAGAGTTTGACCGAAGGGACGTTACGAAACCAATCTAGGAGCTTGGGCTGCAGATCGCACACGCCGGTCAGCTCGGCTTGGATCGGGAATCCGTCGAGGGCGAACCATCGTCCAAAGACGCTGGCGACCTCGCGGCCCATGAGCCCGCCGCCGATGATCCCAATGCGGACCGTCGGGGATGCCGATGGCGCACTCATGGCGCGGGAGCCGCGATCAGTTTGAGCGCAGCCTCGGCGGAAGCGCCCTGGTGCACCACCGCCATCAGCGCGCGGGTGATCCCCGCCGGATTGGGGTGTTGAATGATGTTTCGGCCATACACGATGCCCGAGGCCCCCTGCGCCATGAGCGCCACGGTCCGGGACAGTATCTCGTGCTCCGGCGCCTTTCCTCCGCCCCGGACCAGGACCGGTATCCCCCCCGCGGTCTCGACGACCTTGTGGTAGGCCCCGACGTCATCGGTCGGGTCCGCCTTGATGATGTCCGCCCCGAGTTCGACGGCCTGGCGGACGAGCGGGATGATCTTCTCCGGATCGCCGTCGACCATATAGCCGCCCGCCTTGTCGTTCTTCTGGAAGACGAGCGGCTCAATCATGAGCGGAATGCCGTAATGGTCCGATTGAGGCTTCAGCCTGAGGATATTCTGGATGCACTGGTCCGCGAGGCCCGGCTCGCCGGGAACCCGCAGGAGGTTGACGACGATGCAGGCGGCGTCGAGACGGACGGCCTGGAGCGCGGCGTCCTCGATCACCCGCGAAAAGAGGGCGCTCGGGAGCTGCCGGCCGTACACATTGGCGACGTCGGTCCGGAGCACGAGCGCGGGCTTGTGCTGTCCCGGGGCCGCTTGCAGGTGGCGGGCCTGTCCCACCGTCAGCTGGATGGCGTCCGGTGCCGCGGAGACGAGGAGCCTTATCGCGCGGGGCATGTCCTCGATCCCGGCGAGGAAGCTCCCCTCGTTGAAGAAGCCGTGGTCGACGGCCACGTCGAAGCAGCGGTGGGAGACGGGGTTGAACAGGCGGTTGAGTCGGGCGAGTTTCATCGGATCATTTTCTTGGGTTGTGAATCCGGACGCCGTGCCGCGCCAGATTCGCAAGATCGTGCGGATTCGGCCGGTAGTCGGTGATCACGTCATCAAACGCGCGCCATTCCGCGAAGCGGATGGCGGCCGATTGCCTCCATTTCGAAGCGTCGGCCACGAGGACCACGCGACGCGCGCCGCGGATCGCCGCGCTCTTGACCCCGGCCTCCCCAAGCTCGGTCGTGCAGGGCCCCCTCCCGGCATCGATCCCGGAGGCCCCGATGAACGCGACGTCGAACCTCACGCTGCGTATCCACGCCAGGGCTCCGTGTCCGACCATGGCGAGGCTGACGGCGCGCACCTCTCCGCCGAGCGCGATGAGCCTGCATCCGGGGGCGGGCTCCTCGCTCAGGAGCGGAATCGAGTTGGTAAAGACCGTGATCCCCCCGCGGGAGAGGAGCTTGACGCCGACCCTGAAGGCGGTCGTGCCCGAGTCGACGTAAACGGAGTCCCCCTTGGCCACCATCGCGGCCGCAAGATCGGCGATCGCCCTCTTCGCGCCGGCCTCCTGGCGGTTCTTGCGCCCGTAGGGAATCTCGCCGCCCCCATGGTCGGCCGCCAGCGCGCCGCCGTGGGTCCTCAGCGCCTTTCCGGCGTCCTCGAGGAAACTGAGATCCCTGCGTATCGTCGCAGGCGAGGCCCCGAGCGCGGCCTCCAATTCGGGCACGGACAGCCGCGCGCGCTCCTTCAAAAGCTCGACAATCCTAAGCTGGCGTTCTTGAGCGAACATGATCGTTTTAAAAATTGCTCACAAACGCTCACCGCGTCGACGAGGAATGCCAAGGACAAAAACCGCACGGGAATCCGTCCAATCGGCCCGGCTCAGCGGGACGGCTGGGCGTTCCACACCGCCATCGCGTCCCCGGACCCCTGGCTGCGCACGTCGTTGTCATTGAGGATGGACTCGGTCGCCGCGACCATCGCGGCCCGCGGGAAGACCACGTCCTCGCAGTAGCGGTCGCCGAATTCTATGACGACGAACTCGTCCTTCGAGTCGCGAAGTATCTGGACCACGTGGAGGAGGTTCTTCACCGCAATTCCATTCACGGCCTTGACGACGCAGAGCGACGGGTCGCTGTATCCCTCGGCCAGCTTGTGGGGGAAGAAGGGGGACGAGATCACGACCAGTTCCTCCCCTGGGAATGACGGCCGGTCGAGGCGGCGCTTGACGAGAGGGCTTCCGCGGTAGGCCAGGAGCGACTCCAGGCGCGGAATGGTGTCGACGGCGGAGAGCAACTGCCGCGAGGCCGTCGAAAACACGACCGGCCCCAGAATGAAATAGGGGGGCGGCGCCGTTTCGAGGTCGCGGATGACCATCGGGCGGTTGGCCACGGCGGGCACCTCCAGGGGCACCTCCACGCCGTTTCTCAGCACCCGGTAGGGAACCGTGCCGTTCTTTACGGACCTCTGGACCATGTAGGTCGCGCCGATCCGCAGGCCGCCGACACGGACCATTCCCTCATCGTCGACAGGCTCGCCGCCGACCTGGGTGACGACGTCCCAGTCCTTGAAGGGAACGGCGTCGGGGGCGGACTCAGCCTCCCCAACCAGCATCCCATGAGCCGCCGGGTCCAGCTTCAGGAATGACCGCAGCGCCGGATTCGAGATATGCTGGAATCCCTGGAAGACCACGGGCTTGCCCGGGTATCCGCTCGGGGTGATGGAATTAAGGAATTCGTTCACCTCCTCGCAGGGGATGATGAAGCTCGACGTCGCCTCGCCATTCTTCAGGCAGCATGCGACCCCGAGGATCATGTTCTTGTAGACGACCGGTCCGCCGCTCAGGCCCTCGTTGGCGGACGGGTGCAGCCACAGGTGGAGGCCGGTGTAGCGGTGGCTGTAGGTCCCGTAGTCGATGCGGGCGACCGTCGCCGTCGAAATGGAGACGTTGGAGCCCTCGTCGGGGAATCCATAGACCGAGACGGAGTCCTTGATGTCGGGGAGCACGGCCGAGCTGGGAACGGTCGCCGGGTTGTCCATCGGCGACTTCTCGTCGAGCTTGAGCACGGCGAGGTCCAGGTCGGGAGCGACGGCCACCACGGAGGCCGAGATCTTGTCGCCCGACTCATTGGCCTGCACAAGGACCTGGTTGGCGTACAGGACCAGGTGGGCGCTGGTGATGACGCGGCTCCCCCCGAGCAGCCATCCCGAGCCGGACCTGGCATGGGGTTGCTGCCTCGTCCAGGGCCTGAAGAAATTCGGCGCGACGACGGTCGCGCTCACCTTGACGACAACGTTGGTGACCGGATCGTCCTGGGTGTTCGCCGGCACATAGGCCGCCTGCTTGACCCGGTCCGGCTGGCGCGGGGACGCCTGCGCCGCCGCGGGCTGCGCGGCGGCGGCCTCGCCGCCCTTCGAGACCGAGGCGACATCGCCGCGCGCCAAGACCTTCACATCCGCCCCCTGCTGAAGGACGATTTTCTGCGGGGTCTCGGCCAGCACCGTGCCCTCGAGGCGCGTGCCGTCGTTCAGAACGATCGTGTCCCCCAGGAGGCCGCGGGCCGCGCCAAGCAGAAGGCCTGCGACCAGCACGATCCGTCTTGCTGGGATAAGCGGGTTCATTTCGACGCGGGCTTGGCCCTCCAGGCGGCCATTGCATCCTCCGAGCCCTGGTTGCGCACGCCGTTGTCCTCCAGGATCTTCTCGGTCGACGCGATCATCTCCGCCCTCGGGAAAACGAGCCTCTCCGAATGCTTGTCGGCAAAGGTGACCTGGATGAACGGGTCCGCGGCGTCCCTGATGATCTCGACCAGGTGGAGCAGGTTCCTGACCCGAATTCCGTTCACCGAGGCCACGACCCGCATCGCAGGGTCCGCGTAGCCCTTGGAAAGGGGGCTAGGAAAGAACGGCGACGGGACAAAGACGATGCCCTCCCCCTCGAAGGCCGGCCTGTCGGCCCTTCTCGTCATGAACGGACTGGCGCGGTAGACCAGGAGGTCATCCTCGGTCCGGGATGCGTCGAGCGCTGCGAGAAGCTGGCTCGTCGCCTGGGAGAACACGATCGGCCCGATGATGAAGTACGAGGGATAGGAGCCGTCGAGCTCCTGGAACAGCCCGTGGTAGTTGGCCGTCACCGGCACGTCGACCGCGAGTTCGCGACCGCCGCGCAGGATCCTGAGGGGGACCTTGCCGTCCTTCGCGATCTTCTGGATCATGTAGCCGAGGCCCACCCGCAGGTCGCCGTCGAGCTTGATCATCCCCTGGTCATCCACGGGCGCCCGGCCGATGGCGGTGATGAGGTCCCATTTCCTGAGCGGATAGGACGGATCGAGGACCTGGGGAGTTTGGATCACGATGCCGTGCACCGTGGCCGGTATCTTCAGATACGTCCGCAGGGCCGGGTTCTCGAGGGTTTGAAGCTGGTTGAATTCCCCGGGCTTTCCCTTGTACCCGCCCTTCTCCACCCCCTTGAGGAAGAGGTTAATCTCCTCAGTCGGTATGATGTAGCCGATGTTCTGGGCGCCGTTCAGGAAGCTGAACGCAAGGCCGATGACCTTGTCGCCGACGAGGGCCGGTCCGCCGCTGTTGCCGTGGTTGATGGCGGCATCGATCTGGATCCGAAGGCCGGAGACGGGAAAGTTGTACGGTGCAAACTCAATCCGCGAGACGATGCCCTTGGTCACCGACAGGCTTGAGCCGCCCGTGGGATATCCGTAAACGACGACGGGGTCCTTGTTCCTCGGCAGCTGGTCGGCCCGGGACAGCGGGGGATGGGCGTCAAAGAAGGTCTCATCATCAAGCTTGAGCACCGCGAGGTCGATTCCGGGCGCCACCGACTCGACCGTGGCGGAGATCCGGTCGCCGGCGCCGTGCCCTTGGATCTGGAGCCTGTTCGAATAGAGAACCACATGGGCGTTGGTGAGGATCCTCTTGCCCTCGATCACCATGCCGGAGCCGCTGACCTCCTGCGGCGACTGCTTGGTCCACGGCCTCCTCAGGTCCGGGTACCGCACCGTGGCGAAAACCTGCACGACCGAATTTGAAATGGCGTCCGAGGGGACGCCCCCGCCCACCGGGTCCGCGGAAGCCGGGGCCGGCTGCTGGCCGTTCAGCCCCCGGGGAAGCGCCGAAAGCGCGACGGCCGCTGCTCCAATACAGAAAAGGCGCGCAAAATAGTTACGGGGTTCCATCGCTTTCGCGCCCATGCGGATAGGCTGCGGCGCCTGCGAACGCAATAAATATAGGCGGGGACCGGGCGCCCGAGCCCCCGCCCGCCGCCTACTTCTTTTGGCCGTCCTGTTCGGGACGGATCGGCAGCACGTTGGCCTGCGGGGCCGCCTGGTCCAGGTTCGGGGTCACGTCGGCGTCGACGCGGCCCGTCGTCCATTCGATTCCGCCGAGCAGCACCGACTGGAACAGCGCGCTGTTCCAGACATCGTCGCGGTGGCCCATGTTCGTGTAGAACACGCGGCCCTTGCCGTACATCCGCGCCCAGGTCGACGGATAATTGGGCCGCGCATAGGGCGCCCCCTCCATCCCGGAGGTCTGCTGCACGAGAAGCACATGCATGTCCTTCGCGAAATTCTTGAGCGAGTACCACTCCTCCTTCATGGCGTTGTCGGCCGGGACCGCGCCCATTCCCGGGAACTTCGGGTCCGCCACGATCAGGTGCGAGACCTGCTGGCTGCCGTGGATGATGAACTCGCCGCCGAGCATCTTGATATAGGGATCGGCGTTGTCCCCGTCGTCGAGCCAGCGCTGCGCCTGCATTCCCGTGCCGCCCGGCGAGTGGAAGGTGTCCGAGGCGCAATGGGCCCCTATGAAACCCTTGCCCCCTGCGACCGCCTGAAGAAGCGCCTCCTTGCCCGCGGCAGTCATCGCCGGCTCCCCGTCGGTGCCGACCTTCGTGAGGTCGCCCGTCGTCACAAAGAAGTAAGCGTCAAACTGGGCCAGGTACGCCGGAGAGAAGAGGCTCCCGTCCTTTGAGAAAACGAAATCGATGTTGTTGCGCCTGCCGAGCTCCGCCAGCACCGTGAAGGCGAGACCCGGCACCTCGCTGCCGGGACTCGGCTTGTACGGCTTCGCGGGATCCTTGATCACGGAGTGCTCGTAGTCCGAGGATTTCGAGAAGAAGAGCACCCGCTTTGCGGGAGCCGGCGCCTGGGGGGTTCCGTCGGCGAGAAGCAGGGCCCCGGGAATGACGAGAGCAAGGAGCAGGGAGGCGATGGGGGGTTTCATAGGCTCCCGGCAGCGTTGCCCACAGGGGGCCCCACGTCAACGTCGCCCGCGGGATGCCGGGGCGGCGAAGCCCCTGCCCCCTTCAGTTCGCGATCTCCGGCAGTGACCAGAGCAGGTCGACCTGGAGCGTACCGGCGAACTGGGGATCGTTCATGTCCGTGTAGCGGGCGCCTGAATAGCGCGGCGCAGTCGCAAGGTTGTTCGGGTTGTAGTTCGCCCGGATATGGCAGCTCATGCAGTTGCAGTTGACCCCGACGTTGTTCTCCGACGGCTGCCCGCCCGGATCCTCCCCGGGTTCCGAGTCCGGGAGACTGGTCGGCCCGAAGCGGGCCTCGAGGTAGGGGTTGTAGGCGTAGATGGCCGCGCCGGAATTCTGGCCCCCGGTATTCGGCTGGCTCGGCGTCGTCATGTCGTAGCCTATCGCCATGGCGTAATTCCTCGCGGCGCCCGCGAGCTGCGCCGGCCTGAGGGCCGCGATCCCCTGGGAGCTCGGTGCCTGGGGGTCGTCGGGCGTGGGGCTCCACCAGAAGGTCTGCCAGGTCCATCGGGCGATCTCGCGGCCGGCCACGTGCATCGCGACCAGAACCGCGTAGTCTCCGGGCTGTACGTCCGAGCCCGGCTGGCCCTGGTTGAATTCCGCCGCCTCCAGGGCCGAAATCCTGTGGTTGATCATGCTGGATACCGGGTACGTCGTCTGGGCCGTGCGCGAACCCCCGTCGGTGGAGGCCTCCAGGTCCACCTGCCCGCTGCCGCTGCCGCCGCCCTGAATGTCGATCCATACAACTCCCGGCCATTGGTACGGCGCCCACGCCTGGGGCTTCGCCGGCGGGCCGGTCCAGGCGTTCAAGCGGTAGTACCGGCCGCCGACGAGCGTCTTCGCCGTAATGATCTGAAACGCAGCCTTGAGCGTGAGCGCCGTTTGCGGGAACACCGGCACCTGCTGGGCGCCTCCGTCCAGGAGGGCGTTCAGCGAGGCCGCGCTCAAGAGCTGCTGCGCCGCGACGTGGGCGGCCGCCGTTGGATCGAACTTCACGTACCCGAACACGGTTTCCGAGCCCGAGGCCTGCGCCAGGAGCTCCCGGTCCCTCGGCTCGAGACCGTGCTCGAACTGCGCGAAGTTGCGCAGCGCGGCCCGGTGCCGCGGCGCGAGGAGCGCCGCGGCGACGGGGGCCGCCGCCTGACCGTTGACGGTCGGCTGGGGGTCAATCTCCTGGGGCGTGTACCACGTCTCAAACACCCTAAGCGGATCTCCGTTGTCGATCTGGGACGTCTCGAGGGTCAGCGCCGTCCACAGCCCCCATCCGTGCAGGATCACATTGTTCGAGGCCGCCGCCGCCTCGGGCGAACCGCTCCCCATCGCGTGGACCCAGGTGAGGATCGTTGCCTCGCTCTCGGGAAATTGAAATCCCGGAACCTTGGGATCGGGCAGTCCCACGGCCACAAGCGGCGCCGCTCCCGCAGGCAAGCCCTGCAGGAGCCACAATCCGCAGGCAAGGACGGCCTCACGGCACCTCATAGATCTCGACCAGGGCCACGCCGGTGTCGCCGCTTGCCCCGGAAACCTGCGCCGTGTACGCCCCCGGCGGCAGCGTCAGGAGGAGCGCCGAGTCGTTGCTCGTCGGGCTGCTCCACCCGAAGGCGCCCACCGAGGACGCCGTGCTCGACACCTCCGTGGTGCCTCCCCACCCGCTGTTCGAGGCAAGCAACGTGCTGCCGCTGAAGAGCTGAAGCTCCGGGTCGGGCAGCGTCCCCGTCACCCCGAAGGGCACGAGCGCCGGTCCCGAGGCCCTGACGAGCACGGTCCTGGCCGTCGATCCCCCGATCACGAACCCTGCGATCAGGATGTTGCCGCCCGTGCCGACCTGGACGCGCGCGGAGATGTTGACGAGGCGCGGATCGGCGGGCGTATAGGTTCCCGCCGGCGTCGCGTCGTAAACCTCGACCAGCGCCACGCCCGTGTCGTTTGACTCGCCGGAGATCTGCGCCGTATACGAACCCGCGGCAGGCGACACGAGCAGCGCGGCGTCGTGGCTCGACGTATTGGTCCAAGTGAAGGCGCCCACCGCGGAGGCGGTCGAAGCGATCTGGGCATTCCCGGCCCAGCCGTCGTTCGTCGCGAGGACGTTCGAGCCCTGGTAGAGCTGCAGCTGCGGATCGGGGAGCGCGCCCGTGACTCCAAGGGGCGTGAGCGCCGGCCCCGAGCCTCGGATCAGGAGCGGCTCGTCGCCCGACGTGCCCTGGCCGCCGATTGCAAAGCCGGCGATCAGGATGTTGCCGCCCGTGCCGACCTGGGCCCGGGTGGAGATGTTTACGAGTCGGCCGATGTCGCTGGTCGAGGTGAGCGATAGCGTGGCCGCACTGCTCGTCGCCGATCCCCCGGAATTGGTGGCGACGCAGGTGTAGCTTCCCACGGACGCGGCGGCGTTGCTGATCAGGAGTATCGGGTCCGTGGCCCCGGTAACGGGAGTCGAGCCGTTCCACATCCACTGGTACGAGGTCGCGTTTGTCGCGACGGCCTCAAAGGCGACCGTTCCCCCGGCCACGGTCACCGAGATCGGCTGCGTCGTGAAGACAGGTGCCGGCGACGAAACGTTGCTCACCACGACCGTGAACGGGAACACCGAGGAGATCCCGGTGCCGACGAACGTCCCCCCGTTCCCCCCCTGCTCCCCGCCAAGCGCGAAACCCTGCAGGTTGAAGGTGTAGGTGCCCGCCGTGGTCGGCGTTCCCTCCAGGAGCGGCGTGGTCGTCGAATTTCCAGCCATGCCGGGCGACCAGGGGTCGCCCGAGGTGCCCTGGGTCGTCGCATCCAGGACACCCGGGGCCGTCAACGTGCCGCCGTTCCCCTGGGTCGTCGTCAGGACCAGGCCGGGCGGGATCTGGCCCGTCACCTTCCACGACCCGATGTTGAGCGTGTTTGTGATCGTAAAGCCGACCGGGGTGATCGCCTCGCCGACGGTCGCGTCGAACGCGGGAAGCGCCCCGCTCGGGTTGGGAGTCAGCGTGGTGGCGAGGGTCGTCGCCCCCGCCATGGAGTCGACGGCGCCGAGGGCGGCGGCCGCCGCGGCCGCGGACTTTATAAGGCTTCCCACCGGGGAGGCCGCCACGAATTCATCCGCCACCGCGACCATTCGCAGCACGGGCGAGCGCTGAAGAAGCGCGATGAGTGTTGCCGTGGACAGGTTGACCCATGCGCCACGGCGCTGAAGCAGTGCGACTAGTTTCATGTTGTTTTCAGGTTCAAGGTTCCTTGTTCAATAGCTGGAAGTTCCCGGACCGGCCCCTTTAGTTGCAGCCGCAGCCGCTCCCGCCCACCCCGCGGCCCCCCGATGCCGCCCCGCGCGAGAAATACACGTGCTCGGACATCGCGGTGCCGAGCGCGTCGCGGTCCGGATTCATGTCCTCGTCAGCGAGCGCCGCGCGCTCCCAGGGCCGCACCCGCACCGGATTCGAGACGCAGCCTCCGAGGAGGAGCGCCGCAGCCGCAAGGCCGGCGAGGAGGATCACCCTTTTGCGAAGGCTCCTCATGGCGCGGGCGGCTTCTCGCCGAGGAGGGTCTCGATTTCGCCGCGCAGCTCGCGCTCGGTCTGCTCTCCGCGGAAGCCCGCGTGCACAAATCGCACCGTGCCCGTGCGGTCGACCAGATAGCTGGTCGGCATCGTCGGCACCTGCACCGTGCCCACCAGTGTAAACTGCGAATCCCTCACCGTGGCGAAGTCCGGCTTCAGTTTTGCGAGGAAGGACGCGTACGCACCCTCGTCCTTGTCGATGCTGACGCCGACGACAATGAGACCGCGGTCGCGGTAGGCATTCTGCAGGCGGCTGTACGCCGGAAACGAAGCCTTGCAGGGCGCGCACCAGGAGGCCCAGAAGTCGACGACCGCGACATGGCCCTTGATCTGCGGAATCGCCGAGGCGGCGACGACCCCGGAGACGGCAATCGGGGGGAACGGGTCCCCCGCCGCGATCTGGGCCCGCGCGGAGCCGGCAAGGGCCGCCACCGCGGCGGCGCCAAGGATTCGGAGCGTGTGGGAGGCGTGCGTTACCATAGGAATTTGGCCCCAAGGGTCGTGATGTTGGCCGTCGGATAGGCGCTCTGGGGGGTCACTCCGTCCAGTCCGCGAATCGCATAGCGCTCGTAGGAGGCCTCGACGTGCACCCACGCCGTCGCCTTCCAGGTCGCCTTCAGGCCGCAGCTCACGCTCTCCTCCTCGGACAGCCGAAAATCCGAGGAGTAATAGGGTCCCGTGCCGTTGGGGGACCTCGCGGGCGTGATCGGCGTATCGTCGAGGTTGTAGTAGTAGAAGCTGGCCGCAGTCTGCCGGTAGAGGCGCACCGAGGGCTCAAGAAGCCACGCCCCGCCGACATGTTGGATCCAGGCAAGCCCGAGCGTGTGCGCGACGATGCCGAAGCTGTCTCCGTAGAGGCGGTAGCTGGCCTCAAGCGCGCCCCTGAGCTTCGGGAAGGCGCGGTTCAGCGCGGCATAGATCGACTCCCGGTCCCGCTCGTTTGGGCGGTTCTCGGCAAAAGCCTCCTCAAGGGCGAGTCCCGGCAGGATCTCGACCCCCTTTTCGACCAGCTTGTGGGGCTCGGAGAGGTCGCCGGATGAGTTCCCGGCGGAAAGGTTGACCGTGACGAAGGTGAGCGGGTCGAGCAACTGAGTGACGCCGAGAATGGCGTCGTCGGTGTGCTTGGGCAGATAGGCCGGCTCGAAGAACACCTCGACCCGATCGTCGGTGCCGGCAAGTCCCGCGCGCAGCGTCGTGTTCTTTTCGTTAAAATCGGTCAGCGTATTGACCGACCAGCCCAAGGAGACGTAGTCGCTTTCGCGGCTCTCGGCGAAACCCGCGTCGATATTGAAGATCCCGAACTGCTCGGAGTAGTCGCCGCTCCATGCCTTTCGCCGCGTGTGGATCTCGGTGAGCACGACCTGATCACTTCCGGGAGGCGCCGGCCGACCGGTAGGCGTCGCCCCGGCGACGGCGTCGATCGTTCCCGTCAACCCGAGATGCCCGAATTGCCCCACGTCCTCGTCCACCGACCCGCTCTGCGTCACGACCGTGATGCGCCCGTCCTCCTCGCGGTAATTCTCGTACTTGTAATCGATCGAGTCGTCCGCCCTGGCCTCGGGGCGCGGCGAGGCAAGGGCAAGCACCGCCGAAAGGAGCACAGAGGAGGGCAACGGGATCAGTCGCTTCATCGGCTAAACCGAACCGGCCGTTAGGCCCCGCAGACGCTTACGGACGTGTGGCATGCCCAAACCTCTGCCGGCATCCCGACGTTTTGAAGCCGCTTACCGTAACGGGGCTGTTACGAAGGCCCCGGGGGCCCGCCCTCCCGGGGCGTTCAGAAGCGCGTCGTGAACTGCACGGCGGCCAGCCCGCTCCAGGCCCCCGAGTCGGCGTCCTGGCGCTCGATGCTGTACTGAAGCTTCACCTGGACATGCGGCGTGAACCGGTAGCTCGGCCCGAGGTCCACCCTCCAGACGTCGCGGCTCCACGGCGCCGATCCTCCCTGAGGGGTCTCGAGCTCGGCGAACAGCTGCTGGTTGAAGCGGATGGCGCCGGAGAACTGGGGGGTGAATTTGTACCTCGCCTCGATGTAGTAGGCCTCCGTGTCCGCGTTTCCCACGCCGGGGATCTCGAAACGGGCCTCGTAGACCTCGGCCCACACCTGCACATGGTGCCAGGCAAAGCCGAGATCCTGGCCGAGAACGATCTCACGGTAGCCGCCAAGGGTCTGGCCCGCGGGCAGCACCGCCCCGGCGGACGGCTGCAGATAGGTCCCGGCGCTGGCCGACAATCCGATCGTCCACATCGGGTCGGGCAAAAGGGCGAGGCGCCCGCTAAAGGTCGGGTTCTGCCACTGGGTCTCGGTCGGCGCCCAGGTCTCCGGCCGGGAGGAGAGCGACGCATTCTTCACCTCGAAGGCGTAGTCGAGCATCCCGACCACGCCGAAAACCGAGGCTCCGCTCGCATAGCTCGGCCCCCATAGGATCGGAACATTGCGGTAGTTGTCCAGGTACTCGCCGCCGCGCACGGGCCGCGGGAGGACCCCCGCCCAGGCCATCAGCTCGGCGACCGACCGCGCGGGATTCGAGTCCCAGATCCCCGTCAGGTATTCATAGGGAAGCGGGGCGGTGACAAAGGGGTTTTCCCACGAGCCGTGCCGCGGCGTCCAGTTGCCCACGACGGTTGCGAATTTCCCGATCTGGAGGTTGAAGCGCCCGTCGTCCCAGGGCGTGAGCCTTAGGACGTACTCGTCGAGGCGGACGTGGGGCCCGGGCTCGCCCGGGTCGAACCCGTCGTCGGCCCGCGACTGGACGAACGCATAGAGGCGAGGGCCTATCTGCGCATCCAGGAAAAGGCTGAGCCTCGGGCTAAAGAGCGTGTTTCCCTCCGAGAAGATGAGCCCTTCCTCCGGCTCGGTCAGGTAGTAGCCCTCGAGGTCCAGGGTTCCGCTGATCCGCGCGCGGACGCTGTCGCCGAGGAGTCCGAACGTGAGCTGGTCGTCGACCCGGTCGAGGAACTCATCCTGGCCGCGCGCCGGAAAGGAGCCAAGGGCGAGGCCGAGCGCGCACAAGGCCGCCAGGAGCGCACGTCCGGAGGGTCGCGGCCGCCTCATGGGGTTCCCCCGCCCGGGGGCGCCTCCAGGCGCAGACGAAGCTCGAACTCGGTCCAATCGGCGTCCGACCGCGAAAGCCTGAGATCGCCGCCATGGAGCCTGGCGAGATCCCGGGCCAGGTTGAGCCCGATGCCGTGGCCCGGCACGTTCTCGCCCACGGCGCCCCGGTGGAACCGCTCAAAGATGTGCGCCTGCGATTCCCGCGGGATGGGGGCGCCCGTGTTGCCGACCGAGACGACCGCCCATTCTCCATCGGCGCGGGCGGCCAGCCTGATCCTGCCGCCCTCCCGGTTGTACTTGCGGGCGTTCTCCAGGAGGTTCTGGAGGATCAGCTCCGCAAAGCGCCTTTCGCCCGAGATCCAGAGGGACGGTGCGATCTCGGAATCCACCGACAGCCTGGGGGGATCGGGCAGCGCGCTCAGGTCGTCCAGGACGCGATCGAGGAGGAGGGAAAGGTCCAGGTTCGCGAACTGGATCTTCAGGCGGCCCGCGTCCATCCGGGAAAGCAGAAGCAGGTCCTCGATCACGCTCGCCAGCCGGAACGTCTGGTGCACGAGCCGCGAGATCTCCGCCCGCGCCTCGGCCCCGAGCTCCTCACCGGCAAGAAGCTCCTCGAGACCGGCCCGGAGCACCGTGACGGGCGTCTTCAGCTGGTGCGACGCATCCGCGGAAAAGCGCGCCGATCTCTGAAGCTCCTGGCTCGTCAATTCCAGCGCCGCCTCGGCCTGCCGCCAGTGCTCGCGGCTCTCCAGGGAGTCGACGGCCAGCTTCTCCACGGGCTCGGATAGCCGCCGCGAGAGCAGCTGGCTCACGACGAAGGCGCCGAGGAGCGCCAGCGCCCCCGCGCCGACGAATTCCCAGAGCAGCTGCCGCTGCCTCGATAGCGCCTCGGCCAGCGGGTGGACCGAGACCTCGTAGGCGGGGGGAAAGAGGGAGCCGGGATTGAGCCGCTCAAAGGACACAAGGTAGGGCGTTCCTCCCGCACGGACCTCGAAGCCGTCGCTGCCGCCCTCGCCGGAGGCGACGGCGCGGGCGATCGCGCCGGCGAGCGCCCCGCGAGCCGGCTCGGGGAGCGCCGGAAGGTCCAGCCTGCCCCCGAGCCAGACCCCCGTCTGAATCCAGGCGTCCGCTCCCGATCCGCCAAGCGCCGGCGGACGGAACCCGACGACCACGGCGGCTATCGTCTCGCCGTTCTCCGACGAGACGATCGGCATCGCGATCACCTCGTCGACCGTCTCCTGTCCCGCGCCCGACTCCCTGACGATATAGCCCGTCTGCGCCCGGTCCGGAAGCGCCGGAAGCGCCAGCTCGGCCTCTTCGCGAGGCCGGAGCAGGCCGGCGGTCCTTCCGTCGGCCGGAGAGACCACCCTGCCCTTCTCGTCGAGGAAGCGGTAGTACAGGGCATGGATCGAACCCGCGGCCCCCGCCTCGGAACCCATGATCCCCTGCATCTCGTCGTGGGCACTCGGATACAATAGGTCCGGCGCGCCATCCTCCAGCGCCGCATGGATGCGCGGCTTTCCGGCCAGAATCCGGCAGCGCTCGGCGAGGTCCTCGTCCCGCAAGCCCTGGATCGAATGGAGCGAGGCGAGCTCGGCCTGGAACTCCCTCCGAAAATCGAGCCGGGCGGCCGCCGCCAGATTCCGCTGCGTGAAGAGGAGCGTCGAAACCGAGACGATTGAGACGACCGCCATCATCGCCACCACTAGCTTCGTGCGGAACCCCGCGACGCCGGGGAAACTCGGATTTGGGGCGGCCCTCACGGGAAGTCGGCGTGAAGCGTGCCCCCTGCTGTCAGCTCCACCGGGCGCTCGAGCGTCGTCCGGCTGTCTATCCAGGCCTTGAGGACGAATCGGCCCTCGGGAAGGCCCTCCAGCCGGTAATGGCCGTCCGCGTCGCTCAGCACGAAATGCGGGGTGTCGAGGACGAGGATGATGGCGCGCATGTGCTCGTGGATGTCGCAGCGAAGCGTGACCATTCCGGCGACGTCGAAGACCTCCGAGGGCACGGGCCGCTCGTCCGAGCGGTAGCGGCCGAGGTCGAAGCGCTTCGCCGGCGAATAGGAGAAGATATTGTGGTAGGTGTCGTCGAGATTCGGAAACTCCACGCGGGTGCCGACCTGGACCGGGAGGAGCACCGGCACGAAGTTCAGGTCCTTCTGGGCCATGGTCGCGGTCGCGGGGGCCGCAGGCCGCGCAAACGCGCCCTCGAGGTAGACGACGGCGACCGGCGGGTACGGCGTAAGGACCCCCCCGTAGGCGACAATCCCGTAGCGCTTGTTCATGACGGGCGTGTGGAGCGGCTTCGGCAGCTTCACCGCGCCTTCGGCGGCGGCCTGGGCCGGGGCGCCCACCCCCGGCATCGCCGCAAGGCAGGAAAGGGACGCGAGGGCGCAGAGGTATCGAAGGGTCATTCAGGTGGGCGGATCGTGTAGCCGACGGAGCGTTGGGTGTGTATGAGCGGAGCCGCGAACCCGGAATCCACCTTCTTGCGGATGCGCGTGATGAAGATCTCGACCGTCCTCGTGTCGTACTGGTGGTCCCTTTGCCAGACCCGCTCGCACAGCTCCGTTCGCGAAAAGACGCGCCCGGGCTCCTGCATGAGGAGCTGCAGCACGTCGAACTCCCTGGGCGAGAGGGCGATCGGCCTGCCCGCCCGGCTCACCCGCCGGTGGTGCACGTCCATCCGCAGGTCCGCGACATCGAGCAGGTCCGCGGCCGTGGGGGTCGCCCCGCGCCGGCCGAGGGCCTCGATCCGCGCGACCAGCTCGTCCATCGAGAAGGGCTTCACCATGTAGTCGTCCGCACCCGCCCTGAGCCCCCGGACGCGCTGCTCTATCTCTCCGCGGGCCGTGAGGATCAGGACCCGTGCCGAGCTGGCGGCCTCCCTGAGCCCCGCGAGAACCGAAAGGCCGTCGAGCCCAGGGAGCCCCAGGTCGAGGACGACCAGGTCGGCCGGCAGATCCACGGCCGCCTTCAGCCCCGCGGCGCCGTCAAACTGCGCCGAAACGCTGTGGCCGTGGCGTGCCAATGCCAGGCAGATGTGCCGCGCCAGCTGTCGTTCGTCTTCGAGCACAAGGATGCGCATCGCAGTCGTGGATGTAGCAACATACACCCATACCGAGCAAGCGCACAGGGTTCCGCGCAGCTTTAGGGCCGCCTGGCGGCCGCCGTTTCCGCGGGGTTGCCTCCCCGAAGCGGGTCCCGGAGCCTTTTCCCTCAACGGGTGTCGATCAGGCCTTTACGGGCCCCGGCTCCGGGCGCGGGGAACCGGCGCCCGTGCCCGGAGGGCCGTCCATGGAGCATTCGAGCCTGTACGGGGGTAGTGCATTCGTCCTACAATGTCCTGCCCAAATGAAAGTCCTCTTCATCGGTGGAACCGGTTACATCAGCACGGCGTGCACGGAACTCGCGGTCGCCCGCGGATTTGACGTCACCCTGTTAAATCGCGCGACCCGCCCGCCGATTGCGGGAGCGAAGTCGATCACGGCCGACATCTTCGACGCCGCCGCGACGTCGCGAGCGCTCGCCGGGAAGACCTGGGACTCCGTCGTCGACTTCATCGCGTTCACCCCGCTCGACATCGAGGGGCGCCTCGCCCTCTTCAGGGGAAAAGCCGGGCAGTTCGTCTTCATCAGCTCCGCCAGCGCCTACCAGAAGCCTCTCACGGATTACCTGATCACGGAGTCGACCCCGCTGGCCAACCCTCTTTGGGACTACTCGCGCAACAAGATCGCCTGTGAGGAGCGCCTCATGAGGGCCTATCGGGAGGAGGGCTTCCCTATGACCGTGATCCGCCCGTCGCTCACGTACGGGGACCTGATTGTGCCGCTCGCGATCAACAGCTGGCTGAAGAGCTACACGGCGATCGACCGCATGAGGAAGGGGCTGCCGCTCATCGTCCCAGGGGACGGCCTCACGCTTTGGACCATCACCCACAACTCCGACTTCGCCAAGGGGCTCGTGGGGCTCCTGGGCCACCCCGGGGCCACGGGCCATGCCTTCCATATCACCTCCGACGAGGCCCTGACCTGGAACCAGATCTACCAGTACACGGCGGAGGCCGCCGGCGTCGCCGCCCCAAAGTTTGTCCACATCGCATCCGACTTCATCGCGACCTGCGTCCCTTCGATGACGGGCACGCTTCTCGGCGACAAGTCAAACACGGCCGTCTTCGACAATTCCAAGATACGCCGATTCGTTCCCGACTACGTCGCGACAACCCGCTACCGGGACGGGATCAGGCGCACGGTCGCCTGGTTCGACGCCGACCCCTCCCGCCGCGCCGTGGACACCGAGGCGACGCAGCAGTGGGACCGGCTGATAGGCGCGTACGGCCGCGGCCTCGACGCCGCGCTCAGGGATTTCGGGCCTCCCAAGGTCCCGGCGCGCTAGCGCCAGTAACCCCTGACGTAGACGTAGGCGCCGCCGCGGTACCGCCAGTGGGGGCGGACGAAGGCGACGCAATTCGGGGGCGGGATCTCCCAGTGGCCGGGGACCCAGCTGTAACGGTACCCGTCAAAATCGTAGTACCCGTAGACCCACAAGGCCGACGGCGTCGGCTGCGCGGTCTGCACCTCCGCCGGGGGCGGGGGTGGCGGCGGCACGGTTTCCACGGCGACGTTCGAGGTGGCCTCGTACTCGTTGTGGTAGATCGTGCCGTTCTGGTGGTCCACGGCATTGCCGAGCGTGCCGCCAGCAATCGCGCCGGCGACCGCGCCGATCGCCGCGCCGCCGAGGGCGTTGTGGCCGCCGCTGTTATTGCCGATGATGGCTCCAGCGAGGGCGCCAAGGGCACCGCCCGCAACGGCCCCATTCTGGGTGTTGGGCCCCGTGCCCACGCACCCGGCGCAGAGCGCCGCGGCAGTTGTTATGGCTAAGATCGACTTGGTGTTCATGTGTTTGTCTGACGGTATCACTACAGCTAAGGTTACGCAAAGTTCCCTGGGAAACGGCAGAATTTTTCGCGCAACCCTTTTGATTGGAACCTCATAGGAAGGCAGATTTCCGTCATTCCTCCGCCTGGAGGGTCGCGACCACCGTGAAGTCCTCGAGCGTGGTCGTGTCGCCTTTTACGGTGCCGCCCGCGGCGATCTCCTTAAGGATCCGCCGCATGATTTTCCCACTGCGCGTCTTGGGAAGGCCCGCGGCAAACCGGACGTCGTCAGGCCTCGCGAGCGATCCGATCTCCTTGGCGACATGGGCGCGGATGACCTCCTTCAGCTCGCTTGAAGGCTCGATCCCGTTCTTCAGCGTCACGAAGCAGACGAGCGCCTGTCCCTTCAGGTCGTCGGGCCTGCCAACCACGGCGGCCTCGGCGACCGACGGATGGGAGACGATGGCGCTTTCCACCTCGGCCGTGCCAATTCGGTGGCCTGAGACGTTGAGCACATCATCGATCCGGCCGACGACCCACAGGTAGCCGTCCTTGTCAAAACGCGCACCGTCGCCGGCAAAATAGTATCCGGGCAATTCGCTCCAATACTGGCGCTTGAAGCGATCATCGTCGCCCCAGAGGGTCCGCAGCATGGAAGGCCAGGGCTTCGCCAGGAAGAGCCTCCCTCCGGAGCCGCGCGGGACGTCGCGGCCCGTTTCGTCAAGGACCTTGGGCACAACGCCAAAAAAGGGCACCGCGCACGACCCGGGCTTGGTGGGCGTCACGCCCGGAAGCGGGGTCACCATAATCGCCCCCGTCTCGGTCTGCCACCAGGTGTCGACGATCGGGCAGCGCTTTTTGCCCACCACGGTGTGGTACCACATCCACGCCTCGGGATTGATGGGCTCCCCGACCGACCCGAGGAGCCGCAGAGAGGCGAGGCTGTGGCGCGTCACGTAATGGTCCCCCCAGCGCATGAACGCGCGGATGGCGGTCGGAGCCGTGTAGAGGATCGTCGCGCAGTGCCTGTCGATCAGCTCCCAGAATCGATCGGGCTCGGGGTGGTTCGGCGCCCCCTCGTACATGAGGACCGTGGCCCCCGCCGAAAGCGGCCCGTACACGACGTAGCTGTGTCCGGTCACCCAACCCACGTCGGCCGTGCAGAAATAGACGTCGCTGTCCTTCAGGTCGAAGACGTACTTCATCGTCAGCGTGGTGCCGAGGAGGTAGCCCGCGCTCGTGTGGAGGACCCCCTTAGGCTTGCCCGTGGATCCGCTCGTATAGAGAATGAACAGCGGGTGCTCCGCACCGAACGCCGCCGCCTTATGGGTTCCCGGCTTGCCGGCCACCACATCGTGCCACCAGTGGTCGCGTCCCGGGGTCATCGTGACGGGCTGGGCCGTGCGCTTGAGCACTAGCACCGCCTGGACGCTCGGCGTTCCCGCAAGGGCCCGGTCCACGTTCGCCTTGAGCTCAACGATCTTTCCCCGGCGCCAGCCGCCGTCCGCCGTGATGATCAGGCGCGCCTGGCAGTCGTTCACACGGTCCTTGATCGCCTCGCTCGAAAATCCGCCGAAGATGACGGTGTGGATGGCGCCCAGGCGAGCGCACGCGAGCATCGCGATTGCAGCCTCCGGCACCATGGGCATGTAGATGGCCACACGGTCGCCCTTGCCCAGTCCCAGCTCCGCCAACGCATGGGCCGTCCTGCAGACCTCCTGGTGGAGCTGCCGGTAGGTGAGCGTGCGCACGTCGCCCGGCTCGCCCTCAAAGATGATCGCGGCCTTGTTGGCGCGTCCGGAGGATAAATGCCGATCGAGGCAATTCTCGGCGACATTCAACCTGCCGCTCTCGAACCACTTGGCATGAGGCAACTTCCAATTCAGGACCTTCTTGAACGGCTTGCGCCAAGCGAGCAGATCACGGGCCTGTTTGCCCCAGAATTTCTCGGGAGTGTTGACAGACTCCGCGTACAGTCTCTTATATAGGGCTTCGCTCCCAAGGTTGGCTTGGGCTTTGAACTCGGCCGAAGGCCTGACAACCCGGGTTTCCCGGGAAATTGAGGTAATCGTCTGGTCGGTCACGTTGTGGCTGATTGGGGGTTAAGGACGCTCGAAAGACGCGGCACTTATCTTCCCTGAAGTTTTGAGCGTCAAGCGCAGGAGCGCCTTGCCTAAATTCTGTATGGAAAAGAAATCCCTTTCCGCCCCGGCGGAACAGCCTGCTGCTACCCCCACGGACACGGTCGTGCCCCCGGCAGCGCCTCCCCCCGCCCCCGCAGCCCAGGCGCAGCCCGCCCCCGCGCCCCCCGTCGAAAACACGATTCGGGTCGAGGGCATCCTTGACATCGACCAGACGAAGGGCGGCAACGGACAGCTGCTTGACATGGCGAAGACGGGCAAGCGCAGGCCCACCGACACGTTCGTCCCGAAGGAGCTGATCCGCCGCTTCAAGCTGAAGGCCGGCTCCCTGATCGGAGGCACGGCCTTTCCCCCGGAGGGGCGCTTTCCAAACCCGAAGATGCGCTTCATCGAGACCGTCGACGGAGTGGCCCTCGAGGAGCGCCGCACCATGCTCGACTTTGCTTCCCTCACGACGGTCTCCCCGGACAAGCACCTCAAGCTTGAGATGAAGGACGGCAGGATGACGACGCGCGCGGTCGACCTCTTCTGCCCGATCGGAAAGGGAACGCGCGGCCTCATTGTCGCGCCGCCGAGGACGGGAAAGACCATCCTGCTTCGCGACATGGCGCTTGGCATCCTTGAGAACAATCCGGAGTGCCATGTGATGATCCTTCTGGTGGACGAGCGTCCCGAGGAGGTGACCGATTTCAAACGCAGCGTCCCCGCGGAGATTTGGGCCTCGTCAAATGACGAGCAGATCGAGAACCACATCCGCATCGCCGACCTCTGCATCGAGCGCGCGAAGCGCCTGGTCGAAGCCGGCAAGAGCGTGGTCCTTTTTGTCGATTCGATCACCCGGCTCGCCCGGGCGCACAACACCCAGCGGAACTCCGGGCGCACCGGCTCAGGCGGACTTGACGTCCGCGCCCTCGAGCGGCCCCGCCAGCTTCTCGCGGCGGCCCGCAACACCGAGGAGGCGGGCTCTCTCACCATCATCGCCTCCGTCCTCGTCGAGACCGGCAGCCGGATGGACGACGTCATCTTCCAGGAGTTCAAGGGCACCGGCAACATGGAGCTCGTCCTCGACCGCAAGTGCGCGGAGATGCGCCTTTGGCCGGCCATCAACGTGGCCGCCTCCGGCACCCGCAAGGAGGAGCTCCTTATCGACGCCAAGAAGCTCGAGGGCATCCATTTCTTCCGCAGGGCGCTCGTGCAGCAGAAGATCGAGGAGGCAACCGAAACGATGATCGCCCGCCTTTCAAAGACCAAGACCAACGACGAATTCCTCAAACTGATAGCACGCTAAATCCCCAAGTTCGCTCTTGCCCGCGTCTGCGCGCAAGCGGCATTGTAACCCTTCCGCTCCTCCGACCTACCCGCCGAACACTTCGCATGCATAGTTTTTCCGAGCAATGCCTCGACATGGCCCGTTCCATACTGGGCCACAATCTAGACTCAATCCAACCCGACGGCACCGTTCTCCCTGCACAAGGCGAAGAGGCCCGGCCGGATGAGCCTGGGCATGTCGCATTTGCACTGGGAGAATATTACCGCGCGACGGGGGAAACTTCGCTTAAAGGCTTTGACACCATAGACTTGGCTGCACGCTGTGTCACGGCGCAGATGTTCACGGAGCCCGCAGCCGAGAACGGCCTCGCCTATGCGGCTCTCGGCCTCCTTTGCTTCGGCCCCTCCAAGGAGCGCAACCCCGTCTGGGAGCGCCTGGTCGAGGAGACGCAGCAGCGGATCGACAAGCAGCTCCTCCACCGCAGCGACTATTTCAACCACTGGCAGGCCTTCAACATCGCCAAGGCGGTGGCCCGGTTCAGCTTCGGTCTTTCGAAGAAGGACGAGACCTCGCGCCTGATCGAGCGCATGGTCGACCGGATCAACCACACGAGCTCGGCCGGATTCTTCGACGATTCGGTCGAAGGCCTGGGAGGCAACTTCAACCTCTACGGGGTCATGGCCCTTGTTTTCACGCGCTCCGCCCTCCAGCTCCATGCGAACAGCGGCGTGCGCGACAGGAAGCTTCCGACGCTGCGCACCTACGCCGAGAAATACATCCGCATGATGCCGGATCTGGTCCGCCAGGACGGCCTCGGCTGGGCGTTCGGCCGCGCGGCCGGAGCCTACGGTCAGATGCACTGCGTGAGCCTGATCCTCCAGGGCCTTCGCGACGGCTGGATACCGGACGAGCAGCGCCCGAAGTACTTCGACATCCTCCGGCGCCTGTTCATGTTCTTCTACCAGACCTACCTAGACCAGGAGCACGGCTTCCTCGACCTGCGCGACGACGAGCGGACGGCCTACAAGGCCCACACGACGAGGATGGCCAACTTCGACGCCGCGCGCTACCTCTGCCAGTGGTCGCGCCTGATGAAGACCGTGCAGATGCCGTCCGGGGCTCCGTGGACCGAGCCCCCGAAGACCTCCGGCCGCTTCATCATCTTCGACAAGTCGAACCGCAAGGAGCAGGGGCTGTTTGTCTACCGCGATGCGGATTCGGGGCTCCACCTTTCTCTTCCGCTCATCAGCTGCGGCAAGAGCCTCTCGAGCGACGCCCTCCCCTTCCCGCATTCGCCGGGCGTCTTTGACTGGCCCAATAACATCTACCTGCCGGTCATGCTCCCCGAGCTCACCTTTGGGGAGCACGTGACGCTGCCGGCCTTCTACGGCAAGAACTGCGTCACCGGACTCGGGATGCGCAACAGCTTCTATTTCCGCTATGAGCAGCCCGAGCTGATCACCCTCAAGGAGGAGATCGTCAAGAACATCGGAAGCGTGAAGGTCCAGTGGAACTTCTCGGGCAAGAACGTCTCGTGCGAGTTTGCGTACACGGTGAAGCAGCAGGTGACCCTCGACAAATTCCGCTACGTCCTTGTGGTCGCCTCCCCTCACTCGAAGTACCGCGTGCCGGGCTCGCCCATCCTCGGGCCCCTCGGCCACCGCTGCAGTGTCGTCAAGGACGACTTTCAGGGCACCTGGCAGGACACGGAGGTCGTCACGGCCGACGCGACTTACCGCACGAATTTTGGGAAAATCCACTACCTGCAGTACCTCGTCAGGGATCACCCGCTCATCATGAGACCGGGGCACGTCTACCGCCTCGCCGTTAATTTCGAGCCGGACGTCGTGCGAGAAGAGGGCTGATGCTCTCGCGCCGCATCATCCCGTGTCTCGATGTGACCGCCGGGAGGGTCGTAAAGGGCGTCAAATTCAAGGAGCTTCGCGACGCCGGCGATCCGGTCGAATGCGCGGCCGCGTATGACGCTCAGGGCGCCGACGAGCTCGTCTTTCTCGACATCACCGCCTCGAGCGACGGCCGGAGGATCATGCACGACGTCGTCGCAGCGACGGCGGAGCGCTGCTTCATGCCTCTGACGGTCGGCGGGGGGCTCCGATCCACCTCCGACATTGAGGCGATGCTCCGGGCCGGGGCAGACAAGGTTTCCCTCAACACTTCCGCGATCGCCGATCCCGGGCTGATCCTCGAAGCCGCGGACCGTTTCGGCTCGCAATGCATCGTGCTCGCGATCGATGCCAAGCTGGAGCCCGGGCCCAGGCCGTGGTGGCGGGTCTTCACGCACGGGGGACGAAATCCGACGGGCCTTGACGCCGTCCAATGGGCCAGGAAGGGCGTCGAGCTTGGCGCCGGCGAGATCCTCCTCACGAGCATGGACCGCGACGGAACCCAGGTCGGCTACGACCTGGACCTAACCCGCCAGGTGAGCACTGCGGTCTCGGTCCCGGTGATCGCAAGCGGGGGTGCGGGCTGTCCCCAGCATTTTGCGGACGTCCTGGGTTCGGGGGGCGCAAGCGCCGCGCTCGCGGCCTCGCTCTTCCATTTTGGCGTCCTGACGATACCCGGGCTAAAGTCCTTCCTTTCCGAGCGCGAGATCCCCGTGAGGCGCTGAGCCTCCCGAGGATCCCCGACAGGGGGACTGTCTTCCCGGAACGGACCGGGCCTCCTAATGCTGCGATAAGGGGGCCAGCTTCGTTGCGACCAGCCTCTTGATGTCGCCCAGCGTCCCGAAGGGCCTCAGCTCCTCATTGTCGATCGAGACCTGGAGGACATCCTCCGCAAGAAACACGATCTCCATCATGGTCAGCGAGTCGATCGCCAGGTCCTCGAGAAGCCGGACTTCGTCACCGGCGCCGCTCAGCTTGGTCCGGGCGTCGCTGACGACGTAGTGCTCGACGAGCCCGTGGATCACCACGGGCAGGTAGTCGGGATTGCCCGTGCGCCTGTAAGCGCAAGCGGCCTCGCGTGTCACGGCCGAGCACCGCTTCAATGCCTCACGCAGACGCCTTTCATCCTCGGAGGTGAAAACGCTCCGTTCCTGGACCGCGGCGGCGGGTTCGGCCCCACTCTTGCGATCGATGTTTGCGCGCATGGCCGTGACACCGTCACATGCGGAGAACGCGGTCCGGCGGTTCCGATGCTCGTCTTCGAAAAACGCAGCCTCCCGATGGGAGGCCGATGGGAGGCCCTTGGGGCCGTTTGCGATATTTGCACGCATTGGATGGGTGATAGCACATAGATGACACCAATAGGATAACGGGAAACTCCGGGAGGTTCTTTCATCTAATTTTCACAGCGCCGATTCCCATTCGGTTGCAGGTCAAGCGACACCGCCATCACGCGCCACAGCCTCGCCCGAAAACGCGAGGCTGCTTGGCGCTCGGCCCGCCCGAGGACGGGACCAGATTCGGGGGCCGGCCGAAGATTTCGCAGATTCTTGAAAGAAGGGCACGCCCGGCCCCGTTATATGTCCAACTGTAATGTCCACGGATCCGACCCAGTACACCTTTCACACCAGCGCTTCGCTCCTGATCAACCTGAGGAAATGGGACGACAAGAAGAGCTGGGAGGAATTCTACGGGCTATACCGTGAATTGGTCTACGGCTTCGCCCGGCGCTCCGGCCTTTCCCACGAAGAGGCCCGGGAGGCCACCGACAAGGTCTTCATTCGGGTCGGCATGACGATCCAGGAATTCGATAAGAACCCCGGAAAGGGCTCATTTCGCGCGTGGCTCATGAAGCACACGCTCACCCAGGTCAGCGACAAACTGCGGAACCGAGGCCAGGCACCGCGCATCCTGCACATTCCCGAATCGGAGCAGGCGTCCTCCAAGGACCATCGGGGAGCGGGCCGGCGCCCGGTTCGAATTTTCTCGAGGATGGCTCGCTGGACTCGCGGGAAGTTCTCGTGACGGACGGCGCCCAGGAATTGTTGTGGTAATGCGGCCTCTTGCGGGGCAGGATCTTACAGAAGCTTCCACGCAAAGGGACGCACCGAATTCAGCGGTTTTTTCCTGCCGGAGGATCCGTTTCCGTTGAAAGATTGCGCCCGAGACGGACGTTACCTTTTAGATGATCATGCCATCGGACTCCATCGACTCCAGCCTACATACCCGGGCCTCGCTCCTTTTCCGCCTCAAGAACTGGGGGGATAACAAGAGCTGGGAGGAGTTTTACGGGCTCTACCGGAAGCTGGTGTATGGATTCGCCCGCAGATCGGGCCTCACTCATGAGGAGGCGGAGGAGGTCACGCAGGATGTGTTCGTGCGGGTGGGAAAGACCATCCAGGATTTTGAATCCAATCCCGATAAGAGCTCCTTCCGCGGCTGGCTCATGAACCTCACCCGCTGGCGGGTCACGGACAAGTTCAGGAGCCGCACCCAGGTCGGCGGCGCCCCCCACGGGAGCGATTCCGGGGACAGAACCTCCACCATCGAACGGATTCCGGACCCCAGAAAGGACGGGGAATTCTGGGAGGCCGAATGGCAGAACACGCTCCTCGACGCGGCGATGGAGCGGCTCGCGGGCCGCGTGCAGACCAAGCACCTCCAGGTTTTCGACCTCCTTGTCCGCCAGCATTGGTCCGTGCTGAGGGTCTCGCGGGAGCTGGCGATGAACCCTGCGGCAATCTACCTGATCAACCACCGGCTGACCAAGCAGATGAAGCAGGAAGTGGAAAAGCTTCGGAGGACCCTGGATTGAACGGCCACGCGGGTTCCCGAGACGTGCAATACCCCCGGGGTCGTACGATCCGCCAGTCCGGCCGAACACGGCCGCGGCGGCGGCTTGTCCGCCGGGCACCCGGCGGGGGGCCCGCACCGACGGGCGGACGACTCTCATGAAGCCGGTTTCCAAGGACAGGCGTGGCTATGATGAGGCGACGGCGAATTTCATCGGCGCCGCCTGTGACCTTCTGCTGATCGCCTTCCCGGCCGAGATCCACAGCATCTATTTGCTGGGGAGCTGGGCGCGCCACGACGAGATAGCGACAAGCGACGTCGACTTGCTGCTGGTTCTGAACCGGCGCCCAAAGGCCTCAAAACGCGCCGAGATCCGGGCCTTCATTTCCACCCTCAACCGCATGGCGGAGACGCGTCTCGACATCGGGGTTTACGTCCGGTCCGAGCTGAAATGCGGGGTCACTCCCTATATGAAGCGCCACAAGGTCCTTGCGGGAAATGACCTTCTAAGAGGCGCTTCGCTGATTTCGAGACCGGAGGCCATTCTCCTCTTCGCCGCCCAGTCCCTGCGCTTCATGCGCACGGCGCGTGGCGGGACGAAGACGCTCTCCTTTCCGCTGCGCTACCCGTCGCCATCCGGTAGGTATCATGGATATGACACCCATGGGATCCGGCCCGCAAGCGGCGGCTTCAAGCCGGGTCTGAACACGCTCGTCAACCTGGTCTCAAGCATCGCCACGTTCCGGCTTCTGGCGCTTGCCGGAACCTTTCCGGCTGACAAGCTTTCCGCCGCCGCCGCCTACCGAAAGCACCTTCCCAAGGACCCCTGGCTTCAGCTGGTCGTCGAAACGATTAAGCTCTGCCGAAATCGCTGCCAAGGGCGGCTTCCGACCGACCGGGCCACGGGAAGAAGCCTTTCGCGCCTCTGCCGGAGAATCTTGGATCTTGAGAATGACTTCCTTGGCACATTGAATGCCGATCTCCTCCGGCACATCCCCCGGAATGACCGCGACCTGAGGAGGCGAGCGGCAATCCTGTTGAAATCATTGAAAACCCGATAGATCGTGCGCACCGGAGGGCCGAAGAATTTGGCGGAATCGAATCCCTGATCACAGTCCCATGCCCAGAAAGAAAGCCACGGTTCCACGGGGCCGCGACTCCTTGCCAAGGGGCCGCTCGGACAGGGCTCTTCGGGTCCTTAAGCCGACCGACATCGAGGTCGTTCGAATCACCCGGCGGCCTTCGCGCCCGCAGGGGCAGCCCTGACTCCGGCGCTTCGCGCCCTTCTTGGCGCCGCAAAGAGGAGGCCCTCTCTGATCAGGCACCGAACGAGTAGCAATTTGCTCGATCCGGTCAGTCCACCCGGAAGTTCGGACGGGCGGAAAAGGGTCTTCCCACAGGCGTATGCGAGTGCGGGTTCGACAAACAGGGGGAAGCGCACCTTCTTGCGGTGAAGGACGACGCTTATCTTGCCTCCCTCCCTCTTCAGGGAGTGCACCGCCCCCGCCCTTCTTCCCACGGGCGATGAAAGGGTCAGCCGGTCCGTCTGCGCGAGCTCCGTCAGGCGCCCGCTGTGATCATGCTGGCGCTCGCTTATGAAGCGTTCGGCGAGATTCAGAACGGCGTCGCCGAGGCGCAAATTCCCCGCCGCCTTTGCCTGCATCCGCGCGACTTTCCCCCGAAGATCCGCGGGCATTCTCCATTTCCCTGCGAATCCGACCGGCAGCGAGGCCCGGAATTCGGCGTCGCTTCGGATCAGGCTGTTCACGGCCTCAACCAGCGCATCGCCCCAAGTCGCACTCAGAACTCCCACCGTGATGTGAAGGGAGTCCTCCTCGGCCGCGTTGGCGTCGTGAATATGGCCCCTGGGTATGTAGAGCAGATCCCCCGGCCCCAATGTCACCGCGCGCCTGACGCGCGCCTTGCCCGACATCGCTTCTTGGAACGGCAGGCTGTCTCCCGGGAGGGATGCAGGGTGATCATACAAGCGCCATTCCTTCCTGCCGGCGACCTGGAGCACAAACACATCGTGGGTGTCGAAATGCGGTGCAAATCCCTGCGAACCCCGGCGGGTCAGATATACATTCGCCTGAAACGGCTGCGAAAACTGCGCCTCCATGGAGCGGCAGAAGTCCGTGAGGGGCCGCCAATACCGCTGCAGCGACGTGAGCGTGATCGTGGCCTCATTCTGATATTCCGCATAGAGCGACTCCACGTCGATGACCCCCTTCAGGGGGTCGCCCACGACGTAGCGATCCAAGGGGATGACCTTCCCGTCCTTCACGATCCTGCATTCCGGGTGGCGGAGGAATCCCGATGAGAGGATCTCATCCATGGCCCGCATCGAAAGGAGGTTGTTGAAACCGTCGCCCGAGCTTCTCCTTATCAGGAGGGGCCTCCGCTCCCAATAGACCCGGAAGAATCGTTCCAGCGAGGTGCGCCCCAGCATTTCGCTCAACGGGGATCGGTCGGAGTGCATCGTAATCCAGAGTTCTTTCCCGGGGGCTACCAGGCGGTTTTTACATGGGCAAAGAAACAATGAACTTGCAATCATTTGGCTTCGGATGGTTTGTGTATATATCGCCTATGCGCAGTGCCGGGTGGCCTATAGGCAATGCACCGTTTATCCCCAACGACTCGAAACTCCAATAGTCATGCCAAAACGGAAACCGAAGAAGATCGCCAAGAAGGCAGTGAAGAAGCCCAAGAAGAAGAATGCAGGGTTCAAGGTCTCCATTCACCTGCACGTCAAGCCAGGCCAGCCGGGCAAGAGGGCGCAGTTTAAGGTCGAGAATTTAGAGATCCTGCGCGACGCGGGGCCCGATCCGGGCCAGCATTGACTGGCCGCCCCGGCGTCAAAGGGCCCGGGCTAGGTCCAGCATCGATTCGAACCGCGGATCGCCCTTAAGGCGACGCCACAGGGGGTCGTTGCGCAAATCCCTGGGCCCGCGGCTGCAGGGACCCGTCATCATGTTGCGCAGAATCTCGATGGCGTCCTCCTTGTGGCCGAGCATCAGATAGACCTCGCCCACGAGAGGCTGCATGAACACCGATTGCATCGCATCGTGATTGTAAACGGAGGCCCACGCGGCATTGGCGTCCTCGAGCGCCTCCTTCGACTTCCCGGCGCAGGCCTCTGCCTCGGCCTGGCCAATCAAAACCCAAGGCTTCTGCCGCGGGTTCCACGTCCCCGCCTGGAAATAGGCCAAGGCATTCTCGGCGAACAGACGCTTCTTGTCATTCTGGCCGGTCAGGTAGGCGATCATCGCCCGGTCAAGCGAAACGGGGTTATAGATCATGTGGAGGTTTGAGGGGATCAGCCCTCCCTTGACTTCCGACAATGCGCGATCGGCCGCGGCAAGGTTCTCCCGGATGTAGTTGGCGTGGTATCGGCTCTGGATGCCGTTGGGATCCGAGGAATCCGGGGGCGATTTTTCCACCGCGCGCGCCCATTCCTCCCGGTCGCCGTCGACCTCGTACCTCGCATAGGCCAAGTACGCGCTGAGGCCGGGGTGCCCGGGGAACTTGGCGAGGTATTTCTCTGCATTCTCGCGCACCCGGGAGTATCTTCTCAGCCAGAACAGCGTTTGGACCGCGTTATAGCGCCCGGCTACGACCCGGGGATTGAGCGTCGAAGAGCGCTCGAAATAGTCGACGGCCTCATCCCAACGCCCCAGGCGGCGGAGCGCGTCTCCGATCCACCACAGCAGCTGGTCGTCGTTTGGCAGGTCGCTTTCGGCCCCGCGGAACTCATGGAGGGCCAGGTTCCAATCGCCCTCGTCCAGCTCGGCGATCACTCCGAGCGCGAGCTTGCCTTCGGGTAGGCTGGGCGCAAGGCGGACGGCCGCGGCCGCGGCCTCCTTGGCGCGATCGAGACGCGCCGGGCTGGGATCGAGGCCGGTGAACCGGTAGAGCGAGCTGTGAAGCAGGGAAAGCTGCGCGTAGGCCTGGGCAAACTCGGGGTCCTTCGCTATCGCGCCCTCATAAAGGGCGATCACTTGATCAAATTGACTCAACTTTGCGTCGATCGAAAGGCCCTCGCGCAGGGCGCGCGCCCTGAGGAACAGGTCATAGGCCTCCTGGTTCTTGGTTGGACGCTGCCCGATCAATTGGCGCTCGCCCGCCGTCAGGTTGGCGCTCAGGGCCGCGGCGATCTCGTTCGCAAGGTCGCTCTGTATCGTGAAAACATCCGTCAGGTTGCGGTCGTAGGTCTCCGCCCAGATGGGCCTGTCCGCGCTCGCATTCACGAGCTGGGCCGCCACGCGCACCTTGTTGCCGTCCCGCTGAACGCTGCCCTCGAGGATGTTGGCCACGCCAAGCTCGGCCGCGATCGCCCGAAGGTTTCGGGTGCCGAGCCGGTAAACCATCACCGACGTCCGCGATATGACCTTCAAATCGTGGATCTTTGCCAGGCTGTTGATCACATCCTCATGCACGCCGTCGGCGAAGAACATGTTCGCCGGGTCGGGGCTAAGGTTTGCAAACGGGAGCACTGCGATCGACTGCGGGCTCGCGACCGGTGCGGGCTCGGACGAGATCGCCATCCGAGATCCCGCGGGATTCACCTTGAGCCAGATCCAGCCTCCGGCGCCAACTACCAGGGCCACGATCGCCAGGGCGGCCGCAGCCCGAAGCACGGCGCCGGAAAGCCACTCCGCGCGGCGCAGCCGCCGAACCGACCTGCCCGACTTCAGGACCAGCAGGTCGTCGAGGAGAGCCTTCGCGTTGGGATAGCGCCGGGCCAAGTCAGGCTCGCATGCGCGCAGGATCACCTCGTTCAGCTCCAAAAAGGCCCGGTGATCCGCTATCTTTTCAACGTCGGGGGGCAGCCGCGGGAAATCCTTCCGGTCAAGGCCCGTGCTGAGCTCGTAGAGGACCTTCCCGAGGCTGAAGACATCGGCTGCGGGCATCCCCGGGCCTTCGAGCGGAACGAAGCCCTCGGTGCCCACGAATGTGCGCGCCTGTTCCGCGGCAGAGACGAGCCCGATATCCGCAAGCTTCGGAAGGCCCCCGACGAAGATGACATTGGACGGCTTGACGTCCCTGTGGACGAGCTTGGAGTCGTGCAGGTAGGCCAGGCCCTGCGCCAGCTCCACGCCGATCGCGACGCATTCCGCCGCGGGCAGCCTGCCCCGCCGCTTCTTCAGTTCGCTCAGGGTGTGGGGAAGATAGGTGTCGGGGTCGATCTTCCGCCCATTCGCGATGTCGTCCGCAAGCTCCATCACGTAATAGAAAAAACCGCCGGCGTCATTTCGGCCCACATGCAGCAGCGCCAGCTGGCGCGCGTCGACAAGGGAGATTGCGGCAAATTCGGTCAGCCCCCGGAATTCCCTGTCGAAAGGCTGTGAGTCGCTAAAGCGGTCAAGCCAGACGATCTTGATCGCGCGAAAGGTCCCCGTGAGGCTGCGCGCCAGCCAGACGTCCCCGTAGCTGCCTCGCCCGATCACGCGGACCAATTCGTAGTCGGGAATCGCCGGTTTCCCGACAGCGCCCGCCATGGAGGATGCTGGGGACGGATCGTTCAATGCTATGCGATATATGGGCCGCGGGCGCGGGCGGTCGATGGAAAAAACCGGGGCCGCCCCCCATGTGGGCCACGGATCGCCGGAACGGCCCCCTGAAGGATGGACATCCTTCGGCACATTCCGCAGCGTCAGCCGGTATTCGAAAGCAACGGACACACGGGCGACCAGGGATGCTGGAATCAATATATCGCATGCTGTTCAAGCGGACGGGAGCCGGGGCACCCGGGCCTCGCGGCCTCCATCGCAATCCCTGGTTTCTCTGTTCCCTTGGCGCGCTCGCGGCCGGCTTATACAGCTGCTGCATTCCGGCGAAACCGGGAGCCCGCCAGTGGGACTATCCGAAGGCGGATCGCGGAGGCGAGGTGGATGACTATTTTGGCACCAAGGTCGCGGATCCGTATCGGTGGATGGAGGACACCGATTCGCCCGGCATAAAGGACTGGGAAAGGGCCGAGAGCGGATTCTTCTCGCGTTTCCGGGAAAGGCTGCCGCGCCGGGAAGCCATCCACGACCGCATCGCCAAGCTTTGGAATTTCCCAAGCTACGGGCTGCCCTGGAAGGAGGGCCCGTATTATTTCTTCACAGAAAACAGCGGGAAGGAGGACCAGGATGTGCTTTATGCGCAGCAGGGGCTGGACGGAACCCCGCGGGTCGTGCTCGACCCCAACACGCTGTCCAGCGACGGCACGGTGGCGCTCACGGCCATGGCCGCCTCCCCCAACGGAAAATGCCTGGCGTACGGCACGTCCAGGGGAGGTTCAAATTGGAAGCAGATTCAGGTGCTTAACCTATCAACAGGCCTGCCCGGACCCGACCTCCTCGAATGGGTTCGATATTCGCGGATTGCATGGACGCGGGACGATGCCGGCTTCTTTTACTCGTGCTATCCCGACGCGGCAGTGAGTCCCGCCGAATTCCAGGAGGGGCATCCGCTTTCAAACCACACGCTGTACTATCATCGTGTCGGCGCTTCGCAGTCGGACGACCGCGTCATCTACCGCCCCGAACAGCCCCGGTGGACCACGGACGCCTGTGTCACCGACGACGGGAAATACGCCATCATCGAGGTCGGCAGCCAGGTGGCGGGAGACAACTTGATCCGGTACCTTCCCCTGGGCGACCCGAAGGCGCCCGACTTGACGGCCGCGGTGAAACCCCTCATCGACACCTGGAACGCTCAGTACGAGTTCGCGGGGAACGACGGCCCCATCTTTTACTTTCAGACCAACCTCGATGCGCCGCGCTACCGGATTGTGGCGATCGATTCGAGGGCGCCGGCCCCGTCCGATTGGAAGACCGTCGTCCCGGAATCATCGGACGTCATCCAGTCGTGCGCCGTTGCCGGCGGCAGGCTCGCCGTGCTGACGATGCGCGACGTCGCCAGCCGGCTGAGCGTGCACGCAATGGACGGGCGGCTCCTCTACGAGGTGGCCCTACCGAGTTCATTGGGCGCGGTCGGCAACGTCTCCGGGCAACAGGATGATCCCGAGCTCTTGTTCAGCTTCACCACCTACACGTCGCCGACCTGCAACTATCGATGCAGCTTGGCGACCGGTGAGGTCCACCCATTCCAGCAGCCAAGGGTCGACATAGACGCGGCGGACTTTGAAACCACCCAGGCCTTCTATCCCTCGAGGGACGGAACCCGGGTGCCCATGTTCATAACGAAGAAGAAGGGGGTGGCGCTCGACGGAACCGCCCCGACGATCCTGTATGGATACGGGGGATTCGATGTTTCGCTGACACCCTCCTTTTACGTGCCCAACATCACATGGATCGAAATGGGAGGCGTCTACGCCGTCGCCAACCTTCGGGGCGGCGGCGAATACGGCGAGGATTGGCACCGCGCCGGGATGAAGCAGCTGAAGCAAAACGTATTCGACGACTTCATTGCGGCGGCCGACTGGCTCTTCGCCAACCATTACACGTCGCCCGCGCATCTGGTGATCCGCGGCCGAAGCAACGGCGGCCTCCTCATCGGGGCCACGCTCAACCAAAGGCCGGACCTCTGCCGGGTGGCGTTTCCCGAAGTGGGGGTGATGGACATGCTTCGATTCCAGAGGTTTTCAAACGGCGAATTCTGGGTCTCGGACTATGGGTCCAGCGACAGCCCCGATGGATTCAGGTACCTGAGCGCCTACTCGCCGCTGCACACGATAAGGAGCGGCGCACGCTATCCCGCGGTGTGCGTCATCGCAGCCGACGGCGACGACAAGGTATCCCCGGCCCATTCGTTCAAATACGCCGCGGCGATGCAGGCGTCGGTCGACAATGGACCGTCCGCCCTGCCCGTGTTCATCAGGATCGAAACCCAGGCGGGACACGGCCGGGGGCTCGCACGCTCAAAGGTGATAGATGCCGAGGCCGACAAGCTCGCCTTCGCGGCGTATTTTCTCGGTCTCTGAATCCCCCGCCCTAATCGGCCGTCCGCCCGAAAATCAGGCCGGAGAGAAGCCGCAGGCGCGGGTCGGCGAGCAGGTCGCGGTAGAGGGGGTCGTTCGAATAGTGCCTCCACCGCTCGAGGATCCTCATCCTGCCGGCCCGTCCGTCAAACCGAAGCCCGTCGAATGAGCTGCCCCCTCCGCGCCCAGGGACGCGCGCCAGGACGGACTCGTCGGGCCGGATTCCAAGCCCCGCAGCCAGCGCGGCGCGGTAGGACGCGCTTCGGACAAACCGTGCGTAGTCGACCGCAACCAGGTTGGGGAGATGCCTCGTCTGCCCGATGAACTCCAAGGCGTGCCCGATCCAACGCTCCCTAGCCAGGCGGCCGTGAATCCGGTCGAACGGAATCCAGCCGCAGCTTCCCGCTGCCCCCCACCCTTCCTTCCTGAGGCGGCTCGCAAAGAGATTGGCGGGGTCCCGAAGGATAAGGATCGTCACGCGATCCGCGCCCGTTCCCAAGAAGGGGCCGCTTCGCCTCAGCCATCTGCCGGCCACATCCGCCGGGTACTCCTCCAGTGAAAAGACGAGGCGGCCCAAGAACCCTCGCCGGCCGGCCGGGGTTCGCAGGAGCGCCGTCTCATACCTCCCGTACCCGGGGCCCGGCCAGGCTCCGGCCTCCGCACTCTCGAAAGGGTCCAATCCAACCGTGACGCCATTCAGGAAGATCCACCGCCCGCGAAGGCCCGAAAGGAGCCACTGGATGAACGCATGGTTCCCGCTTCGCTGCATCCCGAGGACCGCGATCTCGCGGGGCGCCCGGCCGCGGCGGCCGGGCGCGGGTCCCTGGGGCTTTGGGCACGCATACCGATCGACCGACCGGGTCTCGATCCGCAGGGGTTCCGCCTCCTGGGCCGGGCGCATCCCGAGGCTCTGGCGGAGCCGCGGAAGAAACCGCTGCGCCGCCAAATCGCATTGGCCGCGGTGCGGATGATCGGCCGTGAAGGCCCGGATCAATTCGGCCCGCTCCGCGGGCCTCTTGAGCCGGCCCTGAAGAAGCTTCTCCACGGGCTTGAACAGATAGTGATTCACGCGAAGCCGGGGAAGCCGGCTCGGCCCCCCCCCGTCCCTGCAGGCAACCGCCGGCTGGAACGCAGCGACCGGAACCGTCCTTCCGCGGGCGCTCGTCCGAAGGAAATAGTTCGCCGTGATCGCCCGGATCGGCGCAAAACGCAGGTTGACGATCAATCGATGGGCCTTTCGCACGCGGTTGGCGCGCTCGTCATGGCGCTCGATGAGGGGCCCGGCCTCGGCGTAGCGCAGGCTCAGGCCGAAAGGAACGCACCTTGCGGCGACGCCTGAGAATGCCGAGCAGCGGGAGAGAACCGCGCGAACATCGTCCTCGGATTCTCCGAACAGGTAATCCTCAAGGCTCAGGAAAGCGATCCAGGCGGCGCGCGAGCCGTAATGATCCAGGCAGTGGTTGTAGGCGGCGACCGGGGCATCCAGGCCGTCCCGCCAGCGAATCGAGGTGGCCTCTCCCCGGGCGGCGTATTCGGCGGCGACCCTCCGGGTGCCATCGCTGCTTCTGAGGTCGTAAAGATAGAAGTGCTCAAACCCCGCGAGCTTGTGGAACTCGATCCACTCGCGCAGGTAGCGCCCCTCATTCTGGAGGGCGGCACACGCAACAAGTTCGCGGCGGGTTTCGCGCTTCATCGGAAACCGGGGCTAATTCCTCTCGAGGGCCGCCGCGCCCTGATCAATGGGGTGATTCTCGTCAATCCGGCGATAAGAGGGACGCCCGATGGCTCCGTCAACGCCCGCCGGGGTCAGCCCGCCGGCTCGGCAGGCTCGATTTCAGGAACGGCCGCCGGCAGCAGGCGCGGCAGCGAACGGAGCCTGAGAGCCAGGACCACGCCGGCCAGCGCCACGGCGCCCACCAGGGCCGCCACGCCCGGCCATGCTCCGCCCGACCAGGCGAACCCGCCGAGCCATCCGACGAGGCTGCCTCCCATGTAGTAGAAAAACAGGTAAAGGCCGCTCGCCTGCGCCCTGGCTCCCCGCGCCCGGCGCCCGACCCAGCTGCTGGCGACGGAATGCCCGGCAAAGAAACCCGCTGTCACCAGAACGACACCCGCCACGACCAGCGGCAGCCAGGAAAAGAGCGTGAGGAGCACGCCGAGCAGCATGACCGCAGGCATCCACCAGAGCACCCGGCGACGCCCGAGCCGTCCCGAGAGCCGGCCGGCCCAGGTCGAGGTAAAGACGCCGACCACGTAGACGCTGAACAGCGCGGCGACCGCGCTCTGGCGAAAACCGTAGGGCGCCGCGACCAGCCGGTAGCCGATGTAGTTGTAGACCGTCACAAAACACCCGAGTAGCACGAAGCCCATCGCAAAGAGCTGGAGCATGCCGGGCTCCGCCAGGTGGCGTCCGAGCGAACGGGCCAGCATTCCAAACTCAAGGGGCCTCGCCTGGAAGTGGCGCGAATGGGGCAAGATGAGCCAAAGAAGAAACGTGGCCGCAACCGACAGGAGCGCGATCACGCCCACGGCAACCCTCCAGCCCGCCAGATCGGTCAGGACGCCCGCAAGAAGCCGGCCCACCATGCCGCCCACGGCGTTGCCGCTGATGTACAGCCCCATGGCCACTCCGAGCGAGTCGCCGTCCACCTCTTCGCAGAGGTAGGCCATCGCGACCGCGGGCAGGCCCGCCAGGCTCAGGCCCACAAGCGCCCGCAGGATGAGGAGCCCGCTCCACGTCGGCGACGCGGCTGCGGCGAGACTGAGACCGCTCGCGAGGGCCAGCGACCACCCCATCACCCGCTTTCGCCCCCAGGCGTCCGAAAGCGAGCTGGCGGCCAGCATGGCCGGCGCCATCGTGCCGGTGGCCAGGGACAAGACCAGGCTGCTTGACGCGGCGCCCACTCCGAACGCCTGGGCCAGCACCGGGAGGATCGGCTGCACGCAGTAGAGCAGCGCGAACGTGGCAAAACCGCCGGCAAACAGGGCCCAGTTGGCCCTGCGGAAGCCGGCTGTTCCGGCCCTCAGGTGGAGGTCCGTTCCGCCGGCGGCGGCCGCGGTCGCGGAGGCATTCATGCGTTCGAGGCTGCACCCCTTCCCCCGGCCTTTCAACCCTAGCCGGGACGGCGCGCCCCCGAGGCCTCGCCGCCAGGGACGGGCACGGAAGCGGGCCGACGGTGAGGGCGGACCGCCGCGCCGTCGGTCAGAACCGGAACGTCGTGCCGACCGCGAATTCGTTGCCGCCGATGGTGCTCGTGATGTTCGTTCCCGGGACGGCACCCGTGGCGCCATACCACGAACTCGACTGGGTGTGCGAAAGGGCGTGGGTGAACGACACGTCGATCGACGCGGTGTCCGACAGGGCAAATGAGACGCCTAGGGACAGGTGCTGCGCGATGTGGAGCGGCGATCCGACGTTGTAGAAGGTCATGTCCGAGGGGATCGGATCCGAGCAGTAGTTGTAGCCGGCACGCACCACCACCCCCTTCATCAGCGCATGCTGCACGCCGAGCTCAAAGGTCCAAGAATCCTGCCAGCCGAGGCCCGCCATCGAACCGTCGGCCTTGAAGCCGCTGTTCTCGAAGCCGGGAGTGGAGCCGTAGGCGATGTAGCCCACGTCCGCAAGGATGTGGGTTGATTGCGAAACCTCATAATTGAAGCCGACCTGGCCGGTCAGAGGTCGGTCCATCCGGAACGAGACGGTCCGCGAGGCGCCCGACGGATCCTGGACCGTCCATGTATAGGTCTGGAACCAGGTGGGAGAGGAGAGCGAGAAGCCCACGGACAGATCCTTGTCGACCTGCCAGCGAAGTCCCCCCTGGGCCCCCATCCCAAGCTTGATGTCCTGATTCTGCACGGTCGCGTAGACCGGGTGAAGATTGGCGCCGAATCCCGGCTCGGCAAAGGCCGCGGGCGTGAAGAGGTTGCGGCCGATCGAGGGGGCGAGCGCGAAGCCCCATGACCAGCGGTCCCCGCCGAGTCCGGAAAGGCCGATCGGCAGCCGGATGACATACAGGCTCGACCGGACGTCCCCGAACCCCCCGAACTGCCCGCCGAAGGGATTGTTGGCCGCGCCCGCCTGCGGGAAGAAGATGGGATTCGTGCTCGAGGTGGCCGCATGGAAACTCAGCCCCGCCTCCGAGACCGCCCCAGCGAACCACGCAAGGTTCGGGTCGTCCGCCTTCCATGTGGCCATGAACGAGAGATACGGAACGTTTTGCACGGTCGACTTCGAGGAGCCGCTCAATCCGAGGGCGTCGACCGAGCTGTCGATCTGAGCATCGGGGAGGATGTCGCCGAACACGATCGATGCCGTGCGGTCCGCAAAAAGGATGCCCGTGGCGGGATTCTTGTAGATGCTGCCGATCAGGTCCTGATCGTTGCCGGCGGTCGCCGCGCCGCCGAGCGCGGAATTGACGGCGCCAAAGCCCTGGACGAAATACCCGTCGGTCGCGAGGGCCGCAGGGACGAGGACGCAGCCAGAGGCCGCGGCAATTGCAAGAAGACTCCGGAGGCGGGGGTGCTTCGGTTTATTCATCATGGTAGGGTGTCGTTCCTGGCTGGAACCCCGGGCAATTCGAGCGGCCTGGTGGTTCCAAGGGGCGGATGGCTTGGGTTGGGCTATTGCGATCTGGCCCTGGCGCCTGCAGGCACGGGTTCAACCGAGCACGCCGGCTCAAGGGAGGGGTAACGGCCGGTAGCGTAGTTCGCGGAAGGCCCCGTTGCCGAACTATTTTTTTGCGCATGCGCGGTAAATATATGCGCAGTGACCGTAAAGCCGAGCGCGCAGCCGCCCCACTCCCGCGGCGCGCCCGGCCCCTTTTTTCCCGGCCGATAGCGGTTGGGCAGGCTCCGCGTGTCACAGGGAATGGGTGCGAGGTCCCGCCTGGCCCCGATAAACCATAGCCTCCCTAGAACGGCTTTGGCGATTAATAGACCCCACTGGGCCAGGCGGGCCCCCACACCCCAAAACCATGAAAAATCCCACGCGAACGGCGAACCCAAGGACCCTCCTCCTGCTGTGCGGCGCCCTGATCACTGGAATGGCCCAAGCCAACGCCCAGAGCCTAACGGTCACGACCCTTGCGGGGGCCAACGGGCAAGGCGCCTATCTAGACGGCCCGGGAGGCTCCGCCCGCTTCAGGAACCCCTCATCCCTTGCGGTCGACGCCTCGGGTAACATCTACGTCACGGACACCGGCAACAATGCGATCCGCAAGGTCACGCCGGCGGGGGTCACCTCCACGCTTGCCGGGGCTCCCGGGCTCACCACCGGCGTCGACGGCACCGGAACGAGCGCCTCATTCCCCGACCCGTACGGCATAGCCGTCAACCCCTCCGGCAACCTCTACGTCGCGGACATCAACCTGAATACGATCCGCCAGATCACCCCGGCGGGGGTCGTCACCACCTTTGCCGGCACGGCCGGGGTGGCGGGCAGCACCAATGGCACGGGCACGAGCGCCTCCTTCTCCGGCCCCATTGCCATTGCGGCGGATGCCGCCGGAAACCTCTACGTCGCGGAGGAGACGAACAACACGATCCGCAAGATCACGCCGGCCGGAGCCGTCACGACCATTGCCGGACAGGCCGGAGTCGTTGGCAACATCGACGGGGCCGCAAGCTCGGCGTCGTTCAACCACCCGCGCGGCGTCGCCGTGGACGGGTCCGGAAACGTCTACGTCGCGGACAACTACAACGACACGATCCGCAAGATCACACCGGCCGGCCAGGTTTCCACGCTCGCCGGCTCCCCGGGCGTGAGCGGAAGCGCGGACGGCGTGGGCGTGTACGCGCTCTTCAACGGCCCGACGGGCGTGACGGTCGACGGCAACGGCAACATTTTTGTCACCGACTCGAACAACAACACGATTCGCAGGATCACCCAGTCGGGGTCGGTCACGACCGTCGCCGGAACCGCCTCGCCCTATTGGGGCGTCGTCGGTCAGGACGGGACCGGACCCAGCGTCAAATTCAACTTCCCCTCGGGCGTCGCGGTCGACGCCGCGGGAAACCTTTATATCGCGGATACACAGGACTGCTCGATAAGAAAGGGCGCCTCGAGCGGCGCTCCCTACGTCGGAACCGCCCCGCTCACCCAGACCGTGTCCGTCGGCGAAACGGCCACCTTCACGGTCGCGGCCAGCAGCGCGACCGAAATGAGCTACCAATGGAGCTTAAACGGAGCGCCGATCGCCGGGGCGACCTCGGCGAGCTTCACGACTGAGCCCATCCAGCTGTCGGACCAGGGCCTCTACTCGGTCGCGGTCACCAACGGCACCGGGACGACCGTGAGCGCCGCGTCCCTCACGGCCACCTTCTCGCACGACGCCACCTATGCGTTCAACAGCTGGAGCAGCTCGACGCCCCTGCCCGCGGCAACGTCCTACGTCGCCGTGGCCTTTGACGGGAGCCAGTTCCTCGCCGTCGGCCTCGATGGAACCGCCTTTTCCTCGCCCGATGGCGTGAAATGGACCGCCTCGGTCACAAACGGCCCCCCGGGAAAGACCTGGGGGGAGCTCAACTCGGTCGCCAATGTGCCGGGAGGCAACCTGTTGGTGGCCGTCGGCAACGGAGGCGCCGTCGTCACCTTTGAGAGCGGCACCTACAACGGCACCCAACAGGCCTCGAGCACGACGAGCCTCCTCACCGGAGTCACCGCGGGCAACGGATCCCTCGTCGCCGTCGGGTACGGCGGCGCCTGCGTCACCTCCAACCTCACGGCCTCGGCATGGAGGGCCGCGTCGACCGGTACGTCGCAAAACCTGAACGCGGTCGCCTACGGCAACGGCACGTTCGTCGCAGTGGGGATCGCAGGAACCGTCGTCACGTCCCCCGACGGGTCCACGTGGACCGTCCAGCAGCTCGGCGCCTCCAACGACCTGTACGGCGTCGCCTACGGTTCGCGGGGTTTCGTTGCGGTGGGGGCCAACGGGGCCATCTTCATCTCACCGGACGGGGTTCTCTGGCAGCCGGAGGCCTCGCCGACATCGACCGTCCTCGTCCACGTCGGCTACGGTGACGGCACCTTTGTCGCCGTCGGCTTCCTTGGGACCGTCCTGACCTCGTCGGACGAAGGGATCACCTGGACGAGTCAGGATTCCGGGACTTTGGCCCGGCTTGACGGGGTCGTTCTCGGAAACGGCTCCTTTGTCCTGACCGGCACCGGCGGCGTGGTGGTCCAGTCTGGCGCGGCAAACCCGAGCCGGATCATCAACCTCTCGTCGCGGGCCACCGTCGGCACAGGAGGCAACATCCTGATCGCCGGCTTTGTGATCAACGGCTCCGGCACGAAGCAGATCCTCCTGCGCGGGGTCGGCCCCACCCTCTCCGAATTCGGGGTGAGCCAGGCCCTGCAGGCGTCGAGCCTCGCGCTTGTGAGCCCGTCGGGCGCCACGCTGGACACCAACAGCGCATGGGGAGGCGGGACCACGCTGGCCGAGGCCTTCGTCCAGGTCGGCGCCTTCTCGCTGCCCGCAAAATCCGCGGACGCCGCGCTTCTTCTCCCCCTGGGCGCCTCAAACTACACGGCCCAATTGAGCGGGGTCGCCGGCGGCACCGGCATCGGGCTCGCAGAAATCTACGACGCGGACACCGGCACGCCCACGGCGCGCCTGATCAACATCTCCGCCCGCGCCTCGGTCGGAACGGGAAGCAACATCCTGATCGCGGGCTTTGTCATCTCCGGCAACACCCCCGAAACGGTCCTCATCCGGGGGGTCGGCCCCGCGCTCACCCAGTTCGGCGTCTCCGGCGCGCTGGCCAAGCCCCAGCTGGCCCTTTACGACTCCGGCAACAATACGCTCCAGGCCAACACCGGTTGGGGCGGCGGAGCCAACCTCTCACAGGCGTTCACGCAAGTCGGGGCCTTTTCGCTCCCGGCGGGCTCCGCGGATTCGGCGATCCTCGTCACGCTGCCTCCGGGCGCCTACACGGCCGAGGTGAGCGGCGTCAACAGCTCGACCGGGGTTGCGCTGGCCGAGATCTACGAGGTCCCGTAGCGGCTTTCGCGCCTTGGATCCCCGCCGCGCGCTGGGAGGCATTCCGGGCCTGGCCCGCTTGCCCCTCTGGCGACCGCGGCGGGGATTCGCCGTTTCAAGGGCGTCCGCCCGGCCTTTGCGGTCTGGGGCCGACGCCCCTAGACCGCGGTCGCCGCGGCTGCCGGGGGCACCGGCGGCGCCTCAGGATGCTTCGGCACGCCCACTAGGACCGAAAGCTGCTCACGAACCGCCACGAAGAACTCGGGGGTGAGCTCGATCGCCGGCACCTCATGGAGCTGCTTGGTCCTCGCGTGCTCAAACAGGTCCTTTGAGCCGTCGGCATTCCTCCCTTTTGGACGGAGGATCCGCTTCCGCTCCAAAAGAAGCGCGAGAAACCTCACGAGCCGGTCGGTTTCGGGCGAGGGCTCGGTCGAGGGGTCAGCGAGCGTCAGGAAAAGGTTCTCTGCCGTAAGCTTCAGGGCCCTGTCCAGGTTCTCCTGCTTCTGCAGCGGCTTGTAGACCTGGACCCAGCGGCAGGCGACAAATCCGCCCGGGGACAAAGACGCCGCATGGGCCTCGAGCGCGTCCAGCCGGACGACCGCCCCGGAATCCAGGCGGGAGAGGAGGCTCACGACCCGGTCGCCCTCGGCGAAAGCCTGGCCCGACACATAGCACGTCAACGCCCGGGGTTGCAGGTTCAATTCCATGGTTTCGAACCTTTCTTGTTTACTTCCCCCGCGCAGGGACGCTAGCAAATTTGCGCCGCATTGCCACTTGTGGCAAAAAATCATGAACGGACGCCTCATTGCCGTCGGCGATATCCACGGGTGCCATAACGAGTTTGCCGATCTGCTCCATCAGCTCGACCTAAAGGGAGGGGACCGCACGGTCCTCCTTGGGGACCTGGTGAACCGGGGCCCGAACAGCCCAAAGGTGATCGACCTGGCCCGGCAGGCGGGGGCGCTCTCGCTCCTTGGGAACCACGAGCTGCGGCTTCTTAAGTTTCGGAAGACGGGTGATAGAAAGTACATGAAGGAGCACGACCTGGAGACCTTTGACGCGCTTAGGCCCCAGGACTGGGCCTATCTTGAGTCGATGCAGCTTACCTATGAGGATGCCGAGCTGAACACGGTCTTCGTTCACGGGGGCTTCCTGCCGGGGGAGCCGTGGCACAAGCAGCCCGCCGAGGTCGTGACCCGAATCCAGGTCATCGACAAGGAAGGCCGCCCGAAAAAGCGTGCGGACGACCCGGGAGCCCCCTCATGGGCTGACCTGTGGGGAGGCCCGCCCTTTGTCATCTACGGGCACACGCCGAGGCCCGAGGTCTACAAGCTGAAGTGGTCCCTCGGGATCGACACCGGATGCGTCATGGGCGGCTATCTGACCGCGTACATTCTTCCCGAGCGGCGGATCGTCCAGGTGAAGGCGCGCCAGCGGTACTTCCCTTGAGTTCGCCCCGTCCCATCGAGGGGGCCCTCCTCCTCTGCCTCGACATGCAGCCGGCGTTCATAGGCGCCGTAGCGGACGGCCGAACCGTCCTCGGCAGGTGCCAGTTTGCCGTCGCCGCCGCGTGCGGTCTCGGGATCCCGGTCGCGTTCACCGAGCAGGTCCCGGCAAAGCTTGGTTCGACGGACCCCTCCCTCCTTTCGCTCGTCGAAAGGCCCGAGGTGCATCCGAAGGACACGTTTTCGGCGTTTTCGCCCGCGGGCCCGGTCCGGGAGGCCCTTGCCCGGGGGAGGACGCTCGAGCACGTCCTCATCTGCGGCGTCGAAACCCCCATCTGTGTCTATCAAAGCGCCGTCGATGCGCTCCAGGCGGGCCTTTCGGTCACGATCCTCTCGGACTGTGTCGGCGCCCGGCGCCGCGAGGACGCGGCGACCTGCACCCTGGCGCTCGCGCGGGCGGGGGCGCACGTTCTGCCCTCCGAGACCGTTTTCTATTCCATTCTGGGGGGAACCGCCCATCCCTATTTCAAGGCCTACACCCAGCTCGTCAAAAAATATGCCTGACAGCCCCCTACGCCCCTCGACCGTGCGAGAGCTCAAGGCGACCGACGCGACCAACGGACGCCCGTTCGCCAGCACCCTCGTCCTGCGCAAGTTGACGACAAAGACCGCCACAAACGGAAACCCGTACCTGAGCATCGAGCTCGGCGACCGCACCGGCTCCTTCACCTGCACGGTCTTCTCGGACAGCCCCGCATTCGAGACGGTCCGGACCGCCGAAGAGGGCGCGGTGCTCCGGGTCGAGGGCAAGGTCGAGACCTACCAGGGCAGGCTCTCGCCGAAGCTTTCCAAGGCCTCCGTCCTCCCTGCCGAACAGCTGACCTCCCCCGAGGTGATCGCCAACCTCGTCGAAACGGCGCCCGAGGACGCCGACGCCCTGTGGAAGGAGTTCAACGGATTCGTTGAGTCGGTGCGCCTGCCAGAGCTGCGCGCCACGGTCCGGATTGTCCTTGAAGAGATCGGCGACACGTTCCGCACGGCGCCGGCTGCGACCTACATCCACCATGCCTACCGCCACGGTCTCCTTGAGCACACCGTGCACATGGCCCGGGCCTGCCACGCGCTTCTTCCCCTCTACAGGGAGGTCGACCCGGACATGGCCATGGCGGGAATCCTCCTGCACGATGCCGGCAAGACGATCGAGTACGAGGGCTCCCTGTCCACCAAGAGGGGGCGCCGCGGCATCCTTCAGGGCCACGTGGTGCTCGGCTACCAGCTGGTGCGCAAGGCGGCGATCAAGGCAAAGCTCGACCCCGAGCGCGTCGAGCGCCTTGAGCACATCATCCTCAGCCACCAGGGTAAGCTCGAGTGGGGGGCCGCCGTCATGGCGGCGACGCCGGAGGCCGTCTTCGTCTCGATGATCGACAACCTGGACGCCCGGATGGGGATCGTACAGAGGGCACTCCGGAACGCGCCCGAGGACGAGGAATTCACGGAGAGGCTTCTGGGCCTCGAGTCCCCGCTCCTCCTGAAGCGGCTCCCCGACTAGGGGCGAACGGCCGCCTTTCGTCTCAGATATCCCTCAGCCGGGCGCCCATCGCGACCAGCTTGTCCCGCATGACGACCGGGTCCTGGGCCTTGTCGAGAGCCTCGTCCGGCGACACGAGCTCCCGGTTAACGAGGTTCATCAGGTGGGTGTCCATCGTGATCATGCCCAGGTTGGCGCCGGTCTGGATGTCGGAGGTGATGCGGAAGGTCTTGTTCTCGCGGATGAGGGATGCGATCGAGCTCGTATTTACCATGATCTCGTAGCCGGCGATGCGGCCGCCGCCGATCTTCTTGCAGAGCACCTGGGAAATCACGGCGACAAGCGAGGAGGCGAGCTGCGTGCGGATCATGTCCTTCATGTTCGCCGGGAAGGCGTCCACGATGCGGTCGACCGTCTTGGCGGCGCCGTTGGTATGGAGCGTTCCGAAGACGAGGTGCCCGGTCTCGGCAGCGCTGATCGCGGCCTCGATCGTCTCGAGGTCGCGCATTTCACCCACGAGGATGATGTCGGGATCCTGGCGGAGCGCGCGGCGGATCGCCTCGGAGAAGCTCGGGACGTCGACGTGGACCTCGCGCTGGGTGACCACGCAGCGCTTGTGGGCGTGGTAGTACTCTATCGGGTCCTCGATCGTGATGATGTGGCCGTCGCGGTTCTCGTTAACGTAGTTGATCATCGACGCCAGGGTCGTCGACTTTCCGGAGCCGGTCGGCCCGGTCACGAGAATGAGACCGCGCGGCCGGTAGAGGAGCTCCCGGATCTTGTCGGGCATGCCGATGTCGCGCAGGCCGAACATCCGGTTTGGGATCTGCCGGAGCACCATGCCGTAGTTGCCCTTCGATTTGAGGACCGAAACGCGGAATCGCGCCTTCTCCATGTAGGCGAAGCCGAAGTCGGCGCCGCCGTTCAGCTTCGTGCTCTGCACGTGGACGTCGGGCGTGATCGAGAGCATCAGCTTCTCGGTATCGATAGGCTCAAGCGGGGGGCCGTCGATCGGCGTCATGCTGCCGGAAAGACGGAGCGTGGGAGGCTGGCCCACCTGGAGGTGGAGGTCGGAGGCGTTTTGCTCGAAGACAAGTTCGAGCAGTTCGTTCATCTCGTAGCTCATGGTGGACCAGTTGGGTTGGCTACTGCCGGCTCAGGCTGAGCAGGAATTCAGCGTTGGATTTGGTCTTCTTCAAGCGCTGAATCAACATTTCCATGGACTCGATCGGGCCGAGGCCCTGCATCGCCCTCCGGAGCCCGTAGATGCGCTGGAGTTCGTCGGGATGGTAGATGAGCTCCTCCTTGCGGGTGCCGGAGCGGTCGATGTTGATCGCAGGGAAGATCCTGCGCTCGACGAGGCCCCGATCGAGGTGGAGCTCCATGTTGCCGGTCCCCTTGAATTCCTCGAAGATGATCTCGTCGGCGCGGCTGCCCGTGTCGACAAGCGCGGTGGCGATGATCGTGAGGCTCCCCGCCCCCTCGATGTTGCGCGCGGCGCCGAAGAAGCGCTTCGGCTTCTGGAGCGCATTCGACTCGAGCCCGCCGGACATGATCTTTCCGGAGCTCGACGCGAGCGCGTTATAGGCCCGGGCGAGCCGGGTGATCGAATCGAGGAGGATGACGACGTGCTCGCCCTGCTCCACCAGCCTGCGGGCCTTCTCGCCCACCATCTCGGCGCAGTGCACGTGGCTTTCCGGAGCCTCGTCAAAGGTCGACGACACCACCTCGCCCTTCGTGTGGCGCCTGAAGTCGGTGACCTCCTCGGGCCGCTCGTCCACGAGGAGCAGGATCAGCTTCGCGAACGGGCTGTTCTCGGAGACGGAATTGGCGATGTTCTGCAGGAGGATCGTCTTGCCGGTTCGCGGCGGGGCCACGATGAGCCCGCGCTGGCCGAAGCCGATCGGCGTCAGGATGTCCACGGCCCTCATCGAGACGTCCTTCTGGATGTCCGGGTCCTCGAGCAGGATCCGCTTCAAGGGGTAATAGGGAACCAGCTCCTCGAACGGCGTAACCTTCGAGATGTCCTCCGGGTCCTTCCCCATCACCTTGTCAATCCGTACGACCGCCGGGCAGCGCTCTCCGTCGCGCGGCGGCTGGATCAACACCTCAACCTGGTGTCCGCGCTTGAGGCCGTAGCGCCGGATCAGGCTCTCGGGCAGGTAGGCGTCCTCAGGGTAAAGCCGGTAGTTGACCTTCTCGTGGACGATGAACGCTCCCTGGTCGGTCATGTCCACGTAGCCCCGGTCCGCAAGGGCCCGGTGCTCCTCCGTCGCCTTGAAGAAGATCTGGGGAAGGAGCTGGAGCCTGTTGGGGGCGCCCTCAAACGGGACCTTCATCCCGCGGGCAAACGCGATCAGCTCGGCAAGGGTGAGGCCGTAGAGGTGGTCCAGGTAGAGCGGCTCTCCCTTGCCTGAAGAGATCTCCGCGGCCAGCGCATCGAGAGCAGGGAGGTCGGAAAACCGGGCCGGATCAGGCAAGTCCCCGTACACCGGAGGCGCGCTCGGAGGGGGAGGTTGCTGGGGATAGCGGGGAGCGCCGCCGCCCGGGCCCGGACCCGGCTGCCAGGGCCCGCCGCCGTGCCGCCCGCGCTTTCGCTTGTTGCGCTTCCAGGAATTGCGGTCCTGCCAATCGCCGCGGCCGCCGCCCTGGCGGCCATCATTCTGCCCGCCGTCGGCCTGGCGGCCATCGTTTCCGCCCGCCGGCTCCGTGCCGCCCACATCGCGCGGGGAATTGGCGCCGGAGGTGTCGTACGACTCCTGCCTTTGCGGCTCCGGTTCGGAGGGGGGCGGCGCAACCGGAGCCGGGGCCGGGGCGGGCTCAGGCCTCGCCTCCGGGACAAAAATCTCCTGCTTGGGCTCCTCCACTGCGACGGCAGGCGCGGCCTTCCGCGTGCGCGGCCTTCCGCGCTTTGCGGGCTTAATTCCCTCATCGGGGGCGGAATTTTCGTCGTCGGTCTTGGGAGGAAGGGACATCAGGGTTTTCTTTGAAGGGGGCGCCTGCCTTGGCTTGGTCCAGGGAATTGACGATGTGGTCGACCTGGGACTCCAGGAATGCGGTGGAACCGTCGTTCCAAAGGACGAGATCGGACAGCTCGATTTTCCGAGCCAGTGGCAATTGCTTAGATATGCGTTGCTCGGCGAGCGCCCGGTCCAAACCGCGCTGCTCCAATCGAGCGAGTTGCGAATGAGGATCACACGCTACGCACACCGTGAAATCAAACCAATTCTCCAGACCCTTTTCAAAGAGGAGGGGCACCTCGACAAGCCAGTTTATACCCGCTCCCTCCCGCAGCATCCTCCGGAGCATACCGAAGAACACGGGATGGGTAAGCTCTTCAAGATAAATTCTTTCTGTATCATTAAAGAAGACGATCTTCGCCAGGGCCGGTCTGTCGACCTGGCCGTTTGGCAGAAACACCCCATCCCCGAAATGGGCGCGCACCGCGGCGGCAATCGGCTCCTGGGTATAAACCTGCTCCCGGACGACGATGTCGGAATCGATGTGACGGTATCCCCGTTCGACGAAGAATTTCGCCGTGGTTGATTTGCCGCATCCAAACCCGCCCGTGAGTCCCAGGATCATCGCGTAGGGGGGCCATCCAACACGGAAACGGTTCCAAATCAACAACCGGCTGAGGAATTATGCCGGAATCACGACCCCGTCACGCTGCCGGACCGGTATTTCCAGACGAGCGACGCCAGGCTTTCAACACCGCGGACTTTCGCCGAAAAACCGCCGGGGTCTGAAATGAACCGGAAAAGCCATCCAAGCGCCAGACGATCGGCCCACACCGGGATCTGAGTCTGCCTGCCCGACAGGAAGGCGATGGCTCCGCCGATGCACAGGATGGTCGGCCTGTAGGCGAGCCGCTTCCTAAGCTCCCAGCCAAGCCGCTCCTGGACCCCTCCGCTGAGGGCAATGACCACCAGCTTGGGCCTGCGTGCATCGATCAAATCGACGAGACTCGGATCGGAGATCGGTCCCTGCCTTGGATACATCGGGGCCACGTAGGCCGCATCGTTTGAGAGGTCGAATCCCTGGCGGACAAGCCATCTAAAATTTGTCTCCGTGTCGTCCGTCGACGGCATGATCCAGAATGAATCAGCCTTGCCCCGGAATTGGCCGCCCGAAACAAGAGCCCGGAGAAGGCGTAGGCCCGAAATCCTTATGGCCCGCTCCCCCGAGCAAAGGAGCCAAAAGAGGACCAAGAGGGCGCTGTCCGTAACGGCGATGTCCGCTCCCTCCATCGCCTCGCGGTGGGCCGGGTCCTCCGCGAGCCGGACCATCACCGGGGCCGACGGGGCCACGATTAATCCGCCCCCCGGAACGAGATCGAGAAGACCCTCAAGATCGGCGACGTAGAACCTCACCCCGAGAATCCTCCGGAAATTGTCCTGCACAAGGGGATATCATCGAAAGACCAAAAGCCATGAAAGAGCAAAATGGGCCACTCGCTGCTTGACCCTAGCCGCCAAATTTGGAGCGTTCTACGCTCCGCGGTACGCCCTCATCGTCTAGCGGCTAGGACGGGGCCCTCTCAAGGCCCAAACAGGGGTTCGATTCCCCTTGAGGGCGCCATCTGCGGGTCAACGCGTTACGAAAGAGCGTAGCTAAAACGTAGCTGCAGAGGGGCGGAGCCGGAACCGAGGTCGTTCATAGGGTATTGAATGCCCAATGATCGAAATCCAGCCGCGGAGGCTCATAAACGATGGGGAGACCAAGCGATCGAACATTCCCTATAACCGACGGGGCGTAGGCCGCTCCCGGAAGCGATCCGAATCCTGTCAGGGAACGGCCAATACTGCCTAGCTCTGCAATTTATCCCACGAGACGAATGCTCAGGGTCAGGTTGCAGCCGGCCTTCTGTGGGGCACCGGGGTTCAACCCAGGATTCAGCGTCGTGTTGAGAAAACGGTGTCCCGACGCCATCCTCAGCGGTTGAACAGGCCCGTCTTTACCGTGACGGGAGACTCGCTCATCGAACACTTTTTCACGACTCCCTTGTCGTCGAAGAGGATCACCAACTGTTTCTTGGTACCACTGGCGGTTCCGCCGAACAGGCCGACTATCGGCACGTAATCGATCGCGTCTGCGGACATCTTCGCCATCTCGAAATTCCAAATCTCCAGGCCCCCATCGGTAAATGAAGTGGATAGCGGTGAGCCGAACATCTGCCTCACCTCCGCCTTGGTGGTCTTCCCTTCAACGACTTTCTGTTGAATGGATGATTCCGACTCTTTTCTTAGGCTTTCATTGCCGCTGCTCGCGCAACCTGAGAGTGCGGCAAGAGCAATAACCGGTAAAACTATGCATAGCAGTTTGAGTGTTTTCATTCTGGGGTAAGATCAAACCTATGCCGAGAGAGATCCGGCTCTGACATTGAAATTGGCGCGGCGTCGGCTTCGCTGTGGTTGGGGTAATTCGATTGCGCGGGGAAGGACGCAATGGCCGGCGCGTTCGGACTCAGTGGCCTGTGTACGTATGAGTCACGATTTATTATTACGTAAGTTATGCTATGAGCATGACTTATCATATAGAGAAGCACAGGACAAAAGCACTGCGGCCCGCATTGTGACCTACCCCGCCCCACCCCACGCCACTTAGGGATCCGCTTATCCCCGAAGACGGCCCAGTCCAAATTCCCGTTTTCGGGCAAACGTGAAGCCCGGGAGAAGATCGTGGAAAGAAACGAATTCGTGGAAACCCACGATTTTGCCCCGACCGTTCGGGGCTAAAGGAGCGACGACCAGCCATGGTTCCCAAAGCGGGTGCGCTCCCGGCGCAGGTGTCGCCTTCAGCCAAACAGCGGAAATGAACCCTCGCTAGTGAACGCCATAGTAGGTCTTCACCCGGGCTTTCGCG
>Ga0181529_10000025_pt1 | contig 173478 bp, 160 predicted proteins | sample PEATcosm2014_Bin_36_FD_119763 | JGI IMG/M metagenome (GOLD analysis project Ga0181529, IMG submission 119763) | Peatland microbial communities from MTU Mesocosm Facility, Houghton, MI, USA - PEATcosm2014_Bin10_30_metaG | ecosystem: Environmental > Terrestrial > Soil > Wetlands > Peat | place...
CCCGAACCCGGGAGGGGCGGATTCGCGGTCGTCTCGGAACCCGGATCGCCCGGCCTGGCGAAAGCCAGCGAGACGACCTGATGGGGAGCGGTGGGGCGATGCGTCATGGGGCACCCGTCGAACTATGTATATACCGCTATCGGCGGCTAAAGCAATTCCACTATCTGTTGTTTTACTGAGAGTATTGTGCTCCCGATGCCTATTGCAATCGCTGCTGGGTAATTTGCGATAATTGAGCCGACGACGGCGGTATATCCGTAGCTGCAATAGGCTGCCACCAAAATGGTTGCGAAAAGCATGGGTTTTTAACACATTAGATCGACATGTCCTATTTAATGATTAAACCTGAGCTCATGCCGAAAGTTATGATCGACCGATTTTAAAGACTTATCTCCACGTGAAGTCACGCAAAGAGGTGTTGGATCTGGTTAGGCGAAAGATTCGGCTGCTGCACTATGCTCTCAGTACCGAGGATATCTACTGCCATTGGATTGGCCGCTACTACGACTTTTGCCTTAGGCAACCATCCGATCAGACGCCGGAACGGAAAACGGAGGCATTCCTTACGGATTTAGCGGTTAGGTTGAGTGTTGCATCACGAACCCAAAGCCAGGCATTCGCGGCCGTCCTATTTCTTTACAAAGAGGTTTTGGGGAACCCGCTTGGAGACGTGCGCGCTCTCCGCGCAAAGCGACCCTTTCACGAGCGAGTATCTCCATCGAGGGATCAAGTGCGCCAGCTTCGGCAGGCGATCGAGGATACCCCTGGGACGCCAGCGCGCCTTCTGGTGGATCTTCTATACGGCTGCGGGTTGAGGGTTTCGGAGCCCGTCGAACTTCGCGTCAAAGATGTGCTTTGGGACGAAGAGCCGAACGGCCAGCTTGTGATAAGGGGCGCCAAGGGCGGCAAGGATCGCAGGGTTCCCATCCCGTCGGCATGCGTCGCCCCGCTTCGATTCCAAATGGACCACGCTCGGAGCAAATGGAGCTATGATCGCCTGAATTCGCCCGGCGTCGGCGTCACGCTTCCGAACCGGGTCGCCGTTAAGTATCCGACCGCACCGTTCATGTGGCAGTGGTTCTGGCTCTTCCCTTCCGAGAATCACTGCACCGACCCGCGAAGCGGCAATCGGGTTCGTTATCACATGCTTTCAGAGTGCATACAGAGAGCGGTGCACAAGGCTGCGCGAAAGATCGGTCTCGGCGGGGTGATTACGCCCCATGTGCTGCGGCATGCATACGCCACCCATTCGCGTGAAAGCCTCGATTCGTTGAGGACACTGCTCGGGCATTCGTCCATCGAGACTACGGCCGGCTATCTTCATTCCGTCGTCGACAAGGCCAGCAACCCGCTTGATGACCTGCTGAAATGACCGATGGTTTAGCAAGCGTTGCGGTAGCAAGCCCGCTCGCCCATATGAGGAACTCGGCGGCGATGACCCTTACTTCCGATCAGGAGTCACCTGCCCTCCACGGGACATACAAAATCGGCATGCAGTCGTTTGAACGCAAGCGTCGCCTCTCCAAGCTGGGAAATCCCGCCGTTGTCGTCCACCGAATTGGAAGTCCAACCCATCACACCCTCCCAGCCGTTCTGGAACGCGTTCTCGTAGTCTTCCGTGACGGTGTGACCCTTGGTTCCGCGCGCGGGGAACTCCCCGATGATGGCGGGTTTGGAGGTCGGCAGCCCGTATGCCTGAGGGGAGAGATACAACGCATTGCCCCATAGGCTTTCGCACCAGTCGTAATAGTGTGTGGAATAGAAATCCAACCGCGCTCCGGGATCGTTGAATGCCGCGCGCAGCGATGGGTCGCCCACCCTATTGCCCTTCGCTGACCTTGCGACGTCGCTGTTGTATTTCGGCATTGCCATGCCGATCGTGACCAAGACCTCGCTCCCGCGGTGAATCTCGCTGGCCGCGCGCGCAAAATATCCCCGGAGCCTTTCCCAAGGGATATTCCCCTCCTCGGCGTTTTCGAAAACCCACTCAGGCTCGTTCATCAAGTCAATGGCCCAAAGCCGCGGCGAGTGGGCGTAGCGTTCCAGGAGCGGATGTATGAAATTGCTGATGTAGGAGTCTATCCCGTCATCGGTGCCGATCCACCTCCGCCACCTCCTGAAATTGTGGTTACCGGATTTGAAATGATCGAACGACATCAGAGTCGCCAGGACATACACCTTGTGCTTCTGGGCGATATCAAGGAGGCGCCCCAGGTCAGACCAGTAGGCCGGTGTGGCTCCGGAAACGTGCCCATTCTCGTCAATATCGATCCCGACGTCTCCGCTGCACGAGATCCAGACCCTCGTGGCATTGATTCCGCGATCGTGAAGCAGGCTAAAGTGGGCGTCCCACCAGCTCGGGTCGAAATCACCCCCTAGGTCGTTCCAATGATGCCACGGGGTGTTTGCTCCGTTTATCCAGATTTGGCGGCCTCCAACCACGAATTTTCCGTTTGAAATCGAGATCCGTTCCGCGGGTGTGTCCGGGCTGGCCCCGGCCGCCGCCATGGCGCACCCACCGATTATCGAAGCTGCAATCCACGCGACAGCGCGGCGGCGGAGCATGGCTCTCATTCGAACTCTAAAATGGAGCCTGGTCCGAAGGCGGCGATCTAATTGTTGGGCACGAATTTCCTCGGGGGAGTCGCCCTGAAACCTGTGGGTGAAGCGGTCGGAACCCGAGAAAGCGGACGCCCGAAAGAGACAGCCGCGCTGGGTGCTGCCGGTTTCACGGAATCGCGTGCCGGGTCTCGAGGGAAGGCGATTCGGATCGGGGATCCCTGAGCGCGCCCCCGGCCGGGGCAGCCTTCGCCCGCCGGTCCACTCGGTCTGTCAGAAATCTGGGGGCTTCCCTTTTTCCGGAGCCGCGCTCAAGTGGGCCGAACGAACCTTTCGGCCCGCCGAATCCCGCCCCAGCGGGCGTCGCAAAACGCCACCCGATGTACCCCCGCCCCAAAGCCCTCCCCCTGTCTGTCGCCGTGGCGTTGCTTGCCGCTGCCGGCCCGAGCCCGGGAGAGGCGCCTGCCGATCCGGCCACTCCGGCCGTTGGCGCTCATTTTGTCGAGCCCCTCTCCCCGCGCGCGGTGTACGACTTCAATCCCGATTGGAGATTCTCGTTCGGCGACGCGGAGGGAGCCGAACAGGCGGATTTCGACGACGCGTCCTGGGGGCGCGTCAGCCTTCCGCACACGTGGAACGAGACCGACACCTACCGCGCGTTCATCAGCCACAGTGGCGGCGACCAGAGCGAGGGGAGGTTCGGGATCGGCTGGTACCGAAAGCACTTCAGGCTGCCCGCAGGCGCCGACGGCGGACATCAAATTCCTGTGAGCCGGGCCGGAATCCTGAAGCATGCTTAAGACGCTCTAATCGCCCTTAGAAGTTCTTGAACAGCCATTTTTCACGCTACAGCCTCGTGCCGCCATGCCCCTCGCTGCTAACCCCCATCCCGAACTTTCGTCCCCGATCCGCACGGTTCCGAACGTCAAACCGGAGAAATATTTCTACGCGGTGGCTGCCGTGGTGCTCGTCGCCGCGATGCTCGCCGGATTCCACCATTTCTATTTCGAAGGACGGGCCTACCCAGGACGCGAGATCACGCCCTCCATCCGGCGTTTGGTGATCCTTCATGCCAGCGCGATGGCGGCCTGGATGCTGGTTTTCCTGTCGCAGCCTCTGCTTGTCCTGCGCAATGAGAAGAAACTGCACCGCAAGGTCGGGACGGTCGGAGCGATGTTAGCTGGGTTTGCGGTGCTGGTGGGTTTGAAGGTCGCCGTGGAGTCAGAACGCGTGAAGCCCCCCGAAATGGTGCAGTATGGACTGACGCCAATTCAGTTCATGTCCATCCCGGTTCTGAGCATCCTCATGTTTGGCGCTTGCATTGCGGCGGCTGTCGCCAATCGCCGAAACCCAGCGATCCACCGGACGTTAATGCTGGTGGGCACCTTGTCAGCGATCACCGCGGCCCTAGCGCGAATAGACCCTCTAAAGCACCTCTTTGCCGGCACGGTGTTCGAGCGGATCTGGGGCATATACTTCACGACCCTGTTTGTTGCCGTTCTACTGCTGGTCCTAAAATCGACGCTTGCCCGGAAGCTCGACCGCGCCCTCACAATCGGGTGTATCGGCCTTGCCTTATTCTTCGCCTTCGATGTTCAAATCGCCACCACGGCAATCTGGGGAAAAATCGCCAACTTCCTGCTGCGCGTGACTGCCTGAGCGAAAGGTCATCCTGAAGCGTCTGCTGAACTTTCGCGCTGCTGTTCCGTTGCCCTGAGGAAAGTTCACTGTCGGGAAGAGTGACGGAAATACCCTCGATGGAGTCATTGGGTAATGACTGCACCTGAAAGCACGAAGGCTCTGCGACGCACTTTCTGAATCCCTGGATGCATGAATTATCTATGATTCCTTGGCCCGTTAATCAATATTCGCTTACAAGCTGGTGGACGCCGAGGGATTTCATCGCTGCCGAGCGAAGAGGCGGACATGGTTGCATCTGGTCGCGCGCTCTTGCACCCATGATCGATTGCATAAATTTGAAAAAGCAACAGGCGAAGCCCGGGTCTGTCATCAATATAGGCTTTCCATTATCAATTGCTTCTGGCGCGCCTATGGGGCACGCGCTATGGCAGCGCCCCTGGCATCGACGAGGCCAATCGCCTGAGTTGCTCGACGTGGGCCCCGCGCAATGATACAGCCGGGAGAAAGGCCAAGCTCCAAGCTTAAATGGGAGACCCAACGAAATTCCGTGAGCGCTCTGATTGGTTTCGCATAAGATGGTTTCGTCTCATGGCGGCGGCAGGCACCGTCGCGCTTTTCCTGACATTGGTCCTGCGTTTTTGGCATCCCGTCTACGGTTTCACCCGATTCCTCCAAATGGATGCCGCCAGCGCGAACAACTCGATCAAGGAACTCCATGGTCTGCCGCTTTATGTTTATCGAGATAGAGGAAATTACGACGGAATATGGTACTGCCAGATTGCGTACCATCCGCTCCTTGATGATTCCGAGTTCAATTCTGTAATAGACAACCTTGGCTATCGGGCGCGCCGGATTCTGTTGCCGGCGCTTGCATGGACGCTCGCCGCCGGCCGTGAGCCCTGGATTTTTCAGATCTATTCCGCGCTCAATATCGGGGTGTGGCTTGCCATGGCTGGATTGTTCTGGCGAATTCTTTCGGTCGATAGCGCTCGGTCGTTTGCCGTGTGGTTCGGGTTCCTTTTCTCAGTTGGAGCCATGGAATGCGTGCGCCACGCCATGACCGACCTGCTGGCCACGGCGCTTATTGCGGCTGCGCTGATGGCCTTCGAAGCCGGCCGAGGGGCAACCGGCTGGCTCGGCGCCGCTGGACTGACCAAGGAAACCTCCCTTCTTTCCCTGCCCGCAGTTTTCACAAGGCCTATGTTGAGCGGGTCGAACCTTCGAAAGACCCTGATAGCGGCCCTGCCGCTCTTTCTTTGGCTCGCTTACGTCCGCTGGCGCACCGGGCCGGGCAACCCGGGGCTTTCCAATTTTACAGTCCCCCCCTTCGGATACCTACAAAAATGGCACGACTCCATTTCGGCGTTTCAAACGGAGCGTGACACCCTCCTTGTCGCCGTCTCCTTGCTGGCAGTCTTTGGCCTGACCGTGCAGGCCGTGTACATTGCCCTCCAGCCGTCCAGATCGGACCCGTGGTGGCGTCTGGGGGCAGTACACGCCCTGTTGATGATGTTTCTGGGTGGATTGGTTTGGAAGGACTTTCCTGGCGCCGCACCACGCGTGCTTTTGCCGATGGCGCTCGCCTTCAATGTTCTTGCGCGGCGGCGCAACGCGGCATGGGTTTGGATTCTGGCGGGAAACCTGACAGTTTTCGCCGGCCTTAATTGCATGCGCGCCGTCGATCGCAACGACCCCCGCGAATTCGCCTCCACGCGATCCGGATCGGTAGCCGCCCTAGTGCGCCTTGAAGATGGTTGGTTTGGATTGGAACATAAGTCCCGTCATCGTTGGTCTTGGAGCGGCGGCACCGCCCGCGTCCAGTTTGAGACGTGGCCGAAGAGCCGGTGCATGCTGCGATTCAGCTTTGTCGTGCACAGCCTTGTCCCCCAAACGGTCCATGTACGCCAGGAAGCAGTGGAGCTCTGGCAGGGTTCGGTCGGATCGGCCGACACAAGGGCCACCCTTGATTTCCCGGTGAAGGATGGGCAGGCGCTGTTGGTATTCTCGAGCGACGGACCCGCTGTTCCCGAATCCGCTGATCGTGGCGCACGGTCGCTCGCCTTCCGCATATACGATCCAAAGATAGAAATTGTCGGCCGATATTAGACCTGAATTGAGCCCTTCGCCATCGAGCGGAGCTTTGGATATTCCGGCGCGGGCCTCTTCCCTCCTAGCCCTACGAGTCCGGAGGTGGACTCTGGTGCAGTCTTGGCTGCGCCATGGTTGCATATCTACCGAGGTGATCGAGTGTGGCAGGCCGCATTGAGTCGTACGCTTCACAGGGAGATCTATGCCGGCCCTCTGGAAGAGGGCCTGATGGTGAACGCCGAGGGCGTCCATCGCCTCCGAGCGAAGCAGCGGTCCTAGTTGCAGCTGGTTGCATGCTTTTGTACACATAATCGCCCGATGCTTGTGGGCGAAGACGTGAAGCTTTGCCGACGGTGACTCTTGGCCATACCAGCGGCTATCAGCTTCAAGACCATTTCTACGACCCTCCCGATTTACTTCCGTATTTCAGTAATGCAGTATTTCCGTATGAGCACAACTATCACGATTTCGCCGCGCGGAACACTTACCTTGCCCATAGCGCTGCGCCGCAGGCTGAGGCTCGATAAGAATCATGCGGTTCTCCTCGCCGAAGAGAGGCCGGATGGGATTTTTCTGCATCCTGCCGTTACGATCCCTATCCGCGACATTCCCGCGTCGACGCTAAAAAAGTGGGTTGCGGATGACGAGGATGACGCCGCCAGCGTAAAGTTCGCCAAGAAGTGACCGCACTTCTCGATATGTCGGCGATCTTCGGCCTATCACTCGAAACCTAATCAGAGCTGCCCGGGACGAATCTTGAGGACGCCACCATTTCCTCGGCGATAAAGCGGGTGAAGTCGGATATGTCTCCGCGGACTGAGGCCTTTTCCAACGCAGCCATGTAAGCCTTGCGCCTGTCCACGCGAATGACCGTCCATTCAAATCCGCCCGAGGCCAGCATTAGATTCATCAGGAAGCGCCCGATTCGGCCATTTCCATCCGCATAGGGATGGATGAATACAAAGACAAAATGGCCGAGTACTGCGCGCACCGCAGGAGAGTCTTCCTCCCTGAGAAGCCTGGATAGGGTCTCCATCAGTTCCGGCACGGCTTCGTAGGCAGGCGGCACGTGATCCGAACCACGAATAAAGACGCGGCGCTCGCGAAACCCGGCTAGAGCGGAAGCCGGCAGAATGCCGGCCTGCACGGAAGGGCTAAGCAACGCACGGTACCAAGCCTGAAGGTCTCGGTCGAAAACCAAGCCTGGCCTTTGGTTGCGAAAAACGTCGCCCAAGCTGCCCAACACCACGGAGAACGCAGCCGAATAGCCCTTAGCGGCCATGGCATTCACTTGTGCGTTGTCTTCAGGGTTGGCACCCGGATCCCATTTGCCATCGGCTATGCGCTGAATGAGTTCCGGAGTGACCTGATAGCCTTCGATTGAAAGCGAGTGATAGGCATCGTGGGCGTATATTGCCTTGAGGCGATCGAGATACCTTGCCTGGTCCGGCATCGAGCGCGGCTGCGCCGGGAAACTATCGAGCACGGAATCACGAAGGCCCCGCCACATGGCCTGAATCCGTCCGACATACGGTGATCGGTAGAGGGTTCCCTCCTCCAATCCTGGAGGGCCTTCGAATGGGTTCTGCCGCTTGGCCCTGACTCCGGCAGCCACGAGGTCGGCTTCAATTCGATCGGCCGGCTTCTGAAAACCCAAGTGTTCCAGCGCACCCAAGAGGCGGCCCGCAGCGGCGAGATTGATTTCGCTGGTCAAGAGGGCACGAGAAAGGTCCTCGGTCCGCACCATGCGCAACGCCAGTTCGGCGTTGGCCGCGGACTTTGTGAAGTACGACGGAGTGGCTCTCACGAGCGCGACGGCCAACGGCATGACCTGCACGCCCCGCTTCAACTCGAGCCCCAGTGGGAGTGATCTCCTCCCAGGATATATCAGGATCGAACTCCCGTTAGGGATATTCAATGAGAACGTTCCACCTCGCGTCGTCGTCACAACCAGCTGTTTTGGTATGTTTGTGCTCTCGGTCCACAGGTCCAGGGAATGCTCGGCTGAAACGCAGTAACGTGCCCCATAACGTGACTTTAAATAGGCAGCGACAAACGACCAATAATGAAGGTGCCAGAAGGTGGTGTCGCCGGGCTGTGCCTGCGGCGTCATCAATGCATACCAGCCTTTGATAATCTCGAAGAGGAATCCGCGTCGGACGAGCAACTCGCGGTCGGCTCTCGATAGCTGGCTAAACCGAAGAATGTGATCCGCGGCGGCCGCCTGGGAGCGACGCAGGGCGTCTGCCAGGTTTCGCTGTGGGTTCACGGGCATGGGCCGACCCTATTTCGCTCTTTTATAATGTCAAGTTATGCTTTGTTATTATGCTTACATATGCTTTTGTTTGGTGCATATTTAACATTAAAAGAACATCTAAAACATTTTATGACAACGATTAACTGGTGGACGCCGAGGGACTCGAACCCCCGACCCCCTCGGTGTAAACGAGGTGCTCTAACCAACTGAGCTAGGCGTCCGTTCCAATCAAACAGCAGCAAGCGCCGCCTTGGGCCGGAGCAAGCCTTCGCGAATCATCAGCTCGGCAACCTGCACCGCATTGAGCGCAGCACCCTTCCAAAGGTTGTCGCCGCTAACCCAAAATGCCAGACCGTTGTGAAGCGCCGTGTCCAATCGGATCCTGCCGACTCCGCACTTCACCACCCGGCTGAAATCGAGGGGCGTCGGATACCGCCCGTTGGCCGGGTCGTCCACGAGCTGGGCCCCTTCGAATGCGGCGATTGCCTCCCTCGCTTCGGCGACACTTACCGGGCGCTCGAACTCGGCGTTGATTGCCACCGAATGAGCCCGCATCACCGGGACTCGGACGCACGTGGCCGAAACCGCCAGGTGCGGCAGCCCCATGATCTTGCGGCTCTCAAGCATGATCTTCGACTCCTCGCCCGTGTATCCGTCGGGGCCAAAGGTATCGACCTGGGGGATCACATTGAAGGCGATCTGGTGCTTGAAGACCTTGCGCTTGAGCTCTCCGCCCTTCGTATGGGCGAGGACCTGGGCCTCGAGCTCGCGCACGCCCTCGGCGCCCGCTCCGGACACCGACTGGTAGGAAGCCGCAATGAACCGCTTTAGCCCGAAGCGGCGGTGGAGGGGCCAGAGCCCCATGAGGGCCACCGCGGTCGAGCAGTTCGGATTGGCGATGATTCCCTTGTGGCGCCTAAGGGCCTCGGGATTGATCTCGGGAATGACAAGCGGGACGTCAGGATCCATCCTAAGCGCCGAACTCTTGTCGATGACGAGGCATCCCGCCTTCACGGCGTCGGGCGCCAGGGCACGGGTGACCGAGCCGCCCGCGGCGAAAAAAGCAACGTCGACATTGGCAAAGACGCCGGGCTTGGCCTCCTCAATGATCCGCTTCGCCCCCTTGAATTCGACGGCCTTCCCCGCGGAACGGGCCGAGGCGAAAAGCCTGAGCGTGGAAATAGGGAAGTTGCGCTCCTCTAGGAGGCGCAGCAACTCTTGACCGACGGCGCCAGAGGCGCCGACGATGCCCACCGTGAAGCATGCCGTCTTGTCCATAGATTCGTCTTGGGAATCCTTCAACAGAACCCGTTCTGCCCTTGGCATCAAGCACGCAGACCGGGTCCTGATCGTGCGGATCGGCGCCTCCTCGCTGCAGTTTTTTCGCGATGGCAAGATCGTAAAATCCTATGGCGTATCGACTTCCAAACTCCCCCCGTCCAACGTGGCCCATTCGCTGGGAACCCCCCGGGGCCTCCATGAAATTGCGGAGAGGATCGGCGGAGGCCAGCCCCCGGGTATGGTCTTTAAGGCGCGCGTGCCGACAGGCCGGCACTTTTCGGAGATCGGGGAGGATGCGGGAGGCACCAACCTGATCACCAGCCGCATCCTTTGGCTCCGGGGACTCGAACCCGGCGTGAATTTGGGCGGGAACGTCGACACCCACGGGCGCTACGTTTACATTCACGGGACCCAGCGGGAGGAAAGGATTGGGGAGCCGATCAGCGCGGGGTGCATTCTCATGAGAAACGCCGACGTCATCGAGCTGTTCGAAGAGGTGCGTTCCGGCGACCTGGTGTGGATATGCGACTAAGCCGGACAAGGGCGGACCCTGGGTCCCGGAAACTCCCCCCACCCCAAAAAGCACCATGATCGGAATTCGCGACGAAGCGGCACCGGCATCGCCCGCCCCGAGCCGGGCTCCGGAATTCGCTGCTAAAGTCTTCTCCGAGGCCGGCTGGCTGCAGGAAAACCTGGGTCTCGAGCATCGGCCGGGCCAGGAGCGAATGGCCCGTGCGGTGGCGGCGGCGTTCCGCGACGACACGCCTCTTCTTTTCGAGGCCGGCACGGGAATCGGCAAGTCGCTCGCCTACCTTGTTCCTGGGATCGTCCATGCGATCGACTGCGGCCGGCAGCTTATCGTGTCGACCCACACGATCTCGCTCCAGGAGCAGATCGAGCGCAAGGACCTGCCGCTTTCAAGGAGGCTGTTCGAATCCGCCCCGGAGCTCGCCCGGTACGCAGGCTTCAGGTCGACGGTGCTGGTCGGCAAATCCAACTACCTCTGCACCTCGAGGCTCTCGCACGCTCTCGCCGAGCGGGCGAGCCTGTTCGACGATGCCGGATACGCGGAGCTCCAGAGGATCGCCGCCTGGGCCGACACCACGGAGACCGGCCTTCGCCACGACCTGCAGCCGTCCCCGAACCCGGAGGTCTGGGACGCGGTCAATGCGGATTCGTCGACCTGCTCGAGGCGCAATTGCGACTGCGAACGCTGCTTTTACCAGCGGGCGCGGGCGCGCGTCCGCGCCTCCCAGGTGATCGTCGTCAACCATGCGCTTCTCTTTTCGCTGATCAACGCCGGAGGGGCCCGCGCCGAAGGGGCCACCCAGGAAGTCTCGGGGGTCCTTTTCCCCGGGGATTTCGTCGTCCTCGACGAGGCGCACACGGTTTCGGAGGTGGCCGAGGAGAGCTTCGGGCTCTGCCTGAGCAGCCTCGGGGTCGAGAGGACCGTGAAACACCTGTTCAACCCGAGGACCCGCAGGGGCATCATGAAGAAGCGCGCCGATGCGGAGTTCCGGCAGAGGGTCGCGGACACGCTCGAAGCCTCGGCGCAGTTTTTCGACTTCCTCGCCCGCACGCTCCTCTCCGAGCGGCCCATCGTGCGGCTGCGCGAGGCGGGCGCGGCCGAACCGCTTCTCGGCGAGCCGCTCGCTGCGCTCGAGCGCTCCCTGTTGAAGACCGCCGACGCCCTCGAGGACGGCAGGGAGCGCGACGAGCTCCTTGAGCAGAGGTCGAGGCTGCGCGCGATCCGCGCGGGCATCGACGAATGGCTCGGGCTCTCAAACGAGAGCCACGTCTACTGGGTGGAGAAGTCCGGCCGGAAGCAGGCGATCGTGACCCTTCGGAGCGCCCCGGTCGACGTCGCCCCAGAGCTCGAGCGGTGCCTCTTTGGCGTGGGCGTCAGCGTGGTCTGCACGAGCGCAACCCTCGCCGTGGCTGGAGAGATGGCTCCTTTCGCCTCCAGCATCGGCGCCGCCTCGGCCAGGGCCGAGGTGGCCGAGTCCCCCTTTGATTTCGAGCGCAACATGCGCGTCTTCGTGGCGGCCGACATACCGCCGCCGGCCCAGGACACCCGCCTGTCCATCGAAGCCCTAGCCGACTACGTCGCCTTCTGCTGCGACCGGGTCGGGGGCGGATCGCTGGTCCTCTTCACGAGCTACCGCGACATGCAGGCGGTCGCCGCGCTGGTGGCCCCCCCCCTGAGCGCCAAGGGGCGCCCCTTCCTCATGCAGGGCTCCGACCTCTCGAGGACGGAGCTTGCGCAGCGGATGCGCGACCTGGGAAATGCCGTGCTCTTTGGCACGGACAGCTTCTGGACCGGAGTCGATGTTCCCGGGGACGCCCTCTCCCAGGTGGTGATCGCGCGGCTCCCCTTCAGCCCACCCACCCATCCCATCGCCGAGGCGAAGGCGGAACTCATCCGGGAGCGCGGGGGCGACCCGTTCGGCGAGCTCACGCTTCCGCAGGCCGTCATCAAGTTCAGGCAGGGGGTCGGCAGGCTCATCCGGACGAAGGCCGACCGCGGGCTGATCACGGTCCTCGACAGCCGCACGCTGGCCAAGTCCTACGGACGCCTGTTCATGGAGGGGCTGCCCCAGCGGTCGTTCACGCGCCTCACCCGGGAGAACCGGCAGGATCAATTTCGTCCTTTCACCTGACGGCATTGGCGCTAAGGTGGAGCCTCCAAAATGACGATCCTTCGCGCGGCCTGTTTCTCGGATATAGGAAAGGTCCGCAAGGAGAACGAGGACCGGATGATATTCGACGAGTCCGCGATGCTGTTCGGCGTCGCCGACGGGGTGGGCGGACTGCCCGGAGGGGGCGAGGCGGCCCAAGAGACGGCCGATGTCGTCTCCAGGGCGGTGCGCGCCCTTGCGCCCGAGGGCGACATCGACATGCGCGCCATCGTGATCAGGGCCAACGAGTCGGTCGTGAGCCTTGGGATGCGCATCAGCCCGGGACTTGGAATAGGCTCGACGCTGACGGTCGGTTGCGTTCGCCGCAGCCGCCTGAAGCTGGCGCATGTAGGGGATTCCAGGGCCTTCTCGTTGAGGAACGGCCATTTTACCTGCCTGACCGAGGACCATTCGGTCGAGAACGAGGCCAAGCGCCGCCGGGCCCGGGGCGAGGTCGTCTATTACAGCGAATCCCAGCGCGGCGCCCTGACCCGCTGCATAGGCCAGGTGCTCGCCCCTGAGGTTGACCTGAGCGACCTGCCGCTTTCGGCGGGCGACCGCTTCGCCTTCTGCACCGACGGAATAACGCGGATGCTCTCGGAGAAGGAACTCAAGGAGACCGTGGGATCCTCGAACCAGCCCGCGGCGATCGCGCGGGCGCTGGTGAACCAGGCTGTCGAGCGCGGCGGGCCGGATAACGCGACCGCCGTCGTGTTCATTGTCGACGCCGTCTGAGGCGCCGCGGACCGGTCAGGTTACGAAGGGGTTGAAGCGCAGCTCGTTGCCCGCCGTCGTCATGGGGCCGTGCCCCGGCGCAACCACCGTTTCGGGCGGGACTGCGGCCAAGACCCGGCACAGGTGGGCGCGGAGCTGGCGGTGGCAGTGGTAAGGCCCGCCCGCGGATCCCGCAAAGACGAGGTCGCCCGAGATCAGGAGCGAGCGGGCCGAGGCGACCGCGGTCGACCTGACGCTGTAGCAGTTGTGCATCGCGCAGTGGCCGGGTGTCCGGAACGCCGTGATTTCGAGGGTCCCGGCTGAATATTTCTCGCCCTCCCCCATCGGCCTGGCCGGCGGCGCCTCGGCGCCCGCCGGTATGAACGCCTGGGAAACCCCGAAACGGCGCACCGCGTCCTTAAGGCCCCCCACGTGCTCTGCCTCGACGTGGGTGACGAAGATGGCATCGACGGCCCGCACGCTCTCGGGCCAGACCGACTCCAGCTCGCCGCATCCGGGCCCCGTGTCGAAGAGCAGCCCGCGGCCGGGCTGCGTGCCGACGACGTAGGCGTTGACGACCCCAATCCCGTGCACCATGCGCAGGGGCCAAACGCAGAACGGGAGCCCCTCGGAACCCGGCAGGGGGTACTTTCCGGACGCGAGCGCGCACAGGCCGACTTCGTTTAGCCCGAGCGCCTCCGCCAGGCGGCGGCACTCGCCAGGGCCGAGCTCCGGGCGGTAGTCCACCGCATCCCGGATGCTGGAGACGGGAACGCCCGATTTCTCGGAGAGCGTTTCCGGCGTGAGGCCCGCACAGCTCATCGCCTTCTCGAGCACATCGCCGAGCTCGTCCTCAAGAGGGATCTGCAGGTCGGATTTCAATGGTTTCAGTTCGGATGGCGGCAACGATAATGCCACGCAGGCAAATATTCAACGTAGGACGGCTGCCCGGGAACAGGGCGCAGGCCCTGCACCGGGCCGGCACGGTCGGGATCCCTCCGCGCCGATCCGCGGGTGAAGGCGGGCATTCGTGGTGCAGCGTTGAACTCGGCCCAAGAACCGTCTCGAATCCCCCGCCCATGGATCCCAAGCAACAGGAAATCCTCGACATCTTCACCCGCACGCGCGCGCTCCTCAGGGGCCATTTCGTGCTGCGCTCCGGCCTCCACAGCGGCCATTATTTCCAGTGCGCGCAGGTATGCCAGCACATGGACGCCGTCGAGCGCCTCGCCGAGCTCCTCCTGGCGAAGGTGCGCGGCGCGGGGCTCGGGTTCTCGACCGTCCTCGCCCCGGCCATGGGCGGCCTCGTGATCGGACAGGAGATCGCGCGCCAGGCGAAGGCCCGGTACCTCTTCTGCGAGAAGGAGAACAACGTGCTCGTGATGCGCCGCGGTTTCACGCTTTCGCCCGGCGAGGCCGTCCTCGTCGTGGAGGACGTCGTCACCCGCGGGGGCCGCGTCAACGAATGCCTTGAGATTGTGCGCAAGGCGGGGGGCGCGGTCGCGGGGGTGGCCATGCTGGTCGACCGGAGCGCCGCGACGGTCCGATTCGACGCGCCGTCGGTGTCGCTTCTTGAGCTCAGTTTCCCGACCTATCCCGCGGACCGGCTGCCCGAGGACCTGGCAAAGCTCCCGGTTGAGAAGCCGGGGAGCTGAGCCGGGGGGGCGGGAGCCTAACCGCGCTTGGTGACCACCCGGTACTGCTGGACGCCCTGGTAGTAAACCAGGAGCAGGTTGCGGCCCGGATGCAGGAGGGCCTTCGCGGTCGCGATGTCCTCGACCGGGGCCCGGTTGATCTCGACAATCACCGCCCCGAGGGGAAGGTCCTGCGCATAGTCCGACTTTTCGTCCACCTTGGTGATGACCAGGCCCGTGACCCGGTTGTCGATATTGAGGTGCCGGCGGACGTCGTCGGTGAGCTTGCCGACCTCGACGCCGTCCAGGAGCTCGTTCGGCTTTTCGGCAAACTGCGAAAGCGTGACGCCGATCGCGATCGGCTTCCCGTCGCGCGAGATGCTGAGCGTCACCTTGCTGCCCGGAGCCATCTGGGAGATCGTGAGGCGAAGCTCGTCGAGATTCTGCACGGGCTTGTTGTTGACCGAGACGATCACGTCGCCCCGCTTCACGCCCGAGCGGTCCGCGGGACCGTCCGGAACCGTGTCCGTGACGATGACGCCCGTCGCGTCCTTGGGAAGGTGCACCTGCTCGGCGATGTCGGGCGTGATCGGGTCGCCGCCCACGCCGAGGAAGCCCCGGCTCACCGTGCCGGTCTCGATCAGGCTCTTCATGACGTTCGCCGCCATGTTGACCGGGACGGCGAAGCCGATCCCGATGTTGCCGCGCGACGGGGACACGATCGCGCTGTTGATCCCGACAAAGCGCCCCTTTGCGTCGACAAGCGCGCCCCCCGAGTTGCCCATGTTGATCGCAGCATCGGTCTGGATGAAATCCTCGTAGCCGTGGACGTCGTCCAGGATGCCGACGCTGCGGCTCTTGGCGGAGACGATGCCCATCGTCACCGTCTCGCCCACGCCGAGGGGGTTGCCGACCGCAAAGACGACGTCTCCGACCCGGAGCTTGTCGCTGTCGGCAAAGGTCGCGGCCGGCAGTCCGGTGGCGTCGATCTTCACGACGGCGATGTCCGTCTTCGGATCGGCCCCCACCACCTTTGCCGTGTACTTGTGGCCGTCGGAGAGTTGCACGGTGAGCTCGTCCGCGTCGGCGACCACGTGGTTGTTCGTGAGGATGAAGCCGTCCTGGGAGACGATGACGCCGGAGCCGAGCCCCATCTCCTTGCTTTCGCGGTCCTCGTCCGGAACGTCGCCGAAGAACTGGCGCAGCAGCGGATTCGCCTGGATCCGCTCGTGGACCGTCCGGGTGGAGTTTATGGACACCACTTCCTTCTCCACCGGCTCGATGATGTCGGCGTAGCTGGAGACGACCGCCGATTTCCCGTCGCTGACCGGCGAGAAGTCTTTCTTGAGCTCGGGCATCTTGGCGGGCGCAGCCCCGCCGTCGGACGCGCCGCGGGCGGAGGCAAGCAGGCCGAGCGCGGACGCACAGGCCGCCAGGGCCGCGATTCTGAAGGAAGATCTGAATTTCATGAGTTAGTTGGGTGACCCGCGGTCCGCGGGACGGTTCCACAATCCGTCGATGGGGACGCCCTAGAACCCCTTGATTCGGAACAATCCGGTGATGCTTTCATTGGTGTTGATCCGCTGGATCGCCTGGCCGAGGAGACCGGCCACGTTGAGGACGGTCACGGGCAGCCCCCGGGTGTCGATCGGGACCGTGTTGGTCGTGATCAGCTCGTCGATCATCCCGCTGCGGATGCGCTCATAGGCGATCTCGTTGAGGATGCAGTGGCTCACGGCCGCCCGGATCTTCTTGGCCCCGTGCTCCCGGAGCATGGCCGCCGCCGCCGTCAGGGTGCCGGCCGTCTCGGTGATGTCGTCGACGAGCAGGATGTCGCACCCGTCGACGTCGCCGACGAGGCTGATCGCCTCGACCGAGGTCGCGCTCCGGCGCCTCTTGGCCACCATTCCGAGGCTCGCTCCGAGGAGGTCGGCGTAGGCGGCGGCCATCTTCATCCCCCCGACGTCGGGAGAGCACACCACGAGGTTGTCGTTCTTCTCCTTCGAGAGGTAATCAAAGAAGACGGGCGAGGCGTAGAGGTGGTCGACCGGGATGTCGAAGAACCCCTGGATCTGCTGGCTGTGGAGGTCCATCGTGAGCACCCGGTTCGCGCCCGCCGACACGAGGAGGTTCGCCACCAGTTTCGCCGTGATCGGAACGCGGGGCTGGTCCTTGCGGTCCTGGCGCGCGTACCCGTAGAAGGGCAGCACCGCGGTGATCCGGTTCGCCGAGGCCCGGCGCGCCGCGTCGATCATGATCAGGAGCTCCATCAGGTGCTGGTTCGACGGGGGGCAGGTCGACTGGATGATGAACACGTCCTGTCCGCGGATATTCTCGTCGATCTTCACGAACGTCTCCCCGTCCGGAAAACTCGTCACCGTGGCCTGGCCGAGCGGCACGCCAATGCTCCGGCAGATGTCCTCTGCCAGCGCCTTATTCGAATTGCCCGAGAAGACCTTGAGGCGGTTTTCGCTCATATGAGGGGGCGATCTTGAAGGGTGCGCCGCGGGAGGCTACCCCAAAATTTGAATCTAGGTGCCAAATCCTCCGATCTGCCTGAGCGCCTCGTAGGCGGCGACGCCGGCCGCGGTGCTGAGGTTGAGCGACCTCAGATCCGGGTTGGCATGGGGAATCGTGACCCGGCGCTCCCCCAGCTCGTCGTGGAGCCAGCCCGGGGCTCCGCTCCCCTCGTTTCCAAACACGAGGCCGTCGCCCTCCTCGAACCGGGCGTCCCAAAACCGGCGCTCCGCCCGGGTCGTGAAGAGCCATAGGCGCCTGGGGGCCGAATCGCTTGAGCGAAACTGGGCCCAGTCGGCGTGCTCGTGGACGTCGAGGGAAAACCAGTAGTCCATTCCCGCGCGTCGAAGGTTCTTGTCGGTGATCTTGAAACCCAACGGGTGGATCAAATGGAGGCGCGAGCGGGTGAGCGCGCACATGCGGCCCACATTGCCGGTATTCTGCGGTATTTCGGGCTGAAAAAGGACGATGTGGATCATCGGTTCGGGACCCGGGCAGGGGTCACCGAACCTATTCCACCCTTCTTCCGATTAACGCAAGCGTCTTGCGCATTGCATTTTACCCTTCCTGAATTCCCGCTTTCGGCGTATCCCCGCTCCCGCGGTGAAAAACCCCAGGAATAAGACCGAGGCAGCCCGCCAAGCCGTGATCATTGTCGATGACGAGAAGTCGTACGTCGAGCTGATGGCGGGGTTGATCGCGGACAACCTCGACTGCAGCGTCTTCCACTTCACCCGGCCGTTGGAGGCGCTGGGCGGGCTCGCGACGATCCCCGCCGGGGTGGTCGTGACCGACTACTCAATGCCCGAAATGGACGGGATCGAGTTCATCCGCCGGGCCTCGAAGATCGCACCCAGGGCGGTCTTCATCATGATCTCGGGCAACAACCTCGAGCCGCTTGAGCCCCAGCTTTCGCGGCTGAAGGGGCTTAAGATGCGCCTTCAAAAGCCCTTTGGCTGGCGGCCCCTGGCGGATGCGGTCCTGCAGGTCTGGCCCGGCAAGAACGCCCCCTCGTACCGGGTCTAGCGCGGCCGCGTCAGCGCTCGATCGACAGGCCTTCGTTGTCCGCGGCGAGAATCCGGCCCTCGCTCGGCATCGAGACGCGGGAGAATGCGGCCGTCATGGCGCCGAAGACGGGCCGGGACTTCGCCTTTTCGCAGACGCACAGGACGCTCGAGCCGCTGCCGCTCAGCCACCCCGTCCAGGCGCCTGCGGAGATCCCTGCGGCGATCGCGTCGCTCGCGCCGGGGATCCTCGGGAGGCGGTAGGGCTCGTGGACGAAGTCCCCGGCGGCATGCCTCAGGCTCTGGAAGTCCCGCGACGCGAAGGCCGCGACGACATAGGCGGCGCTGTTGATGCTCTTGACCGCGTCAAAGAACGGAAGGGACGGCGGCAGCGCCCCGCGGGACTCCTTGGTGACGAACTCCACGGGCGGCGAAACCACGATGAAGGCGACGTCGGCCGGGACGGTGAACCGCTGCGTATCGACGTAGGCGCCGGTGGCCGGATCGGAGCGGGAAACGCAGAATCCGCCGAGGACGCCTGCGCCCGCATTGTCGGGATGCCCCTCGATCGCCGAGACAAGCCCGACGAGCTGGCGCGTCGAGAGGGACGTGCGGTGGAGCATGTTTAGGCCCGCGAGGACGCCCGCCACGACCGTCACGCTTGAGCCCAGGCCGCGGGCCGGGGGGACGTCGCCTTCGATCCTGTAGCGGAAGCCCGCGGGCGGGCGGCCCGTCGCCTCGGCAAACGAGACGGCGGCCTCCGCGACCATCGCCTGCGCCCTCCCGTCGGCGGGCCGTTCCGGCAGGGGATCGGCGCCGTCGGCAAGCGTCACGGTGATCCGGTTGTAGAGGTTGAGCGCCAGGCCCAGCGTATCGAAGCCGGCGCCGCAGTTCGAGGTGCTCGCGGGAACACGGACGACCACCGTGTCGGTGCCGTGCATCATGGCCTGCGCGCCCGGAGCGCCTTGTTCACTTCTCGCATCTGTGCCTTTTTCTTCAGGTCCTCGCGTTTGTCGAAGAGTTTCTTGCCCGTGCACAGGGCGACCTCGACCTTGACGAGGGCCTCCTTGAAGTACATCCGCAGCGGGATCAGGGCCTTGCCGCCGGCATTCATCGCGAGCTCGATCTTGCGGATGTCGCTGCGGTGCAGCAGGAGCTTTCGGATGCGCTTCGAGTCATGGTTTGCGAGGTTGCCGAAGGCATAGGGCTCGATGTGGGCATTGTACATCCACACCTCGTCCTTCTCGACGCGGCAGAAAGCGTCGCTGATCTGGGCCCGGCCCGTTCGGATCGACTTGACCTCGGTTCCCTTCAGCTGGACTCCGGCCTCATAGCGCTCCCCCACCGTGAAATCGCGGAACACCTTCGAATTCCTGACCTCGGTCAGGCGCGGGGCGTCTTTCTTGTGCGCGGCCATGGAGGGGGTCGTTTCCAGAGGCCCGCGTGCCGACCCCGCCGGCGGCGCCGAAGGGCGCCGACCCGGGTCAGTTCTCGCCGGCCTCGAAGCTTATCTTCTCCTCAATGATCTCGCGCAGGGCGATATCCTCAGGCGAAAGCTTTTCAAGGGACTCCACAAGGGGCCGGTTTCCGCGCTTGAGCTGCTTGACGCGGCGCGAGACCACGTTGATCAGGATGTTGGGATCCAAGATCTTGCCTAGCGCCTGTTTGATGTAGTCGTCCCTCATGGTGGTATTGTTTCGGATGCGGAAGGGAAAAACTGTAGGTTGACCCTGGGGGGTCAAGGTCGAATTTCTCCTTGTCTTGTCGGGAGGCTGACCCTACCAAGTGGACCCTTTAACTCCCAACTTCCGTCCCTTCACCAGCCATGTCCCAGCACAAGAGCCTCCAAGGCACCAGCGGTATCGTCGTCAAACGCAATGTACTGAAGCGCTTTGAACGCATAGACTTGCTGAAGAAGCGCGGCCTGTGGAAGCAGGGCGATCGCGTCCAGGGCCTTCGCAAGACGAAGCCCGACGTTTGAGCGGATCTTGCACGACCTCATCCAGCGCCTCCTCGCCGCCTACCAGCAATCGCTGAAGTCGGGGGGTTATCCCTACCTCGTGTTCCTGATGGCGCTCGAGAGTTCGGTGGTGCCGCTGCCGAGCGAGCTGGTGATTCCTCCGGCCGTGCTCCTGGTCGTCGCGGGCAACAGCTCGATGACGCTGCCCGGCATCGTCACCGCGGCGGCCCTCGGGAGCCTGCTCGGCGCCTGCATCATGTACTGGGCCTCGCGCCTGGTGGGCCGGCCCCTGGTCATCCGTTACAGCGGACTCTTCCTCATCCCGGTCAGAAAGATCGAGCAGGCCGAGCGCTGGTCAGAGCGGTTCGGGAGCTTTGGAATCTTCCTCTCGAGGATGCTTCCGGTCGTGCGTCACTTGATCGGCATCCCGGCCGGCATCGTCCGGATGAGGTTCTGGAAATTCTGCGTCTACACGTTCGCGGGCTCCGCATTCTGGTGCGGAGTCCTGACCTACGTCTCCGTCGTGGCGGGCAGGGACGAGAGGCTCATGCGCGGCGAGATCAGGGAGATCACGCTCTGGGTTGCGGGCGCGGCCGCCGTCCTCGGGACGGCGTATTATTTCCTGGTGCACCGGCTCTCGCGCAGGGAGGCCTGAGCCCCCTCCGCTCAGCGAAGGACCCACTGGCCGGCGGCGGCCATGAGCGCGACGACCGCCCACGGCGGCGCCTTGAGCGATCCCAGAAGCACGATCGCGGCCGCGGCGGCCGCAGCGTCGCGCGCGTTCCCGATACCCCCGGTGCAGACCGGCGTGTAGAGAGCCGCAAGAAGGATCCCGACCACCGCCGCGTTGGCGCCCTTTAGGGCGCCCCGGGCCCAGCGGACGGCGCGCAGGAGGTGCCAGAACGGGTAGACACCCCCGACCAGGAGCCATGCCGGTAGGAAAATGGCGAACAGCGCCAAAAGCCCGCCCGACCATGCGCGCGGCCCGGACTCAATCACGGTTCCCAGGTATGCGGCGAACGTGAAGAGCGGTCCGGGGACGGCCTGGGCGGCCCCGTAGCCGGCGAGAAACATATCGTCGCTGATCCATCCCCGCGGCACCACCTCCGCACGCAGGAGGGGCAGGACGACGTGGCCCCCTCCGAAGACAAGGGCGCCGGAGCGGTAGAAGCTGTCGAACACGGCAACGGACTTGTTTCCGCTGATGCGCGAGAGGAACGGCAGGAGGAAAAGGAGGAGTCCAAAAAGACAGAGGGAGGCGGCGGCCCAGGCATGGCCCCGGCCAAGCATTCGTTCGGGCGCCGGATACGGATCCTCGCCGCGCCGGGACATGGATCCGATGACGGCGCAGGCTGCGATGGCGCCGATCTGGCTCGCCGTTCCCGGGAAAAAAAGCACCGCAGCGGCCGATGCCAGGCCGAGGAGCCTCCTCGGCCAGTCCGGGCAGAGCTTCCCGGCCATGGCCCGGACGGCCAGCGCCACGACCGCCACCGCCGCCAGCTTTAGCCCGTGAATCCAGCCTGCGCCCTGCACGGATCCGAGCGACGCCACGCCGTAGGCGAACAGGATCATCGCCAGCGCCGACGGGAGGATGAAGCAGAGCGATGCGGCCAGGGCGCCCGGAAGCCCCGCCCGCCTCATTCCGAGGGCAAACACGACCTGACTGCTGGCGGGCCCGGGCAGCATCTGGCAGAGCGCCACCAGGTCCCCGAACTCTTCGTCATCGAGCCAGCGGCGCCGCTCCACGAATTCCGCGCGGAAATACCCGAGGTGGGCGACCGGGCCGCCGAACGAGGTCAGCCCGAGCCTCAGGAAGGCCCCGACCAATTCGGTGAGTTTTCCCCGCTTTGGCAAGACGGCCTATTCTTCCAGGAACGCCTTGAGAGGCTCCCAATAATGCGAACGCCATCCCCGTGTCTTTGCCGCGATATCACGGGCGGGAACCCCGACCTGGTGGAAGGCAAGCCGGGTGCGGCCCCCCGCCTTGCGGGCGAGGGAAAAGCTCACGATCGAGAACGTTCCCGCCGGCCAGTCCCTTGTCCTCCATGCCTGGACAATGCGCTTGCCCGGCTTGAGCTCGAGGTTGAAGCCCTTGATGTGGCCCCCGTAGCACGAGATTGCCCCGCCCATCCTTCGGGAAATGGCGGCTGCGGCGCCGGTGAACGAGGCGTGCCGCTTTTCGTCCATGAGCGCTGAATACACCTCCGCAGGAGGCGCGCCGATCGTGACCGTCTGCCGGATTGCTTTTGTCATGGGAGGCTCCTCTTGCTCGCGTGCCACGGGACCGCAAGGGCGTCGGACGGCCCACTAAGGGCAGACCAGGATCCGTTTGCGATTCCAAAGGCAAGAGGCCGCGCCTTGCCTTCGCGAGGGCGCAGGGGGGTCACTCGTCGTCCTCCGCCCGGCCCTCCAGGTTGGCCGGAAGGCTTTCCGGCAGGAAGAGATAGTAGAGCATGAGCCACCATCCCCAGGATAACCGGTAGAGCAGAATCGGGACGAGGAGGGCTCCCACGAAACAGAGCGGGAGGGCGACGGCCGCCCCGATCCTGCCCAGGACGTAGAGCAGGATCAACGGGATGATGACCCCGAATGCCGTGACCCCGTAGTTGATGACGAACGGGCCCAGGAAGGCCCCGTCGCCCTTCTCGATCCTGAGGCCGCAATTCGGGCACGATTCGTTCACCTTGAAGTACCTGCCCGGCGCGAAGAGCGTCGGCCGCCCGCAGTTCGGGCAGCGGCACCGGATCGCGTTTGAGACCACCTGGGATCGAGTCACCTTCACTGGGGCGCGGGTTATTCGGTTGCCGGATTGAGCGGGGCCCTGGCTCCGGGCGGGAGTCCAGGGGCGCTCCGGCGAGTCTCGGAAAGAATGCGGGGCCCAGGCAACGGCGATTTTCCGCTTCCTTGGTCAGGCCCGGGCCTCGAGGGCGACCATGCACACATCGTCCTCAAAGGCCCCGCCCCCGGCGAATTCCCCTGACGCTGAGATCACCGCGGGAAGAAGGTCGCCCACCGACAGGCCGGCGCGCCGGGCGATCTCCTCGCGAAGGCGGTCCTGCCCCCATTCGTCCCCTGCGGGATCCCTCGCCTCGAAGACGCCGTCCGTGAACAGGATGACGGCGTCGCCCGGGCGAAGCCCCTGTCGCCCGGCCACATAGGTGAAATCGTCAATCAGCCCGAGCGCCGGCCCGGCCACGTCGCCGTCGGACGGGAGCGCTTCGACCGCCCCCGAGGCGTGCCGGAGGAAGCCGGTCGGATGCCCCGCCTGTCCGTAGGCCAGCGTCGACGCGTCCACGTCGACGACCGCGTAGGCGGCGGTGACGAACAGGAAATGGCCCGCGTGCCGGAGGACGGTCATGAGACACTGGTTTAGCCGGGTCAGGAGGGCCCCCGGGTCCCCCGCGACCGGCCGCAGGTCCTCCGCGAAGGCCCGAAGCATGGACGTGATGAGGGCCGAGCGGACGCCGTGTCCCATGACATCGCAGAGGAGGATCCCGGCCGCCCCTTCCGAGATTCGGATCAGCTGGTAAAAGTCCCCGCTCACGCCGCCGGCGGGCCGGTACTGCGAATGAAAGCTCCACCGCAGACCGGGGTCCCGCGCGTCGCCCGAGGCCGGGAGCATCGCAAGCTGCACCTCTCGGGCCATCAGCAGGTCGTCCTCCATGGCCTTGTTCTTCTCGGCGACCTCGAGGCGCGAGCGTTCAAGCGCGGCTATGTTCCCGAGAAGCATCTCGGTCTGCAGCCGGACCAGCGCATGGACAAAGATGAACCCGACGTACCCCCCCGCTTCGTCGACCAGGAGCACATCGTCATAGAAATTCTCGTTTGCGCGCGCGGAAACCGATGCGAGCGCCTCCGGAAGCGGCGTCGTCTCGCACAGCCGGAACGCGGAGGCCATCAGGTGCTCCCTCACCGGTCGCTGGGCAAAGAGCGCAAACCCGAACCGCGCCCCGAGCTGCATGGCGATTTCGCGGCGGGCGCAGACGCCGAGGAGCCGGGGGCCGTCGAGAACCGCAAGGAAGTCGCGTCCGCTCTCGGAGAACCGGCGGTGCACCTCCTCGAGGGGCGCGTCGGCCGCTACGGACTCGCGGTGGCCCAGCATGGAGCGCAGCCCCACCGGATGGCGTTCTCCGTTCACGGCTGAAAGCCTGCAGGACCGGGAGGTTTCCTGCAATACGGCGTCCATACCGTCACCCCGATTTAACGGACGGGCCCTGCGCGGCCGACGCCGGCGGTCCGCACGGGGGCAAAAAGAAATGGAATGAGGCGTTGCAGCCCCCCCCTTCTCCGTCTTTCCAAGAGGGCATGAAAACCCCGGCTTGGATCGTCCTGCTTTGCACGTGCATGGCCTTCGCGGGCTGCACCGAAATGAAGGCGCCGGCGGAGGCCCAGTCCGCCTCCCAGGCTCCCCAGAGGGACTGGACGTGGGTGCAGGGCGCGGTCTTCGTCCCCACCAACAGCGTGAACGAGGCGCAGCAGTGGGACCAGTACGATCCGGCGGTCAATGACCGCGAGCTGCATTTTGCGTCGGCGTACGGCATCAATGTCGTCCGGGTCTACCTGCACTACTACGTCTACCTGAAAAAGAAGGACGCCCTTCTGAGCGACATCGGCGATTTCCTGGGCCGCGCCTCCAAATACGGGATCAGGACGGAGTTTGTCTTCTTTGACGACTGCTGGAATCAGCCTCCGAAGGACCTCCTCTCCTCCGACTACCGGTACCCGGCGCCGATTCCGGGCGTCCACAACAGCCAGTGGCTCGTCTGCCCCGGCGACGATGTGAGGACCCATTACGAGCAGCACCGCGCCGGGCTCAAGGCCTACGTCCAGGACATCGTCAACGCCCACAAGGCCGACGCCCGCGTGGCGTTCTGGGAGATCTACAACGAGCCCAACAATTCCGAGGCGACGATCAGGCTCGAGCGGGATGCGCGGGCCTGGATCAAGGAGACGGGGACCGAGATCCCCGTGACCGCCACGGACAAGGAGTTCTCGGGAGGGCCGTTCTCCGACTTCCCGTCCTGGCACGAGTACGGCTCGTACACCATCTATGGCGACGCCCATACGCTCTGCAGCGAATGCATGAACCGCCAGGGGCAGACCGTCCCGGGCATCGTCGAGCACTTCAAGGGCAGGGTCGGCTTTATCATGTGGGAGTTCGGGATCGGCCGGGACAACTGCCGTTTTGCTTGGAGCGAGAACCGCGAGACGCCCCGGAAGGACGAGACGCCGACGCCGTTCCACGGGATCGTCTATCCCGACGGGCACCCGTGGTCCCTCTCCGACGTGAAGGCGCTGCTGGGCCCCGCGGGCTACGCCCATGGACATTTCTTCGCAGTCAGCTACTTTAAGGACCCGTCGTTCACCGTGCTGGCGAAGACCTCGATCACGCCGGCGATCGACTTCGACCTGGTCGACGAACCGGGCGTCGGCTCGCCCGACGCCTCGGCGGGCGTACCGAGGGAGCACTTCTCGACCGAGTACAAGGGTACGATCCAGCCCCCCGAGGACGGATCGTACGTCTTCTCGGCCGACAGCGACGGCACGGTCGAGGTGCTCCTGGACGGCAGGGCCCTCGTCACGAAGGCCGCGGCGGGACGCGGCACGGTCACCGGGAAAATTGAGCTTCAGGCCTTCCGGAGCTACAAGGTCTCGGTGCGCTACGCCCATGCGACCGGACCCGCGAGCCTCCACCTGACCTGGTCGGGGCCGACGTTTGCGAGCAGGGTCCTGGAGGCCTCGACGCACCCCGAGGATTTGTGACGCGGGCCCCTTTTTGCGCTTGAAGGAATCCCCATGCCGACCATGTTTCCCGGACCGGCAATGGATTCTGCCGGCCCGCTCCGCGGGGAACCGCCCGACCGAAATCGGCGCTGATGACTCCTACTGCGAACCGACGCACTAGGAACTCTGATGAATCTATACCTCTGGATCTTTCTGGGCAGCGGCCTCGGCGGGCTGATGCGCTTCGCGCTGAACGGCCTCGTCAGCCACCGCTTTGGCGAGACGTTCCCCTGGGGGACGTTCATCATCAATGTCTCCGGTTCCTTCGTCATCGGGTTCTTCAACACGCTGACCAATCCGGACGGGCGCTTCATCGTCGGGCCGTCGGCCCGACAGTTCGTGATGACGGGGATTTGCGGCGGATACACGACCTACTCGTCCTTCAGCCTGCAGACGCTTGCGCTCGCCAGAGAGGGGGAATGGCTCTATGCTGGCGCCAATGCAACCGGCACCTTCGTCGTCTGCTTCGTTGCCGTGTGGCTCGGCCACCTTTGCGCGAGCTGGATTAACGTCATGAAAGGATCCTAGACCATGGACTTACCTGTTGAATCCGTCCTCCTGCGCATCTTCATCGGGGAATCCGACCGCCACGGCGGACGACCCCTCTACGAGGCCATCGTGCTCAAGGCCCGCGAGGCCGGGCTTGCCGGCGCCACGGTCCTGCGGAGCCCGATGGGCTTCGGCGCCACAAGCCGCCTGCACACGGCGAAGATTCTGCGCCTGTCCGACGACCTGCCCATGATCGTGGAGATCGTCGATGACGAGGCGAAGATCGAGGCGTTCCTGCCGCTGCTTGACGGCATGATCGGCGGGGGCCTTGTGACCCTGGAGAGGGCCCGCGTGATCCACTACCGGCACGGCGGCGCGGCGCGGGGCGGAAGGGCCTAGGCTCCCCGGGGCCTTACCTTCCCTCCCATTGGCTGCCCGGCCTGGATTCGAACCAGGACTAGGTGAGTCAAAGTCACCTGTGCTACCTTTACACCACCAGGCAGAAAATAGGAGCGAAGAACGTGCGACCCACAGGATAGCTCCGTCAATGGCGTAATCGAGCCCGTTCGCACTGGGGAGTTGACGCCCTATTTGCGTAATCGTTTCATTTGTCCCCATGCATGCTTCCATACCCGTGGACCCCAGGGTGAAATACAAACGCATCATCCTAAAGCTTTCGGGTGAGCTCCTGCGCGGCGAAAAGACCGGAGATCCGATCGATACCGAGGCCCTGGAGCGCACCTGCAAGCAGGTTAAGGAGATACACGAAATGGGGGTGCAGATCTGCGTCGTCATCGGCGGAGGCAACATCTTCAGGGGGCTCACGGGGGAGAAACGCGGCGTCGACCGGACGACCGGCGACTACATGGGGATGCTGGCGACCGTTATCAACGGCATGGCGATCATGGACCGCCTCGAGAAGATGGGCGTCACCACCCGCGTCCAGAGCGCGATCCCGATGAACCAGATCGCCGAGCCATTCATCCTGCGCCGCGCCATCCGCCACCTCGAGAAGGGCCGCGTGGTCATCTTTGTCGCGGGGACGGGAAACCCCTATTTCTCGACCGACACGACGGCGGCGCTGCGGGCGTCCGAGATGCACGCGGACATCATCGTCAAGGCGACGAAGGTTGACGGGATCTACGACAAGGACCCGAAGAAGCACGCGGACGCCGTGAAGTATGACGAGATCACCTTCATCGACGCCCTGAAGCAGAGGCTCAAGGTCATGGACTCGACGGCCTTCTCCCTCTGCCTCGACAACCACGTGCCCATCCTCGTCCTCGACCTGCACGAGGACCACGCGATACTCAGAGGCATCACCGGAAAGAAAGTCGGCACCCTCGTCCACGGGTAGTCCGCAACCCCAAGAACCCCCGCCCACCATGTCACACCCGCTGCTCAACGACTCCAACGTCAAGATGAAGAAGGCGCTGGACCACACCCTCCGCGAATTTGCGTCGATCCACACCGGCAAGGCGACCCCCGCGATGGTCGAGGGCGTGATGGTCGAGGCCTACGGCTCCCAGATGCGCCTGAAGGAATGCGCCGCGATCACGACGCCCGACCCGCGCATGATCCAGATCCAGCCCTGGGACGCCAGCCTGACAAAGGCGATCGAGAAGGCGATCCAGGTCGCGAACCTCGGCTTCAACCCGGTCGTCGACGGCAAGATCGTGCGCGTGCCGCTGCCCGACATGAGCCGCGAGCGCCGTCTGGAATTCGTCAAGACCGCGTCGCGCATCGCCGAGGAGGGCCGGGTCCAGATCCGCAATGTCCGGCGCGAGACCCTTGAGTCCGTGAAGAAGGCGAAGCTTCCCGAGGACGAGACCAAGCGGCTCGAGAAGGACATCCAGGCCGCGACGGACAAGGCGATCAAGGACATCGGCGACCATTTCACGGCCAAGGAGAAGGAGCTTCTCGCGGTGTGAGCGGCGCCGGCATGCCTACGCCCCGAAAAAGGCCGGCGCGGGTCATCGTCAAGCTCGGCACGGGCGTCCTCACCTCCGGCGTGGGCCGCCTCGACACGGCGAGGATCGCGGACGTCTGCTCCCAGCTGGCCGAGCTCCGGGCGACCGGCACCGAGGTGGTCGTCGTCTCCTCCGGAGCGATCGGCCTCGGGATGGGCCGGCTCGGCCTCCAGCGGCGCCCGTCGGAGACCGCGAGGAAGCAGGCCTGCGCCGCCGTCGGACAGAGTCTCCTCATGGAGACCTGGCAGGCCGGCTTTGCGCCGCACGGGATCACGGTCGCCCAGGTGCTACTCACCCACGAGGACCTCAGGGTCCGGGCGCGCTACCTGGGGGTCAAGGAGACCCTCTCGCAGGTGATCGGTTACGGGGCCGTCCCGATCGTCAACGAGAACGACGCCGTCAGCGCCGCCGAGATCCGGTTCGGCGACAACGACACCCTTTCGGCGATGGTGGCGAGCCTCGTGCGCGCCGAGCTCCTGCTGATCCTGTCGACCGCGCCCGGCCTCGTCGACCTGAAGGGGACGGGCCGCGTGGTCCCCGTCGTCGAGAAGATCACGCCGGAGATCGAGTCCATGGCGGGCGGGACGACGAGCGAGACCGCCGTCGGCGGGATGGTCAGCAAGATCTCGGCGGCCAGGCTCGCCACGAAGTCGGGCTGCGGGGTCTTCATCGCCAGCGGGGCCGAGCCGGGAATCATCCAGCGCCTCCTCGCGGGCACCGGGCCCGGCACGTTCTTCGTCCCGAGCGGGCTCCCCCTCGAGTCGAGGAAGAGCTGGCTCGCCTATTTCCAGAGGCCCTCCGGCACGATCCTGGTGAACGCCTGCGCCGTCCCCGTCCTCAGGGACCAGGGCCGGAGCCTGCTCGCGGTCGGGGTCACCGGATCGAAGGGTGAATTCGCCGCAGGCGAGGTCGTCGACATCGCCGGGCCCGACGGCGCCGTGATCGCGCGGGGGCTCTCGTCCTTCACCTCCGCGGAGATCGCCGCGATCGCGGGCAAGAAGGGCGACCAGGTCCGGGCGCTCTTCCCCTCCAGACACCGGATGGAGGTCGTTCATCGAAACGACCTGGCGCTCCTTTGAACCCCCTCTCCCATTTCCGGGAGATGTCCGGATCCCAGCGGAGGGCGTTCACGGCCGCGTACCTCGGCTGGATGCTCGACGCGTTCGATTTCTTCATCCTGGTGATGGTGGTGCGGCACGTCGCGGCCGATTTCCACACCGACATCAAGGCGGTTTCCTACGCCATCTTCCTGACGCTCGCGATGAGGCCCGTCGGCGCCCTCGCGTTCGGCCTCATGGCCGACCGGTACGGAAGGCGGCCCGCGCTCATGCTGAGCATCTTTCTCTACGCGACGATCGAACTGCTCTCGGGATTCGCGCCGTCGCTGGGGTCCTTTCTGGTGCTCCGCGCCCTCTTCGGGGTCGGAATGGGCGGGGAATGGGGGGTCGGCGCCTCGCTCGCGATGGAGTCCGTTCCGGCCCGCAGCCGCGGGGTCCTTTCGGGGGTCCTCCAGCAGGGCTATCCGGCGGGCTACCTGCTCGCGGCGCTCGCCTACTGGGTCATTTTCCCCCACTTCGGCTGGCGGGGCATGTTCATCGCCGGCGCGATCCCCTCCTTTCTGGCCCTGATCGTCAGCTGCGGGGTGGACGAGTCGCCCGCTTGGGAGGGCCGCCGGGCCCTTGCGAAATCGGGCGCGCGCCAGGGGGCCGACGGCGTCTTGGCCACGCTGCGCAGGGAGTGGCCGCTCTTTCTTTACATGGTCGCGCTCATGACCGCCTTCAACGGCTTCAGCCATGGGACGCAGGATCTCTATCCGAGCCTGTTCCTGGAAAAGCAGAGGGGCCTGTCCACGGCGACGGTCTCAAAGATCGCGATCATCTACAACCTGGGGGCCATCGCGGGCGGGATCGTGATCGGCGCGCTCTCGCAGAGGATCGGGCGCAGAAGGGCCATCGCCCTCGGCGCCCTCCTGACCCTTCCCATGATCCCCTTTTGGATCGGCCCCAGCTCGGCCGTGGCGCTCGCGATCGGCGCGTTCCTGATCCAGTTTGCCGTCCAGGGGGCCTGGGGGGTCGTGCCCGCCCACCTGAACGAGCTCTCGCCGGTCGCCGTCCGTGGCACCTTCCCGGGCCTTGCCTACCAGCTGGGCAACCTCGCCGCCTCCTTCCTGAGCCCGATGCAGGTCATGCTGGCCGAACGCCACGGCGGGAACTATGCGTTCGCCCTCGGCTGGGTCGTCGGGATCGGGGCCGTGGTCCTCGCGGCCCTTGCCCTTCTCGGCCGGGAGGCGCCCGCGGCAAAGCTGGCGCCCTCCGGGACCTGAGTGCAACCTGCCGAGCCCATGGAGTTTTCCCCCGACAGCTCGCCCACGCCCGAATCGGTCCCGGAGATCGACTTCAAGGCGCAGCTCAACGACGACCAGTACCTCTCGGTGACCGCCGATCCCGGCCCGCTCCTCGTCCTTGCGGGCGCGGGCTCGGGGAAGACGCGGACGCTCACCTACCGGGTGGCCTGGCTCCTCTCCCAGGGCGTCCGCCCGGGAGAAATCCTGCTGCTCACCTTCACCAACAAGGCGGCCAAGGAGATGCTGCACCGGGTTCACGAGCTGACCGGGATCGAGCCCAAGCGCTTCTGGGGCGGGACATTCCACTCGATAGGCCACCGCGCCCTCCGGATGTACGGCGAGGCGATCGGCCTCGCGCGGACGTTCACGATCCTCGACGCCGAGGAGGCGGAGCGGCTCCTGAAGCAGGTGGTCGAGTCCCTGGACAGGACCTTCTTCAAGGACAAGACCCGCCCGAGGCCGGGCCCGCTCTTCGGGATCATCTCGCTCGCGCGCAACACGCAGCTGACGCTCGAGGCGACGGTCGAGCGGTATTTCCCGCACTATGCGGAGATCGGCGACAGGCTCCCCGCGTTCGCAAAGGCCTATGATCTGAAGAAGCGCGAACAGAAGGTCTGCGACTACGACGACCTCCTTGAGCACTGGCTCGCGCTCCTGCGCGGGGCCCCGGACGTCTGCGCGTACTTCTCCCAGAGGTTCCGCCACGTGCTCGTCGACGAATACCAGGACACCAACACGCTCCAGGCGCAGATCGTCGACACGATCGGCTCCCACCACCGGATCATGGCCGTGGGCGACGACGCACAGTGCATCTATTCCTGGAGAGGCGCCAACTTCGAGAACATCATGTCGTTTCCCGAACGCCACCCGGGAACCGCGATCCACCGGATCGAGACGAACTACCGCTCGACGCCCGAGATTCTCAACCTCGCGAACGGGGTCCTCATGGCGCAGCCGAAGGGGCGGCACTTCGACAAGGAGCTCCGGGCGGCGCGGGGGCACATGGAGAAGCCCTACGTCGTCCAGGCCATGGACGACCGCGAGCAGGCGGAGTTTGTCGTCAAGCGCGTCCGCTCGCTCCACGAGGACGAGGGCGTGAGCCTCTGCAACATCGCGGTCCTCTACCGCTCGCACTTCATCGCGGTCGAGACCCAGATCGCCCTGGCCCGCGCAGGGATCCCCTACCACATCACGAGCGGCGTGAAATTCTTCGAGCGCCAGCACATCCGCGACCTGGTCGCCCTCCTGCGCTTCGTCTACAACCCCGCCGACGCCCAGGCCTGGGAGCGGATCGCCGTCCTCCTGCCCAAGGTCGGGGAGAAAGGCGCGCAGAAGATCCATGCGGCGGCCCTCCACCGCGCCAAGGCCCTGCAGAAGGACTTCGTCGACGTCCTGGGCGCCGAGGACGTCCGCGCGAAGGTCGCCAAGGACGCCAAGGGCGAATGGGACGCGCTGGTCGTCTCCCTGGCCCAGGTCTCCGAGGCCATGAGGACGGGGACGCCCTCCGACGCCGTCGAGACGGCGATCGAGGGCTGGTACGGGGACTACCTGAAGGGGGCGTATGCCGACTACACGGACAGGCTCGAGGAATTGAAGGCCCTGATCGGCTTCGCCCAGCGCTTTGAGGAGACGCAGGATTTCCTCGCGCAGATCCTTCTCCTCAACAGCGAGACGAGCGACCGCCACGTAGACCCGGACACCGACGCGATCAAGCTGACGACGGTGCACCAGGCGAAGGGCCTCGAGTACGATGTGGTCTTCCTGATCGGGCTTGCCGACGGGCAGTTCCCGGGGCGCCGTTCGATCGAAGCGGGGGACGTGGAGGAGGAGAGGCGGCTCTTCTATGTCGCGGTGACGCGGGCGCGAAACGAGCTCTATCTCTGCTTCCCGAAGATCGCGGCAAGGCCGGGTCCCGGGGGGATGATCAACACGGCGAGCCGCTTCCTCGGCGAGCTCTCGCCGGACCTGTACCAGGAGCTGAAAATAAAGCGCATGCGGGCCTGGTAGGGCCCGCGCTCAGGGCGCCTCGGGGGGACCGCCCCTCGCCCTGTCCTGGAGCTCCCTTATCCGCTCGACGTTCGCGGCCGTCTCCACCAGCCCGAGGCTCGCGATCATCTTCCCGATCGGAATCGACGGGTCGTTGGACCAGAAGATCCCCGTGTCCTGGTCCCGGTAGTAATGGAACCCGGCCTTGTCGCCAAAGCGGCGCTTGAAGGCCCCGCCCTCCTCGAGCGCCGCCTCCCAGTGCAGGAGCGCGTAGGACAGGTCGATCTCGTGGACAAGCGTCGATTCCTTCGTGGCCTCGGCCTCGATGACCCCCAGCGGGCTGTAGAAGGCGGCATGGTCCCGAGGCGCGGCGCTGACGACATAATAGCGGTGCTCCATCGCATAGAAGGAGGGATAGGAGGTCTGGGGCGAGGCCGAGGGAAGCGCGACGATCTCCGCCCCTTTCCTGGCCAGGGCGTCCCAGCCGTCGCGGTAGAGCATGTCGAAGCAAATCTGGATCCCCACCCGGCCGAAGTCGCAGTCGAACACCGGGAATTCGGCGCCCGGGGTCGTGCCGGTCTCGATGACGTCGCTGCCCTGGGGGGCGACCGGGTGCACCTTCCGGTAGATCCCCACCAGGCGCCCCGACCGGTCCACGAGCACCGCGGTGTTGCTGTAGCGCTGCGGGTTCGACTCGCTCAGGAGCGCGGGCGCGATCAGGTAGCATCCGTGGCTCCTCGCGCAGGCCCCGATCGCATCCTGGACCTCCGAAAGCCTGACCGCCTCGGCCGCAACCGTGTCGCCCGGGCGCGCGATGAACGCCTCCGGCAGGACGACCAAGTCAAGCCGCTTGCCGGGATAGGAGGTCCTTGCCTGGGCCGCCATGTCATCGACGTCCTCCACCATCTTCTGGAGGCGCCGGTCCAGGGGCCACGATGCGAGGGATTCGCCGCAGACGACGGTCCCGATCAGCACCTTCCTCGGCAGGCCCTCCCGGCGGGCGGTCGCGACGGGGACCGTCGGATCCGGGGCCGGATCCTGGCCCGCGGGGGCCGCGCCCGCGATCGCCGCGGAAGCGAGGGAAAGGAGGGCTCCCGTTCGGCACCTGTGAAGGCTACGGCGCAGGTTCATGGGCATTTGGGATGGCTTGGGGTGGATTCCAGGGGGAGGCCCATTGCGGGCCCCCGGGATCCCAGTGCAACCCCGCGGAGCGCGGGACGCAATGCTTGCCTGACGCCCCCCGGACCCGGGGATTCCCTGCGGCGCCCGGGTCCCCGGAAAGCCGGTGCGGCATAATCGTCTCTCCAGCAGTCCTTTCTATCCGGTTACATATCGTGGGTTGCGCTGGACGCATACCGGATCTCTGTGTCTATTTGACCTCTCCTTATGTCGAATCCTCTCGTGGAAAATGTCGTGATTGTCGGCACCGGATGCGCCGGGCTCACGGCCGCGGTGTACTCGGCCCGCGCCAATCTGAACCCCCTCGTGATCGAGGGCCCCCTTCCCGGCGGACAGCTCACGACCACCAGCGAGGTCGAGAACTTTCCGGGGTTTCCCGAGGGCGTCGACGGATTCCAGCTGATGGACAACCTGAGGAAGCAGGCGTCAAAGTTCGGGACGCGCTTCGACCAGGCCCTCGTGCAGTCGGTCGATTTCACGGCGATGCCCCGGAAGCTCGTCTGCGGCGACCGGACGATCCTTGCAAAGACGGTCATCGTCGCCACCGGCGCCTCGCCGAGGATGACCGGCATGCCCGGCGAGAAGGAGCTCTACGGGGGAAGGGGCGTGACGACCTGCGCCACCTGCGACGGCGCTTTCTACCGGAAGATGGAGGTCGCGGTCATCGGCGGAGGCGACAGCGCGGCCGAGGAGGCGCTCTTTCTCACCCGGTTCGCGAGCAAGGTGTACCTTGTTCACCGCCGCGATTCGCTGCGCGCCTCGAGGATCATGGCGGAGAGGGCGACCTCGCACCCGAAGATCGAGATGGTGTGGGACAGCGTTCCGGTAGAGGTTCTCGGCGTCGCGGAGGGCGCCGTCAGCGGGCTGAGGATCAGGAGCCTGAAGACCGGCGCCGAGAGGGTGCTTCCGGCGAAGGGAATCTTTGTCGCGATCGGCCACGTCCCGAACACGGCTCCCTTTTCATCGGCGCTCGACGTCGATTCGAACGGCTATTTTGTCCCGGCCGCGGGTTCCCAGGTGCGAACCAAGGTCCCCGGGGTCTACGTCGCGGGCGACTGCGCCGACCACGTATATCGTCAGGCGATCACGGCGGCGGGCATGGGGTGCCAGGCGGCCATCGATGCCGAGCGCTGGCTTGCGGAGCACGAGGCCTGAGCGGCCCGCTGCGGGCCGTTGCCTGCCCTAGAGGCCCGCCCGCATTTTCTCCAGCAGGGTTCTCGATTTCTCCTCGTCGCCAAAGATCCCCACGCGGATCCGGACGGTGGTGAGGATGTCGCCCTCCTTGGCGATCCGGATCTCCACCCTCTTGTCCTCAGCGGTTCGGGCGATGAGGATCGCCGAAAAGGCGTCCTTTTTCTCGCTGATCTTCACCAGTTGAAGCTCGTCCAGGGCCCGGTTTGAGGCGGCGAGAACCTGATCGTAGCCGTTGGCGAGGGTCGCGTCCAGCTGGCCTCGGGCATACGCAACCGTGCCGGCTCCGGCGGCGCCTGCGGCGCCGAGGGCCACGACGAAGCATCCGGAGGTGGCGACCCCTGCGGCCAAGGCGAAGGAAAGGAGGAGGACTCTGAGGGAAATAGTGTGACGGGATCGGAGTTTCATGACGCTGGGAGCCATGGACAGCGGATCAACCCAGCGGTGCCCGTTCCAAAAAAGCGCCCAAATTGGCAAAAATGGCGTTCTTTAGTTATTCTCCTGTAATTACTTAAACATATTAATTAGAATGATTCTCATTCCTAGTTGAAACTCGGTACCATTCCAATTAGCTGCAGGGTACCCATCGCATCATGGTATCGACCCCCGAACGTTCCGAGGCCCTGGCACAGCGCCTTTCCGACAGCGGACTTCGATCCACGCCCCAGCGGGAGGTGATCTACAGCGTCCTTCTGAACCGGCGCGACCATCCGACGGCGGAGGAGGTCTTTGCTCGGGCAAAGCCCGAGATGCCGATGATCTCGCTGGCGACCGTCTACAACTGCCTGGAGACGCTCGTCCAGTGCGACCTGGTAAAGGCCGTCAATTTTGAGCGGGGCCCCACCCGCTATTGCCCAAACCTGCACCCGCACGCCCATTTTCATGACCGCGAGACCGGGGCCGTCCACGATGTCGAGCTGCCCCCGGGATTGATCGACCAGGTGAAGGCGGTCCTTCCGGAAGGCTTCGAGGCGTCGTCGGTCGAGATCATCTTCCGCGGCAAGGCCCGCACAGGGGCCGCGAACCCAAAGCTTTAATCCCACATGTCCTCACTCGAAATCAAGAACCTGCACGTCTCCACCGGGGACAAGGAAATCGTCAAGGGTGTCTCGCTCACGATCAATGCCGGCGAGATTCACGCGGTCATGGGACCCAACGGCGCCGGCAAGTCCACGATGGCCAAGGCCGTCGCCGGGCACCCAGATTACGTGATCACCGGGGGCGATGTGCTGATCGACGGGAAATCGATTCTCGAGCAGGAATCCGACGAGCGGGCGCGCGAGGGCATCTTCCTCGCCTTCCAGTACCCAAGCGAGATCCCCGGGGTCAGCATTGCGAATTTCCTGCGGGCCGCCCTCCAGGCGCGCATGGCCGAGGGCGAGGAGATCGACGCATCCGCCTACTACAAGCGCCTCTACCAGAAGATGGACATGCTCAAGATCGACCGGAAATTCACGTCGAGGTCCGTCAATGAGGGCTTTTCGGGCGGGGAGAAGAAGCGAAGCGAGATTCTCCAGATGGCCATGCTCGAGCCCAAGTTTGCGCTCATGGATGAGACGGACTCGGGTCTCGACATCGACGCCCTGCGCATCGTCTCCGACGGAGTGAACCAGCTGCGCGGGCCGGACCTCGGAATCCTTCTCATCACCCACTACCAGCGGCTCCTCAGCTACATCGTTCCCGATCACGTCCACGTCATGATCGACGGGCGCATCGTCAAGAGCGGAGACAAGTCGCTCGCGCTTGAGCTCGAGTCCAGGGGCTATGACTGGGTCAAGGACGAGCTCGCAACTGCCTGAAGGGGAGGACCACACCATGCAAGAGACCACCGACACGCTGGAGACGACGATCGAAAACCCGGTCTCCGGGATCGACCAGTCATCGGGCAACTTCAAGTACGACATGACCTACGATTTTGACGCAGGCACGGGCCTGAACGAACGGACGGTCGACTACATTTCCTCAGTCAAGAAGGAGGCGCCGTGGATCCGCGAGTTCCGCCAGAACGCGCTCAAGACGTTCGAATCGAGGCCGCTGCCGACCCATTGGGCCTCCAAGGACCTGGAGACCATCAATTTCGACAAGATCCGCTACTATCTTTCCCAGGGCCTGAAGCCCAAGCGCACCTGGGACGAGGTGCCGGCGGACATCAAGCAGACCTTCGAGCGCCTCGGCATTCCCGAGCAGGAGCGCAAGTTTCTCGCCGGCGTGGAGGCCCAGTTCGACTCCGAGGCGGCCTACTCGAACATCAAGGAGGCCGTGGCCAAGCAGGGCGTGATCTTCATGAACTCGACCGAGGGCCTCCGGGAGCATCCCGAGATCTTCAGGAAGTTCTTCGGAAAGGTCATCCCCACGGGCGACAACAAGTTCTCCGCGCTCAACAGCGCCGTCTTCTCCGGCGGTTCGTTCATTTACGTCCCTCCCGGGGTCAAGGTTTCGCACCCCCTGCAGGCCTATTTCAGGATCAACGCCGAGAATTTCGGGCAGTTTGAGCGGACCCTGATCATCTGCGACGAGGGCAGCGAGCTCACCTACATGGAGGGCTGCACGGCACCCAAGTTCTCGACGGCGACGCTGCACAGCGCGGTCGTGGAGCTTGTGGCGCTCAAGGGCGCGAAGATCCAGTACATCACCGTGCAGAACTGGTCCTCGAACGTGTTCAACCTGGTCACCAAGCGGGGGCTCGCGCATGAGGAATCCGAAATCAAGTGGATCGACTGCAACATCGGCAGCCGCCTGACCATGAAGTATCCCGGCGTCGTCCTGAGGGGCCGGAAGGCCCGGGGGGAGGTCATCTCGATCGCCCTCGCGAACGACGGCCAGCACCAGGACACCGGGGCAAAGATGGTGCACGCCGCGGACGAGACGACCTCGACCGTTGTCTCGAAGTCGATCTCCGTCGGCCAGGGCCGCGCGACCTACCGCGGCGTGGTCCACATCCCGAAGAACCTGAAGGGCTGCAAAAACAATACCGAGTGCGACGCCCTCCTGATCAACACGAACAGCCGGACGGACACCTATCCGGCCATCACGGTCAGGGGCGACCACCACGCCGTGCAGCACGAGGCCAGCGTCTCCAAAGTCAGCGCGGAGCAGATTTTCTACATGCAGCAGCGAGGGCTCACCGAGGGACAGGCCATGAGCCTGTCCGTGAACGGATTCATCAACGACCTGGCGCGCCAGTTCCCGATGGAGTATTCCGTCGAGCTGAAGCGCCTGATCGACCTCGAGATGGAAGGGAGTGTGGGTTGAGCCATGGCGGGGACTTCGACGGACCGGATCATCGCAGCCAGCCCGACGGGCTCGTTCACGCCGGAGGTGTTCGCGAGGCACCTGGCCTCCTGCCCGGCCTGGTGGCGCGAGCGCAAGCAGGCCGCCTATGCGCGCTTCGAGGGGCTGCCGATGCCGGCAAGGACGGACGAGAGCTGGCGGTTCAGCAACCTCTCCGGGATTGGGCTGGAGGGGTTCTCCCCCGGGCAGGCGGCCTCGGGCGGCGCGCAGGTCGTCGACGCGGCGTTCTCGCTCGCGGCGGCCCCTGCGCTCACGTTCGTCAACGGCAGGCTTGCGGCCAGGGCCCCAATTAGCCCCGAGCTTGCCGGGAAGGGCGTCACCGTCTCAACGCTTTCCGAGGCCGTTGTGAAGCATCCCGAGCTGCTGCGCCAGCACTTCATGGCGCAGCCCCAGAAGCTCGGGTCTGCCAAGTTTGCGGCGCTCCACGAGGCTTTCATCGTCGACGGCGCATTCGTCCACGTCCCGCGCGGCGTCGAGCTCGACCAGCCGATTGTCCTCATCCACTCGGCTTCCGGCGCCGGGACCGCCGTCTTCCCCCACACCCTTGTCATCGCCGAGGAGAATTCCCGGGTCACGGTGGTCGACCACTTCCAGTCCAACGACGGCCTGGGCCAGCTTGCGTGCGGCGCAAACGACCTCTACGCGGGGCACGGCGCCAAGATCACCTATGTGGCCGCCCAGTGCTGGTCGCTCGATACGCTGTCCCTCCAGTTCAATTCCACGGTCGTCCGCAGGGACGCGCGGGTCCAGTCGCTCAACCTGCACCTGGGGGCCAGGCAGGCGCGCCACGAGTCGCTGAGCCAGCTGCAGGCGCCCGGCGGCTTCTCCGAGATGCTTGCGCTCACGATCGCAAGCGGGTCGAGGGAGTTCGACCAGAGAACCCTCCAGATCCACCAGGCCCCGAACACCAAGTCCGACCTTCTCTACAAGAACGCCCTCCTCGGCCGCTCGCGGACGATCTTTTCCGGCCTCATCATCGTCGATCCCGACGCCCAGAAGACGGATGCCTACCAGAGCAACCGGAACCTGATGCTCAGCGAGGACGCCGAGTCAAATTCGCTGCCGGGCCTCGAGATCCAGGCGAACGACGTGCGCTGCACCCACGGGGCCACGAGCGCCCCGATCGATGCGGAGCAGGCGTTCTACCTGAAGTCGCGCGGCATCCCTGAAAAGGCCGCCCATGAGCTCCTGATCTTCGGCTTCTTCGAGGAGGTGCTCAGCCGGCTTGAGAACGACGAGCTTCATGCGGCGCTTCGGAACTTGATCAGGAAGCGCCTGGGAAGATAGAGCTTCAGGCCTGATGATTCCCTCAAACCGCGACCGGGTGCTCTCACGGGAGGTCTCCGTGACGCAGATTCCCTCCGGCGAACGGCACGTGCTGGCAGCCGGGGCGAAGATACAGATTCACCAGACGCTTGGCGGCAGCTACACCGTCCAGACCGACTTCGGCCTCTTCCGGATCGACGGAAAGGACGGCGACGCGCTCGGCGAGGCGGCGGCGGACCACAAGATCGAGACGGCCACGCTCGCCGACGGCGCGCCCAATCCCGAGGCCGTGTGGGACCAGCTGCGGAAGGTCTACGACCCCGAGATTCCGGTCAACATCGTCGACCTGGGCCTCGTGTATTCGATGGATGTCGAGAAGGGCGCGGACAACGGGTTCAGGGTCAATGTGGCGATGACGCTCACGGCCCCGGGTTGCGGGATGGGTCCGGCGATCGCCGAGGATGCCAAGAGCAAGATTCTCCTCGTGCCGGGCGTCGCGGACGCCGATGTAAGGATCACCTGGGATCCGCCGTGGAACCAGTCAATGATCAGCGAAGAGGGGAAAATGAAACTGGGCCTCGTGTGACCATTTACGAGCAGCTGGTCGCGCTCGAGAACGAGGGGGTGCCCTTCGTTCTGGTGACCCTCGTCGAGGCCGTCGGGAGCACGCCCCAGGACGCGGCCGCAAAAATGCTCGTCACCGCAAGCGGCCTCCACAGCGGGACGGTCGGAGGGGGCAGGGTCGAGGCCGCTGCGCTGAAGCTCGCCTCCGAGGTGCTCGCGCGGGGCGACGCCAAGCCCCAATTCGTTTCGTGGACGCTGAAGGGCGACGTCGGCATGACCTGCGGGGGCTCGGTGAAGTTCTATTTCGAGCCCCATCATGGCTCCGGCCCCTGGAATATCGCCGTCTTCGGCGCCGGACACGTCTCCCAGGCGCTCCTTCCGGTTCTGGCGCCCCTGCCCTGCAGGATCACGGTCGTGGATTCGAGGCCCGAATGGCTTGAGCGGCTGCCGCGCTGGCCCAACATACGCCCCATCCAGACCGAGAGGCCGGAGGAGGTTGTGCCGACGCTTCAGGACGGCACATTCCTTCTTGTCATGACGATGGGGCACGCGACCGACAGGCCCATCCTGCGGCGGGCCCTCAACGAGAGGAGTTTCCCCTTCATCGGCGTTATCGGGAGCGATGCGAAGGCGGAGATCCTCCGCCGCGACCTCGCAGCCGACGGCGTTCCGGCGGCCAAGGCGTCGGCCTTTCATTGTCCCGTCGGGCTCGCCTTCGGGACCAACCACCCCCACGAGATCGCGATCAGCATCGCGGCCCAGCTGATTTCGGAGCGGGACCGGGTGCTATCTGAAGGAAGGCGCCTGGCCGTATAGAACCCGCTCCGGCGCCCGGGGGAACCCCCCGTCCGGTGGGTCACCTATCCCCGGAAGGCCCCTGGCCGGCGCCGGCCGATCCGGTTCCCGCCGGCCTCGGGGCCGGCGCCCTGTGAAAGGTGAGGGTGGAACGCGAGAGATCGATGGAGGCCCCGAGCGGAGCGAGAATGTCGAGGCCCAGAAGACCCGCGACGGGATACTCGCCACCGGCGATCAGGGCGCGGTTCATGTCCTGGAGCACATCGCCCGAGGTCACCCCGACCGGGCCCAGGCGGGCGAAACCGAAGTCCATCGCGTCGAGGATCACAAGGTCGGGCTTCCCCGTGCCGACCGCCCCCCGGATCGTGATCTTCTGGCCGGATTCCCTCGCGTTCAGGTCCCGGGTGAATTCCCGGGTGAACCAGGTCGTGTTGCTTCCGGAATCGACGACAAAGCGGGCCCTCTCCCCGTTGATGGCGAGTTCGACGATGACGCTGGTCAGGCGCCCGCCTGCGCCGACGAATTCAAGGGGGAGCGTGACGGAATCGGCGCCTTCCCAGGCAACGATGGGAGGCGGCATCGAGTCGAGCGGATTGCTTTCTGGGGTGGAAGCGCAGGACGCGAGCAGTCCCGCCAGAGCCGCCATGGCGAGCGCCACGGGGGCGGGAAGCGGCCGGGCCCCGGCCGTTCGGCCATCCGGCGCAGCGGGCCTTGCGACCGGCGGTCCGTCCCGCCTATCCGGCTTTTTCAATGGAACGCCTCCCCACCCAATCGAGAAGCAGGAACGTGCAGACGACATAGGGGAAAACACCGTAGAGCGTGTCGCTTGCCGAGTGAGAATGCCGGTCCACGGCCGCGAACACGGTCGCGCAGAAGCCGGCAGCCAACCCGAACAATGCGAATCCCGCGAACGAGCTCGGAACGCAGAACCATCCGACACGAACAAACAGCCTCGTTTTCATCGTGAAAATCTCCTGGGGGCGATCATGCGGGCGAACGCCGCAGCCGCAAGCCGGTCCGTAGGAGGCACCGATGGCATTCTCCGGACCCGGGGGATTCCTCCGCCAGAAAAGACTTCCGCAACTTTGCCGGGGCCGGCGGGGTTATCTTGGCGGCATGCTCTCCATTGACTCGATCGTAGGCGACCTGCGGCTGGCGGTTCGCGCCCTTGCGAGGGACCGGGGTTTCACGGCCGCCTCCATCCTAACGTTTGCACTGTGCCTGGGGGCCAATCTCGCCCTTTTCGCCGTCGTCAACGCGGTGCTGCTGCGGCCGCTGCCCTACCCGAACGCGGACCAACTGGTGGCGGTCTTCAACACCTACCCGAAGGCGGGCGTCGACCGCGCGGGATCCTCGGTCCCCCACTACCTCGAGCGTCGCACAGGGGTCGCCTCCTTCAGCGACATGGCCGCGTTTCGGGAGGGGGGCGTGACCCTCGGCGAGTCCGGCTCGACGGAACGGATGGCCTCAATGGACGTGACTCCGTCCTTTTTCCGGACACTCGGCGTATCGGCCGCTCTGGGGCGCACGTTTGCCGAGGAGGAGGGAGTCTACGGCAAGAACGAGGTGCTTATCCTCAGCGACGGCCTCTGGCGCCAGAATTACGGAGCGGACCCGGGCGTCATCGGCCGGAAGATCCGGGTCAACGGGCTCATGCCGACCATCATCGGGGTCATGCCGCCCGGCTTTCGGTTCGGCACCTCGAACGCGAGGCTCTGGGCGCCCCTGTGCTTCAGCGACGACGACCGCAAGGCGGATCAGCGACACAGCAACAACATGTCGACGATCGCGAGGCTCCGCCCGGGGGCGACGGTCATGGGCGCCCAGGCGCAGCTCGACGCCCTCAACCATCACGCGCTCGACCAGGATCCCTACGCCAAGCTGGTGGTCGATGCCGGCTTTCGCACAAGGATTGTCAACCTGCACAACGACTTTGTCGCGCAGGCGCGCCCCGCGCTGCTCCTGCTCCAGGCGGGCGTGTTCTGCCTCCTGCTCATCGGATCCGTGAACCTGGCGAACCTGTTTCTTGTACGCGCAAGCGGCCGCTCGAAGGAGCTTTCGATTCGCCAGGTTCTCGGCGCCGGGCGCCTGCAGATCGCGCGCCAGCTGGTGACCGAGACCCTGGTCCTTTCCGTCGCCGGCGGGCTGCTGGGCCTCGGCCTGGGATGGGCGGGCGTGCGCGGGCTCGAGCTCCTTGGAGCGGACCGGCTTCCGCATTTCGCCGCGTTCAGCCTGGACGGGCGCGTCTGCCTGGTGGGGTTCGCGGCATCGGTTCTTGCGGGCTTCGTACTCGCCGTGCCCGTCCTCTGGCAGAACCTGCACGGCAATCTTGCGCGCTCGCTCTCTGTGGAGTCCCGGGGCGGAACCACGGCGCGGTCCGCCCACCGGCTCAGGCACGGCCTCATCGTCATCCAGTTCGCGCTCGCGTTCACGCTCCTCGCGGGCGCCGGGCTATTGGGCCTGAGCTTCATGAAGGTCCTGTCCGTCGATCCCGGATTCCGGTCCGAGAACCTGCTGACGGGAAGCGTTCCGCTTCCGTGGGACCGCTATAAGGAGGACAAGCAGCGGGAGGCCTTCACCGAAAGCCTCGGCAGGGATCTGCAGGCTCTGCCGGGGGTGTTGGCAGTCGGGTTCTCCACCACCCTGCCGTTCAGCGGCTATTTCGACAACAACGCCGTCAGCATCGACGGCCAGCCGCCGGCTCCGGGCGAGTCGCTCCGGACCCACTTCACGAGCGGCGTGACCGGCGCCTATTTCGCGGCGATGGGCATACCGCTCGTTGAAGGGCGCCTGCTGAAAGCCGACGACTCAAGCCGCGCGCTCAAGGTGTGCGTCGTCGACCAGGATGTCGCCCGGAGATATTGGCCCGGCAAGAGCGCGGTCGGCCACCGGCTTTTCAAGGGGCCGCCGGACAAGACGGAGAATGCGTTCACCATTGTCGGCGTGGTCGGCGCGACGAAAACGGTCGACCTGGCCGACACCCAGGCGACGGGGTCCATCTATTTTCCCTACGGGCTGTACGCCGGCCTTCAAGTCAACGTCCTGCTGCGCACGGTCCAGGCGCCCGCGGCCCTCGGCTCGGAGCTGCGGGCGGCCGTGCTGCGGATCGACCCCGAACTTCCGCTCGACGACGTGAAGACCATGGGGTCACGGCTCGACCAAAGCCTTCTCACCCGAAGGTCGCCGATGGTGCTCGCCGGCATCTTCGCCGGGGTCTCCGTCGTGCTTGCGGCGGTCGGCATCTACGGTGTTCTGGCCTATGCGGTGGAGCAGCGCCGCCGTGAGATTGGCGTCCGCATGGCCCTCGGTGCCCTCCCGAATCAGATTCTCTCCCAGTTCCTGTTCCTCGGAACCAGGCTCGTCATGGCGGGCTCCCTCCTCGGAGCCATCGGGGGCTGGCTCACGGGGCGCGCCATGTCGAAGCTCCTCTTCGGCGTCGGATCCGCGCATCCGGCGGTCTTCGTGGGCACCGCCGCGGTGCTTGCCCTCGTCTCCCTCGCCGCGTGCCTGGCGCCGGCCGTCAGGGCCGCGCGGGTGCCTCCCATGGAGGCCCTCCGCGCCGAATAGGCGCGCCCTTGCGCCTGAGGGTCCGGACGCCCCGCGGCGATCAGGCCCGTTTGGCGCGCTTGCGCGCCCTGATCTTGGGAATGATGCCGACTCGGGGATCGCGCTTCTTCGCCAATGAGACGAGCGCCTCGGCCCATCGGTCGAATCCATCGGCCGAGTCGGACAGGTAAAGCCATTTGGGCAGGATCGGATGGGGCGAGAGCGCCGGAAAATCAGCGACCAGCGACTCGTGGTGGCTTCTCTCCGTGCAGACAAGCATGCCGTTCCAGGGCTCCGCCCCGGACGAGAAGCACAACACCATCCGGCCGTCGAGATAGACGGCCTTCGCCCCGAACATCGACCGAAGCAGGAACGAGGGCTCCGACTCGAGGGGCTCCCAAAGCCACGAATACGGGTGAACGATCCTGATCCTGCCGAGTCCTCGATCGCCCATACGCTTAGGTTTCCCTGTTCATGCGTGGGGCCCGCCTATTTGAGGCGGGCGCCGTTCTCTAAAAGGAGCTGCCTCAGGAGGGAGCGGTGGCAGCGGGCCTCGTCCGCGCAGTAGCAGCCGACCGAGAAATTCGCGGTGTGGGAAAGCTTGGCCAGGAGTTCCAGGTCGTGCCTCGCCGCGGGCGAGGCCATTTCAGCCCTGTATCTTTTCGCAAAGGCCGACCACTGGGCGGGCGTCGAGGCCCCGAGGCCCAGCTTCATGGTCTCATGGCTCGGTGCGAGGTTCGGGAACCACACGTCGTACCAGTCCTGCGCCGAGAACTGGGACTTGGGCACTCCCCTGGGAGGGCGGCGGACGGTTCCCAGCCTGATTCCCTCTCCGGGCAGTCGAGGGGTTCCAAGTCGGACTACGTGCAGGCTCATGGGCGACTCCTAAGTCAAAAGGGGCCCCCGTTGCGAGCGAACTCTGTCCTATTCACGGCGCGCACGGCGCCCACCCATCGAAGGTCCCGCGGGTCGCAGTCTCCCCATCAATACCCCTGGGCATCCGTGTCAGCCCTCACCTTTCCGCGGTAGTAACGGAAGACAAAGACGAAATAACTGACCGCAAGAACGAATGCGACCGGCCACCAAGATAGCGCAAGGCGGAGTCCGCGCGCATCCGCAGCGCCCCTGTAAGCCGTCACGGAATCTCCCGCCGCCAAAGTGGAATGAAGCATGACCGGGAAAACGCCCACGGCACCCGCAGCCATCAGGCCGCTGATGAGGACACAGGAGCCCGCGACGGCCGCGCTCTCGCGCCGCCGCCACTGGCCGACGAGTGCGGCGAGGCCGCCTCCCGCCACGCAGGCCAGGGCGAGCCAGGCAAGCGGGCGATGGATCATGCCGGTGAAAAGCTCCTGACGAACCCGTGCCGTCTCCACGGCGGTGCCTAGGAGCAGCGTCAGCACGGCGGGCCAGAGACACCGGGCCAGCCGCTCGCTTCGGTCATGGACCGTTCCCTCGGTCCTCCATGCGAGGTATGAGGCACCGTGGGCTGCGAAGAGCGCGACCGTGAATATCCCGATTGAGATCGTGTACCAATCCAGGATTCCGACCTCGCCATGCACGCCGAAGTCGGTGAAGAAGGAGAGCGTGAAATTGCCGTCGGCATCGAGCGGCTCGCCGCGGATGACGTTTCCAAGGGCCACGCCGATCAAGACGGAGAGGAGCAGGTTGGACGTTGCGAACGCAAAATCCCAGGCCTCCCGCCAAAGGGCGTCGCGCATGTGCCCACGGGCCTCGATCGCGACTCCGCGCAGGATCAGGCACCACAGCAGCAGGAAAAGCGCGAGGTAGTAGCCTGCGAAGGCCGACGCCATGACCGCCGGAAAGAAGACGAAGGTCATGCCTCCAAATGCGACGAGCCAGACCTCGTGCCAGATCCACAGCGGGCCGATCGCGGCGATCACGACACCCCGATCCCTCTCATTGCGCCCGACGACGAAGTGGAGGAGCCCAGCACCGAAATCCCATCCCTCGAGAACCAGGAAGGCCGTCAGCATGAGGACAAGGATGGCGTAGGAGGCCTCAATCATGCGGTGCCTCCACGGGGCCGCGGCTCAATTCGCGGCAGAACAGGCTGAAGTAGAGAAGGCCCACCACGAAGTACAGTCCGACAAAGCCGACCAGCGTGAAAACGACCGCGCCGGAATTGACCACGGCGCTGACGCCCTGCTCGGTGCGAAAAAGGCCGTAGACGAGCCAGGGCTGGCGGCCCAGCTCCGCCACGGTCCAACCGGCGGTGTTGGCGATAAAGGGAAAGGGGAACGCGCTCAGGAGGAGCCAAAGGAGCACGCGACTCTGTTCAAGATGACCGCGCAATAGCTGCACCGCGCCCGCGCCCATGAGGACGACGAAGATCGTGCCGAGACCCGCCATGATATGGAAGGAGTAGTAGAGGATTTCTATGTTTGTGGGCCAGGTGTCGGCGGGGAACGCATCCAATCCGCGCACGTCGCTTTGCACGTTGCCGAACGCGAGAAAGCTGAGGAGTCCCGGGATGCGGATTGGATTGTCGAGGCGCTGCCCCCTGACATCTGGCTGGCCGATAAGGTTGATCTCAGCTTTGTTCCCGCTGTGGAAGCGCCCTTCCATTGCGGCGAGCGCGGGGCCCTGGTGGGCGGCAACCATCTTGGCCTGGATATCCCCGGTGGGAAAGGCGACCAGGACGGACGCCAGGAGGCCCACCGTGATTCCGCTTCGAAGAAACAGACGGGCCTGCCCGGAATGCTCGCCCCGCAAGGCGTACCAGGCGCCCACCGCGGACACGGCGAATCCGCCGGTAACCAGGGCCGCCATCTGGTTGTGCGCGAACATCGCGAAGGCCCACGGATTGCCCAGGTAGCCGGCCATGCTCGCCAGGTGAAGCCGGCCATCGGCAGCCACCGCGAATCCCGTTGGGTGTTGCATGAACGCATTGGTCACCAGAATGAAATACCCGGACAGCCAGCTTCCGAGCGCCACGCCGACGGCCGCCCCAAAATGGGCCCGGGCCCCGAGCCGCCTTTCGCCCCAGACCAGCGCGCCCACCAGGGCGCTCTCCATGAAAAACGCGAACATGCCCTCCATCGCGAGCGTTTGCCCGATCAAGTTGCCGGAATAACGGGAGAAGCCGGCCCAGTTGGTGCCAAACTGGAACTCCATGGGAATTCCCGTGACGACACCGACCGCGAACGTGAGCCCGAAGATCCTCGCCCAAAAACGCGCCGCCCGGGCGTAGCCCTCATCCCCCGTGCGAAGCGCGCGCCATTTCCAATACACGAGCAGCGGGGCAAGCCCCATCGTCAGCTGGGGAAAGAGATAGTGATAGGTAATGGTGAAGGCGAACTGCAGCCTGTCCCAAAATGCCGGGTCGTTCATGGGTTTTTCATGGTCGCCGGTAGCCGCTGACGCTGATCATCCGGTGCGGGGCCTGCAAGACATCGATCGGGTTGCGTGCGGCGTGTTCCGTTGCGGCTAGGACACCGGCCTCCATGGGCTGAGGCGGGGAGTGAAACGCCGGACATGGCGGCAGTAATCCCGATAGGGAGCTCCAAAGCGCCGCTCCAGCTGCGGCTCCTCGACCAGGGGAATGTAGACAAGGTTGAGGGCAATGAATGCGGCCGCCCAGACAAAATGGGCGGGCGACAGGAGAACGGAGGCCTCTCCGATCAGCAGAATGATCACGCCCGAGATCATCGGATTGCGGACGAACCGATAGGGTCCGCGGGCGACAAACACGCGCGGGGGGTCCCAGGGCGCCAGGGTTCCCTTCCCCTCCGCCGCAAAACGCCACACCGAGGCCACAAAGAGGACGAGGCCCGCGATCAATAATCCAAGGCCGAGCGCCTGCATTAGGACCGGGCCCGTCGAATGGCCGAAGGCAAACGCCACGTTGTACCGGCCGGCGATCGAGACCGGGACGAGAACGACCACGGAGAACGGGAGGACCGCGATCGCGAACAGGTGACGCAGGAGAAGGATCATCGTGCGAATGCGCGCAGGTTTCCCGACGCATCGCGGGCCGAATCGGCCGCGGGGCGCGGGCCGCCCGGCGCGCGACCCTGGAAGACTGGGCCCCGTCTATCGGCTTGGTGTCCCCTGGAATTCACGATGGATCTCCCTGAGCCGTTCGAGCTCCTCCTTGCCGATGATTTCCGTGACCCGTGTCGGGGGAAAGTCCGCCACGACATGGCGGCAGCTCTGCCTCACCGATTCGAGGTGGGGGTCGTCTATCGGCCAGCGAAGGAATCGCTCCCAGGCGTCGCGCGAGAACGTCCTCTCGGAAACGATCGCCTGAAGGGCCTCCTCCACATCCACCCTCTTGAATTGCGCGTGCCGCCTTCCGATCCGGCGCCTTATCCAAAGGAAAAAAGCCGTCATGACCAGGGCCGCGGACAGGATGAAGGGGTAGACGCCGCGCACCGGGCTACGGATTCAGGGACGGGCGCCAAGGATCAAGGCTCGACATTCGGGGGCCGCGGCCGGTCGTCACGGCGCCGATCCCGTGGACGGCACCACCTTCAATATCTTGGGGTCACATGACCCGGTGACAGGAATCAGCATCTTCGGGTCCGGGTCGCCCTTCGGAATCACAACGCAATTGTCCATCCCGGGACTCAGAGCCCTCGGCGTCGCCGTCTGATCCTTCCGGCCAAAGCCCGCGCCGGCCTTTTCGCACCATAGGGGCGGCGGGACCGCGAGTTGCCTCGCACTGTCCTCAAGCGAAACCGGCGCCCCCTCAATCCGCGCCTGAGAAAAATCAAGGGTGGGATCGCCGGCCGCAAACGCGGACCCTGCGATGAGGGCGAAGCCTGCAATTAATTTTGTTCCCATGTTATCTCCGGACGGCTCGGGTCGCCGCCCCATCTGTAAGCCGACCCGCCGTCCATTGCGAACGCGATGTACACGGCCGATGCCCTTCGTTGTATATCCAATATAACAAGGTGTTTATATTGAAAAATTCCGGGGATGTTGGAGCCCTGACCTCTGGGTTGGGACCTGCCCTGGAGAGCCTGGTTCCGCGGAACGGGGTGGACGGACGATCGCGCATCGGCCCGGGGCCCCGCCGGGAAACCCGACCCGCAGGCGCCCGAACCTAGCCCAGGCGCCTCTTGATCGCCGAAAAAATCGCCTCACAGGTCGCCGGTGAGGCCAGCGGGACCTCTCCCCCGCGGGTGCCAAAGGCGGCCACGGCGTCGCGGATCGCCTCACGCACCGAAAACGCAAGCATAAGGGGCGGCTCGCCCGAGGCCTTGCTCCCGTGGATCGTGCCTTCCTGCGCCGCCCTCGGCAGGAGCGTGATGTGCATCTCGATCGGCGCATCGCTCAGGGCGGGGATCTGGTAGGTGCTGGCGCTGTGCGTCAGCAGCCTCCCCTGCTTGTCCCAAAGGAGCTCCTCGCGGGTAAGCCAGCCAATGCCCTGAACGAGACCGCCCTCGATCTGCCCCAGGTCGACTCCCGGATTGAGTGAGTCTCCAACATCGTGGACGGCGTCCACGCGGACGACGCGGTGCATTCCGTTGTGCCCGTCGACTTCGACCTCGGCTACCGCGGCGCCGCAGACGAAATACTGGAAGGGCCTGCCCGAGGCACTCGACCAGTCCCAATGGATGCCAGGCGTCGCATAATAACCGGTCGTCGACATGCTCACCCGGTCCTCGTGGGCCTTCCGGCAGACATCGGCGATCTCGACCGAAACGTCCGAGGCTCGGACTGAGACCCTCCCGTCGGCGAATTCGACGTCGGCCGCCTCGACGCGGGCGGCCGCCTTTTTTGCGAGGAGGGCTGCCGCGACGGGGGCCAGGCGCTCGCGCAGAGTGATGCACGCGTTTCGGACCGCGGCCCCGTTCAGGTCGGCTCCGGACGACGCCGCCGTTGCCGACGTGTTCGGGACCTTGTCGGTGACCGTGGGCATGACCCTCACTCTCGTCTCGGGCAGTCCCAGCTCCCGCATGGCCACGCCGCGAATCTTGGTGTGGAGCCCCTGACCCATCTCGGTGCCCCCGTGGCTCACCTGGGCCGTGCCGTCCGCGTAAAGGTGCACGAGCGCGCCCGCCTGGTTGTACCGGGTCAGCGTGAACGCGATCCCGAACTTTAGGGGCGTCACCGCAAGCCCCCGCTTCACCATCGGGTGGGCCCTGTTCCATGCGTCGACCGAGCGCCGCCTCTCGGCGAAGCCCGCCTCGCTTTGGACCTGTGACCAGACGGTCTGAAGCCGGTTGTCGCCGATCTCCTGGAGAAAATGGGTCGTGTTGGTCTCGCCGCGGCCGCGGTAAAGGTTCCTTCCCCGGACAACCTCGGGAGCGAGCCCGAGCCTACGCGAGATGCGGTCGACCAGCTCCTCCATGACGAGCATCCCCTGCGGACCCCCAAATCCGCGGAAGGCCGTGTTGGAGGCGACATGGGTCTTGGCAATGAGGCCGGTAAAGCGGACCGCCGGGATGTAGTAGGCGTTGTCGAGGTGGAAGAGGGCGCGGTCGAGCACCGGCTGCGAAAGGTCGAGGGACCAGCCCCCGTCGGAGAAAAGGTTGACCTCGGCGGCGCGGATCATCCCATCCGAGTCGTAGCCGACCGAGAAGGTTGCGTGAAAGGGATGCCTCTTGCCGGTCAGGGTCATGTCCACGTCGCGGTCCAGCTGGATCCGTGCGGGCAGCCCCGTCCTCCTCGAGGCCAGCGCCACCATGGCTGCAAACGCGTTGCCCTGCGTCTCCTTGCCCCCGAATCCGCCGCCCATCCTGGGTGACTGGACGACAACCTGGTTCCGAGGCTCCCCCAGGATCTCCGCCACGATGGCCTGGATCTCCGTGGGATGCTGCGTCGACGAGCTGACGAAGACCGATCCCCCCTCGCCCGCCTCCGCCCAGGCTGCGTGGGTCTCGAGGTAGAAATGCTCCTGGCCCCCAAATGAAAACTCGCCGTCAAGCCTGAGCGGCGAACGCGCAAGGGCCGCGGCCGCGTCGCCGCGGGCGAGCGTGTGGGCCGGGGTATGGAAGCTTCCCGCGGAGATCGCCTCCTTTATGCCGATCAGCGGCGCGAGCGGCTCGTATTCCACGACCACCGCCGCGGCGGCCGCGCGGCAGGCGCGAAGCGAGCTGCCCACGACCAGCGCAACCACCTGGCCATGGTACAGGATCTCCCGGTCGGCGAAGAGCGGCTCGTCGTGGAAGGTCCCGACGTTGTTGTGCCCGGGAATGTCCTCGGCCATCAGGACCTCCACGACGCCGGGCATTGCCCGGGCCGCCGAAGCGTCCCGCCTGAGAATCCGGGCTCGGGCGTGCGGGGCGCACACCGGCCAGAGGTCCAGCATCGGCCTGCGCTGGGCCGTGTCGTCCGCATATAGCGCCCGTCCCGTGACGTGACCGACGGCGCTTTCATGGCGCAGCGATCGGGAATCGTCCGAGGGCGCCGCGCCGGCGCCCATCCTGAAATCGAGGGCACCGTCCTGGGCGAGGCTCGTCTCGCCCGACGCAAACTTCTCCCAAAGGCTGACAATGAGCCCGCGCCGGTACTCCGCGCCGCCGCGCACGTCGTCGATCGGGTTGAACTCCCCGGCAAGCAATCGTGAAACATCCGATGCGGCCGCGGCGAGCGTCCTTCCCATAAGCGCCGCCTCCGCCCGGCGAGCCCTGACGGGCGTCGCCGCAACCCCGCCGTAAGCGATCCGGGCCCTCTGGATGATTCCCTCCCCGTCCGAGTCGATCGAATAGGCCGCCGCAACGATGCTGATGTCGAGCTCCCGCCGCTTGGAGACCTTGAAGAAGTCCGAACGGCGGTTCAGGCCGGCGCTCCCGTCGAAACGCGGCAGCGCGATCTCAAGGATGATCTCCCCGGGACCCAGCAGGGTCTTCCTGTAGGCCGTGAAGAAATCCGACAGCGCCACGCGCCTTGAACCCGTCCTTGAGAGGAGGACGAGCGCGGCGTCGAGGGAGAGGAGGACCGGCGCGCCGTCCCCAATCGGGGACGCGGTGGCGAGGTTCCCCCCGAGCGTTGCGCGGTTTCGGATCTGGCGCGCCGCAAAGACCTTCAGCATCCGCGCGAGCGAAGGGTACTCGGGGGACAGCGCCTCCTCCACCGCCGTCAGGGTGGCCGAGGCGCCGATCCTCCATTCGGACTCCGTTTTCGATATCCGCGTCATCTCGGGAACCGCCTCGGTCGAGACCAGGAACGGGAACGCCTTGAATTTCTTCGTGACGTCGACGCCTATCTCCGTGGCCCCGGCCACAAGCGTCGCCTTGGGATTCCGTTCGAGCGCCTCAAAGAGACCGGAAAGCGTCGTGGGCCTGACAAACCGGTCGGAGCCGGCTTCGTAATCCAGGGGGTTGAGCGGCGCGGCGGGACGGGCGAGCCGCTCCCGGAAGGGATCGGGCGCGCCGTCCCGGCGGCGCCCAATCGCCGCGAGCGCTGCGTCCCTGATCGGGCGGTAGCCGGTGCATCGGCAAAGATTGCCCCCGAGCTGCTCGCTGATTGCACAGGGGGTGTCGCAGTCGCTCCGGTAATACCCCTCGAAGAGCGACATCACGAACCCGGGCGTGCAGTACCCGCACTGGGAGCCGTAGTGGTCGACCATCGCCGACTGCACCGGATGAAGCCCCTCCCCTTCCTTGGACAGGCCCTCGACCGTGACGACCTCGCGGCCGGCGAACATCGGCAGGAGCGCTATGCAGCTGTTGACGCCCCGGTACGTCGGGTTGCCCTGCGGGTCCCGTTCGACGACGGCAACCGTGCAGGCGCCGCAGTCGCCCTCGGAGCACCCCTGCTTGCTTCCCGTCAGCCCGCTGCCTCTGAGGTAATCCAGCAGGGTCGTCGTCGGGGCCGCTCCCTCGATCCGCACCTTCCTGCCGTTGAGCGTGAATTCGAATCCCATTGGATCAGACCGCGAGCCGTGCCATCGTGTGGGCGAGGACGGCGGCGCCCGAGGCGATGTGTTCGATCGTCGCGAATTCCTCGGGCCGGTGGCTCCAGCCGTTCAGGCAGGGGATGAAGATCATGGTCGTCGGGCTCACGCGGGCCATGAAGAGCGAGTCGTGATAGGCGCGGCTCACCATCCGGAGCGAACGGAGCCCGAGCTCGGCGCAGACCCTCTCCGCGATTTCGATCGTCTTCTGGTCTCCGACGGCAGGCGGATCCGCGTTTATCTCCTCAAAATCCATCGTGACGCCGCGCCGGGCGCATGCGTCCTCGGCGGCGCTCCTGATCTCAGCGAGCGCCTTTGACCGCGAGTCGAGGTGCGCGTCCCTCAGGTCGATCTCAAGGTAGGCCTTGAACGGAACGCTGTTGACGGCGCCGGGCTCTATCCGGAAAACGCCGACCGTACCCACGGTGTCCGGGCTTCCGCTCGAGCGCGCCGCCCGCTCGACGGCCAGCGCGATCTCAGCGCCGGCGAGCATCGCGTCGTGGCGGACGGGCATCAGCACCGCACCGGCATGGCCCCCCTCCCCTTGCAGCGTCACCCGGTAGCTGCTGGGGCCCGCGATGCGCTCGACGATGCCGATCGGCATCTTCCTTTGCTCAAGGATCGGCCCCTGCTCGATGTGGAGCTCCACGAAGGAATGATAGTAGCCGCCTGGCAGCCTCACCGATTCCAGCGATCCCGTGCAGCCAGCGGCGAGCCGGAGTTCATCGAGCGACCTGCCTTCGCGGTCGCGCAGGGCCTGCGCCTTTTCAACCGAGATCGACCCGGCCATGAGCCGGCTTCCGAGGCACCCGAGCCCGAAGCGCGTGGGCTCCTCCGCGGTGAACATGACGACCTCGAGCGACCGCCGGGGCCTGAAGCCTGCCCTTTTCAGGGCGGCAAGCGCCTCGAAGGCCCCCAGGACGCCCACGACGCCGTCGTAGCGGCCCGCATTGGGGATGGCGTCGGTGTGGGAGCCCGAGCCGACGGCGGCGAGGCCCGGTTCCGATCCCACCCAGCGGGCAAAAATATTTCCGACTGCGTCCTCGCGGGGCGTGAGTCCCGCGCTGAGGGCCGCCTCGCGCACGTACTGCCTGCCGCGAAGGTCGGCCTCGGAGAACAGGACCCGGGTGACCACGGGCGCCGGCGCCTCCGAAATCAGCGCCAGCTCGTCGATTCGCCGCTTGAGCCCGGCGCTGTCGATCTCGATCTTCAGATCGGAGGACGCCGGTGTCATTGGGGGGCCCTGTTGACGTCCTTGTAATACAGGTAACGCGCGGGAACCTTGCCCATTGCGACAAACCACTGCGCGCAGTAGGGGGCCATCCAGATGGCGTCGCCGGAACGCACCGGGTACCAGGAATCCTCGAGCCGGTACACGCCCTCGCCCGAGAGCATGACGAGACCATGCTCCATGATGTGGACCTCGACGAAGGGAAGATGGCCGCCCGGCTGATAGGCGAATACATTTACGGCCAAGTCGAACGAGGGCTCGTCGGGCAGCAGGACCTGGAGGTTGGCCGCCGGGTCACCGAGGAAGGGCGTTCCTTTGACCCTCGATTGGTCCCCAAGGATCGCGCGCGGCGGCTTCACCCCCTCTAGGGGGATGTATTTCTTCTGGAAGAGCGTCACGCGGGTTCCCTTTCTCGGGGCCGCGAGCGCCCAGCTGGAGCCCGCCGGGCAGAAAAAGAACCCTCCGGCCTTCAACCGGCGCCTTTTCCCGCCGACTTCCGCCACGGCGCTCCCCTCCATGACATAGCCAAAAGTCTCGAATTCCCCCGGAGCGATCCTGGCGGAACCCCCGATCTGAAACGCAAGGAGCGTCTGAGCGAATCCGGCCCCCATGGCTGGGCTGACGAGAGCCACGGCCGTGGCGCCGACAACCCCGGGAATCGCGCTGTTGACGTGGTTTTCCGGGGTGATGAGGGCATGGCGGGATCCAACACGCGCCCGGGTATGTCCAAAGAGTTCAGGCATGGATTTTATGGGGAGGCTTTCCGGTTATGAGCAATTAGCGGGCCCATCGGGACACGGGACCCTAGGATGGCCTTACAAAATGACCCGCGGGCGCACCCGGCGCAATGCGGCCCTTTGAAAATACCGTCCTGCCCCGGACGACGGTCCGGACGATCCGGACCCGGGATTTCCGACCGTCGTACGGCCCCTGCCGGTGCCGGTAGAGCAGCTCCGCGTTCGAGAGCGCATGGGCGGGCCCGATTTCTATGAAGGTCATGTCGGCATCAAGGCCCTCGCCGATCCACCCCTTCGTCCGGTCGATGCGGAACCGCTTTGCGACGTTGCCCGAAAGCAGGCGGGAGAGATGGGGAAGCACCCTCTCCGGCGGGCGCCGGTCGAGCGCCTCCGAGAGGAGCAACCCAAACGCGTGCTGGCATCCCGAAATCCCGCCCCAGATGTCGAAGAAGTCCTTGGACCTCTTCATGCCGGGGGGCGCCGGCGAATGGTCCGAACCCACCGTGTCTATCCCCCCCGATTCGAGCTCCCGCCAAAGGCCCAGCCTCTTCGCATCCGGGCGCAGGGGAGGAAAGCATTTCGCAGGGGCCCCCTGGTCGACGACGTCCTGCTCGGTCAGGAGCAGGTAATGGGGGCACGTCTCGATCGACACGTCGACGCCGCGGCTTTTTGCTTCGCGCGCGAGCGCTACACCCTCGGGGCTGCTCACGTGGACGATATGCAGGGAACATCCGGTCTCGCCGGCGATCTCCGAGGCCGTCCTGATGGCCGCGAGCTCGAGTTCCACGGGCCGCGACGTGAGCCACGTTCGGGCGTCGGATCCGCGGGCGCGGGCCTCAAGGGTCCTCTGGCGCGCGAGCGCCTCGTCCTCGGCATGGACGGCCACCAGCATCCCGAGCGCCGCCGCGCGCTTCATCCCGGTCCGGAGGGTCCCAGGGTCGGCGAACGCGAACTCATCGACCCCGCTGTTGCACATGAACGCCTTGAAGCCGATGGCCCCGGCATCCCTCATCGACTCAAGCTGGTCGGCATTGCCGGGCACGAGGCCGCCCCAGATCGCGAAGTCGGTCCGCGAGGAGCGCTCCGCCGCGGCGCGCTTCAGCGCGAAGCTCGCCGCATCGGTGACCGGCGGCAGCGAATTGAGCGGCATGTCGAAGAACGCCGTCCCTCCGCCCGCCGCGAGCGACGATGATCCGGAGGCAATCCCCTCCCAATCCGTACGGCCGGGTTCGTTGAAATGGACGTGTGAGTCGATGATGCCCGCGAGGACGTGGAGCCCGGAGGCGTCCACGGTTTCCGAGGCGGGAAGATCGAGTCCCGGCCCGATCTTGACGAACCGGCCGCCGGCTACGGCGATGTCGGCGACGACGAGTCCCTCCGGTGCCACGAGGGTCGCGCCCTTGACGAGGAGGTCGAACGGGGCGCTCATGGTTCGCCTCTGAAGGCCATGCGCGTGAGGAAATCGACCACGATGCGCAGCGCGACCTCCAGGTCGCCGGGGCTCACGTGCTCGTCCGGGTGGTGGCTGAGGCCCTTCCTGCAGCGCACGAAGAGCATGGCGACCGGGGCGATCGACGAGACGATGACGGCGTCGTGCCCGGCGCCGCTGGGAAGAGCCATCGACCTCCCCTGGCAGGCCCGGACGCTGCGGGAAAGGAGCGCCGTCAGGTCTCCGGAGCACGTGACGGCCGCGTTGTCCTGGGTCGCCTTAACGGCAAACCGCAGCCCGCGCCGCCCGGCGATCGCCCGCGCGGCGGCCTGAAGCTCGGCCACCGCCGCCCTTCGGCTCTGGTTCACGGGATGCCTCACGTCGAGCGAGAGCTCCACATCGCCCGCGATCACGTTCGTCGCGCCCGGATGAGCGGAAATCCAACCCACGGTCGCCACAAGCGGCGGCCGCGACCGCGCAAGGGCCTCAACCGCCAGGATGAATTCAGCGGCGCAGGCGAGCGCGTCCCTGCGCAGGGCCATCGGGGTCGTGCCGGCGTGCCCGGCCTGGCCCCGGAAGGTCACCCTCGCGCGCGTCTGCCCGGAAATTGCCGAGACGACTCCGGCCGCCAGGCCCTCCGATTCGAGCACGGGTCCCTGCTCGATGTGAACCTCGAGGTATCCGATCAGCTCCCTTCGGGAATGCGCCGGCCGCGGAGGCGGCAGGCGCCGGCCGTTGAACTTGGCGAGCGCGTCGCCGACGGACACCCCTTCCGGGTCGCGAAGCTTCAGGTCCGACCTCGTGAGCTGTCCCGTGTATCCCTTGCTCCCGAGGTAGGCGCTCGAAAACCTGACCCCCTCCTCCTCGGAGAAGCCAAGGACCTCGACGGCAAAGGGCAGGACGACCCCCCGGCTTCGTATCACCTCCAGGGCGGCAATCGGGAGCAGGACCCCGAGGGCCCCGTCAAACCGACCCGCGTCGCGGACCGTGTCAAGGTGCGAGCCGAAGAGAAAGGTCCTGGCCCCGCCCGCCCGGGCGCCCAGCCGGCCCACCACGTTTCCGACCGCGTCCTCGTGTACCCGCAGCCCCGCGTTCCCCATCCATGCGCCCACGAGCGCATTCGCCCGGTCCATCGCGGGAGACATGAAGGTGCGCGTGGTCGCCCCGCGCTCGTCCGACACCCTCGCGAGCTGGTCGAGGCGGCGGGACAGGTTCCTAGCGGCCTGAATCAGGGTGTTCTTGAGCATTCTGCGCCGTCAGCTCCCCCTGTAGGTGTTGTAGGCCCACGGCGTGACGAGCAGCGGCACGTGGTACGGGGCCGAGGGGTCGGCGATACCAAAGCGCACCGGCACGACGTCGATGAAGGGGATCTTGGCAAGGGGGACGCCCCTTGACGCAAAATATTCCGCGACGTGAAATTCCAGCAGGTAGACACCGGCCCGCATTTCAGAAGGGCCAAGCAGGGGCCCGTCCGTGCGCCCGTCGGCATTGGTCACCACCGTCTTCAGGAGCGCCGGCTCCGGCTCCACACGGCGAAGCTCGATCCGAAGGCCGGCCGCGGGGCGGCCCGTCATGAGGTCCAGTGCGTGGGTGCTGAGCTTGCCGGCCATTTCAGGATGGGTTTTTCACGGCCTCGTTGAGTCGAAGCCGGGCTATCTTGGCTATTTCCCCGAGCGCAGTCGAGTGCTCTGCTTCGGGGCTGTTGCCGGAGCGCTCGCGCATGGCCGCCAGGATTGTGTCCTTTGCGTTAAGGCGGGCGCAGATGATGAACGGGAATCCGAAGCGCGCCTTGTAGGCCTCGTTGAGGCGCCCGATCTCTGCCGCCTCGGCCTCGGTGAGGCGGTCGAGCCCGGCTGCGGACTGCTCCCGGGTCGACGCGGCGGTGAGCTGGCCCGCCCTGGCGAGGCGCCCCGCGAGGTCGGGATGGGCGCCGATGAGCGCCAGCTGCCTTTCGGCCGGCGCGGCGCGCATCGTGGCGCAGAGGGCACCGTGGAGCTCCTCCAGGCTTTGGAAGGGCCGCTTGTCGAAGGTCTCGGCGGCCACCCACGGCGAGTGCTCGAAGAGGTGTCCGAGCGCTGCAACAAAGAAGTTGCGGTCCGACGAATTGAGTTCGGCGAGCGTCGGCTGCATGCGCGCGCTCACTTGAGCAGCTCGTACGCCGGAAGCGTGAGGAATTCGTCGAACACCGGGGACTTGACCATTTCCATGAACATGTGGGCCGCCACCCGGAAATGCCCGTTTGAATAGCGGTCGGGGCCCACCTCGCTCTGGATCTTCGCGATCACCTCGCCGATCAGGCTGTCATAGTGGCCCGGCGTGATCGCCCTGCCGTCGGCCAGCCTCGCTCCGCTGTGGAGCCACTGCCAAAGCTGCGCACGGGAGATCTCCGCGGTGGCCGCATCCTCCATGAGGTTGTAGAGCGGCACGCAGCCCAGGCCCCCGAGCCAGGCCTCCAGATACTGGATGCCCACGCTGAAATTCGTGCGGATCCCGGCGTCGGTGATCGTCCCGGCGGGGGCAGAGATCAGCTCGGCCGCCGTCACGTTCACGTCCTCGCGCTTGCGGGCAATCTGATTGGGGCCCGGCATGTGCTTGTCGAACGCCTTGAGCGCAACGGGAACAAGGCCCGGGTGCGCCACCCAGGTTCCGTCGTGGCCGTCCGTGGCCTCGCGCTCCTTGTCGGCGAGCACTTTCGCCAGCGCCTCGTCGTTCGCCGCAGGATCGTTCTTGATCGGGATCTGGGCCGCCATTCCTCCCATGGCATGGGCGCCGCGGCGGTGGCAAACCTTGATGACGTACAGGCAGTAGGCCCGCATGAACGGCGCCGTCATCGTGACCTGGGTCCGGTCGGGAAAGACGTAGTTCGGCCGCCGCTGGAATTTTTTGATGCAGCTGAAGATGTAATCCCAGCGCCCGCAGTTTAGGCCCGAGGAGTGGTCGCGCAGCTCGAAGAGGATCTCCTCCGCCTCGAATGTCGCAAGGATCGTCTCGATCAGCGAGGTGGCCCGGACCGAGCCCTGAGGGATGCCGAGCGCGGCCTGGGCGTGGACAAACACGTCGTTCCAGAGCCGGGCCTCGAGGCGGCTTTCCATCTTGGGAAGGTAAAAATAGGGCCCGGAGCCGCGCGCGAGGAGCTCCCTGGCATTGTGGAAGAAATACAGGCCGAAATCGAACAGGCTCCCGGAGACTGGCAGGCCGTTGAGATGCACATGCTTCTCCGGCAGGTGCCAGCCCCTGGGACGCACGAGGAGGGTCGCCGTCGTCTCGCCCAGCTTGTACGACTTTCCCTCAGGGCTTGTGAACGAGATCGTGCGCCGGACCGCGTCCCTCAGGTTGACGTGGCCGTCGAGCAGGTTCCCCCAGGTGGGGGAGGTCGCATCCTCGAAGTCGGCCATGAAAACCTTGGCCCCGGAATTGAGCGCATTGATCACCATCTTGCGGTCCACGGGTCCCGTGATCTCGGTGCGGCGGTCCTGGAGGTCGGCCGGGATCGATGCGACCGACCACGAACCCTCCCGGATCGGCAGGGTTTCGGGGAGGAAATCCGGCAGTTCGCCCGCGTCCAGCCGCGCCTGCCGGGCCACGCGGGCCGCAAGGAGTTCGCTGCGGCGGGGTTCGAACTTTCGGAACAGGCCCTCGAGGAAGGCGCAGGCCTCGGGGCTTAGAATCTCGGCGTGCTGGGGAGGGACGGGCCCGCGGATGTCGAGGCCGGAAAAGTTCGGTTCGGTCATGTTTTGGCTGATATGAGGACGCAGCAGTAACTTCCTGGTTGTTTCCTGTCACCTCCATAGTACCTTGGCGCGTTTTGTGCAAATCGATCGGGCAATCCTGAAACGCTAATGATGAACAAGAGTGAATTCATGAGGCAGGCCATCCGGCTGTCGGAGGAGGGCGTCCAATCGGGCCGGGGCGGCCCGTTCGGGTGCGTCGTTGTCCGGAGGGGTGAAGTCGTCGGCCGGGGAAGCAATCAGGTGACCTCGAGCTGCGACCCGACCGCGCATGCCGAGATCGTCGCCATCCGCGCCGCCTGCAAGGCAATGGGCACCTTCAAGCTGGACGACTGCACGCTCTATGCGAGCTGCGAGCCCTGCCCGATGTGCCTGTCGGCCATCTACTGGGCCCGGATCCCCACGGTGTACTACGGGAACAGCCGCCACGAGGCCGCGGCCATCGGGTTCGATGACGAGTTCATCTACGGGCAGATACCGCTCGACCCAGAAAGGCGCGCGCTGTCGATGAGACCCCTGCTGGCCGACGAGGCCAAAAGGGCCTTTGCCGCCTGGTCGGGGAAGGCCGACAAGGTCCCTTATTGATCCTGGAGCGCTTGCCAAACGCGCCCATTGCACCAAATTACACGATCATGCGTTTCAAGAACATTCAACCCGGCCTGAATGCCCCCCTTCCCCGTCTCGACGACGATGATGATGACGAGGGCGAGGAGGCCCAGGAGACGATGTCGGGCAAGAAGGAATCCTCTGTATCCCTATTGATCCAGAAGCGCTTCCTGAATCAGCGGAAGCTTTTCCTGTGGGGTCCGGTGACCGATGAAACGGCCAAGGAACTGAGCGAAAAGCTCCTTTACCTGGAATCCACCGCTCCGGGAAAAGAGATCACCTTTTACATGAACACGCCCGGCGGGTCGATCACCGCGGGAATGGCGGTGTTCGATACGATGAAGCTCATCTCGTCCCCCATCACGATCGTCGTGACCGGAATGGCCGCATCGATGGGTTCGATCCTGCTTTGCGCAGCCGCCAAGGGCAAACGGTTCATCTTCCCGCACGGCCGGGTGCTCATTCACCAGCCCCTGATCTCGGGACGGTTCATCGGACCGGCCACCGACATCAACATCCAGGCCCAGGAGATGGAGAAGCTCCGCAGCGAGCTGAACCAGATCCTGGCCGACGCCTCGGGCCAGCCCATCGAGAAGATCTCGAAGGACAGCGACCGCGATTTTTACCTGAACGCCAAGGAGGCGGTTGCGTACGGTCTTGCGGACAGGATTGTGGACAAGATCTGAGCCGGGCGTCCCTCGCTAGGGCGCCGCGCCCCGGGTGTTCCCGGCGGGGTGGCCTATTTCCTCCTCCCATTCGGCGGCCTGGCCGATGTCGCCAGCATCCAGGGCGGTGCGCCGCGCTTCCGCGAGCCAGGAATAGCGCACCGCCGCAGGAATGGAATCGGCGGCAAACAGCTTGCGGTAGACGTCGATGGCCTCGGCATACCGCCTTTGGGCCGCCAGGAACTGGGCGACCTCGCGCATGAGCCCCCAGTTATCCGGCGACGGTTCCGTGGACTGGACGGAGCTTTGGATGATCCAGACGGGCTCATCGGCGTTTCCGGAGGCACGAACCCGGCGCGCGAGCGCGAGCGCAAGGGCGAGGTTCGGCGCGGCCTTCATCCCCGCCTTGCCCGCGTTGATCGCCTCCGAATTCCTGCCCGCGGCATCGAGCAGATTCATCTGGCGGATGACCGCGTAGCCGGCGAGGTTCTGCGGAAGACGGGAAAGGGACCGGGTCTGCGCCTGCAGGGTCACTGCAAAGGGCCGGTAAAGGGGGTCGCCAATCAGGATCGACTGCCAGCTGAGCAGCGGCAGCGCATAGTAGGCCGCGTCGACCAGATCGTGGCCCCGGGCGAGGGCCGCCATGAACAGGTCCGGCCGGTGGAGGTATTCGAGGTAGGGCTCGTACACGTTGCCCACCGTGGCCGTGGCTCCGCGCGCGACCAAGGGGCCGCACCAGCCCTCGATCTCCGACCGCAGCGTGTGCGCGGAAAAACTGTGGATGTGCACCGCGATTGCCCCCGGGGGAAATCGGAAGCCGGGAAGTGCAAAAGGGCCGTTCAGGTTGGGGGTGTACCAGCCGAAATACAGGGCCGGGGCGTCGAAACGGACGCTGGCGGGAATGGTCTCCAAGCCCCGGCTTGCGGAGAGGTCAAACCCGAGGCCCGCGATCGTCCGGGCGGCGGACGCAAGCCAGCGGTTCCCTTCGTCGAGGGGTCCGGCGGAATCGACATACGCCCGGCCGAGGAGGCCGGTGTGCTCGGCCTCAACCGCGAGATCGACCAGGTGGAGCGCCTCGGCCGCCGTGGGGCCGTCGAGCCTCGAGACCTTGACCACAAGCGAGGCGGCTGGGTCCGACGGATTGTCGTTTTCAAAAAGGGGATTGGGGATCCCGGCGTTTATCGGGTAATCCGTCCTGGCGAGAAGGCTGAGCTCGGAATCCACGGCGCCCGCATTGGTCCGGAATTCACCGTGGTCGGTAAGCGGCTTGACCTCCCTGAAGAGCGCAGGGTCGTTCTCGATCCTCAGCGGCACGCCCCTGCAGGTAATCAGGGCCGAAATCCTATGGCCGGAGACCGAATACTTTCGCCGGCCGACGTCGTCATAAAGGTCCATCGCCAGAGCGTCGATCCATCCCTTTCTGACCAGCTCGTCCTCCAGGGGCTGCCAAACGGTGGCGATAAACTCCCTCCAGGAGATCGTTTCCGCCAGCGGCATCTTGAGGGCGATCACGTTCGCCGCCGGGACGCCGCGGACCACGGCGTAGTGGCGGGCGATGGCCAGCGAATCGGGATCCGCGCTGTTTGCGAGCAGCACAACCCGATCCGCCAGCCCCTCAGAGGAGGCGGCGGCCGCCCCCGCGAGCAACGAAAACATCGCGATCAGGGCCGCCGCCACCAGACGGGACCGCGCAGGGAGTGAAATGGGCAGGCTTTCCGTCGCTGAGATGACCCTTTTTTGAGGCGCCTTTGCGGCCGATGCAACGTTGCGCACGCGCGGGGAGGAGCCCTCCGTGGGTCGCCCCACCCCGACGCGAGGGAACCGGGAGGGTCGGCAGATAACGGTGGACAATGCCGGCTTCGCGATTTCGTCTGGGTCCACGGACGAAACCGACGATCGCAGTCCGAGACCCTGTCTTGTCGTGCCATGACTTCCCTGATCCGCCTCAGCCTGAAACCCTGCTCCGCGGCCGGACCGTCGGCCCTCCTGGCGCTGGCGTTCTGCCTCCTCCCTCCGGCGCGGGCCGCGGCCGTACCGGCCTCGATGGTCGAGGCATCCGGCCCCCATTTCCTCCTTTCGGGCCGGCTCGACACCCGCGACCCGCGAGGCCCCGTCCTCGTGTGGCAGGGCAGCCAGGCCAGCATCGATTTCGAGGGGGCGTCCCTCGCCCTCGATTTCGACCGGGCCCTGGGCCAGAACTTTTTCGACGTGAGCGTCGACCAGCAGGTTTGGGTCGCCGCCGTTCCCCCGGGGGGACCGACCCGGCTGTCCTGTCCCCTGCCGCTGTCGGCCGGGCGCCATCATCTTTCGCTCCAAAAGCGCGACGAGGCCTCGGCTGGGTCGGTCCAGTTCCTGGGGATCGAGGTCGCCGGCGGCGCCCGCACCTGGAGGCCCGCTTCGCCGGCCCATCCGCTCGCCATGGAGTTCTACGGGGATTCCATCACCGCCGGCGCCTGCGACGAGGACGGCGCAAGCGACCAGTGGGAGGATCGGAGCACCCACAATGCGCTCAAGAGCTACGCCGCGCTGACGGCCGACGCGTTCGGCGCGGACAGCCGCAACATCTCGGTGAGCGGGATCGGCGTCGTCAAGGGCTGGGACACGGTGATCGAGAGCCAGGTATGGAACCGCCTCTACCCGCGGGAGGACTCCCCTTCGGCCGACCTGTCTCTCTGGCGCCCCGACATCGTGCTCGTGAACCTGGGCGACAACGACGCGGGCTTCACCGAGGCGCACAAGCTGGGATTCCCCTCGGCGTTCACGGCCAAATACATCGAGCTGATCCAGGGGATTCGGGGTGCGTATCCGCACGCCGACATCGTGCTCCTGATGGGCGGCATGGAAACGGGTTTCCGAAGCGCGCCCTTGAACGAGGCGTGGAGCCGGGCCGTGAAGGAGCTCGAGTCGGGTGATCCGCGCATCCATCACTACGTTTTCCAGCACTGGTCGACCCTCCACCCCCGGGTCGCCGACCACCGGATTCTGGCGAACGAGCTCGTCGCGTGGCTAGGCCGCCAGCCGTTCATGCAGCGCGCCGGCCGGCCGGAAATGTGAGCCCCAGGATGAACCCGCCCGCCAGCGACCTCCCGAAGGATCCGCCATGACCTGGATTACATGGGCCCTCCTTTCTGCGTTCTTCGCGGGAATCACGGCGATCCTGGCGAAAATCGGCGCCGAGAACGTGAACTCCAACCTGGCGACCGCGATCCGCACGACCGTCGTGCTCGTGATCACCTGGGCGATCGTCCTTGTCTCCGTGCCCGGACCGGTCGCCGTCCCGGGGCGCAGGACGCTCGTGTTTCTCGGACTCTCCGGGATCGCAACCGGCCTGTCCTGGCTGTGCTACTTCCGGGCGCTGCAGCTTGGCGAGGCCTCACGGGTCGCGCCCGTCGACAAATTGAGCGTCGTCTTTGCCATCCTATTGGCCGCGCTCGTCCTGCGCGAGAGGCTGACGTGGCAGCACGCCGTCGGCGGGACCCTGATTGTGGCCGGCTCGCTCGTGCTGGCGTGGAAGCCGCACTAAGCCCCCGGGGGTCCCCGCCTCAGTCGGCAAAGCGCCAGGCCGGCGCAAAGCCGCGCGGCGGCTTCCCCCCGGTCAGCCGGATGCGGACCATCTCGATCGGCATCGGGCCCCCCATGAGGATTGCGTCGTTGAACTGCCGGTCCGTCATGCGCCCCGAGGTCACGAGCTCGCGGTGGAGTTCGCGCAGCTGCAGGGCGCCGAGCATATAGCCGGCCTGGTACATCGGTGGGAACGAGCCGTTGAAGGACCGCCTCACCTCCCCGGTGGCGCTGTCGCGCTCGTGGCCCACCCGGTCGACGAGGAAGTCGATGCACTGCTCGGGCGTCCATTTGCCGAGGTGGAAATTGAGCGAGAAGATGATCCGCGCGCAGCGGTGCGCCCGCCAGAACAGCATACCCATCCGGTCCTCGGGGGACTTGGGGAAGCCGAGGTCCCAGAACTGGAACTCCCACCACACGGCCCATCCCTCCACCCAGAACGGCGTCGTAAAGAGCTCGCGGTGGGGGTTGAACCGCCCTTCGTAGTAGTATTGCAGGTGGTGCCCCGGCACGAGCTCGTGGAACACGGTCGCTCGCGCAAAATGGATGTTGTTCGCGCGCAGGCTCTGCACCTTCTCGTCGTAGTCCATCGAATCGGTCGGGAAGGCCACGAGGATGTCGGGCCCGCCGAGGAAGAACGGGGCCACTTTCTGCCGGGCGGGGCTCATCATCTCGATGCGCCAGAAGTCCGCATCGAGCGGAGGGATCGTGACGAGGTTCCGGTCCTCCACGAAGCGGATCGCCTCAAGCGCGAGGTCCCGGACGAGACCGGGCTGGCTGCCCGGCGCAAGATGATCCTGCTTCACCTTCTCCATGGCGGCCTTCCAGTCGTCCCCGCAGCCCATGTCCCGCGACGCCTTCCTTAACTCCGCATCGCACCAGGCGAATTCCCGGTTCGCGATGGCGAGAAGCTCCTCGGGGGAATAGGCGATCATCTCGTGGTCGAGCTCGGCCTGCAGGCCCTCCCGGCCGATCGGGTCGCCGACCACGGGCTCGTCCTTGCCCGGCAGAATGCCCACGACCTTCTCCTTGAGAAACTTCGTGTAACCGTCGAGGGCGTCGTTCGCCTTGTCGTGCGACGCCCTCACCCACCAGCCGAATGCGGGGTCATAGCCGTCGTAGAACTTGTACCAGTCGTCGAGCGAAGTCCTCAGATCTCCGATCGCGTTGACCGCGCGGAGGGCGACCACCCGCGAGGCCATTGGCGGCGCCGCAGTCCCGGGCTTCCCTGGCGCGTCGGGCTTCAGGCCCGCCTCGAGCCCGTCCCGTATTCCGGATATCTGCTTTGAGATGCGTTCGAGCACCGCAGCGGAACCCTGGGGATCGACGGGCTCCATGAGCCTGCGCGACTCCTGCAGCCTCGCGATGTCCGCGGCGAAGGGCACGAGCGGCGCCATCTCGCGCTGCCTTGATTCCGCCCTCTCCAGGAGCCTCTGCTCGTAGTCAATCTGCCGGTACAGGAGGATCCAGTCCACCCTTCCCTCGGTTCCGAGGCTCTCGTAGGCCATCGCATCCAGCCGCTTTCGCCATGCCGCGTAGAATTCGCGCAGGCGCCGGGTCTGGAGCTCCGATCCGCCGACGTCATAGAAGCGCAGGATCTCGTCCCTGTCGGCGACGAAGCGCTCGACCAATTCGCGCAGCTCGCTCGACTGGGGCCGGACCATTGAGGAGATTTCGGGCGGGACGTAGTCTTCCGTCGACCTCAAGGCGGCCGGCGAAGGCTGCGCCGCGGCGGCGGCGGCGGGCAGAAGGACCGACAGGAGGGACGCGGCGAGGCTTCGGGCGCTCTGCATGCCCGAAGCCAAGACGCGACGAAGCCCACCGTCAAACCTCGGCGTCAGAGCTTCCAGTCCAGCTCTCCGAACGCGCCGCGCCCGAGCGCAGGGTACCCGTTGACCGGCTGGTACGCTTCGTCGAGGAGGTTTTCCACGCGGGCCTTGACCGAGAGCCGGGCAGTGGCCTTCCACTCCACGTACACCCGCTCCACCGAATAGTTGGGGTCATTCACCGTTTCGTAGGTCAGGGCGTCGACATCCTCGCGTCCGGCGACGACCTGGACCCCCACCCCGGCGCTCCATCCCCCGCCAAAGTCCCTCCAGAGGTCCGCGCTCCCGCTGTTGCGCGGGCGCCTGAGGAGCCGTGTCCCGTCGGTGAGGTCGTCCGCCTCCAGGTAGGTGTAGCTCGCGTGCAGTTCCGCCCCGGCGCAGAGCTTGAGCTTCGCCTCAAGTTCGATCCCGCGGGTGCGGGCCCGGTCTATATTCTCGGTGGTGCCCGGATAGACGTCGAAGTTGTAGTCGATCAGGTTCGTGTAGCTGTTCCAGAACCAGGTGGCGCTCAACACGCCCCGGTTTTTCGGCAGGTACCAGTCAAGCCCCGCATCTGCGCCCCGAGTGCTCTCGGGTTTCAGGTCGGGGTTCCCCACATAGCCCGTGGAGATCCCGTAGAGCTCGAGGAAGCTCGGCGCGTTGAACCCGGTCCCGTAGCTTGCGCGCACCTTTAGAGAGCGGTCCGGCGTAAGCCAGGCGGCCGTCGCGCGCCCCGTGAACGCGGTGCCGAAGGTGTCGAAGTCGTCGTAGCGGAAGCCGCCCGTCAGGTAGGTCGAATCCAGGGGACGCCACTCGTCCTCGGCAAACGCGGCGACAAAGGTCTGCCGCTGGTCAATGTCGCCGTATCCGTCGTCCTGGGTCGTTTCGGCCTCGGCGGAGGCTCCGGCAGTCAGCCGCTGGCCCGCCAGGCCGGAATAGGTCGACTGGACATCGAACACCCCCCTGCGGTTCTGGACGACTGTCGTGTCGGTGAAGACGCCGGGATCCTCGTCAAAGGAGACGTAGCGGCGGTCCTGACCTCCCACGGTGATGCGCGCGGTCAGGTCCGGCGAGGGCCGGAGGTCGGCGAAAACCGTCCCGAGCCAATTGGCCTCCGTCTCGTACGCATACGGGTCGTTCGTGTAGAGGTCACCCGGGTCCCCGTAACGCCCCTCAAAGCCCCGGAGCGTCGCCCCCAGGTCGACCGAGGGGGAGATGTCCCGGTCGATCCGGAACACGAGGTCGCCGCTGTCGAACGCGTTGTTCGGCCGGTCGTTTTCGGTGTGCGATCCCGAGGCCGAGAATGACCAGGCCCATTTGTCGCGCGCGCCCTGGCAGTCGAGCGAGCCGGCGACGGTGTCGAAGCTGCCCGCCTCCACGGTGGCGTCCGCCGTCGGATCGCCCGAGCCCTTCTGCGCCTGGATGGAGACGACCCCGCCCACCGCTTCGCTCCCGTAGAGCGTGCTTTGCGGCCCGCGCGCAATCTCGATCGAGTCGGCGGCGCCGATCCGGGCGCCTCCCAGGAACACCGCATAGTCGGTGTTGGCATCGTTCAGCCGGATTCCGTCGACCATGAACAGGATCTGGTCGGAGTTGGCGCCCCGCATGAACAGGGAGACGTCCGAGCCGGGGGCGCCGTTGGCGAGTGCCGGGGCGCCCGGTATAGCGCCGAGGGCTTCGGCGAAGCTCGTAACCTGCATGCGCGAGAGGTCCTGCGGAGTCATCAGGTCGACGGAGGAGCCGAGCGTGCGGACATCCTCCGGTGTCCGGGTGGCTACGACCACCACGGCATCAAGCTCGTTGTCGGGGTCGGACTGGGAGAAAACGGGCCCGGCCCAAAGGAGGGCGGAGCCAATCACGAGGCAGCGGACGGCGGTGCGTCCGGACGGCAGACGGTGTTTCATTCGGATATCTTTCTTCACTATTGCGATGAAGTTTCTCGCTGCCTGGACGCGCAATCGCCCTGGAGCGAGTGTGTATTCCGGGCCAGATATTCGGACTCCGCATATGCCTCCCGTCGGGCCGTGTGCCGGCCCGACAGGCTTTTCCTCGCCCTTCGCCTTCACCGGGGTGAGAGCCCCGATTGGCTTTGCCCGCGCCTTCCAACGGCGCAGTGTGGGTTTGTGATGCGATACCGCAGCGCAACTGTGGCCGGTTTTCACGGCCTTCCCTTTGGTTCCGGAAGAGACGACAAAGAACGACGAGCGTTGGGACCATCCCTAAGCGGTTGGCTTCGGCAAGTACAATCATATCAATAAATACGGATTTAATGATATGATGCTTGCCAGAGTGAAGTGAATCTGTTGTATTTGTAGGGCTTCTGAAACTCATCAACCTGCCTAAAGCCCATGGCCTCCCCACGCGAATCCAACTCCTTCGCCGCCCTCCGGCGGCTTTTTGAATCCCGCATCGCCGTCCTCGACGGAGCGATGGGCACCATGATCCAAACGCACGGCCTCGGAGAGTCCGACTTTAGGGGAAGCCGGTTCGCCGGCCACCCGCACGACCTGAAGGGCAATAACGACCTGCTTTCAATCACCCGGCCGGACGTGATCGAGGCGATTCATTCCCAGTACTTCGCCGCGGGGGCCGACATCGTCGAGACGAACACGTTCAATTCCACCGTGATCTCGCAGTCGGACTACGGCACCGAGTCGATCGTGCCCGAGCTCAACAGGGCCGCCGTAGCCGCCGCGAGGCGGGCGGCGGTGCGGGCGCAGGCGCTCGATCCGTCGAGGCCGCGCTTCGTTGCGGGGGCGATCGGCCCCCTCAGCCGGACCCTCTCCATGTCGCCCGACGTGAACCGGCCCGATTTCAGGGCGGTAAGCTGGGACCAGGTCGTCGCGGCCTACCTTGAGCAGGCGCGCGCCCTGGCCGCCGCGGGGGTGGACGCGCTCCTGATCGAGACCATTTTCGACACGCTAAACGCCAAGGCTGCGCTCTTCGCCACCGAACTCCTTTTCGACGAGACGGGGGTGCGTCTGCCGGTGATGCTGTCGGCCACGATCACCGACAATTCGGGGCGGACCCTGTCGGGCCAGACGATCAGCGCATTTTACACGAGCATCGCCCACGCAAGGCCCTTCTCCGTCGGAATCAACTGCGCGCTGGGCGGCCGACAGATGAGGCCCTACGTCGAGGAGCTCGCCTCCATCGCGCGCTGCTTCGTCACGTGCTACCCCAATGCGGGCCTCCCGAACGCCTTCGGCGCCTACGACGAGACCCCCGCCGACATGGCCGGTGTGCTCGGCGACTTCGCCCGCAACGGGTGGCTCAACATGGTCGGCGGCTGCTGCGGATCGACACCCGCCCACATTGCCGCCATAGCCGATGCCGTGAAGGCAATCCCCCCCCGCGGGCTGCCGGAGCCGCAGGTCGCGATGCGCCTGAGCGGCCTCGAGCAAATCGTCATTTCCTGAGCTCGGCGGCCGAACGATGTCCACCCCCCCCCGCCCTTCCGCCTCGCAATTCATCGTCATAGGCGAGCGCACGAACATCACGGGTTCTCCCAGGTTCGCCAAGGCCCTGAAGGCCGGCGAATGGGACGCGTGCCTCGCGATCGCGCGCCAGCAGGTCGAGAGCGGGGCCAACATCATCGACATCAATGTCGACGAGGCGCTGATCGAGGGGGAACCCACGATGGTCAAGTTCCTGAACCTGATCGCCGCGGAGCCCGAGATCTCGCGCGTGCCCGTGATGATCGACTCCTCGAAGTGGAGCGTCCTCGAAGCGGGCCTCAAATGCGTGCAGGGAAAGGGCATCGTCAACTCGATCTCCCTGAAGGACGGCGAGGCCGAGTTTCTCCGGAGGGCAAAGCTGGTGATGCGCTACGGATCGGCCGCGGTCGTCATGGCGTTTGACGAAAAGGGGCAGGCCTCGACCCGGGATGAGAAGGTGCGGATCTGCACACGGGCCTACCGCCTGCTCACCGGCGTGGTCGGATTCCCGGCCGAGGACATCATATTTGACCCGAACATCCTGACCGTCGCCACCGGCATCGAGGAGCACAACAACTACGCCGTCGACTTCTTCGAGGCGACCCAGGCGATCAAGGAAACCCTGCCCCACGCGAAGGTTTCGGGAGGCGTTTCAAACGTGTCGTTCTCATTCCGCGGCAACAATCCGGTGCGCGAGGCCATCCACACGGTGTTCCTTTACCACGCGATCCGGGCCGGACTCGACATGGCGATCGTGAACGCCGGGATGCTCGGCGTGTACGAGGAGATCCCCAAGGACCTCCTCGAGCGCGTGGAGGATGTCATCCTCAACCGACGCCCCGACGCCACCGAGCGCCTGGTCGCCTTCGCCGACGAGCTGAAGGCGTCCCAGGGAGGCGCCTCCAGGATCGAGGCCAAGGAGGACCTGGCGTGGCGGCAGGCCCCGGTCGAGCAGCGCCTTTCCCATGCCCTTGTGAAGGGCATCGACGCCTTTGTGGAACAGGACACCGAGGAGGCCCGCGCCAACGCCACGAAGTACCCGAGGCCCCTCAATATCATCGAGGGTCCGCTGATGGACGGCATGCGCGTCGTGGGGGACCTGTTCGGGGCCGGAAAGATGTTCCTGCCGCAGGTCGTCAAATCGGCCCGGGTGATGAAAAAGTCCGTGGCCTACCTGACCCCATTCATGGAGGAGGAGAAGCGGAAGCTGGTTGCGAGCGGCGGCGTCGCGCGCACCCAGGGACGGATCGTCATGGCCACCGTGAAGGGCGACGTGCACGACATAGGCAAGAACATCGTCGGCGTGGTGCTTGCGTGCAACAACTACGAGGTCGTCGACCTCGGCGTCCTCGTGCCCTGCGACAAGATCCTGGCGGCGGCGCTCGAGAAGAAGGCGGACGCGATCGGCCTCTCGGGGCTGATCACGCCCTCCCTCGACGAAATGGTCCATGTCGCACGCGAGATGAAGCGCACCGGTTGCACCGTCCCGCTCCTGATCGGAGGCGCGACGACCAGCGCGGCCCATACCGCCGTGAAGATCGCCCCCGAGTATCCGCCCGGGGTCGTCCATGTCCTTGATGCATCACGGGTTGTCAACGTCGTCAGCTCGCTGCTCTCACCGGAAACCAAGGCCGTGTTCATGGGCGACGTCGCGGCGAAGCAGGTCAAGCAGCGCGAGGAGTTCGCGGCCCGAAGGGCGCGCAAGCCCCTGCTGCCCCTTCCCAAGGCGCGGGAGCGCCGCCAGCCGTTCAACTGGGCCGAGGTCGACATACCCCGACCTGAATTCCTTGGCCAGAGGGCCTATGCCGATGTTCCCCTTGGGGAGATTGTTCCCTACATCGACTGGGGCCCCTTCTTCAGCGCCTGGGAGCTTCACGGGCGCTATCCCGACATCCTGACCGACGGGGCCGTCGGCGCCGAGGCAACAAAGCTCTTCGAGGACGCCAGGAGGCTTCTTGCGAGGATCGTGGACGAAAGGCGTTTCACGGCAAAGGCGGTCATCGGCTTCTGGCCCTGCAACGGTGTCGGGGACGATGTGGAGGTGTACACGGACGAGGCTCGCTCGGGCATCGCCACGACGTTCCGCATGCTGCGCCAGCAGCAGGAGAAGCCCTCCGGACAGTTCAACCACTGCCTGGCCGACTACATCGCCCCGAGGGAGTCGGGGCGCATCGACTACATCGGGGGATTTGCGGTCACGGCCGGCCACGGGGTCGAGGCGTTCGCATCGGCGTTCCGGGCGGCGACCGACGATTACAGCGCAATCATGAGCCAGGCGCTGGGCGACCGCCTTGCGGAGGCAATGGCCGAGATGTTTCACCGGAAGGCGCGCGAGGCGTGCGGATTTGGCCGGACCGAGAACCTCGGCTTCGGTGACCTTATCCGCGAGAAATACCGCGGAATCCGACCGGCTCCCGGCTATCCCGCCTGCCCGGACCACACCGAAAAACCCGTTCTCTTCCGGCTGCTGGACGCGGAGGCTGCAACCGGCATCCACCTGACCGAGAGTTGCGCGATGGCGCCTGCGAGCAGCGTCAGCGGCTGGTATCTTAACCATCCGGATTCCAAGTACTTCGGCGTTGGCAAGCTGGGCCGTGACCAGGTCGATGACTACGCCCGGCGCAAGGGCTGGACCCTTTCCGAGGCCGAGAAATGGCTTGGCCCCTACCTGGACTATGACAAAGCCTAGGCCGGCCCGGAACATTGCCCGGCGCGCTGCGTCTTAGCTTAGACCAAGAATGTGCTCCCCCTCCCAAGCCATGCACCTCGCCCGTTTCGCCCTGGCGTGCGCCGCGGCGTCTGCGGCGACATGGGCCGTTGCCGCCGGAATGGAGTTTAGCAGCGGGCTCTCACCCACGGAGCGGGTCGCGGCCGGCATCCCGAAACTGAACCCGATTCAGCTTTCCGCGCTCGACGCCCTGGTGGCGCATGACGTGGCGCTTGCCCATGAAGGCGGCGTGACCGGGTTTTCGTCCGAATTCTCGGCGCGCCATACCGAGCAGGAGCGCATATCGGCCGGCATGAGCCTTCTCTCGGACAAGGAGCGCCTCGCCCTGGACAGGTACGTCTCGAGAACGATCGCGCTCGGGCCGCCCCCTGACGAGGAATTCTCCTACTCCAATCCCGAGCACCCGCCGACCCCGCCGCCGACGCCGGCCCAGACATCCGCACCCCGGCCTCTCGAGATCCACGGGGACGTCTCGTTCACGGTCGGCGGCTCAAGCCACGGCGGGAATTTTTACGGGACCTCCGTGGATGCGTTCGTCACCGACCCGAACCACGGCTTCACCGTGGGCGTCGGCTTCTCCGAATTTCGAGGAAAGGGCCTGATCGCCCTGTGCGCTCCGTATGGTCCTTACGGCCCCTACGACCCCTACGGCCCGTACGTACCCTTTTACGACGGGCCGCCCAACTAGGGTCGGCGGGAGGGGCTTCTACTTCTCCGCGGCGAACGCCGCGAAGCTGTGCGGAAGCAGCGGGACGATGAAATGGGAAACGGGGGGCGCGTCCGCGTGCCGACGGCGCCGGAAGAACGTCTTGGGTTCCTCGGGGACATAGGAGGCGATCACCTCGCCGGTCACCAGGTTTCGAAGCTTCGTGTAGGAGCCCTGGACTGCGACCTTGGTTACGGACGGGGTGGGCAGGAACGACTCGACCACGAAGGTCGCGTTGTCATAGGCAAAGAGCGCGACCTGGCTCGGGCCGTCGATCCTGACGAAGAAATCCTTCATCACGACGTCCTTGAGGGCCGTCGTGACGTAGACCGGCAGGGCGTAGAGATTGCGGAAATTGTCGGGGATGGTCCAGACATAGAGGACCCCCTTGCTGTACCGGTCCATGAGCATGATCGGGTACCCGTTGCCGTTCTCCTTGGCGCTCACGAGGCCCCAGGCGTCATTGGTGAGGAACCGCACCTCCGGGAACAGGATCGCATGCTTCTTCGCATCGCCGCCCAGGTCTTCCCGCTCGCCCGCGCCCCATCCGGCCGAATAATCCGTGGCAAGAACCTTGTTATCGGTGACCTCGGTCTCGCAGATGTTCTCGATTCCCTTGCCCTTGAGCGCCCTGAGGAGGCCCGAGGTGATGACGACGCTCTTGCCGTCCACCAGCTGCTTCTCGATCTTCGCAACGATGTCGGGGTCGGACTTCGCCGCCTCGGTCAGCAGGACGAGCTTGGCGTCGACCGGGAACTCCGGATGCAGATCTATCGGAATCCCGATCATCCCGATGTAATTGTGCAGGAAGTCCTCGCCCGTGGATTGGTAGGGCTTGTAGCTCGCGATCCCGATGGGGTTGCCGAGCTTCCCCACGACGGCGTCCGCCTGCCGGAGCGCAGCGCCGGCAACCGTCGCCCACGACGGGGTGTCCGGGGCGCCCTCGCCCACCGGGTGGTAGGCGCCGGCAATCTCGTTGTAATTGAAGCTCGTTGGCAGGTACTGCCAGTCCTTCCGGTCTCCCGGAAGCGCCTTCTCGGTGATGTCGATCCAGTTGAAGAGCGTCATCTCACGGGCCTTCGCGAACATCGTGTCCCAGAGCTGCTCCGCATAGCGGTCGACGTAAAAGGAACCGTAGGTGTCGACCCAGCCCCCTCCGTTGCCGCCCGGCTTGATGTTCTCGAAGAAGCGGATGATCTGGTAGCTCTCGTACTGCTGGAGGTACTGGTCGGAGATGACCGGGTCGCGCGTCTCGGTGCCGGTGTAGATCCCGTCAAAGATCTTTGGCTCCTTGTCCAGGTCGAAGCCGAGGCCCTGAAAATGGTCGTACCAGTTTGGGAACTTAATGACCACCTTGATCTTGGGGTTCACGTCCTTTGCCGCCTTCACGATCAGGTTGGCACCCGCCTCATCCATGAGCTTCAGCCGGAAGTCCGTCCACGACTGGGAGCCCTTCGCAGCGATGTCGGAATCGGTCTTCGAGTTGTTGAAGAAGAAATCGTCCAGGATGAACTCGTCGAAGTGCCGCGCCGCCAGCTCGGAGGTCTTCTTCACGAATTCGCGGTCGGCGGGGTTCGTGTAGCAGAACGACCTGAACTGCTCGGCCTCGGCGCCTGTGAACGCGCTTCCCGCGGCCACCTGCACGCCGCGGTCGACGAAGAACTTCTTCACATCGTCCAGGAGCTTGTCCGTGGCGAGGATTCCGTCGCGCTGCACCTCGATGTACACCTTGTCGACCTTGACCTGGCTGCTGATGATGTCCCATTGGGACTGGAGCACCTTCGCGTCGGCGAAGCTGTTGACAACCCTCACCGGGATGTAGACGGCGACGCCGAAATTCTGGTAGTTGCCGGCGCGGGCGCAACAGAGCGTCGCCACGCATGCGAGGATGCACAGGAGTTTTTTCATGGGTTGGGGTTCGGACATGAAAGTCCACTCTCCCGCCTTCTCAAGCTGCAATCCGAGATATTAGCCAACGATCGATTGCATAGAAGCATGCCACTCTGGCACCCTAGCCGCCCATGGTCCTGAGGTATCTGCTGCTTTTTCTTGGCGTCCTCTCGTGCTCGACCTCGGCGATCCTCATCCGCGAGAGCGAAACGGACCCCTTGGTCTTGGCGGCCCTGAGGCTCCTGCTGGCTTCCCTCTTCCTGGTCCCGGTCCTTCTCGTGGAACTGCGCCGCCACGGGGCGAGATTCACCCGGGACCACCTGAGGCGCACCCGTCTGCCGGCGCTCGTCCTCGCGGTTCACCTGATCACCTGGACCCTCGGGGCCCGGATGACGGCCATCGCGCAGGCCACCCTCATCGTGAATCTCGTCCCGATCGCCCTCCCCTTCTTCCTGTTCTGGCTCGCCCGCGAACGGATCAACAAGGCGGAGGTCATGGGAACGGCGCTCGCGGTCGCCGGCCTGGTAACCCTGTCGGTCAAGGACGTGCTGGTCGGCGGCGGTAGCCCCGCCGGCGACTTGATGTGCCTAGTTTCGATGCTCCTCTTCGCGCTTTACCTTTCGCTTGGCAGGAGAAACCGCGACTTCCCGTCGATCTGGCTGTACGTGATCCCGGTCTACGCCCAGGCGTCGCTCGTGTGCCTTCTCGTGGCCGCACCCCGGATCCACACCTTCGCGTTTGGGTCCGTTCGCGAGTGGGCGCTCATGGCCGGGCTCGCGGCGGTGCCGACCGTCTGCGGCCATTCGCTCCTCAATGCGGCCATGCGGAAGATCCGGGGCCAAATCGTAAGCCTGTGCAACGTGAGCCAGTTCGTGTTCGCGGGCGTCCTCGGCTACCTCCTCTTCGGGGAGCTTCCCCGGCTGCTTTTTTACCTCGCCAGCGCCATGGTCGTGGCGGGGGTGGCGATCGTTGTCTTCGCCATGCCGTCCGACGCCGAGGGTTAGCCCCCGGGGCGCAGAGGGCCTCAGGAATGCGCCGCAATGGCCATTACAAACGCCACGACCGGGCGGGGCGCCTCGCCCCTGAGCGCAGCCCGCTCGGGCTGGAAAAGCACCCCGGCAAAGAACGGATGGGAGGGGAGCTCCGCGCCGCGGACGGCCCCTGAATCGTCCCAAGCCGTGAACCTGAGGCCCGCAGCCTCGAGAGCCGCACGGAAGGAGGGATTGAGGCCGAAGCTGCAGTGGTAGCCCTCGCTTGACGTCGGGGATCCGTAGGCCCTTCCGAGCAGGCTCCCCTCGGCGAAATGCACGTTGCCCGATTCTTCGATCAGGGGGCAGCTGAGCCGGGTCAAAAGAAGCGTGGGGCCGCCCGGGTTTGTCTCGGCATGGTCCGCGTCCGCGAGTCCCGCCACGTTCCGGGCAAATTCGATGAGCGCGTGCTGGAACCCGCCGCACGTGCCGAAAAAGGGGCGGCCGCCCACCCGCGCCCACCGGACGGCCTCCAGCGCGCCGCCCGTGTTCTCATAGGGGCTGGCCGGCACGAGCCAGACCGCCGAGAAATCCGCGAGGTCGCGCGAGGCGTCGCGGATTCTCCGGGTGGCGACCCATTCCCAGGCGATGTCGACTCCGGCCTCCGCCCTCGCCAGCTCGAGGGCCTTCGGGATCGCCCGATGGGCCACGGGCCTATCGGAATAGTCCCCGACGAGGGCGATCCTCATTGGTTTCATGGGTGGTCTCCGCCGGCGCGGCCGCGGTTCCCAGAAGGAAAGCGCCCATGGCTGCAAGGCAAGCGCTGACCGCAATGAACCAGTCGCCATGCTCCGTGTAGAAGCTGAAATGGCCCACCCAACGTTGGTCCCGGGTCACATTCGCCATGGACACGCCCTGGAAATAGATGCTGCCAGCCTCGTTCTTCTGCACCCACCGAATGCTCCCAAACTCGTCGATCCAGCCGCTCCACCCTGCATTTCCGCACCGGAGCACGGGCCGGCGGGTCTCGACGGCGCGGAGGACGGAGTGCGCCGCATGCTGGTAGGCCGCCGCGCCCTCCCCGTACCAGGCGTCGTTGGTCACGACCACAAGCGCATCGGCGCCCGAGAGCACCTCCTCGCGGGCAAGCTGGGGAAAGAGGTCCTCATAGCAGATCAGCACGCCGAAGGCCGCCGCCCCGCGGTCCATGGGGACGACGAGGGGCGTCGAGTCGGTGCCCGGCGAGAAGTCGTCGCCTATCGGCACAAACTTGCCGATCCAGCCTAGGATCGGCCGGAGGGGGATGTACTCGCCGAACTGGACGAGCTTTCGCTTGGCATAGTACGAGGTCTGCAGGCCCACCTGCGGATCCACGACAAAGGCGGCGTTGAAATAGGCATCGCGGCCCGAATCGAGGTGTTCGATGGCATCGGCGCCCACGAGCATCGGCGCCTTCGTGCGCGCGGAGAGCTGTTCGACAAACCTCCTCATCGACAGGTCGCCTCCTTTCAGGGGAAACGGGGTCGTCGACTCGGGCCACAGGATGAGGTCGGGCCTGAGCTGCCCGGCCGCGAGCGTGCTCGACATGAGCGTCTGGATGATCCCGGGCTCCTTGGCGGGATCCCATTTCACCGTCGCGGGGATGTCCGGCTGCACGAATGCGACGTTGGCGAACGGCTGGGAGTAACGGGAGCGGTGGGCCGTCTCCTGGACGAGGAGCGACAGGCACACGAGGAGGAGAAACATCGCCAGGAGAAACTCCTGGCTGCGCCTGCCGAGCCCGCTGCCGCCCTCGCGAAACAGGCGGTTTGCGTACGCCGCGAAGGCCACGTTGACGGCCACGATGACGAAGGAGACGCCGGCCGCCCCCGTGTAGGCGGCGACCTGAAGCACGCTGATCCTCTCCCACTGGGTCGCCGCGAGCGGCATCCATGGGAACCCCCCGAAAAGCCAGGAGCGGGTCCACTCCACCACGACCCAGGCGCCCGCGAGACCGAGCATGGCCATGAGGCGGACCGGCGTGGGCCTTCCCACCATCCTCGGCATGGTCCACCACGCGGCCAGGTACCAGGAGCCCGTCCACGCGCCCACGAGGGGCCCCAGGACGAAAAGGCCGGCCCAGGTGACCGGATGGAGCCAGCTGAGGTTCACGGTCCATGCCACCGCCTGGGCGGCGAAGAGGGTCCATGCGTAGACCTTCAGCCTCGGGCGCAGGTACGCCCAGAAAACGCCCGGCACGAGGCACGCGTAGGCGAACTCGGGCATGCGGTACGGGGGAAACGAGACCACGAGGAGGACGGCCGTCAGGCCCCCCACCACCGCCGGCGCCACCCAGCTGGCATGCCGGTCCCAGAACGTCGGAACGGGCTCGTACGGGTCTTGGCTCAAGAACGCACCCTCAGGCCCCGTGGCAATGCTTGTACTTCTTGCCGCTGCCGCAGGGACAGGGATCGTTGCGCCCCACCTTCGGGGTGTCGCGCCGGATGGTCACCTTGGGCAGCTGAATCTCGGGCTCGGCGGGCTTTGGGCCCTGGGCGGGGGCTCCGTTCGGCGGCGCGCCGGGCACCGCCGTCTCCGGGCCCTGCGTCTTCGCGCTCCGGGCCAGGATCGCGAGCATGTTCTCGAACGAGGACAGGTTCGAGGCGCTGCGGAAAAGCCCCGTGCAGATCTGGAGCCTGACGTTGCCCATCAGCTCCTCGAAGAAGTGGTAGGCCTCGGCCTTGTACTCCACCAGGGGGTCCTTCTGGCCGTAGCTGCGCAGCCCGATCGACCTGCGGAGCTCCTCCATCTCGGTCAGGTGCTCCTGCCAGTGGTGGTCGATCGCATTGATGACGACGTAGCGCTCAAGCGACCCGAGGGCCTCGGGGATCTCGGCGGCCTCCTTCATGGCGTAGGCCTTCTTGATCCGGTCCATCACCATGAGCGTGAGGGTGCCCCGGTCGTCGCCCGCAAGCTCTCCCACCTTGAGCCCGACCGGGAAGTGGGTGTTGACCCATCCGACCAGGCTCTCGATCGCCGCGGTGTTGGGACCGCCCGTCTCGCCAAAGCCCGCAAGCGTCAGCCGGCTCTCGACCTCCTCCTCGACCTGCTCGAAGATGATGTCCTTCGAGCGATCCGCGTGGATCGCGCCGTTGCGGATCCCGTAGACGACCTCGCGCTGCTGGTTGAGCACGTCGTCGTACTGCAGGAGGCGCTTGCGGATCGCGTAATTCTGCTGCTCCACCTTCTTCTGGGCGGATTCGATCGAGCGGTTGAGCAGCGGGTGCTCCAGCTCCTCGCCCTCCTGCATCGAGCCCTCCATCAGCCTCGAGGCCAGGTTTCCCTGGAGGAAAAGGCGCATGAGGTCGTCCTCGAGCGAGAGGAAGAACTTGGTGAGGCCCGGATCGCCCTGGCGCGAGCAGCGCCCGCGAAGCTGCCGGTCGATGCGGCGGGACTCGTGGCGCTCGGTGCCGATCACGTAGAGGCCGCCCAGCTCGCGCACGCCCTCGCCCAGCTTGATGTCCGTTCCGCGGCCCGCCATGTTGGTCGCGATCGTGACCGCGCTGCGCAGCCCGGCCCGGCTCACGATCTCGGCCTCCTGCTGGTGGAACTTGGCGTTCAGCACCGTGTGGATGATCCCGGCGCGCTTGAGCATCCGCGAGAGGACCTCCGAGGCCTCGACGCTCGTCGTTCCGACCAGCACCGGCTGGCCCCGCTTGTTCGCCGCCTCGATCTCGCGCATGACCGCGTTGTACTTGTCGCGGCGCGCCTTGAAGATCACGTCGTTCTTGTCGATCCGGATGCAGGGCTTGTTGGTCGGGATGACCTGGACGGAGAGTCGGTAGATGTCGCTGAATTCCGTCGCCTCCGTCTCCGCCGTGCCCGTCATGCCGGCCAGCTTTTCGTACATCCGGAAGTAATTCTGGATCGTGATCGTCGCGTAGGTGCGCGTCTCGCGCTCGATCATGACGTTCTCCTTTGCCTCGACCGCCTGGTGCAGGCCGTCGGACCACCGCCGGCCCGTCATCACGCGGCCGGTGTTCTCGTCGACGATCATCACCTTGCCATCCTGGACGACGTATTCGACGTCGCGCTCGTAGAGCGAGTAGGCCCTCAGGAGCTGGGAGATCGCATGGATCTCCTCGGAAATCACCGCGTAGCGCTGGTGCGCGGCGAGCTTCAGCTCCTCGCGCTTCTCCGGCGGGATCGACGCGTCCCTTTCCAGGTCGGAGAACTCGGTCGCCAGGTCGGGCATCATGAACGCATCCGGGTTGTCCGGGCGCAGGTGCTTGCGGCCGATCTCCGTAAGGTCTGCCTGGTGCTGTCGCTCGTCGATGACGTAAAGCAGGTTCTCCTTCAGGCGGTACATCTCGTCCTTGTTCAGGTCCGAATTGAGTTCCGTCTCCACCTTGTCGAGCACCTTGCGCCACTCCGGGTTCTCCATGAGGCGCAGGAGGAGCTTGTTCTTCGGGCTGCCGAGCTTCACCTGGACCAGCTTCCGGATCGCAAGGTCGCGCTCATCGTTGGTGCGGTCGGCCTTCTCGAGCATGTCCTTGGCCTCGCCGACCAGCCGGTTGCAGAGGCGGGTCTGATCGGCCACGAGCCTGTCCACCCCGGGCTTGAGGCGCGTGAAAGGCTGCTCCCGCTCGATCGGCGCAGGGCCGGAGATGATCAGGGGGGTCCTCGCCTCGTCCACGAGAATCGAATCAACCTCGTCGACGATGCAGTACCAGTGGTCGCGCTGCACCTGGTCCTCCTTGCGGGTGGCCATGCCGTTGTCGCGCAGATAGTCGAAGCCGAACTCGCTCGCCGTTCCGTACGTGATGTTTTTGCCGTACATGTCGCGGCGGAGGTCGGGCGACATCTGCTGCTGGATGCACCCGACCGACACGCCGAGGAACCCGTACAACTGGCCCATCCATTCGGAGTCGCGCCGGGCAAGGTAGTCGTTGACCGTCACGAGCTGCGCGTTGCGGCCGTTGAGCGAGTTGAGGTAGAGGGGAAGCGTGGCGACGAGGGTCTTGCCCTCGCCCGTGGCCATCTCGGCGATCCGGCCCTCGTGAAGCGCGATGCCGCCGATCAGCTGGACGTCGAAGTGCACCATGTCCCAGGCCAGCTCATGCTCGCAAACGAGGGCCTTCGTGCCCACGAGCCGCCGGGCCGCGTTCTTTACGGTGGCGAAGGCCTCGGGCAGGATCTGGTCGAGGGTCTCGCCCTTCTTGATGCGTTCCCGGAATTCGTCCGTCTTCGCGCGGAGTTGATCGTCCGTCAGCGCCGTGTACGAACGGTCCAACTCGTTGATCCGTATGACGATGGGACGGACCTTCTCGAGAAACTTCTTGTAGTGCCTCCCTACGAAGGGCTTGAGCAGAAACGACAGCATGAAGGGTGAGACAATAAACCGCGGGCGGTCGTTGGCAAATGACAAAATGCCAAGGCCCAGGGGCCCAATCAAAGGCGCTTCTTGAAGTAGGCTATCGTGCGCTTCAGGCCCTCCTCCAGCGGGACCGTGGGCCCCCACTTGTCGAGCACCCGCTCCGCGAACGCTATGTCGGGCCTGCGCTGCTTCGGGTCGTCGGCGGGAAGCCGCTTGTGCACGATCTTCGAGCGCCCCCCGACGAGCTTCAGCGTGAGCTCGGCGAGCTCAATCATCGTAAACTCGGTGGGATTGCCCAGATTGACGGGGCCGGGCGTCTCGGTCTGGCGCATCATGCGGACGAAGCCCTCGATCAGGTCGTCGACATAGCAGAACGAGCGCGTTTGGGTGCCGTGGCCGTAGACGGTGATGTCGTCGCCCTTCAGGGCCTGCACGATGAAATTGGAAACCACCCTCCCATCGGCCTCGTGCATCCTCGGCCCGTAGGTGTTGAAGATCCGCACCACGCGGATGTCGACCTTGTTTTCGCGGTGATAGTCGAAGAAAAGCGTTTCGGCGCAGCGCTTGCCCTCGTCGTAGCAGGATCTCCGGCCTATCGGATTGACATGCCCCCAGTAGCCCTCCGGCTGGGGATGCACCTGGGGATCGCCGTAAACCTCCGACGTCGAGGCCTGGAGGACGCGCGCCTTCAGGCGCTTGGCCAGGCCGAGGCAGTTGATCGCCCCCATGACCGACGTCTTGATGGTCTTGATCGGATTGTACTGGTAGTGGGGGGGCGAAGCGGGGCATGCCAGATTGTAGATCTGGTCCACCTCGAACTTGAAGGGGTCCGTCACGTCGTGGCGCGCGAGCTCGAAACTCGGGTTGGACGCGAACGAGGCGATGTTGTGCTTGCTTCCCGTGAAAAAATTATCGAGGCAAATGACCTCGTTGCCGTCGGCCAGAAGCCGCTCGCAAAGATGGGAGCCGAGGAAGCCAGCCCCCCCCGTGACAAGTATGCGCATACGGGCTGTAGGTGCCCTAAAACCCAGGGGTTGGCGAGCGCTTTACACCGCGGGGCGCGCGCGCCGGCGTCCGCGAGGCCCTCATCCGGACTGCTCGTAACGGCCGATCCACGCCCTGTGCCACGGGCCGTAGTCGCCCGCCTCGATGTGCGCGCGGGCCTGCGCCATGAGGTTCAGGAAAAAGTGCAGGTTGTGGATCGTCACCAGGGTTCCCCCGAGCATTTCGCCGGCGGTGATCAGGTGCCGAAGGTAGGCCCTCGAAAACGTGCGGCAGGTGTAGTTGTCGAGGCCCTCGACCAACGGCCGCGGGTCCCTGCGGAATTTCTCGTTCTTCAGGTTGATCGGCCCTTCGGGCGTGAAGGCGAGTCCGTTGCGGGCTACCCGGGTCGGCAGGACGCAGTCGAACATGTCGACACCGAGCGCCACCATCCTGAGGATCTGCGGAGGGGTGCCTAGGCCCATCGTGTAGCGGGGTTTGTCCGCAGGGAGAAAGGGCGTCGTCGCAGCCACCTGCTTGAGCATCTCGCTCTCGGGCTCGCCGACGCTCACGCCTCCCACCGCATAGCCCGAAAAATTCAGCGCCGAAAGGGATTCGGCCGCCTCGCGCCTGAGGTCGTCAAAGGTCGATCCCTGAGCGATGGCGAAAACATGCCGGCCCGAGCCGAGGAACCCGCTCTCCTCCGCAATCTCGCGGCAGCGGCGCGCCCACGCCAGGCTCCTCCTGCACGCCTCGGCGCACGCGTCCCTGGCCACGGGCCAGGGAGGGCACTCGTCGAGCACCATCGCAATGTCCGAGCCGAGGTCGGCCTGGATCCCCATGACCTCCTTCGGCCCGAGGAAAAGCCTCGCCCCGTCAAGGTGCGACTGAAACGAGACGCCCTCGTCGCTAATCGCCCTGAGCTTCGAGAGACTGAACACCTGGAAGCCGCCGCTGTCGGTCAGGATCGGCCCGTCCCAACCCATGAAACGGTGGAGGCCTCCGAGTTCCCGGATCAGCCCGCTGCCCGGCCGCAGGTTCAGGTGGTAGGTATTGCCGAGGATGATCTGGGCCCCGATCTCCCGCAAATGAACGGGCGTTACGGCCTTTACGGTGCCCTGCGTTCCGACGGGCATGAAGATCGGCGTCTCGACTGAGGAATGGAGCGTCGTCAGGCGCCCCCGGCGGGCCTGGGTCGAGGTGTCCTTAGCCAGCAATTGAAAGTGACTTGCCATATTTGGGGCCACCACCCTACCCGCACCCTTGACCCCCTTGTCAATCACGGGTCCATTATCAGAACGTGCTCCTGGTCATCGATAACTTCGATTCGTTCACCTACAACCTCGTCCAATACTTTGGTCAATTGGGCGTGGAGCAGAGGGTATTCCGCAACAACGAGATCACCCCGGAGCAGGCGGTGGCCCTCAATCCGGACCGCGTCCTGCTGTCACCGGGTCCGTGCTCGCCGCGCGAGGCCGGTGTCACCCTCGACATCATCAGGGCCTTTGAGGGAAGGAAGCCCATCTTCGGCGTCTGTCTTGGCCACCAGGCGGTCGGCCATTACTACGGGGGCCATGTCGTCAGGGCCGACAGGCTCATGCACGGCAAGACCTCCCCGATACGGCACCGCGACACGGACCTATTCAAGGGGATGCCTCAGGGTTTCCTGGCCACCCGCTATCATTCGCTCCTGGTCGAGCGCGCCACGTTCCCGAAGGACCTCGAGATCACCGCGGAAACCGCGGAGGGCGAGGTCATGGGGCTCCGCCACCGCACGCTGCCGATCTGGGGGGTCCAGTTCCACCCGGAGTCGATCGCGACCTCCGGCGGAATGCGGATCCTCCAGAATTTCCTGGAGCTCAACTGACCCCACCCGCCCCATGCGCTGTCCAAAGTGCACCTCGATCGAGGACAAAGTGATCGACTCCCGAATCAGCAAGGAGGGGAACACCATCCGCCGCAGGCGCGAATGCCTCGAGTGCGGCCACCGGTTCACGACCACCGAGACCTTTGTCCTCGACGGGATGGTCGTCATCAAGAGGGACGGCCGCCGCGAGGAATTTGACCGGGAGAAGCTCGTCCACGCCGTGCGCGCCGCCTGCCACAAGCGTCCGGTCGACCTCGAGCAGATCACGATGCTGGTCGAGGACGTGATCGACGCGATCGAGGCCCGCTTTGAGAACGAGATACCTTCGCAGGCGATCGGCGAAGGCGTCATGCAGAGGCTGAGGACGGTCGACCAGGTCGCGTATGTGCGCTATGCGAGCGTCTACAAGGAGTTCCGCGACGTTTCCGAGTTCATGAGCGAGATCAGCTCGCTCAGTAAGGGCAAAAAGTGACGATGGACCGCGACGAGCTGCGTCGCCTGCACTACATCAACGCGCTCTTCGCGCACGTGACCGGTCAGGATCTTTTTCTCGCGAACCAGATTAAGTCGGCCATCGCGTTCACGCTATCCGAGCTCGAGGCCCAGACCGCGGCCGACCCGAGCCTCGCCGAAACCTACTCGGAGGCCTTCAACGCGGCCGCGGCGAAGCTGCTTGAGAGGCTCCACTCCCAGCTTCCGCGCCACGGTTTCTTCCATTGGGATGCCTCGAGGACCCTGCAATCGGGCACGCTCCTCTTCGCCAGGGCCGAGGTCATGACGGGTCTCAAAAAGCTCGCCCCCTACCGGAATTCGACGCTCCTGATCACGAACCTCAGGCCGGCCGTCCTGCCCCCGGAAAGGCGCGAGACCGCGCGCCGGCGCCGCGAATACGACGAGCTTCTTGGATTTCTGCGGGAGCTCACGGCGGCGCGCTCCCCATCCGGCTCCGACCTCACGCTCTTGTTCTTGTGACCGTCCCCGAATCGGGCAATCTCGGGAGCGCCCTTCCCTCACCATGACGAAGACCCTCTTCGAGCGAATCATCGCCCGCGAGATCCCCGCAAGGATCGAGTACGAGGACGACCGCTGCATCGTTATCCACGACATCGAGCCGCAGGCCCCCGTGCACATGCTCATCATTCCCAAGAAGCCGATCGCCCGCCTCGCGGCCGCACGGCCGGAGGACGAATCCCTTCTCGGCCACCTCCTCGTTGTGGCGGGCGAGGTCGCCGGCAAGATGAAGCTCGAGCGCGGATTCCGGATCGTGGTCAACAGCGGGCCGGACGCCTGCGAGAGCGTGCCCCACGTCCACGTACACCTCCTGGCGAAGCGCCAGATGGCGTGGCCTCCGGGTTAGCCCCGCGGATCCCCGCCTCCGGGTTTGCCCGCAATCCCGAAGGATCCGTCCTCGCCCCTTGAGACGAACCCCTTGGACTCGAGGAGCGCGAGGGCAGCGGCCGTCCCCTCGGCCGTGATGCCGCTCTGGGCGGCCAGGACCGACAAAGCGTGGGAGCCCCCGCCGCGCAGGTGGTAGAGGATCCGGGCCTCGTCGGAGCCGAGCGTCGCAAGCGACCCGTCGCGCGCGGGTCCCTGGCCGCCGATCGGGGCGGGCCTGAGCCCCCCCAGGTATTGGATCTCCTCGAGGACATCCTCGACCCTCGTCAGGAGGATCGCGCCGTCGCGGATCAGCTGGTTTGGGCCGGCACTGGCGGACTGGTCGATCCTGCCTGGAACGGCAAAAAGGAGGCGGCCCTGTTCCCCGGCGAACTTGGCGGTCGTCATGGCTCCGCCCCAACGGTCGCTCTCGACCACGATCACGGCCTCGCAGATACCCGAAATGACGCGGCTGCGCATCGCGAACGAGTCTTTGTCGGCAGCCCGGCCGAACGGGAACTCGGAAAGGACGGCGCCCGCCTTCGCGATGCGCCGGTACAGGTCCAGATTCTCCGGGGGATAGATGATGTCGATGCCGGTCCCGAGGACGGCCGCCGTCCGCCCGCCCACCGAGAGGGCCCCCTCGTGGGCGGAGGTGTCGATCCCCCGGGCGAGCCCGCTCACGACGCAAAAGCCCCGCCGGGCAAGCTCGGCGCCAAGCCTCCCGGCCACGCTCTGACCGTAGGTCGTCGCCCTCCGGCTTCCAACGATCGCGACGCAGGGGTTGTCAAAAAGGTATTCGCCTTTTCGATACAGGCCGACCGGCGGGTCGCCGATCTCCGACAGGAGCGGAGGAAATCCCGGCTCACCGGCGCTGAGGAATGCGACCGCGCTCTTCTCCATCCTCGCCTCCTCCTTCGCCGGGTCAAAGTGGGCCCGCCAGTCCCGGATCGCCGAGACGGCCCCGGGGTGCCCTCCTATCACGGCATCGAGGCGCCTTCTCTCCCCCGAAAGCACGGCCCGCGGATCGCCGTCAAAGGCCTCCAGGAGCTTGTTCAGCCCGATGGGGCCTATCCCCGGCAGCGCGTTCAGTGCGAGAAACGCCTGCTTTTCGGTCAGCTCGACGGGCATGTCGCCGACTCTCTCAGGGCGGGCGCCAGGAAGTCGAGCAACTGCGTGACCCGAACGGCGGCCTGCCCGCGGTCACGCGCCAGGAGGTCCGCCGCCATGCCGTGCCACACGGCCGCCCTGCAGGCCGCAAGGAGGGGTTCGGCGGGCGTCTGCGCCAACAGCCCTCCCGCGAGTCCGGCCAGCAGGTCGCCGCTCCCGCCGCGCGAGAGGACCGGGCCCCCGTGAAGGCTCAGGTACGCACCCTCGCCGCCGCATATCCTTGTGGTGGGCCCCTTCGCGATCGTCACCGCAGGGAGGGACCGGCAGAGCCCCTCAAGGTCCTGGCCGAGGCTGATGCGCTCGAGTTCGCCCGCGTGGGGAGTCAGGATCCGCGGAGCCGTTCCCGCGCGCACCACATCGGGCTGCAGCGCATCCGCATCGAGGACGAGGGGCACGGCCGCGGCCTCCACCAGGCCCATCACGAGCGAATGCGTCTCGGGGTTGCGGCCAAGCCCCGGACCTATCGCGATCGCCGTGGCCCTGGACGCGCCCTTCAGAATCCTCTCGAGGCCGCTCCTCGCAAGCTCGCCGGCGCCCGTCTCCGGCAGGCCGACCCACATGGCCTCCGGCGCGCGCGATGCGAAGACGGCGGAGAGCCTCTCGGGCACGAAGGCCGTCACGAGGCCGGCGCCGCTCCGAAGCGCAGCCAAGGTCGCCATGAGGACGGCGCCGGGATAGCCCGCGGAGCCCCCGACGATCGCGACGTGACCCAGGCTCCGCTTGTCGGAAGAGGCGGGCCTGAGGCCCGCAAGCTCTGAAAGGACCGAGGGGAGGACCACCCGGTCGCCCCCCGGCTCTCCGCCCGCCGCGTTCTGGAAGAACCCAAGATCCAGGTAACGCAGGCGGCCCGAGTTGGGACATCCGACGCTCGGCGCCTTGACCGACCCGGTGGCATAAGTGAAGTCCGCGCGGAAGGCCCCGGCCTCCCCGAGGCCGCTCGGCAGGTCGACAGCAGCCCGCATGCGGACACTGCAGCGGTCCGCCGCGGCAATGGCCGCAATCGCCTCGGGGGGGAGGGGCGGCCGGAACTGGTATCCAAATATGCCCCCAAGGCACAGGACGTACGACGCCCGAAGGCGGCCGGCATCCACCGCGCCCACCCGACCCGGGCATGCCTGCGAAAGCTCGCGCCAGGCCCGCGCGGCGAGCGGCCTCAGGCGCCTCGGTCCAAACACGAAAACGACCTCCGCCTGCGCCTGCGGGAAGCGCCCAAGCAGCGCGCGGGCCGCAACCAGCGCGTCACCGGCGTTGTTGCCCTTTCCCGCGAGGACCAGCAGCCGGCCTCCCCGGGGGAACCCCCCCGCCTCCGAAAGATCGCTCAGCACGGCGTCGGCGACCGCCTTCCCGGCGAGGCCCATCGCGGCCCATTCCCTGGCCTCGTCGCCCCCGAAGAGCGCGGCCTCGAACGCGCGCGCCTGCTCAAGCGTAAGGACCGGATGGCTGGGAATTGGACGCGGCATCGTTGGGGGCTACTTCTTGTCGTCGGGTGGCGTCGGCTCCGCCGGCGTGAAGGCGTCCTTAGCGGCGTTTGAAATCGCCCTGAAATTCTCCTGGCTGACCTCCCGGAGCCATTCGTTTCTCTGGCGTTCGGTCTCGGTGAACTGGAGCGGGCTCTCGGTCACGACGCCATGGGTTAGGAGCGGGCGGGTGAGCCTTGTGATCGACCGGAAGTAGGTCGAATCTCCGACCCTTATCACCTCGTAGCAGTCCGAGAAAGCCTTTGCCTCCGGATTCCAGAGGGCCACCTCGGTCGTCCCGTCGCTCCAGACGGCGTATTTTTCCCAGGCGGCGAACACCGCCTCGATGGTTGTGAATCGGGGCGCCTCGGGGGGGGGCGCGCGCCTCGCAGGAGCTTCGGTCGCGCTCGCCTGGGCGGCCGGATGCCTCGGCAGCGCCAGAACAAAGAGCACCCCGAGGGCAAACCCGAGGGTCACCCAGGAGGGGACCTGTGAGGGCTTTCCCCGGGCGGGAGGAGGCGGTGTATCTTCGTCCATGGGGTCCGGGATCAGGATCGGATGAGCGCGGCGACGGCCATCGCCACCGTTTCGGTGTGGGACAGCGTGAGGACCACGGCGGTCGCCCCGGCATCCCTGAGGAGCGCTGCTCCCTTTTCGTCGAGGCGAACGAGCGGCTGGTTCCTCGGCCCGTGGTAAACGGAGACCGAACGCCAGCCCAGCTCGGCACCGATGCCCGTCGTGAAGCATTTCGACACGGCCTCCTTGGCCGCAAAGCGCGCCGCAAGGTGCTTGTGCGGCTGCGACATCTTCATGCAGTAAGCCCGTTCCTCCTCGGTAAACACGCGGGCAAGGAACCTCTCGCCCTGGCGCTCGAGGACGCCGCGGATCCGCTCAACCTCGATCACGTCGGCCCCGAGGCCTATCAGGATTCCGCCGGTGGGCAGTCCCAGGTTCACGGGTTCATTCGCGCCTTCATCTCGCGAACGGCCTCCTCGATCCCCGTGAAGAGCGCGCGGCTGAGGATGCTGTGGCCGATGTTCAATTCGTGGAGGTGCGGGAGCGTCCGGACCTCGGCGATGTTCACATAGTTGATCCCGTGACCCGCATTGACCTTTAGGCCGAGGTCATGCGCGCGGACCGCACCAAGTCGAAGGCGCTGGAATTCGGCCTGCCTGCGCCCGGTTGCATAGGCCTCCGAATAGGCCCCCGTGTGAAGTTCCACCACGGGCGCGCCAAGCTTCGCCGATAGTTCGATCTGGGCCTCGTCGGGGTCGATGAAGAGGCTCGCCTCGATGCCCGCCTCGGCCATCGCCTCGACGCATGCCCTGACCTTTTCCCTGCCCGCCACCACATCGAGCCCGCCCTCGGTCGTCACCTCGGTCCGGTTTTCCGGGACGACACAGACGGCCCGGGGCCGAACCTCGAGGGCGATCTTCACCATCTCGCGGGTGCAGGCCATTTCGAGGTTGAGACGCGTCGAGATGGATTCCTTCAAGCGCCATATGTCCTTGTCCTGGATATGCCTGCGATCCTCCCTGAGGTGGGCCGTGATCCCGTCGGCTCCGGCCAGCTCGGCCCGCCTGGCGAGCGCGACAGGGTCCGGTTCGACGGCTCCGCCGGGCGCCCCCGCCGCGGACCGGTACCGGGCCTGGCGCAGGGTCGCGCAGTGGTCAATGTTTACCCCCAGGAGAATCACCCCCCCATCGAAACAAAGATAGGCCCCCCGGCCAATCTTCAAAAACGGCTATATCAGGATCCGCTTGCGGTAGACGACCTGGGTCTTAGACGGCAGGTACCCGAGGGAGGGATAAAAGGAGTGGCTCTCGGTGCGCGCCGCGTTGCTGCGGACGACAACCGTCTCGGCCGAGATCTCGGATGCCCATATCTCGGCCTGCGCGACAAGGCTCCGGCCGACCCCCCGCCGGCGCATGGCTGCGGAGACGATGAGCCCGACAATCTCCACCCGCAGGCCCGTCTCCACCGTGACGCTGCTGTGGGCCTGGAGCCATCCGCAGACCGCACCCTCCGGCGACTCCGCAACCACCACCCTCTGGTCGTCGCGCGCGAGGACATTCCGGAGCCTATCCCTGACGGCCTTGAGGCTCGAAGGGTACCCAAGCTCGCGGGAAAGGCCCGCAATGGCCTTGGCATCCTCCTGGCGGGCAGCGCGCACTTTATGATCCAACGGTCTCATGATAAAGGCGCCCCATTGAGCGCACGCCGAACGACCGGATCCTTTGCCCTGCGCTTCCAATTCGTGAATCTCATGGGCATGCGATGAAACGAATCAATTTTCCGGTCTTCGATTTGAGGAGTTGATGGTCGATTTGTGATTGAGGCGGTCAAACCGAATTGTCGGGTCGATTTCGGGTGCCGGGGCAGGGAGCGTGAAAGGCAGAGGCGCCGGATCCGACGGTAGGTTGCGCAGTCCTGTGCTGTTCCCAACGCTGCCGTCGGCGCGTTTGTGTAAGATCACCGCGTTACCGTCAGGGTCTCCGTACCTCTAGCGCCACGCAAACGCCATAATCAACCGGGGCGCCGTCCAGCTTGATGCCTCTATTGGAGAGCTCTTCGAATGCATCGTAAACGTTGTCGACGGCCAACGCGATCCGCTCGCAGGCTTTCGTCCCACCGGTAGTCCGGCTCCCATTTAGCGAGAGTGTAACATCGCCGCAGTCGAACTCCGCCCACTGTTCCGCAACGCCCTCGACGTCGCAGTGCAGCCCCAATACGTCGCGATAGAACTCAACGGACCGGGTAATATCCAATACCGAGAACGTTACGAAATCGACACCACGGACATGCACCGAAGCGCTTGGGTGCTCAATAATGATCGAACTAAGCTTCAGGTTTCAACGCATACCCCGTTGTGCCATTCCCCGACGGTGAGAAGGCAAATGCTTTATCGGCTCAAGCGTTCCCTTAACTCGTCGAAACGCATCCAATAAACATGCGTTCCTCTCCCCGTATCACGGGTGAAGAATAGATACTTCCCGTCGTCGGTGACGCACGGGCCCCAGCGCCATTCGTTGGCCCCCGGCGGGTTCACAGCAGCACCAAGGCTGCGGGGCTTTGTCCAGTGGCCTTCTAAATCGGAGAAAGTGATGAACAAATCGGAAGCTCCGGAGCAGGGAAAATCACGAGCCCCTGAAAGCATCAGGATCATATATGCTTCATCTGGAGCGATATAGTAATCCATATCAAAACCCGCGAACGGTGGGTGCATCGCGATATTCAACCCCAATTTCTCGTCCGCGGCGCCGCTTCCTGGCACCGCCGCCCTAACAATGTCCCATTCGGTCTCCTCCCTATTGGCGATCGAGAAATAAAACCTGCCAGTCTTAGTTTGCTGGAGATAGTGGCACTTTTCGCCATGCCGGAAGGCCGTCGGCTCGGCCCAACCCTGCGATCCCCGCGAGGTGATCTTGCCGTCAAGTAGCAGCCCATCCTCCCCGGAAGCGAATGCCGGAGCAAGCAGGCCACGGCCGGAAAGCACCAGGGACGGAGAAGACCAACTTGCGCCTTTGCATGTGAGAACCATGAGCCGACTAAAGGTACCGGCGTTGTAGCCGTTCAGCTCAGTGTAATAGATCGTACGCCGGTCATGTGAGATGGCGATCCGCTCGGCGGCAAAATTCCCCGGGCTGGCCGGCAACGGGAATGGCACGGGTGTGTCCCCTGGGGGCGTCTCTCCGAGGAGATTCCAAGCCTCGTCCTGAGCCTGCAGGCGGCCGATGGATAAAAATGCCAGCGCCAGGGCCAATTTCAGTATTCTCGAGCAATCCGACCTCATGTTAACGCTCATTGCATAACACCACAAGGCGGCCGCCCACTTCATTGCAATTCAAGGGCTCCATTGGGATCCCTTTGGCCGTTGGCGGGCGCCCCAAGCGGAAAGGGCTCCACCGCTTAGGATGCGTCCCGATAAAATCGACCCTCGTCCGTGTGGTTCACGGGCCGAATGAACTTATTTGTGGTTCAGGAAGACCCCCCACCGCGGTTCCTCTGCATCGATTTATTCACCTTGGCAGTCGAGCGGGGAAAGCCCCAAGCAAAGCCCTAAATCCACCCCTTAAATCGAATACACAAATGCTAACGGGCGCCTGCGACCCCCCAAGAAAAGGGAATCCGCCCCGGAGCCTGCCATCCGATCACGGCCTCTGGTCCATCGGGACGAAGTCCCTTTTGACGGGTCCGACATAGATCTGCCTCGGCCGGTAGATCCTTCCCTTTGGAGTTGAGGCCACCTCGCGCCAGTTCGCAATCCAGCCGGGGGTCCTGCCGATCGCGAAGATGACGGTGAACATGCTGTTCGGGATCCCGAGCGCCCTCATGATGATCCCGCTGTAGAAGTCGACGTTCGGGTAAAGCTTGCGCGAGAGGAAATAGTCGTCCTTGAGCGCCGCCTCCTCGATTTTCTTGGCGATGTTGAGAAGCGGGTCCTCCTTGCCGAGCTTGTTGAGCACCTCCTCGCACGCCTTGCCGATGATCGTCGCGCGCGGGTCGTGGTTCTTGTACACCGCGTGGCCGAACCCCATAAGGCGGTTCGACTTTGAGCCGTCCTTTGCGGCCGCGATGAAGCGGGTCCCGTCATCGCCCTCATCATAGATGGTCTGCAGCATCTGCACGACCGAGACGTTCGCCCCACCGTGGAGCGGGCCCGAAAGGGCGCAAATGCCCGCGGAGACCGCCGTGAAAAGATTGGCGGCGCTCGAGCCGACCGTCCGGACGGTCGAGGTGGAGCAGTTCTGCTCGTGGTCGGTGTGGAGGAGGAACAGCAGGTTCAGCGCCCGCGAAACCTCGGGCTCCGCGACGTATTCCTGGTACGGCTCGGAGAGCATCATGTGCAGGAAGTTGTTGCAGAACGACAGCTCCTGCTTCGGAAAGATGTAGGGAAGGCCCTTCTGGTAGCGGTAGATCATCGCGCCGATCGTGCGCACCTTCGAGATGGTCATGGCCGCGGCGAGGTCGAAGGTCTTCAGGTCCTTCTCAAAGTTGTTGCTCGCAAGGCTGGGATAATGGGCCGCGAGCGAGGCGACGATGGACGAAAGCATCGCCATCGGCGGGGCGTCCTTCGGGAAGCCCTCGAAGATCCTCTGCATCTGGGTTTCAATGGCCGCATTCTGCCGGAGCAGCATGCCAAACGCCTTGCGCTTGGTCTTGTTCGGCAGCTCCCCGTAGATCACCAGGTAGGCCGTCTCGACGAAGTCGCTGTTTGTGGCCAGCTGCTCAATGGGAATCCCGCGGTGCCTGAGGATGCCGTTCTCCCCGTCGAGAAACGTGATCGCGCTCTCGCAGGAGCCCGTGTTGCCAAACCCCTGGTCGTAGCAGATGTAGCCCGTGTCCGCCCGCAGCTTTCGCGTGTCGATCGCCTTCTCGCCCTCGGTCCCCACCATAACTGGCAGGGAGTATTCCTTGTCTTCCAGCTTTAATGAGGCGGTTGAAGGCATGCTGGGTTAGCGAAGCTAGAAACGGGCCGCTTGCAAAGAAAAGAACAATATGGGCCGACGAAATCGAGGCGCTAATCAGCGGATAAGCGGAGCTGAAGCTGCCGCAGTGAAATTGCGATAGACCGACAGGCCTTTGGCCTGGCTCTTCTCGGGATGGAACTGCGTCGCAAAGACCCGCCCGCGGCCGATCGCCGCGACAAACGGGGCGCCGTAGTCGCATTCGGCGAGCACAAGACTCCGGTCCTGCGGGACGCAGTGGTAGCTGTGGACGAAATAGAACGATTCCCCCTCATCGCCAAGGCCCTCCCTGAGCGGGCTCCTCTCCTGAGTGAACCGGATCGTGTTCCAGCCCATGTGCGGCACCTTCAGGGGCGGCGGCAGCCTGAAGCGAACCACCCGGCCGGAGAAGACACCCAGGCCTTTCACCCCGCCCTCCTCGGATTCGTCAAAAAGCGCCTGCATGCCGAGGCAAACACCGAGAAACGGGCGATCGAGGCCGATCCACTCCCGGACCGTCGCGTCGAGACCCGAGGCGCGAAGCGAGAAGACGCAGTCGCGCAACGCCCCCACCCCGGGGAGCACAAGGCCCTCGGCCCCGGACGCGTCCAACTCCCCGGGCGTCCTCACAATGACCACCGGCGTACCCACGGCCTCGAGCGCCTTGGTGACGCTGCGCAGGTTGCAGATGCCGGTATCGATGACGGCTATGGGCACGCTCATCGCCGCGGGATCAAAGGCTGCCCTTGGTGGAAGGAAGAAGGTTGGCGGCACGAGGCTCAATCTGGGTGGCGCCGTCCAGTGCGCGTCCCAGCCCCTTGAAAATTGCCTCCGCAATGTGGTGGGGTTCCTCCCCGTAGATCAGCTCGACGTGAAGATTGGCTCCGAGCGCATTGCTGAACGCCCGGCAGAATTCCTTGACGAGCACCAGGTTGAAATCCCTGACGAAGGCTGATTTCGCGTCGACCCGGTACTCAAGGTGGGGACGGCCGCCCACATCCACGACCACCCGGGCCAGAGACTCGTCCATCGGCAAAATGAAGAATCCATAACGCCGGATCCCTATCTTCTCCCCGAGCGCCTTCTTGAAGGCCTGGCCGAGAACGAGGCCGACATCCTCCACGGTGTGGTGGTAATCGACCTCGACGTCGCCCTTGGCCTTCACCGTCAGGTCGAATAAACCGTGCTTTGCGAACAGCGTCAGCATGTGGTCGAAGAATGCGACGCCCGTGCTGATCTTCGACACGCCGGTGCCGTCGACCGCCAGGTCGATTGAAATATCCGTCTCGGCCGTCTTGCGGGCAACGGCTGCTACGCGTTTGGAGGTGCCTTTAGCCATGCGTCTAGGGTTTCATCGAGGACGAGCATCTCGTCATCGGTGCCGACGCTGATCCGCAGGAACGAGGCGGTCAAGGCGTCGCTCGGGAAGTGACGTACCAAGACCTTGCGCGAGAACAAGAAATCATAGGCCGCCTTCGCGACATCGCGGCCCGTTCGGCCCCGAGGGTCCCGGGGCTCCGTGCAGATGAAGTTGGTCTGCGACGGGAAGGTGAACCACCCTTTCTTTTCGACCCAACTCTTTACGTAATAATCTCTTGTGATTTTTATCTTTGCGACGATTTCGGCGTAGTAAACCGGGTCGGCGAGCGCCGCGAGCGCCGCTGCCTGCGAAAGCCGGCTTACGTTGTAGCTGTCGCGAACGCGGTCCAGTAGCCCGATCGTCTCGGGGTCCGCCAGCGCATATCCCACCCGGATTCCGGCGAGGGCATAGGCCTTGGAAAGCGTTCGGACGACCACAAGACGCGGATGTCCGGCAAGCAGGCCGACCGCATTCTCCTGGGCAAAGGGGGCGTACGCCTCGTCGACGACGACGATTCCGCCGAACGAGTCGAGGACCCGAACGATCTCCGAATTCGGGACGCCCACGCCCGTCGGGGCGTTTGGCGAGGTCAGCAGAAGCATGCGGGCGCCCGATTTCGCGATCGTCTCCACGGGCAGGCGCATGCTTCGGTCGAGGGGGATGGCCTCCGCCGGGCCGCCCTGGACGCCTATCAGCACGGGGTAAAGAGAATAGCTCGGCTGCGTGAACGCGGCCCCGGCCCCCGGCCCGCAGAAGCAGCGCACGAGCAGGTTGAGGATGTCGTCCGATCCATTGCCGATGCAGACGCCCGCGCGGGTGATCCCGTGCATCGAAGCGACGGCGGCCCGCAGGGCCGAGCTCGTCGGGTCGGGGTAGAGCCTGAGCGCGGAGCCGTCGTCGCCTATCTCGCCCCTGATTGCGGCGGCGACCTTCGGACTCGGCGGATAGGGGCATTCGTTCGTGTTCAGCTTGACCCACCCGGGTCCCGAGGGCTGCAGCCCCGGCGTGTAGGCATGGAGAGCCGGCACGTGGGCGAGCGCAAGCGCCCCGGGTTGCGCCTCCTTCATCGGCGGCCGGCCCGCTGGGCGCGGATCGTGGCCGACCGGCCGTGCGCATCGAGCCTCTCCATGGCCGAAAGCGCAGCGACGGTTGGACCGGCCTTTTCGAGGCTCCTTGGACCGTAGCGAAGGACGCTCGTGCGCCGGAGAAAATCAGAGACTCTCAGGCCGCTCGAAAACCGGCCGGCGCCGCCGGTCGGGAGGACATGGCTAGGGCCGGCTGCAAAGTCGCCCAGCACCGTCGGGGTAAGATGGCCGATCATGATCGCCCCCGCCGTTGTCACCGCCCCGACCAGCCCCGGGACGGCCGCGTCGCTCACCATGAGCTCAAGATGCTCGGGCGCCACCCGGTTTGCCACCTCCGCGGCCTCGTCCAGATTGGAGACGATGATCGCCAGAAACCCGCTTTTTAGGACGCGGCGCGTCCTCTCGGAGCGCGTGAGCGTCGCCAGCTGCCCCTCGATCTCGGCGGCCACCGCCGCCACGAACCGGGCGGATTTCGCGACCAGGTAAATCTTCTCCCTGCCCGACCCATGCTCGGCCTGGGCAAGGAGGTCCGCCGCCGCGTAGTCGGCCTTCGCGCTCCCGTCCGCAATCACCATCACCTCGCTCGGACCCGGAAGGAGGTCAACGCCGACCGTGCCGAAGACCTGGCGTTTCGCCTCGCAGACGTAGGCGTTCCCCGGGCCGAAGATCTTGTCGACGGCCGGAATGGTCTCCGTCCCGTAGGCCATGGCCCCGATCGCATGGACGCCCCCGATGCGGTAAACCTCCCCGACCCCGGCCAATTGGAGCGCCGCGAGCAGCTCGGGCGCGACCCGGCCGTCCGGGCCCGAGGGCGTGAAGGCGGCAATCTCCGGGCAGCCAGCAAGCTTTGCAAGCGTGGCGGTCATGAGCACCGTCGAGACGAGCGGAACCTGTCCGCCGGGAACATAGAGGCCCACCCTCCGGATCGGGTCGAATTTTTCGCCCGCCCATCCGCCGTGCCGGTTGCGGGCCGACCAGTCCCCGGGGAGGGTCTTCCTGTTGAAGTCCCTCACGGCCGCGTGCACCGCCAGGAGCGCCCGGCGGCGCGCCCTTGGCAGGCGTTCGGCCGCCTCGGAAATCTCGCGGGCCCTTATGCGGAAGCCGCGGGGTGTGAGCTTTGCGCCGTCGAACTTGAGCGCATAGCGCGCAACGGCGGAGTCACCGCGGGTCCGCACATCGGAGAGTATCGCGGCCACCGAGCTGGAGACTTCGGGCGAGACGAGCGCGCCGCGGCAGAATGCCGACAGAACGGAGTCGAACCGCCTCGATGCGAATGGGATCGTGCGCACGGCCTATTTCCCGGCTGCGCCGGCCTCAACCTTCTTGGAAGGCAGGATGTTCGGGGCCGCGAAGAGTCCCGTGGGGATCTGCTCGTTGAGGACGATCCGGTCGAAGGTGGCGGTCGAGACGAGCTCCTTGCCGTCGGCGGTCTTGTCGCTGCTCACGATCTTCTGCGGGAAGCGGATGCCGTCGACGCGGATCTCCCCGCCCTCGCGGAAGGTCTCGGTGCCGCGCACGGTCATCACCAGGCGTCCCGTATCCCTGTCAAAATAGCGCTCATAAACGATCCCGGGCCCGTGGGTGAAGTCGACGCGCTCGCAGGCGATGCCGTCGGCGGTCGCCGGGCCCTTGTCCTCCACTGAACCGCCCTCGGGGACGCGAAAATAGTAGAGGTTTTCCCAGGTGTTCGCCCTGAGGGTCTTGACGACGCCCGCCGTCAGCCATGTCAGCCGGAACTTCGACGGGTCCGAATTGTCCTGGAGCAGGTCCCAGGCGTCGTAGCCGTCGAGCACGGTCGTCAGGCTCGCCTTCTGCCCGCGGGCCACAAGACGCTGGCCCAGGGGCTTAACGAAGATCAGGTCGAGCGTGGAGTGGACGGCTCCCCTGTCGGGGTGCTCGGGATCCACCCGGTCAAGGCTGCCGAAATAGTGAATCGATGTGATCCCGTCGAGGCTCGATTGCGGCCCGAGGTAGGCGCGGGCGAGCGCGACCACGGCGGGCTCGGCCCGCACGACTGTGCTCGCCGCAAGCGCCAGGGCGCAGATGACGGTTTTGGATAACGCCTTGGACATCCCTCCTATGACAGCCAAATCCCGCGCAAGGTCGAAGAAAATTCACTCCCACTCTATCGTCGCGGGCGGCTTGGAGCTCACGTCATAGACCACGCGGGAGACCCCGCGCACCTCGTTCGTTATCCGCCCGGAGATCTTCTGCACGAGGTCGTAGGGCAGCCTCGTCCAGTCGGCCGTCATCGCATCGGTGCTCTCCACAACCCGCAGGGCGATGACGTAGGCGTAGTTTCGCTCGTCGCCTACCACGCCGACCGACTTGACCGGAAGGAAGACGCAGAAGGACTGCCAAACCTTCCAGTACCATCCGCTGTCCATCATCTCCTCCTGGAGAATGGCGTCGGCAGCGCGCAGGATCTCAAGGTTCGCCGCCGTGATGGGGCCCACGACGCGGACACCGAGGCCCGGCCCCGGGAACGGTTGGCGCCAGACCACCTCGCGCGGCAGGCCGAGGGCGGTCCCCACCCGCCTGACCTCGTCCTTGAAAAGCTCCTTGAGCGGCTCGAGGAGCTTCAGCCTCATCCTCGCGGGCAGCCCGCCGACGTTGTGGTGGCTCTTGATCAGCGCGGCCGGATTGTCTCCAATGGCGACGCTCTCGATGATGTCGGGATAAAGCGTTCCCTGGGCCAGGAATTCGGCATGACCGATCCTTTTCAGCGACTTCTCGAACACGTCGATGAAGGTCTTGCCGATGATCTTGCGCTTCTTCTCGGGCTCATCAACCCCCCGGAGCTCTCGAAGGAAAAGCGCGGCGGCGTCGACGATCCTCAGGTCCACCTTGAAATTGCGCTTGTAGAGGCTCTCGACGGTCCCCCTCTCGTCCTTGCGCAGGAGGCCGTTGTCGACGAAGACGCACGTGAGCTGGCGCCCGATCGCCTTGTGGATCAGCGCTGCGGCGACCGAGGAGTCGACGCCCCCTGAAAGCCCCAGGATGACGCGGGACTTGCCCACCGTGGCGCGGATCTCCTGCACCGCGTGCTCGATGAAGTCCTTCGTAGTCCAGTCCTGGCTGGCGCGGCACACCCCCGCGAGGAAGTTGTTCAGGATGTCGATTCCCCGCTCCGTGTGGAAAACCTCGGGATGGAACTGGATCCCGTAGAAATTGCGGCGGAGGTCCTCGATCACCGCGAAGGGCGAGTTCTCGGTCCTGCCGATCGCGGCAAAGCCCGGGGGCAGCTTCATCAGCTTGTCCCCGTGCGAATTCCAGACCCGAAGCGCCTTCGGCAGGCCGGCAAAGAGCCTGCCCTGGCGCTGGATCTCAAGCGTACCATGGCCGTATTCGCGGCGTTCGCCCCTGGCCACCTTGCCGCCCAGCATGTGCCCCATCAGCTGGATTCCATAGCAGATCCCGAGCACGGGAATACCAAGCTCGAAGATCTTCTTGTCCGGAATCGGCGCATCCGCCGAGAAGACCGAGCTCGGCCCGCCGGAAAGCACGATCCCGATGACACCCTCCGTTCGGAGCGTCTCCGCGGGCGTTGAGAAATGGTATATCTTGGAAAAGACCTGGCACTCGCGGATGCGGCGCGCGATCACCTGGGTGTACTGCGAGCCGAAGTCGAGGACAGCTATGGTTTGCGGCATGTTCGGTTTGAGGGAAGGGAGAGAAGAATCGCGCCCGGGGGGCGACGGCAAGTTAGAACCTAAGGCGCGCGTTCTCGTGGCCGCACCGCGGGCATTTGCAGAGGTCGGTTCCCTCGGGCGCGGTATAGAGCCGGTCGCAGCGGATGCAGTGGAAGGTCGTCCTGCGGCGCTCGCGGTCGAATCGCATGTGGTCGCGCCTGTCGTAGAACAGCCACAGGCTGAGGAAGGCCGCGGCGATCAGCACGCAGTAGACGACAACAGCTGCAGGGAACTCGAACATCGGGGGCACGAACAAACAAAAAAAACGCGCCGAAGTAAACTTCGGCGCGTTTGAAGGGTGGACTGCGTCTAGGCCGGCTCAGGCCTTGGCCTCGCCCTCGGGTGCCGGGGGCGTCTCCGCAGCCGGGGCCTCGGCGGCCGGCGCCGCGGGCTTCGCCTTGCGGCTCTTGGACGGCTTCCTGCCCTTGGATTTCTTGTAGCCGGTGTCGTCGGCCTTGACGAACTCGATCAGCGCCATCTCGGCTGCGTCTCCGAGCCGCTGGGGGCCCAACTTGTAGATCCGGGTGTAGCCGCCCGCGCGGTTCGAGAACTCCTTGTACTTCTCGTTGAAGAGGGCCGTAACGGCGGTCTCGTCGCGCAGGTCGCGAAGGACCAGGCGCCGCAGGTGCACGGCGTCCTTCTTCTCCGTCTTCGCCGCGGCGTGCTTTGCCTTGGTGATCAGCTTCTCGATGAACGGCCGCAGCACCCGCGCCTTGGTCAGGGTTGTCTCGATCCTGCCGTGCGTGATGAGCGCCGAGGCCAGATTGGACAGCATGGACTCGCGGTGCTCACGGGTGACGCCCAGTGAGGCGTGGTGTTTTTGATGGCGCATGGATCAGGCTTCCTTCTTCGCGTCCAGCAGGCGCTCGTCGAACTTCATGCCAAGGGAAAGGCCGAGTGCCTCGAGCTTCTCCTTGATTTCGTTCAGCGACTTCTTGCCGAAGTTGCGGTACTTGAGCATCTCCTGCTCGGTCTTCATGGCGAGCTCGCCGACCGTGGTGATGTTCGCGTTGTTGAGGCAATTCGCGGCGCGCACCGACAGCTCGATCTCGTTGACCGACATGTTGAGGAGCTTGCGGAGCTTGTTTTGCTCCTCGCTGACCTCGCTCTGCTGGCTTTCGAACTCGTAGGCCTCCTCGCTGACGCGGTCGAACACGTCGAGGTGGTGGTTGAGGATCGATGCGGCCTGCTTCAGGGCGTCGTCGGGCGTGATGCGCCCGTCCGTCCAGATCTCGAGGATAAGCTTGTCGTAATCGGTGATCTGCCCGACCCGGGTGTTCTCAACGGCGTACTTCACGAGCCTCACGGGCGAGAAGAGGGAATCGATCGGGATGACCCCTATCGGCTGCTCCTCCTTCTTGTTCTGCTCCCCGGGGCAGTAGCCGCGTCCGGTCTTGATCTCGATCTCGGCCTCGAACGCGCGCTTGCTGTCGAGCGTGCAGATGACCTGGTCGGGATTGACGATCTGGATGTTGGCGTCCGCCTGGATGTCTCCGGCGGTGACCGCACCCTGCTTGTTGACCTTGATGCCGAGGGAGATGGTCTCGCGCTTGTGGGACACGATCAGGACCTTCTTCAGGTTCAGGACGATCTCCGTGACGTCCTCGACAACGCCGTCGATGCTTTGAAACTCGTGGTTCACGCCGTCGATCTTGATCGAGGAGATTGCGGCCCCTTCGATGGAGCTCAGCAAAACGCGGCGCAGCGAGTTGCCCACGGTGTGGCCGTAGCCCGCTTCAAAGGGCTCGGCGATGAACTTGGCATAGGTCGGCGTGGCGCCTTCCTCAACCTTCGTGAGTTTGGAGGGGAGTTCGAATTTTCCGAGGCGTTTTGGCATGGTGTGAACTCTTAGTTTGAGTTGGGAGTTTGAATATTGAATTGCAGCTTAGAAGCGCGAGTAGAACTCGACGATCAGCTGTTCGTTAATGTTCTGGTCCATCTCATCCCGTTTCGGGAGGCGGACGACGCCGGCCTTGAATTGCTCGGCATTGAGCGAGAGCCATCCGGGAACGGTCCGGATCCGGTTCTCCTCGAGGTTGCGCGTGGCCATCTGGCGGGAGGCGGGCGCGTTGCGCACGTCAATCTCGTCGCCGGCGCGGACGTTGTAGCTGGCGATGTCCACCTTGTGCCCGTTCACCCGGATGTGGCCGTGGTTGACGAATTGGCGGGCCGCGGCGCGGCTCTTGGCAAAGCCGAGGAGGTAGATGACGCTGTCGAGGCGGGTCTCGAGGAGCTGGAGAAACCGCTCGCCGGTGACGCCGCGCTCGCGCTTGGCCATCTCGAACATGCGGCGGAACTGCCGCTCGAGGAGGCCGTAGGTGTAGCGCAGCTTTTGCTTTTCGTTCAGGCCGACCGAGTATTCGGACGACTTGCGGCGCGATTTCGGGCCGTGCTGGCCGGGCGGGTAGTTGCGGCGCTCGAGCGCCTTGCCGGAGCCGATCAGGAGGACGCCGAAGCGGCGGCTGATGCGGGTAGAGGGACCTGTATAACGAGCCATTGTCTTAAGGTGAAGAGGGTTGGGCCGATTGAGTTGCTTTAGACGCGGCGGCGCTTGCGCGGCCGGCAGCCATTGTGCGGGATGGGGGTGACGTCGACGATCGACGTGATCTCGAGGCCGATTGCCTGGAGGGCCCGGATCGCGCTGTCGCGCCCGAGGCCGGGACCGGAGACGCGGATGACGACGTCCTTCAGGCCGTGCGACATTGCGTTGCGGGCGGCATCCTGGGCGACGATCTGGGCGGCGTAGGCCGTCGACTTGCGCGAGCCCCTGAAATTGCATTTGCCCGCGCTCGACCACGCGATCACCTGCCCCTTGGGGTCGGTGATCGAGACAATCGTGTTGTTGAACGACGCGAGGACGTTGGCAAAGCCGGAGGTGACGTTCTTTGAGCCCTTGGCCTTGCGAACCTTGACTGCGCCGAGCTCCTCCTTGAGGAGGTCCTCGGCGGTAGGCTGCTTGGCGACACCCCCGACCATCTCGGTGGGCTTGGCGTCAGCGGCGGGGGCCGCCGGGGCGGCGGCCGGAGCCGCGGCAGGAGCCGCACCTTCGGGCGCGTCTGTGGGCTTGGCAGCCTTCGGGGCCTTGGGCGCCTTTTCCTTCTTGGGAGCTGTCTTTTCTTCGGCCATGGATTTGAGGTGTTATTCTTTGGCTTTGGTGACGCCGATCGTCTTGCGCGGGCCCTTGCGTGTGCGGGCGTTCGTGCTCGTGCGCTGGCCGCGAACCGGAAGGCTCTTGCGGTGGCGGACGCCGCGGTAGCAGTTGATCGCCTGGAGTCGCTTCAGGTTGCCGGCGATGTCGCGGCGCAGGTCGCCCTCGACCACCCACTTGTGCTCGGTGATGACGTTGAGAATCTTGTTGAGCTGCTCCTCGGTAAGATCCTGGGCCCTCATGTCGGGCTTCAGACCTGCTTCCTTCACGACCTGGTCGGCGCGCGTCGGGCCCACGCCGTATATGTAACGGAGCGAGTAGGCTACTTTCTTCTTCGCTGGGATTTCTACACCAAGGAGACGAGGCATTGTGGTTTGGTTATGGAGAGTTGTGGTTAAAGTTTTCTGTCGAAATGGTCTGAGGTCAGGCCGTCTTGGCCGGGACCCGTCCGGGAATCGTGAGGATTTCCGGACCTTTCTCTGACATGAGCACGGTGTGTTCGAAATGGGCCGAGGGCGAACCGTCGGCGGAGACGACCGTCCAGCCGTCCGGAAGGGTGCGGGTCTCGTATCCCCCGAGGTTGACCATGGGCTCGATCGCAAAGGTCATTCCGGGCCTGATCTTGTCGCCGGCGCCGCGCCGCCCGAAGTTTGGGATCTCGGGGGGCTCGTGCATCGAGACCCCGACGCCGTGGCCGACCATGTCCCGCACGACGCTGAATCCGTGCCCTTCTACATAGGTTTGAACGGCGCTCGAGATGTCACCGATGCGGTTGCCGACCTGTGCGGCCCGGATTCCAAGGTCCAGGGCCTCGCGGGTGACGCGGAGCAGGCTTTCGACCCTCTGCGAAACGGGCGAGACGGGCACCGTGAACGCGTTGTCACCGATGTAGCCGTTGTATTCGAGAACGATGTCGAGCGATACGATGTCGCCCTCGCGCAGGACGCGCTTGAACGAGGGGATTCCGTGTACGACCTCCTCGTTCACCGAGATGCAGGTGTGCGCCGGATAACGGCGCGAACCGTGCTGGTATCCAAAACAGGCGCTTCGCGCTCCCAGGCGGGCGATTTCCGCGCGGCCCGCTTCTTCCAAGTCCATGGTAGTGATCCCGGGCCGGACGAGCGGCTTGAGGAGATCAAGCACCGTCGCGGCCATGGCGCACGCTTCGCGCATCCGGACGATCCCCTCCTTATCCTTGATGGGAATCATGATGCGGAGCTGGCCCCCTCAAAGAGGAGGCCGAGCGTGCGATAGTGTTCGACGACGGGCTCGGGTGCGCCGCTGCCGGCGACCACCGCGTCGATTTCCTCGTCGCGGGAATCGAGCCATTCATCGAACACCTTAGCTTGGAGCAGCGTAGCCGGGAAGTCGGTCAGGACAAATCCCGCATCAGGTTTGCGCGCGAAGTACCATCGGCGCAGGAGCGCCAGGATGGAGGCTTCGTCCCCTTCGGCGGAGCCGACGGGCCGCGAAATCCCCCGTCGCATGAGGCCGGCGGGAGAGACGTGCTCTAACTGCAAAGAACGAACCCGGTTCATTATTTCTTCCGTGCGAAAATCAATCGAACCGAGCAGAAGGAGTTTCGTTTGGGCGGGAGCGCCTAAATGGGAAAAGGGGTCAAATATCGCGCCCATTGGGACTCTTGTAAAGTCCAATCGGAGGTCATCTTCCAAACCAGCGGCGCGACGCCCAAATCACGATCCCGAATAGGAAGATGGAACCCACGGCCAGGCAGAGCTTGCCGACAGCCTTGAGGTCAAGGGCGTCGCCGATCGCACCGGCCTGGGTATTCGCGCTTCTCGCTCGGATTCGGCCCTTCTTAAGGAACCCATCATAATGGCGCTGAAGGAGAAACGTTTCTATCTGGCGCATCGTGTCAAGGATGACACCGACCGTGATCAGCATGCCCGTGCCGCCAAAGAAATAGGCGATCCTGGAAGGCACGTTGAGCTCGAAAAGCAGGATGTCCGGCATGACGGCAATGATCGTCAGGAAGACGGCCCCGGCCAGGGTCAGGCGGGTCATGATGAAATCCAGGAACTGCGCCGTCGGCTCGCCCGGGCGGACGCCGGGAATGTAGCCGCCGTACTTCTTGAGGTCGTCGGCGATCTGGATCGGCTTGAACATGACCGAGACCCAGAAATAGCTGAAGAAGAGGATCAGCATCGCGTTGCCGGTGTAGTACGTCCAGTGGCCGCGGAGGAGGTTCTGCGAGAACTCCGTCAGGAAGCGCAAATTGAGGATGACGCCCAGCTGGGACATGATCTGCTGGGGAAAGAGAAGGATCGCCTGGGCAAAGATGACGGGCATGACCCCGGAATAATTGACCTTCAGGGGGAGGAACGAGCTCTGGCCGCCCATGACCTTGTTGCCGACCACGCGCTTGGCGTACTGGACGGGGATCTTTCTCTGGCCCTGGACCACCATGATGATCCCCATCGTGACCAAGAAGAAAAGGAGGATCATGAACACCCCGAGGAGCATCCCGTGGCCGGTGTTCGTGCCGATCGGCCCGAAGAAGAACTGGTAGGTCTGCGCCGCCGCCCCTGGGAGCGTCGCAAGGATGCCGACCGTGATGAGGAGCGACACGCCGTTGCCGATGCCGCGCTGGGTGATCTGCTCGCCGAGCCACATCATAAGCATCGTGCCTGCCGTCAGATAGATGACCGAGGTGATGAGGAATCCCACCTGTCCCACGATGACGATCTTGCCGTAGAGCGATACGTCGTAGCCCGGGAAGAGCTTCGCGGGGTTCTCAAGGGCAAGGATCGTCAGGGTTCCCTGGACGACGCAGATGAGGACCGTGGCGTAGCGGGTGTACTGGGTGATCTTCTGGCGGCCGACGTCGCCCTCCTGCTGGAGGCGGCTGAGCGCCGGCACCACCGCGGTCATCAGCTGGAAGATGATCGAGGCGCTGATGTACGGCATGATGCCGAGCGAACATACGGCCCCCTTGAGGAGCGCGCCGCCCGTGAACATGTTGTAGAGGCCGATCATCGCGCCGCTGGTCCCGCCGGACTGCTGCTTGAAGAAGTCCTGCAGCGGATGCGGGTCGATTCCGGGTAGCGGAATGGCGCAACCCACCCGCGCCACGAAGAGCAGCGCCAGGGTGTAGAATATCCGCGAGCGAAGCTCGGGGATTTTTAACGAGTTCGTGAAGGCGGAGAACATGCTAGGAGCGCGTTATCCGACAATCGCTTTGCCCCCGGCCTTCTCTATCTTCGCCTTGGCCGACTCTGAGAACTTGGCGGCCGTGATATTGAGGGCGCGGGTGATCTCACCGTCCCCCAGCACCTTCACCACCTTCTCGCCCGAACGAATGAGGCCCGCCTTGGCGAGCGCCACCGCGTCGACGTCGGTGACGGAGGCATCGAGGCCGGCCAGGTCGCGAAGGTTCACGACGGCCACCTCGGTGCGAAACTCGTAGTTGTTGAAGCCGCGGTGCGGCAGCTTGCGGTAGAGGGGCATCTGGCCGCCCTCGAAGCCGGGGCGTATGCTTGAGCCGGACCGTGCGGTCTGGCCCTTGCCGCCGCGGCCGCTCGTCTTGCCATGGCCGCCGCCCTCGCCGCAGCCAACGCGCTTCTTGCGGTGGATGGCACCGGCAACGTTTTTAAGTTCGTGGAGTCTCATGGTGTTTTCCTCGGAGGCGCCCCACCCCGCGTCTGGGCGGGGCGGAACTCGGATTAGGTGAAAAGGAGCGGCTTAGGCCTGGTGAAGCTTCGCAAAATCCTCGGCAAGGCGCAATTGGAGCAGCGCGTTGACCGTGGCGTTCACGACGGCGATGTGGTTCTTCGAGCCCATCGACTTCGTCAGGACGTTCTTGATCCCTGCGGCCTCGAGGACGGCGCGCACGCCGCCGCCCGCTATCAGGCCCGTGCCGGGCGAGGCCGGCTTCAATAGCACCCTTCCGCCGTCGAATTCGCCGGTGACGTCATGGGGGATCGTGTCCCCCTTTAGCTTCACGTGCATGAGCTTCTTCTTGGCGTGCTCGGTGCTCTTCTTGATCGCGTCCGGAACCTCGTTCGCCTTGCCGTAGCCGACGCCGATGTTGCCCTTCTGGTCGCCGACGACCGTCAGCGCCGCGAAGCTGAACCGGCGGCCACCCTTGACCACCTTGGCGCAGCGGTTGATGAAGACGACCTTCTCGACCATCGCGGGACCGTCGCCCGTGTTCTGGGGCTGGTCGCGGCGGTTGTCGCGGCGGGGGCCGCGCTGGCCGCCTCCGTGGCCGTCACGGCGCTGGGGGCGGTTCGAATAGGGCGTTGAGGACGGAGCTGCCGCGGGTGCGGCTGCGGGGGCCGCGGTGGCTGCGGCCGGCTCTGAAATGGGTGCGTTTTCGTTGCTCATGGGCTTTGGATCAGAATACGAGGCCGCCTTCGCGGGCGGCGTCCGCGAAGACCTTCACTTTGCCGTGGTAGCGGGCGCCGTTGCGGTCGAACACGACGGTCGCGAGGCCCGCCGCCTTCGCCTTCTGGGCGAATGCCGTGCCGAGCACCTTGGCCCCGGCGATGTTGGCCTTGAGCTTCTGCTTGCGCAGCTCGGGATCGAGGCTTGAAAGGAAGACGATCGTCGTGCCCGCGTCGTCGTTGACCGCCTGGGCATAGATGTTCTTCGAGCTGAACTTGACGCTCAGGCGCGGACGGATCGCGGTGCCGGCGACCTTCTTGCGGATCCTCCAGCGGCGCTTTTGGAGAAGCTGGGCTTTGTGAATGGTGTTCATGGGTATTAGGCGACGGTTTTGCCTTCCTTGCGGCGGACGCGCTCGCCGACGATGCGCACACCCTTGCCCTTGTAGGGCTCGGGCGGATAGTAGCTGCGGATCTCGGCCGTCACGGCACCGACGAGCTGCTTGTCGCAGCCCTCCACCTTGACCTTCGTGCCCTCAACCACGGTGATCTTGATGCCCTCGGGGATGTTCATGAGGATCGGGTGGGAATAGCCCAGGGCGAGGTCGAGCTGCTTGCCCTTCAGATTGGCCTTGAAGCCGACGCCCTGGATCTCGAGATCCTTGGAAAAGCCGACGGTGACTCCCTTGACCATGCCGGCGATGATCGAACGCGCCGTCCCGTACATGGCGTTTGCGAAGCGGGTTTCCCCGATGGGGGCCACGATGACCTTCTTGTCGGCCACCTTGATCGTGACGACGGGCGCAAAGGTCTTGTGAACCTTGCCCTTGGGGCCCTCGACGTGGACGGTGGTGTCCTTGATGTCTACCTTGACCTTGTCGGGAATGAGAACGGGTTGTTTGCCGATGCGGCTCATGGTGGGTGGTTCCTTACCAAACGTTGCAGATGAGCTCCCCGCCGGCCTTGTTGCGGCGGCAGTCGGCGTCCTTCATCAGACCCTTCGAGGTCGAGATGATGCTGATCCCAAGCCCGTTCAGGACGCGCGGGATGTCGGTGTAGCTGAAGTAAAGGCGGCGGCCCGGCGTCGAAGCGCGGTTGAGCCCGCTGATCGCGGGCGTGCCGTCGACGTATTTCATCGTGATGATGAGCACCTTGTGGCCCTGCTCGTCCACCCCGTCGTTGTAGCCGGAGATGTAGCCCTCGGACTTGAGGATGGCTGCGATGCCGGCCTTCAGGTTCGAATGGGGCACGTTGCACACCTCAAGGCGGGCCTTGCTGGCGTTGCGCAGGCGGGTGAGAAAATCGCTGATCGGGTCTGTCATGTTGGATGTTCTGTGATTGGATGGGCAGCGCGGGTCATATCCGACCCCCGTGTGCCGGTCTGTTTACCAGGATGATTTTATAACGCCGGGGATCTTGCCGGCAAGGGCCAGTTCGCGGAACTGGATGCGGGAGACGCCGTACTTGCGCTTGTAGCCGCGTGGGCGGCCGCTCATCGAGCAGCGGTTGCGGATGCGGGCCCGCGAGGAATTCTTCGGCAGCTTCTGGAGCTTCGTCTGGGCGGCAAAGAACTGCACGTCGGTCGTCGCCGGGTTGGCGAGGATCGCCTTCAGCTCTGCGCGCACCTTGGCGTACTTCTCAACGAGCCGCTGGCGCTTCTTGTTACGTTCGATTGCGGAGGTCTTCGGCATGGTGGCGGGTTCAGGCGGCGGAGGCCGTCTTGGTTTCGGTGCGGCGGAAGGGCATGCCCAGCAGTCGGAGGAGCTCGCGGCCCTCGTCGTCGGTCTCGGCGGTGGTCACGATCGTGATGTCCAGGCCCATGCTCTTCTTCACGTTCTCAACCGTGATCTCCGGAAAGATCGTGAAGTCCGTGATGCCCAGGTTGTAGTTTCCCTGGCCGTCAAGCTTGGGGGAGACGCCGCGGAAGTCGCGGATGGTCGGAAGCGCGACGGCGAGCAGCCGGTAGAGGAACTCCCACATCGAGTCGCCTCGCAGCGTGACGTGGCAGCCCACAACCTGGTTCTCCTTCAGCTTGAAGTTTGAGATGGCCTTGCGGGTCCTGCTGAGGATCGGCTTCTGGCCGGCGATGAGCCCCAGGTCGCGCTGCACGTCGGCGATCTGGTTCTTGTCGGCCTCCGCGTCGATGCCCGAGTTCAGGCTGATCTTCACGAGCTTCGGGACCTGGTGCTTGTTCGTGTACCCGCGGAGCTTCATCAGCTCGGGAAAGACGAAGTCGACGTAGTGCTTCTTTAGTGTGGGCGCCTTGCTCATGTTATACCGCCTTCTTGCGCTTGCTCGAGTCGTAGACCGACTTGAGCATTAGGTTGGAAATGTGGACGGAGCCCTCGCGCTCGACGATCGCGCCCTGGGGGTGCTCCTGGGACTTCTTCGTGTGGCGCTTGACCATCGCGACTCCCTCGATGCGCGCGCGGTCTTTGGCGGGGAGGACCTCCAGGATCTTCCCCTCCTTGCCCTTGTGGGAGCCGGAGATGACGACGACGGCGTCGCCTCGTTTTACGTGGTATCGTTGCATGGTCAGAGAACCTCCGGGGCGAGCGAAATGATCTTCATGAAATTCTTGGCCCGCAGCTCGCGCGCGACCGGGCCGAAGATGCGCGTGCCCCTCGGATTGCCGTCGGGGCCGAGGATGACGATGGCGTTGCTGTCGAAGCGCAGGTAGCTTCCGTCGGAGCGGCGGACCGGGGCCTTCGTGCGGATGACGACCGCCTTGGCGACCTCGCCCTTTTTCACCGTGGCGTCGGTCGTGCTCTCCTTGATGTGGACCGTGACGATGTCTCCCACCGCGGCTGTGTCGGTGTTCTGCCCCTTCTTGCTGATCATGGCTGCGCGGCGGGCGCCGGTGTTGTCGGCAACTTCAAGTATGGATCTCAGTTGGATCATGACGGGCCTGGGTTGATTTTTTTGCTGTGCTTGGCTTCAGACCGCGGGGGCGGCCGGGGCCGTCGCGCCGCTCTTCGTGGTCTTGGTGGGCACGGTCGCGGCGACGTCCGCCTCGGTGATGGCCTGGGCGGTGGCTACCACGGCGCTGTGAACGATGGACACGACCCGCCAGCGCTTCAGGCGGCTGATCGGGCGCGTTTCCATGATCTCGACCTTGTCACCCACCTTTGTCTCGTTCTTCTCGTCATGCGCGTGCACGACGGTCTTGCGGTTGATGACCTTGTGGTAAAGGGGGTGCGGCGTCTTGTACGGGATCGTGACCTTGATCGACTTGGCGCCGGAGCGGCTCGTGACGAAGCCGATCATGGTCTTGCGCTTGTTGCGGGAATCGGAAGTGGCTGTGGACATGGCTTATGGTTCGGCTGGCTCAGGCGGCGGCGGGCGCGGCCTTGTTCTTCTGGCGTAGGATGGTCTCGAGGCGGGCGATGTCCTTGCGGAGCGAGCGCAGCTCGTGGGTTTTCTCCACCTGGCCGGTCTGCTTGCGCATGCGCGACTGGAGGAGGGATTCGCGGGTCTCGCGGATCTTGGTCTCGATCTCGACGAGTGAAAGGTCTCGGATTTCCTTGGGGGTCATGGTGCGGTGTCGTTTTGGCGCGTCAAAGGACGGTGCCTTCGCGTACGATGAATCGGCAGTGGAAAGGAAGCTTGGCGTCGGCGAGGCGGAACGCCTCCTTGGCGACGCGGGCGGGGACGCCAGCCAGCTCGAAAAGGACTGCGCCCGGCTTGATGACGGCGACGTAGAACTCGACCGGGCCCTTGCCCTGGCCCATGCGGACCTCGGCGGGCTTCTTCGTGACCGGCTTGTGGGGAAACACGCGGATCCAGAGCTTTCCCTTGCGCTTGAGGTGGCGGGAGATGGTGACCCGGGCCGCCTCGATCTGCTGGCCGGTCATGGGTCCGCGGGTGAGCGACTGCAGGCCGAATTCGCCGAACGCGAGCGTGTTGCCGCGCTTGGCATTGCCGGCGCGGGAGCCCTTCTGGGATTTGCGGTACTTTGTGCGTGCGGGTGCGAGTGCCATGGGACGTTTCTTCTAGGTCGGTGAATCTTGGCGGACGCGTAGCCTTCAGGCTGCGTCGGCCTCCTTTTTGCAGATCCAGCATTTGACGCCGATCTTGCCGTAGACGGTGAGGGCTTCGGAGAATCCGTAGTCGATGTTCTCGCGGAGAGTGTGGAGGGGGACGCGGCCCTTGCGCTGCCATTCCCGGCGGGCGATGTCAGCTCCCCCGAGGCGTCCGGAGCACTGGATCTTGATGCCCTCGGCGCCGAGCGCCATGGCCATTTCAACGGCCTTCTTCATGGCGCGGCGGAATGTGATGCGGCGCTCGAGCTGGAGGGCGACGTTCTCGGCAACGAGCTGCGCCTCGATCTCGGGCTTCTTGACCTCCTGGATGTCGAGAAGGATCTCCTTGCCCGTGAGCTTCATCAGGTGGGCCTTGATGTTCTCCACCTCCTGGCCCTTGCGGCCGATCACGATGCCGGGGCGAGCGGTGTAGATCTTCACGCGGACCCGGTTGGACGCGCGCTCGATGAAGATGCGCGGCACGGAGGCCTGCTTGAGCTTCTCCATCAGCGTCGAGCGGATGAGCTGGTCCTCTAGGAGGAGTTTCGGGAATTCCTTCTTGCTCGCAAACCAGCGGGACTGCCAGTCGCGGCGGACGGCGAGACGGAAACCGATAGGATTGGTCTTTTGGCCCATGATTAAACTTGGTTGGGGTTTCCGTCCGAGAGGACGATGCGGATGTGCGACATCTTCTTGCGTCGGGGCATTGCTGAGCCCTTGGCGCCGGCCTTGAACCTCTTCAGGACGGGGCCGTTTTCGACGATCGCGCTCTTTACGGTGAGAGAGTCGGAGGCGACGTTGCCATTGTGCTCGGCGTTCGCGATCGCGCTCTTCAGCGTCTTCGCGATGAGGCGGGCGGACTTGCGCGGGATGAGCGTAAGGTATTCCACGGCGTCGTTGGCCGTGCGGCCCTGTATCGTGCGGGCGACCTCGCGCACCTTCTTCGGCGACATGCGGGCGTTGCGTGTGAGTGCTTGAACTTCCATGGTGCGGGTGTCCTTAGATTTCCTTGCGGGTCATACCGCCGTGGGCCTTGAAAATGCGCGTGAGCGCGAACTCACCGAGCTTGTGGCCGACCATGTTCTCGGTGACGTACACGGCGACGAACGCCTTGCCGTTGTGGACATTGAACGTGTGGCCAATGAAATCCGGCGTGATCGTGGAGCGGCGCGACCAGGTCTGGATCGGTTTGTGGGTGCCGGACTTGACCGCCTTCTCGATCTTCTCGAGCAGGTGGTAATCTACGAAAAAGCCTTTCTTGATGGAACGTGCCATGGTGCGTTGCGGGTAGGGTTACTTCTTGCCGCGCGGCGGGCGGCCGTTCTTGCGGACGAGGATCATGCTGCTGGAGATGTGGGTGCGGCGGCGCGTCGGGAAGCCCTTCGCGAGCTGGCCCCACGGCGAGACGATCTGCTGGCGGCCGCCGCCGCCCTTCGACTTGCCCTGGCCGCCGCCGTTCGGGTGGTCGACGGGATTCATGGCCACGCCGCGGACAACCGGGCGGCGACCCATCCAGCGCTTGCGGCCGGCCTTGCCGAGAGAGCGGTTGACCTGGTCGCCGTTGCCCACGACGCCGATCGTCGCGCGGCACTTGGCGTTCACGAGGCGGATCTCCCCGGAGGGCATCTTCAGCTGGGCGTTGCCGTGCTCGACCGCGACGAGCTCGATGCTCGTGCCGGCCGACCGGCCCATCTGCGCGCCCTTTCCGGGGACCATCTCCACGCAGTGGATGCGGGTCGACGGCGGGATGATGCTCAGCGGGAAGCTGTTGCCGACCGTGAAGTCGTTCGTCGTCGCCGCGTTCGAGGCGACGATCTTGTCGCCCACCTTCAGGCCCTCGGGGGCCGGGATGTAGCGCTTCACCCCGTTCGTGTAGAAAAGGAGGGCGATGTGCGCCGTGCGGTTGGGATCGTACTCGATCGCCTCGACCTTGGCCGGGATGTCCAGGATGTCGCGCTTGAAGTCGATGATCCGGTAGAGCTGCTTGTGGCCGCCGCCGATGCGGCGCGAGGTCACGCGGCCGTACACGTTGCGGCCCCCGGACCTGTTCTTGTTCTCGGTCAGGGCGCGGACGGGGCGCTCCTTGGACAGGCCGACGGGCTTGTTCAGCGAGGTGAAGCGCTGGGAGGGCGTGAGCGGACGGAAATGTTTGATGGGCATGGCTGAGGGTCCTTGTTTTGCGTGCGGCGCCTTTAGAGCAGCTCGATCTTGTCTCCGGACTTGAGCGTCACGATCGCCTTCTTGTAGTCGGAGGTCGTACTCGGCTGGCCCGAGCGACCGCGCTTGTTCTTGCCGCGGTAGTTCATCGTGTTCACGCGGCGGACGGTGACCTTGAAGGTCGCCTCGACGGCCTCGGCGATGGCGTGCTTGGTCGCACCCTTCACCACCTCAAAGGTGTACTGGCCCAGCTCGGCGGATTGTTTGTTGGCCTTCTCCGTAAGGAGCATGCCCTTGAGTACCTTGTCGGCGTTCATCAGTTCTTTTCTCCTGCCACGCGGGCGATGATGGCCTCGAGCGCCTTCGTGCTGACGATGATCTTGTTGTACTGGGAGAGATCCAGCGTGTTGAGCTTTGAGGCCTCCTGGAGCGACACGCGCTCGAGGTTGCGGGCGGCCTGCCGGGTCTCGGCCGCAAACGGGGCGTCAACCAGCAGAATCTTGCCCTTCGGGGCGATGAGGCCGACGACCTTGTTGACGACCTTGGTCTTCGCCACGGTGTGGCCGAAATTCTCAATCACGGCGATCTCGCCCGCCGTTGCGCGGTCGAAGAGGGCGCGGCTGAAGGCGAGCGCCCTCACCTTCCCGTTGATCTTCTTGTTGTAGTCGCGCGGCTTCGGGCCGAACACGACGCCGCCGCCCGACCAGAGCGGGGAGCGCGTGGAACCGGCGCGGGCGCGGCCCGTGCCCTTCTGGCGCCAGGGCTTGCGGCCGCCGCCGCTGACCTCGGCGCGCGTCTTCGTGGAATGGGTCCCAAGGCGGTTGTTGGCGTTGATCGCAACGATCACTTCCTTGACGGCCTGCAGGCCCTTGTCGCCCTCGAACGTGGGTAGTCCCGTGAACTCCTGCTCACGGCTTGTCGTTCCATCTGGGCTGAAAACTGTGAATTTCATGGCTCTCTAGGTCTCCCTGTGGGTTAGGCTTTCTTCTGCTGTCCCTTGATCGCTAGGCGGACGATGACGTCGTCGCCGTTTGCGCCGGGGATCGCCCCCTTCACGAGGATCAGGTTCTTGTCCGCGACGATCTTCACGACGCGCAGGTTCTGGACCGTGCGGCGCTCGCTGCCCATGTGTCCGGGCATGCTCTGGTTCTTCCAGGTGCGGCCGGGGGTCTGGCGCATTCCGATCGAACCGATGCGCCGGTGGAACATGGAGCCGTGGGCGGCGGGGCCGCCGGCGACGCGGAAGCGCTTCACGACGCCCTGGAAGCCCTTGCCCTTGGTGATGCCGATCACGTCGACAAGCTGGCCCTCCTGGAAGGAGGCCACGGTGACGATGTCGCCGACCTTGAGCGTCGGGGAGCCGGCCAGGCGGACCTCGGAGAGGACGCGCGGGGCGTGGTCGACGCCAGCCTTCTTGGCGTGGGCGAGCTCGGCCTTGCTCGAGTTCTTCGTCTTCTTGCTCGAGAAGCCGATCTGGACGGCGTTGTACCCGTCGCTTTCGACGGTCTTCACCTGCACAACGGCGCAGGGGCCGGCTTCAACCACGGTGACCGGGACTAGGACGTTTTGAGCGTCGTAGACCTGGGTCATGCCGATTTTTTTGCCGATAAGGGAGGAGATCATGGGCTAAGCGGTAGGTGGAGAGTTTCCGTTTTGGACCTACATTAGAGGGACCCGGAGGTGCGCCTGCGGCGCACACGGGCAACTGCTAACTGTGGACTTTAGACGTTAATGGTGATGTCGACGCCGGATGGCAGGTTGAGTTTCTTGAGCTCGTCCACCGTCTGTGCGGTGGGCTCGATGATGTCGATGAGGCGCTTGTGGGTGCGGGTCTCAAACTGCTCCATCGACTTCTTGTCGACGTGCGGCGAGCGGTTGACCGAAAGCTTCTCGATGCGGGTCGGCAGCGGGATCGGGCCGGAGACGCGGGCGCCCGAGCGCTTGGCGGTCTCGACGATGTCCTGGGCCGACTGGTCGATGACCCGGTAGTCGAAGCCCTGGAGTTTGATGCGAATTCGTTGGCCTTTCATGGCGTAAAAAGAACGGGGGTTACGTGCGTGCCGGTGCTTTCGTGGTGGACTCCACGATCTTCTGGAGGAGCGAGTTCGGAACCTGCTCGAAATGGGAGGGCGTGACCGAGGCGCTGGCGCGCCCCTTCGAAAGGGAGCGGATGTCCGTGACGTATCCGAAGAGGGTCTCGAGGGGGACGGTGGCCGCGATGATGCAGGCGCCGGCCTTGTTCTCCATCCCGAGGATCGTCCCGCGGCGGCGGTTGATGTCGCCGATCAGGTCGCCCTGGTACTCCTCCGGCGTCGTCACCTCGACGCCCATGATCGGCTCGAGCAGGATCGGATTGGCCTTCTTCATCGCGTCCTTGAACGCGAAGATGCCGGCCATCTTGAACGCGAGCTCCGAAGAGTCGACCTCGTGGAACGAGCCGTCAATGATGCGCACGATGACATCGACCACCGGGTGCCCGGCGACGACGCCGTTGTTCGCGCCCTCGTTGATCCCGTCGATCGTCGGCTTGATGAATTCCTTCGGAATGCTTCCGCCGACGGTCTCGTTCAGGATCTCGATCCCCTTGCCCTTCGCATTCGGCTCGAGCTTGATGATGACGTGGCCGTACTGGCCCTTGCCTCCGGACTGGCGGATGAACTTGCCCTCTCCCTCGGCGGAGGCCTTGACGGTCTCGCGGTACGCGATCTGCGGCTTGCCGGAGGTGGCCTCGACCTTGAACTCGCGCTTCATGCGGTCGAGGATGATCTCGAGGTGGAGTTCGCCCATGCCTGAGAGGATGACCTGGCCCGTGTCCACGTCGGTCTTCACCTTGAGCGTGGGGTCCTCGGCGACGAGGCGTTGGAGGGCGGTGCCCATCTTTTCCTGGTCGGCCTTCGAATTCGGCTCGATCGACATCGAGATGACCGGTTCCGGGAAGGACGGCGGCTCAAGGCGGATGTCGAAATCCTCGTCGCAGAGCGTGTCGCCCGTGATGACGTCCTTGACGCCGACCAGGGCGCAGATATCGCCCGCGTAGGCGATGTCGATCTCCTCGCGGTCGATGGCGCGCATGAGGACGAGGCGCGACACGCGCTCGCTGCGCCGGGTCCGCGGGTTGTAGAGGGAGGTGCCCTTCCTGACCGTGCCGGTGTAGACGCGGTAGAACACGAGCTTTCCGACGAACGGGTCGGTCCAGAGCTTGAAGACGAGTCCGGCGAGCTTCGCCTTGTCGTTGACGACGGCCTCGACGTGCTGGCCGTCGCTGTCCTTGCCGCCCATCGGCGGGACATCGACAGGGCTCGGAAGGTAGTTCACCACGCAGTCGAGGACGCGCTGGATGCCCTTCTTCTTGAAGGCCGAGCCGGGGATGACGCCGAAGAACTTGAGCGAAATCGTCGCCTTGCGGATCGCGAGAACGAGCTGGTTATTGTCGATCTCCGCACCCTCGAGATACTTCTCGGCCAGATCGTCGTCAAAGTCCGAGACGGCCTCGATCAGCTTGTCGCGGTATTCCTTGGCCTCGGCCAGCATGTTCTCCGGGATCGGGGCGGTGACCGGGGTGAGCCCTAACGGGTCCTTCGTGTCGTCGAAGAGGTACGCGATCATCTGGACCAGGTCGATCATGCCCGAGAAGTTCTCCTCGGCGCCGATCGGCAGGAAGAGCGCGTGGGCGTTGCCCTTCAGCTTCACCCGGATGTCGTCGATCGACTTGTGGAAGTCGGCGCCGACGCGGTCCATCTTGTTGATGAAGGCCAGCCTCGGGACGCTGTACTTGTTCGCCTGGCGCCAGACGGTCTCGGACTGGGGCTGGACGCCCGCGACGGCGTCAAACACCGCCACCGCGCCGTCAAGGACGCGCAGGGACCGCTCGACCTCGGCCGTGAAGTCCACGTGTCCCGGGGTGTCGATAATGTTGATGCGCTGCTTGATGCCCTTCCACGGGCCGAAGGAGGCGTTCCAGGCGCAGGAGATGGCGGCCGCGGTGATCGTGATCCCGCGCTCGCGCTCCTGTTCCATCCAGTCGGTGACCGTCGTGCCCTCGTGCACCTCGCCCATCTTGTGGACCGCTCCGGAGTAGAAAAGGATGCGCTCGGTCGTGGTCGTCTTCCCTGCGTCGATGTGCGCGGCGATGCCGATGTTGCGCGTCCACTCGAGGGGGAAAGGGCGGTCCGGCGAGTTCTGCGCGGAGATCTTGGCCTTGTCGGTGACGACAGTGATAGAAGGTACGGCGACGGCGGACATGGGAGCGTCTGTGAGGAGTTACCAGCGCAGATGGGCGAAGGCTCGATTGGCCTGCGCCATCTTGTGGGTGTCTTCCTTCTTCTTCACCACCGAGCCCGTGTTGTTGTAGGCGTCGATGATCTCGGCGGCCAAGGCGTCCTTCATGGTGATGCCCTTGCGCGAGCCCGCGGCGTCGACGATCCAGCGGATCGCGAGGCTCTCCTGACGCTCAAACGAAATCTCGATCGGGACCTGGTAGGTGGCGCCGCCGACGCGGCGGCTCTTCACCTCGAGCCTGGGGCGCGCATTCTCAAGTGCGCCAAGCAGCAGGTCAACGGGGTCGCCCTTCTCCAGCTTCTCGGAGACCTTCTCGAAGGCTCCGTACACGATACGCTGGGCAAGGTTCTTCTTGCCGCTCTTCATGATGACGTTAACCAGGTGCGCGACAAGCGGGCTGTTGTACCGGATGTCGGGGATGACGTTGCGTTTCTCGGCTCTGTGGCGGCGTGACATGGTCTAGATTCTTTTGCGGATCACTTCTTGGCCTCTTTCGGGCGCTTTACGCCGTACTTGGAGCGGCTGCGGCGACGTTTCTCGACACCGGTCGCATCCAGGGTGCCGCGCACGATGTGATAGCGGACGCCGGGGAGATCCTTCACACGGCCGCCGCGCACGAGGACGATCGAGTGCTCCTGGAGGTTGTGGCCCTCGTCGGGAATGTACGAAATGACCTCATTGCCGTTGGTGAGCCTGACCTTCGCGACCTTGCGGATGGCCGAATTCGGCTTCTTGGGGGTGCGGGTCATGACCTGTACGCACACGCCGCGCCGGAAGGGGTTGCCTTCCAAAGCCGGTGACTTCGACTTGATGCGCATGTTGCGGCGGCCTTTGCGAACAAGCTGGTTGATGGTGGGCATACGTGACGGTTAGAGGTGAGGGAAATCGGGAAAAGAGGCTGAAACTACGCTGAGCCAAAACGTCGGCAAGAACTTTTTGGCGAAAAGGTGTCTGAGTTCGCGAAATCCGCGTTTCGGGCGCGGCCCGCGAGATGAAGCACACACCGGCTGGGACCGGCTGCGCGTATGAACTGAGGAAAAGGGTGATCAAAATCCCTTTTGATCGCTGCGAACACAAGAAAAAACGCCCGGCCTTTGCGGCCGGGCGTGTTTTCGAGGGTCGCCGGGACCCCCTGGGGGCCTGTTTTGGCGGGGGGGGCCGATCCGAAGGGACGCCCCACCCCGCCGAAAGCCGCAGGAAATCAGCTCGCGCTTGCCTCCACGGCCTTGGTCTCGTCGATCAGCTCGGTGCCGAAGGGAAGGCTGATCTTCAGGTGCCTGTACTGGGGCAGGCCCGTGCCCGCCGGGATCAGGTGGCCCATGATCACGTTCTCCTTGAAGCCCTTGAGCATGTCGACCTTGCCGAGGGTGGACGCGTCGGTGAGGACGCGGGTGGTCTCCTGGAAGGACGCCGCCGAGATGAAGCTTTCCGTCTCGAGCGAGGCCTTGGTGATGCCAAGGAGGATGGGCTCGGCTTCCGCGGGCTTGCCGCCCGCCTCCTCGATCCGACGGTTGTCGGCCAGGAAGTTGGCGCGGTCCACCTGCTCACCCCAGAAGTATTCGCTGTCGCCCGGATCGGTGATCCGGATCTTGCGGAGCATCTGGCGGATGATGATCTCGATGTGCTTGTCGTTGATGGTCACGCCCTGGAGACGGTAGACCTCCTGGACCTGGCCGATCAGGAACTCATAGAGCGCCGCCGGCCCGAGGATCTCGAGGATCTCGTGCGGGTCCGCCGCGCCCTCGGTGAGGTGCTGGCCCTTGTGGACGACGTCGCCCGGCTGCACGATAATATGCTTTCCGGCGGCGATAAGGTGCTCTTCTTCCTGCTGGGTCTCCTCGTTCTTGACGACGAGCTTGCGCTTGCCGCGGATCGTCCCCTCGAAGGAGACGATGCCGTCGATGCGGGCCATCTCAGCGGCCTCCTTCGGGCGGCGGGCTTCGAAGAGCTCCGCGACGCGGGGAAGGCCGCCGGTGATGTCCTTGGTCTTGGACGCCTGGCGGGGCGTCTTCGCGAGGAGCGCGCCCGGGGCGATCGTGTCGCCCTCGTTCACGGCAATCTGCGCGCCGACCGGAATCGAGTAGGATGCGAGCGGCTTGTTCTTCGGGTCGCGGACCTCGACCTGGGGGTTGAGGTCCTCCTTGTGCTCGATGACGACCGTGGCGATGCGTCCCGACGACTCGTCGAGCTCGCGCTTCACGGTGACGCCGGGGATCATGTCCTTGAAGACGAGCGTGCCGCCCTTCTCGGAGAGGACCGGGATGTTGTACGGGTCCCAGACGGCGAGAACCGAGCCCTTGGCGATCTTCTCGCCGTCGCCGACATGAAGGAAGGAGCCGACAACGATGTTGTAGCTCTCGAGCTCCTTGCCCTCGTCGTCGACGATCTGGATCGAGCCGGTCTTGTTGAGGACGATGTTCCCGCCCTCGGCCGCCTGGACGAGGCGGAGCGCGCGGTACTTGACCGTGCCCGCGGACTTGACGCGGATCTCGGGTGTCTTGAAGCCGCCGGAGGCGACGCCGCCGATGTGGAACGTGCGCATCGTCAGCTGGGTGCCGGGCTCGCCGATCGACTGCGCCGCGATGATGCCGACGGAGTCGCCAATCTTCGCGATGCGGTTGGTGGCGGGGTTGATGCCGTAGGACCTGGCGTCGATGCCGTGCTTGGAGGTCGACGTGAGCGGCGACATGATCTTCACGCGCTCGATGCCCACATCCTCGATCTTCGCGGCGATCTCCTCGGTGATGAGCTCGCCCGAGCCGACGATCGTCTCGGTCGGCTTGAGCGGGTTCTTCACGTTGTCGCTCGAGCAGCGTCCGATGATGCGCTCCTTAAGGCCGACGATTTCGTCGTCGCCCTCGTAGATCGCCTTCTTCCATACGCCGTCGCGCGAAGCGCAGTCCTCCTCGGCGATGATGACGTCCATGGCGACGTCGCAAAGCTTGCGGGTGAGGTAGCCGGCGTCGGCCGTCTTGAGCGCGGTGTCTGCGAGACCCTTCCGGGCGCCGTGCGTCGAGATGAAGTACTCGAGCACCGTGAGGCCCTCGCGGAACGAGGACAGGATGGGGCGCTCGATGATCTCACCGGAGGGCTTGGCCATGAGTCCGCGGGCTCCGCAGAGCTGGCGGACCTGCTGCTTGTTGCCGCGCGCGCCGGAGTCCATCATGATGTACACCGGGTTGACCTCGGTCTTGCCCTCGTTCGACTCGAGCTTGGCGAAGACCTCCTTGGCGATGCGGTCCGTCGCATTCGTCCAGATGTCGACCACCTTGTTGTAGCGCTCGCCGTCGGTAATGATGCCCTTGTTGAACTGGGCCTCGACCTCGGCGATCTTGCGGCGCGAGTCGATGACGATCTCCTTCTTCGATTCGGGGATGATCATGTCGTCGATACCGATCGAGATGCCGGCCTGGAAGGCGGTCGAAAACCCGAGCTCCTTCAGCTGGTCGAGCACCTCGACGGTGACGATGTCGCCCGAGGTCTTGTAGGTGTTGAGGATCAGGTCGCCGAGCTTCGACTTCGGGATCGGGAAGTTCACGAATCCGATCGGGGCGGGCCAGATCTGGTTAAAGATGACCCTTCCGACCGTCGTCCGCAGGATCTTCTTCTCCTTGTTGCCGAACACGGTGTCGCGGCCGTAGTCGGGATTCGGGATGTCGACCCAGTCGTGCATCTTCGCGGCCCCGTCGGCCTTGACGAAGAGGACTTCCTGGAGGCCCGAGAGGAGGGGGACGTGAACGTCCTTGGCCGCCTTCTTGCGGGGCTCGATCGTCAGGTAGTACGCGCCGAGGACGATGTCCTGGGAAGGCGTCAGGATCGGCTTGCCCGACGAGGGCGAGAAGATGTTCGACGTCGCCATCATGAGGAGCTTGCACTCCAGGATCGCCTCGAGGGAGAGGGGCACGTGGACGGCCATCTGGTCCCCGTCGAAGTCGGCGTTGTAGGCCGTGCAGACGAGCGGGTGGATTCGGATGGCCTCGCCCTCGATAAGGACGGGCTCGAAGGCCTGGATCGACAGGCGGTGGAGCGTCGGGGCGCGGTTGAGGAGCACCGGGTGGCCCTTGGTGACCTCCTCGAGGATGTCCCACACCTCCGGCGAGCGCTTCTCGATCATCTTGCGGGCGCCGCGCACGGTGTGCACGAAGCCGAGCTCCTTGAGGCGCCGGATGATGAACGGCTCGAAGAGGACGAGCGCCATCTTCTTCGGGAGGCCGCACTGGTGGAGCTTCAGCTCCGGGCCGATCACGATGACGGAGCGGCCGGAGTAGTCGACGCGCTTGCCGAGGAGGTTCTGGCGGAAGCGGCCTTGCTTGCCCTTCAGCATGTCGGAGAGGGACTTGAGCGGGCGGTTGCCCGCGCCGGTCACGGGGCGGCCGTGGCGGCCGTTGTCAAAGAGGGCGTCGACGGCCTCCTGGAGCATCCGCTTCTCGTTGTGGATGATGACGTCGGGCGTCTTCAGCTGCATCAGGTTCCGCAGGCGGTTGTTGCGGTTGATGACGCGCCGGTAGAGGTCGTTCAGGTCGGACGTCGCGAATCGGCCGCCCTCGAGGGGGACCAGCGGGCGAAGGTCCGGCGGAATGACCGGAAGCACCTCGAGGACCATCCACTCCGGACGGGACTTCGAATGGATGAAGCCCTGGATCACCTTGAGGCGCTTCGAGAGCTTCTTCTTGATCTGCTTCGAGCGGGTCGCGCGCATCTGCTCGTGGAGCTCGGCGACGGTCACCTCGAGGTCCATCTTGGTGAGGGCGTCGCGGACGGCCTCGGCGCCCATCTTCGCCACGAACGAGTCGTCACCGTACTCGTCGAGCGCCTGGCGGTACTCGGTGTCGGTGAGGAGCTGCTTCATCTCGAGCGGGGTCTTGCCCGGGTCGACGACCATGAAGTTCTCGTAGTAGATCACGCGCTCGAGCGAGCGGGCGGTCATGTCGAGAAGGAGGCCGAGGCGGCTCGGCATGCTCTTCAGGAACCAGATGTGGGCGACCGGAACGGCGAGCTCGATGTGACCCATGCGCTCGCGGCGAACCCGGGCGATCGTCACCTCGACGCCGCAGCGGTCGCACACGACGTCCTTGTACTTGATGCGCTTGTACTTTCCGCAGGCGCATTCGTAGTCGCGCACCGGCCCGAAGATCTTCTGGCAGAAGAGGCCGCCCGGCTCGGGCTTGAAGGTGCGGTAGTTGATCGTTTCGGGATTCTTGACCTCTCCCTTGGACCACTTGCGGATCGTCTCGGGCGATGCGACGGTGATCGATACGCAGTCGAACGGGCTCTCGTCGACTCCGAGGGCCGAGCGGGCCTCGCGTGTGTTGCTGGCGGTTTCTGCGGGTTGGATCATGGCGTATGTGTCCCTGATTCTGTAATTTCTTTGAATGGAACCGTCGGGCCCTTAGGAGCCAAACGACAGCGCGTCGCGCTTCTGCAGCTTGATGTCGAGGCCCAGCGACTGGATCTCCTTGATGAGTACGTTGAACGACTCGGGGGTGCCGGCCGACAGCGTGTTGTCGCCCTTGACGAGCGACTCGTAGATCTTGGTGCGGCCCTGCACGTCGTCGGACTTGACCGTGAGGAGCTCCTGTAGCGTGTGCGCCGCGCCGTAGGCCTCGAGCGCCCAAACCTCCATTTCGCCGAACCGCTGGCCGCCGTACTGGGCCTTGCCGCCCAGGGGCTGCTGCGTGACGAGCGAGTAGGGTCCGACCGCGCGCGCATGGATCTTGTGCGACACGAGATGGTTGAGCTTCATCATGTAGATGTAGCCGACGACGACCTCCTGGTCGATTTTCTCGCCGGTGCGGCCGTCGAGGAGCGGGCTCTTGCCCGACATCGGCAGCTTGGCCTCCTTCAGGTACTCGCGGACGCGCTTCTCCGGGATTCCGTCGAACACCGGGGTTGCGACCTTCATGCCGAGCTTCTTGCAGGCCCAGCCGAGGTGCGTCTCAAGGACCTGCCCGACATTCATGCGCGAGGGCACGCCGAGGGGGTTGAGGCAGATCTCGACGGGGGTTCCGTCGGGGAGGAAGGGCATGTCCTCCTCGGGCACGATCTTGGCGACCACGCCCTTGTTTCCATGGCGGCCGGCCATCTTGTCGCCGACGTCAAGCTTCTGCTTGGTGGCGATGTAGACCTTGACCTGCTTGATGGCGCCGTCTCCGGAGCCTTCGCCAGCCTCGACCGCGCCGACCTTGCGCTCACGCTCGCCCTCGAGCTCGTCGAACTTGGTCTGGTAGGAGCCGATGATCTCCATGATCTTGATCCGAACCGGTGAAGGGTCGATCTGGACGTGCTTGGAAACGGCGGCGAGCTTGCGCAGGAGCGTCTTGGTGATCTTGCGGTTCGCCGGGATGATGATCTCGCTCGATTCTCCGTTGATGACGTCGAGCGGAATCTTCTCGCCGAGAAGGATGTTTGAGAGGGCCTCGGTCAGGCCCTCCCGCAGCTTGTCCATCTGGGTCTTGTACTCCTCCTGGATCTGCTTGACCTGGCGGCGGCGATCGGAGGGGGAGAGCTTCTCCTGCTCGTTGTCGATTCGGGAGGAGACCTTGACGTCCATGATGATGCCCGTGACCCCGGACGGGACGACGAGGGATGTGTCCTTAACGTCCGCAGCCTTCTCGCCGAAGATCGCCCTGAGGAGCTTCTCCTCGGGTGCAAGCTCGGTCTCGGACTTCGGGGTGATCTTCCCGACGAGGATGTCGCCAGGCTTCACTTCCGCGCCGACGCGGATCACGCCGTTGTGGTCGAGGTTCTTCAGGGCCTCCTCGCCGACGTTCGGGATGTCGCGCGTAATCTCCTCGGGCCCGAGCTTCGTGTCGCGGGCCGTGACCTCGAACTCCTGGATGTGGATCGAGGTGAAGATGTCCTCCTTGAGGACCTTCTCCGAGATGAGGATCGCGTCCTCGAAGTTGTAGCCGTTCCAGGGCATGAACGCCACGAGCACATTGCGCCCGAGCGCCATCTCGCCCCTATCGGTCGAGGGGCCATCGGCGATGATCTCGCCCGCCTTGACCCTCTGGCCGCGCTTGACGATCGGCTTCTGGTTGAAGCACGTGTGGTTGTTCGAGCGCATGAACTTGCGCAGCTCGTACACGTAGACGTGGTTCTTCGGATCGTGCTTCGGGGCGCGGGGCATCTCCCCGTCCTTGGTGATCACGATGCGCTTCGCGTCGACGGAGGCGACGACGCCGTTGTCATCGGCCACGACGACGATCTTGGAGTCGCGGGCAACGCGCTCCTCGATCCCGGTTCCGACGAACGGCGCCTCGGACTGCAGGAGGGGAACGCCCTGGCGCTGCATGTTCGAGCCCATCAGCGCGCGGTTCGCGTCGTCGTGCTCGAGGAAGGGGATCATCCCGGCGGCGATCGAGATCACCTGCTTCGGGGAGACGTCCATGTAGTCGACCTCCGAGGCCGAAACCTCGAGGAATTCGCCGTCCTTCCTGACGGTGACCTTCCCAATGAAATGGCCCTTGTCGTCGATCTCGGAATTGGCCTGGGCGATGACCTTGGCCTCCTCCTGGTCGGCGGTCAGGTAGTCGATCTTGTCGGTGGCGCGGCCCTCCTTGACCGTGCGGTACGGCGTCTCGATGAAGCCGAACTCGTTCACGCGGGCATACGTCGAGAGCGAGTTGATGAGGCCGATGTTCGGACCCTCGGGCGTCTCAATCGGGCAGATGCGCCCGTAGTGCGAAGGATGGACGTCGCGGACCTCGAAGCCCGCGCGCTCGCGGTTCAAGCCTCCCGGCCCGAGGGCGGACAGGCGGCGCTTGTGCGTCACCTCGGCCAGCGGGTTGATCTGGTCCATGAACTGGGAGAGCTGGCTGCGGGCGAAGAAGTCGCGGATGACGGTCGTCAGCGCCTTGGGATTGATCAGCTTCTGGGGGGTGATCGAGTCGACGCTCTGGTCGTACATGGTCATCCTCTCGCGGACGAGGCGCTCCGTGCGGGCTAGGCCCACGCGGCACTGGTTGGCGAGGAGCTCGCCGACGGTGCGGACGCGGCGGCTGCCGAGGTGGTCGATGTCGTCGACGACGCCCTCGCCCTTGCGCAGGCGCACGAGGTACTTCGTGGCTGCCACGATGTCGGCGCTCTCAAGGATCCTCTGCTCGAGCTCGGCCTTGAGGCCCAGCTTCTGGTTGACCTTGTAACGGCCGACCCGGCCGAGGTCATAGCGCTTCGGGTCGAAGAAGAGCCTCTTCAGGAGCGCCTTGGCGTTGGCGGTCGTCGGGGGCTCGCCCGGGCGAAGGCGCTTGTAGATTTCCTTAAGGGCCTCCTCCTCGTTGCGGGTGGGGTCCTTCTTGAGGGCGCGGATGAGCGCCCCCTCGTCCACCGCGGTGTCGATGACCCGGATGGAGGCGATGTCGTGCTTCTCGAAGGTGCGCACGATCTGCTTGGTGAGCGGCTCGAACGCGCGGGCGAGCACGACGCCCTTCTGGGCGTCGATCGCGTCCTCGACGAGGACGAGGGTCGAGACGTTCTCGAGGTCGAGCGCCTTCGTGACCTTCAGGTCCTTGATCTCGTAGAAGAGGTTCAGGATGTCGATGTCGCTCGAGTATCCGATCGACCTGAGGAGGGTCGTGATCAGGAACTTGCGGCGGCGGCGGCGGCGGTCGAGGTAGACGTAGAGGAGGTCGTTGTTGTCGAACTGGACCTCAAGCCACGTGCCGCGGTCGGGGATGATGCGGAAGCTGTGGAGCAGCTTGCCGTTCGGGTGCGGGGAGACCTCGAAGGCGATGCCGGGAGAGCGGTGGAGCTGGGAGACGACGACACGCTCGGCGCCGTTGATGATGAAGGAGCCGCGCTCCGTCACCATCGGGATCTCGCCCATGTAAATGTCCTCGTCCTTGATGAAATCCTCCTCGCGCAGCCGCAGCTTCACGTAGAGGGGCACCGAGTAGGTGATGCCCTCGCGGATGCATTCGATCTCGGAGTTCTTCGGCTCGCCGAGCGTGTACGACACGTACTCGAGCGTCAGGCGCTCGTCATAGGACTGGATCGGGAAGACCTCCCGAAACACGGCCTCGAGGCCCTGCGGCTTGCGCTGCTTCTCGGGTATGCCCTTCTGCAGGAAGTCCAGGTAAGAATTGATCTGGATCTCGATCAGATTGGGCGGCTGGATGACTTCGCGGAGCTTGCCGAAGTTGATGCGTTCTGTGGTGGTGCTGCGGTCGGCCATGGAAATTCCCGTTAGGATTGAGGACGCAAAGAGTCAAAGCGCAGCCCGGGACAGGAGGGCCGCGAAACTACAAACATAGGTACGAATTGGAAAAAGGCAAAGGACAGGCCGTGCGCTCGCGCGGCCTGTCCCGAATGCTTCTTTTGCTGTAAGACGCTGATCGCCAAGCGATTGCCCAAATTACTTGAGCTCCACCTTGGCGCCCGCGGCCTCGAGCTTCTTCTTGATCTCCTCGGCTTCGGCCTTGTTGACGCCTTCCTTGACGGGCTTCGGGGCGCCCTCGACAAGGTCTTTGGCCTCCTTCAGGCCAAGGCCGGTGATCGCACGGACCTCCTTGATGGCGCCGATCTTGTTCGGGCCGCTCTCGAGAAGGACAACCGTGAATTCGGTCTTCTCCTCTGCGGGAGCCGCGGCGGCGGCTGCGGCGGCGGGGGCCGCTGCTGCGGCGACGGGGGCCGCGGCCGACACGCCCCACTTGGACTCGAGGTCCTTGACGAGGCTGGAGATTTCGAGGACCGACTGGCTGGAAAGCCACTCGATGACTTGGTCTTTTGTGATGTTGCTCATGGTGATCTTTGGCTGCCGGCTAGCGGCCCGAATTGGGGGCGCGTTTAAGGGACGTATCCCCTAGCCTGCCGCGTTTGATTTTTGTTTTCTTTGGGGGGAAGCGCGGATGGGCGCCGGCCCCCTTGGAAAGGTTTGGTTAAAGGGTTGCTTAGCTCTGGCCCGCGGAGCGGACCTTCGCCTGGAGGACGTTGACCATCCCCTGCGGGACGGCGTTGATGATGCGGACGAACATGCCCGCGGGCTGGTTGAGGAGCCCGAGGAGCTGCGCGCGCAGCGTGTCGAGCGAAGGCATGTCGGCGAGGCGCTCGACGTCCTTCGGGGAAATGAGCTTCTTGCTGAGGACGCCCGCCTTGACCTCGACCTTCTGCTTGTCCTTGAAGAACTGCTTGAGGATCTTGGCGACCCCGGCGGAGTTCTTGCCGCCCACGACGATCGCGGTCGGGCCGACAAGCGCCCCCTCGATGTCGGGCAGGCCGAGCGACTTGGCCGCGACCCGCAGCGAGCTGTTCTTCACCACGTGGTACTCGGCCTTCTCCGCGGCTAGCTTCGTGCGCAGATCCGCGGCGTCGGCCACGGTCACGCCCGTGAAATTCGCGAGAATCACGTAGTCGGACTTCTTGAGGTGGGTCTCCACCTCGTCGATAAGGTATTTTTTCTCTGCTCTCATGGGTATCGTGGTTTAGTATTTGGCGTACTCGGTGGACGCGATCCGCACGGAGGGGCTCTGCGAGGAGGAAAGGGTGACCGTCTTGATGTAGTGGCCCTTGAACGAGGCGGGCTTGGCCTTGCCGACCGCCTCCAGGACCGCCTGGGCGTTCTCGAGGATCTGCGGGCTGGTAAAGGAGCGCTTGCCGATGCCGACCCCGATGTTGCAGGTCTTGTCCATCTTGAACTCCACGCGCCCGGCCTTCACGGCCTTGATGCCGGCGACGATGTCGTCGGTGACGGTGCCGCTCTTCGGGTTGGGCATGAGGCCCTTGGGGCCGAGGACGCGCGCGATCGTGCGCACGGTCTTCATCGCCTCGGTCGTCGCGATCGCGACGTCGAAGTCGAGCCAGCCCTCGTTGATCTTCGCCATCATGTCCTGGAGCCCGGCAAAGTCGGCGCCGGCGTCGATCGCCGCCTTCACGTTGTCGGTGAAGACAAGGACGCGGACCTTCTTGCCGGAGCCATTCGGGAGCGGCGTGGTCCCGCGGATCATCTGGTCGCCCGCAGTCGGGTCGACACCGAGACGAACGGAGAGTTCGACGGTCTCGTCGAACTTGGCTTTCGGGAACTTGGCCAGGATGTCGACGGCCTCGCTCAGGGGATAATCCTTGGCGAGATCGGCGACCTGGACGGCGCTGCGATAACGTTTGCTGTGTTTTTCCATGTTTTGCTCCTTGCGGTGCGAACGTCCCTGGTGGGACTCCCGCTTCTAGAAATTGCTGGGGTTCAGTCGACGACCTCGATGCCCATGTTGCGGGCCGTGCCTGCGATGATGCGGATGCCCGCCTCGTCGTTGTTTGCGTTGAGGTCCTTCTGCTTGAGCCTGTAAATCTCGAGCAGCTGCTTCTTCGTGACCTTTCCGACCTTGTCCTGGTTCGGCCTGGCCGAGCCGCTGGCGATGTTGGCCGCCTTTTTCAGGAGGACCGATGCCGGGGGCGACTTCAGGATGAACGTGAAGCTCTTGTCGGAGAACACCGTGATGATCACGGGAAGGATCATTCCATTCTGATCCTTCGTCTTGGCGTTGAACTCCTTGCAGAACGCCATGATGTTGACGCCCTGGGCGCCCAACGCGGGGCCCACGGGGGGTGCGGGATTGGCCGCGCCAGCCGGGAGCTGGAGTCGGATGTAGCCTTGGATTTTCTTGGCCATTGTTAAAGAGGTTTCGCGTGACCGCGGTTATTCGGTGCTTCTCTGGACCTGCCAGTATTCGAGCTCGACCGGCGTGAACCGGCCGAAAATGGAGACGGAAATCTTGAGCTTGCCGCGGTCCGGGTCGATCTCGTCGATCCGGCCGTTCAGGTTGGCGAACGGACCGTCGTTGATCTTCACCTCTTCGCCGACCGTGTACTGGACCTTCGGCACTTCCTTGCCGTTCGCGGCCTCGATGCGGGCGCGGATCTCGTCGATCTCGGATTGGCGCAGGGGCGCAGGGTGCTCGCCTCCGACGAAGCCGATGACGCCCGCGACCTCCTTGACGAAATACCAGGGCTTGTTGATCAGCTGGCCGTTCTCCTCGAACAGGCGCATCTGGATGAAGACGTAGCCCGGATAGAGCTTCCGGACCTTGCTGGACTTCTTCCCGTTCTTCACCTCCGAGACGACCTCGGTCGGCAGGAGGACCTCGAAAATCGAGTCGTCCATCTCCTCGGCTGTCTTGAAGCGCTCGATGTAATTCTTCACCTTGTTCTCCTGGCCGGAGAGCGTGTGAAGCGCGAACCACTGGGCCCCCGCGGGAGCTGTCGTTTGGGAGGACATTGGGGCTTAGCGGCTGACGAAGGACGTGAACAGGTCCACCACCTGGTAAAGCGAGAAGTCGCTGACGCTCGTGAAGACACCGAGGAGGAGGCTCGCCACGATGACCACCACGGTCGAGTCGCGGAGCTCCGTCCGGGTGGGCCAGCTCGCCTTCTGGAGCTCGCCGACCATTTCGCCTACGAAGATGCGAGTGCTTTGGAACGGATTTTTCATGGACTGCTGTGGGAAACCTTCTGAAGTGGCAGGGGCGGAGGGAATCGAACCCCCAACCAACGGTTTTGGAGACCGCTACTCTACCAATTGAGCTACACCCCTATAGTCGTGGAATTGTTTAGACGACGACGCCGAGGTCCCCGTTTCGGAACCTCGGCGAGCCGGGTTTAAGTTGTTCGGGACGAACGATTACTCTGTGATCTCCGTAATACGACCCGCACCGATCGTGCGGCCGCCTTCGCGGATTGCGAAGCGCTGGGTCTTCTCCATGGCGATCGGAACAATGAGGTCGACGTCGACGTTGATGTTGTCACCCGGCATGATCATCTCGACGCCCTTCGGCAGCGTGATGACCCCGGTGACGTCCGTCGTCCGGAAGTAGAACTGGGGACGATAGCCGTTGAAGAACGGCGTGTGGCGGCCGCCCTCGTCCTTGGAGAGGACGTAGATCTCGGCCTTGGCTTTCTTGTGGGGAGTGATGGTCTTCGGGGCGGCAAGGACCTGGCCGCGCTCGATGCCATCCTTTTCAATGCCGCGCAGGAGGACGCCGACGTTGTCGCCGGCCTGGCCCTGGTCGAGCAGCTTGCGGAACATCTCGATTCCCGTGACGACCGTGTTGCTGGTGTCCTTCAGGCCGACGATTTCGACCGTCTCGTTCAGCTTGACGACGCCGCGCTCGATACGGCCCGTGGCGACCGTTCCGCGGCCGGTGATCGAGAAGACGTCCTCGACCGACATGAGGAACGGCTTGTCGATCTCGCGGACCGGCTCCGGAATCTCGGAGTCGATCGCATCCATGAGGTCGCTGATCGCCTTGACTCCCTCGGGCTTGCCCTCGAGGGCCGCCGTGGCGGAGCCGCGGATGATCTTTGCAGCCTTCCCGTCAAACTGGTACTTCGTCAGGAGGTCGCGGATCTCCTCCTCGACGAGGTCGAGCAGGTCCGGATCATCGATGAGGTCGACCTTGTTGAGGAAAACCACGATCTTCGGCACGCCGACCTGGCGGGCGAGGAGGATGTGCTCGCGGGTCTGGGGCATCGGGCCGTCCGCCGCGGAGACAACGAGGATGGCGCCGTCCATCTGGGCCGCGCCCGTGATCATGTTCTTCACGAAGTCGGCGTGTACCGGGCAGTCAACGTGGGCGTAGTGGCGTTTCGTGCTCTCGTACTCGACGTGCGCGACCGAAATCGTGACAATCTTGGAGGCGTCGCGAACGGTGCCGCCCTTGGCAATGTCCGCATACGACTTGAATTCAGCCAGACCCTTGTCCGCTTGGACCTTTAAAATGGCGGTCGTGAGCGTGGTCTTGCCATGGTCGACGTGACCGATGGTGCCGACGTTGACGTGCGGTTTCTTGCGTTCGAATGTTCCTTTAGCCATAACGATTCCGGAGCTTTGAGACGTGTATGTGGGTGGTGAGTAGAGTAACTGCTGACTAATTAGCTTCTTGCATGGAGCCCAGAACCGGATTTGAACCGGCGACCTCGTCCTTACCAAGGACGTGCTCTGCCAACTGAGCTATCTGGGCAGACCAAGACTGCGTTGCAAGAAACGAAAAAGAGCGAAGAAAGTGCGGCTTTGAATTTGGTGCGTCAACAGAAATTTACGCGGCCGACCATAATTCGGCATCGCCCGTGCGGCGAGGCCCAATTTTCAGCCCAATATCAGGGGCCGACGCTAATCCTGTAGAAGCCCGGGGGAAACCGCTGGCCCACCCTGAGCGAATCGGCGAGATAATGCCCGAAAAAGGCGTCCACCTCGGGCACTCCGGACCGGGTCGTGGGCACCACCGGGCCGACAAGCCCCGACGCGTCCAGGGCGGCGATGAACTCCATCGGCTGCCAGGGCACCGACGTCGGGGGCGGATGGGCGTTCGACACAGCCTCGCCAAAGAGGATCTTCCCGGTCCCCGCCTCGGAAATTTCAACGTAAGCATCCCTTTTAGTAAGGGGTTCCAAATTTGGGTCCGTCCGGTCGAAGCCAAGGAAGGGGGCGCCCGGCGGCTCTCCCAAGAGCGCGTCCGCCGGGGACGGGGGCACCGCGATTGCCGGGGGAAGATGGAGGTTCAGCTCCGACTCATTGAAGGTCAGCTTTGGCAAAAATCCCGCAAAAGCGCCGCCGGGTTCCCGGGGCACGTAATCCTTTCGGGAACTGTTGAAATCGGTGGGGAGGTAAAGCGGCGTGGGATCAAGGAGCATCGTTCCCATGAGCACGACCGGGTCGACAATGCCGACGGATGGGGTCGCGGGCTTTGGGGGAGCGGGGGCGGGTCCCGGCGCCTTGACAAGAAACGTAAGCCCAACCAAGGCAACGATTCCCACAATGGACGCCCAAATCCAGGGCCCGCCAGAGCGTGGACGGCCTTTTTTCACCGGATCTCCGCGGCGCCAGGGAGGGGGCCGCGCTCCTCCGCCCCGAGCAGAACCCGATAGCCGGCGTCACGGGCAGCACCCTCGATCTCGGTCAGATCGGCCAGGGTCACGCCCGAACTGGCCCGGATGAGGAGCGTCGGCCGGGCCTGCCTCTTTGCGCGGCTCTGGAGCCATTCGCGCAGCTGGCCTATGTCGACGAGGCCCGAGTCCGAGGTGAAGATCTGGCCCGAACGGAGCACGCTGATCATGTCGGTGGCCTGCGCGGCGCCCGCCTGGGCCCCGGCGAGCTGCGGGAGCTGAAAGTCGAGCCCCAAGCCCGGCGCGAGGACGAAACGCGAGCCGAAGAGCGAAAAGAAAAGGCAGAGGAGCCCCACGTTGACATAGTGGAGGGAACCCATCCCTTGCGGGGGCGGCCGGAGCCTCGAGGCCAGGTCCAGGGGGCGCGCGATCATTTCGCGGGGGCCGACACCTTGTATTCGGTGTTCAGATATTTCATGATCTCGTTGCCGGACCACTCCATGTCGCGGACAATCGCGCGGACGCGCCCGTTCAGGAAGTGCAGCGCGAGGTGCGCCGGAATGGCGAGCATGATGCCGCCCGCCGTGCAAAGGAGCGCGCGCCACATGCCCTTGGCGAGGACGGTCGCGGTGGCATAGTCGTGCTGAAATGCGGCAAAGGTCGTGATCATCCCGAGGACCGTCCCGAGGAGGCCCACGAGGGGGGCCACCTGGGCGATGGCACCGATGGCTCCAATACGCCGCTCGAGGGCGGGGAGCTCCACGACGGCCGCCTCCTGGACGTGAAACCGGATCGACTCAGCATCCTCGTCGGCATGGAGCAGCGCCGCCTTGACCACCGCAGCCACCGGTCCCGGCGTCTCCTCGCAGACGGTCAACGCCTCGACGAGACGGCGCTTCGCCAGGATGTTCTTGATGCCGCTCACGAACGCGGTCGACCGGATCTGGCCCCGGTGCAGGTAAAGGGCCCGCTCGGCGAAGACGATCAGAAGGATGATCCCGAGGGCAAACAGGACCCACATCATGGGGCCGCCTTGCGTGAGCAGGCTTGGTTCAAGGGCTGGCATAATAGGTGGTTACATCAGGGCTTGGCCGCGGGCAAGTGGAAGCGGGCGAGCCGCTGGCGCGCGAGGGAGTCGCCGGGAAGGCCGGAGTCGATCAGGAGCGTCCAGGCGCGGCGGGCCTCCTCTAGCCTGCCCTGCTGCTCGTAGAGCGCCCCGACGTCGAGGAGCGTCCGGGCGATCCACCAGCGGCCCTTCGGCCCCAGATCCTTCGGCCCGCCCGGCTTCACGAGGAAGGCGTCAACCACGTCGTTCCACCATACCGCCTGGGCCTTGTCGCGGTCGGTACGCGACAGGATGACCCCCAGGTTGTAGCCGGCCTCGACGCGGACATCCGCGGTCGCGTCGACCCTCTCCACCAGGTCCTCGAAGATCCGCTTCGCGCTGTCCGCGTGGGCGGGGGAATTCGCGGACTGGGCGTTGTGGCACTCGGCGAGCGCAAGCTGGGCCAGGATGGAATCCGAATTGGGTGTGGCCGGATTGTTGACCAGCGATTCGTAGACCAGCTGGGCCTGCGGGAACTGGTTGATCTCGCGCAGGAGGTCGCCCTGCCTCATCCGGGCCGGGAATATCAGGTCGCTCGCCGCGTACTTCGGGTTCGTGACCAGGGTTTCGAGAAACTTGTAGGCCGCCTTGAGGTTTGCGTCGGTTCCGAGCCTCTCGGCCTGGAGCGCGGCCTGGTAGAGGGCATAGGCCGCGTAGGGGCTGTTCGGGAAATCGTCGGCCAGCTTCGTGAGCAGGCGCTCGGCATCGATCACCTTGTCCTGCTGGGCATAGCGGTCTGCCTCGACGATGTAGGAATAGACCGCCGCATCCGAACTCGGAAAGTCGGCCCGCAGCTTCTGGAGCGTCTCCTCCGCGGCCGAATCGAGCCCCAATTCAAAGTTGGCCTGGGCTCGCAGGAGCGCGCCCGTGCTCGCGATGTCGTTCGCAAGGGCGGGCGGCAGACCCTCGGTGAGCGCAGCCAGAGAGCCGACGAGGGCCAGCGTCTCATGGGGTTTCCTGGCGTCGAAGGAGAGCCTCGCCTGGAGCCACGCCATCCGCGCCCTCAGGTCGGGGCGCAGGCCGGCCGCCGGGGCCCCGTGGAGCAGGTTGTTGACCCGCTCATAGGCGGCCTCGGTCTCCCCGTGGACCTCGAGGCTGCGCGAGAGGTTCCACTCGGCCTCCCAGCGGTATTCCGGATCGAACGCCCGGTCCCGCGACAGCTCGTCGAGCACGGACACGGCCGTCGCAAGCGCGCCGGCCTCGATCTCGGACTGGACGCGCTGGAACATCAGGACCCCGGGGCGGACCTCCTCGGGGTGCGAGCGCAGCGCCGCGGCGTAGGCGTCCGCCGCGCTCCGGAAATCCCCGGCGTCCCTGCCCTGCATGCCGGCGCGAAACCAGGCCTCGGCGACGAGCACGCTGAATTCCGCCCGGATAGGCCCCTCCGGAATCTCCCCGCCGGCCCTGAATCCGAAGTCGGCGGCGGTCCTGTAGCGGTGCTGCTCCCAGGCTGATCCCGCCAAGACGGCATACGCTTGGGCTTTCAGCGGCGAGCCCGGGAATTTCTGGAGCACCGCATTGGCGTCGTCCTCGGCCCTCGCGTAGAGCGAGGCCGATTCGCTGACGCCCTGCCTCGCCTCGATGAGGCCGAGCTGGGCCCTGCAGAGGAGGAGGCTCTCGAGGATCGGCTGGGGCCCGGGCTCGGCGATCAGCTTGTCGAGGCGCTCCCCGAGCTCGACGCGCGCGGCTCCCGCGGCGGAGCTGTGGACCAGGAGCTGGAGGGCGATTCTCTGCTGGTCGGGCTCGCTCCCGGAGACGAGGAGCTCGAAGAGCTCGTGCCGGCCGACGCCCGAACCGGCCCCGGCGATGAGGCCCAGGAGGAGGCGGAAATGATCCGTCTCCGAGCGCTCGCCCGCCGGCATCGCCCGAAGGGCGCCTTGGAGCACGTCGACCGCCTGGTCGCGGCGGCCGAGCGCGTTCAGGGCGATCGCGTATTCCCGGGTGAAGCCGTAGCCGATCTTCTGGTTCTGGAATTTCTCGGCGTTTTTGCGGTCGTTGTTGAGCTGTTCCTCGGTCACCCCGCCGACCCTCAGCTGGACCTGCTCCTCTGCGAGCAGGAACCTCGCCTTTTCGAGGTCGGAGACCGCAGACGACGCCGCCTGCTGGTAGTACGCGGCCGCCCGGACGGGCTCGCCCGCGGCATCCGCGAGCATGCCCTGGAGAAAATAGTGCCATCCCCGCTCCGCTGAACCGAGCTCCTCGATGTGCGCCAAGGCCAGCTCGGACCGGGCCTGGTCCATCTTCTGGAGGTGCGCGGCGACAAGGCCGGCGCGCAGGTGCCAGCCTGCGCCGCGCGAGCCGCCGAAGGACTCGAGCGCCTTGCCCGCGCCGGCAACGTCCCCGTCGTCGAGAAGCGCCGATGCGAGGGCGAGCGTGAGGCGCCCAGCGTCGGCGCCGGGCCTTTCGAGGAGCGAGCGGTAGAGCGTGACGGCCGTCGAGGGGAAGCCGAGGGACTGCGCGCGTGCCGCGGAGACCAGCGTGAGCGCCACCTCGCCCGGTGACACCGGCGGCGGCGACGGCGCCAGGGGGACGGGCGGATTCAGGGGCTCCAGAGCGCCGAGCGGCGAGGCGAATGCAAGCAGCAGGGCAAAGGCGGTCGGAAGTCGCATGGAAAGCGGCCTAAACCTTGTTGCGCGGGCGCCAACAATCAACCCGGGATTGGGCCTGACACTGTGCAATTGACCGATGGGACAGCGCCGGCAAGACTCGGGTTCCCATGGCACCACTCATCATCCTCGTCGGGCTGCTCGTGGTCATTGTGATCGCTGCCCTCTCGGTCGCTGGGATCTACAACGCCCTCGTCTCGCTGCGCAACCGCTTCAAGAACGCCTACGCTCAGATCGACGTCCAGCTGAAGCGAAGGTATGACCTGATTCCCAATCTCGTCGAAACCGCCAAGGGCTACCTGAAGCACGAGCACTCGACCCTCGAGGACGTCATCAAGGCGCGCAACATCGCCTATGCGGCCTCCCAGGCCGCGGCAGCGAACCCCGCGGATTCGAACGCCGTCAAGGGCCTGGTGAGCGCGGAGGGGGGACTCGCGGGCGCTCTCAGCCGCCTGATGGTGGTCTCCGAGCAGTACCCCGACCTGAAGGCGAACCAGAACATGATGCAGCTGACCGAGGAGCTCACGTCGACCGAGAACAAGATAGCCTTTGCCCGCCAGGCGTACAACGACTCCGTCATGCAGTACAACACGTCGAGGGAGACGTTTCCGAACGTCCTCCTTGCCGGGATGTTCGGATTCCTGCCCGCCGAGCTCTTTCACGTTGAGGATCCCTCGGAGCGGAACGCGCCGAAGGTCTCGTTTGGCTGATGGACTTCTTCGCGGCGGAAGGGCGCGCAAAGAAGCGCACCACGCGCCTCTTGGTCCTCTTCGGGCTTGCCGTGGCGGGCACGGTCGTCGCGGGCTACCTGGCGACCGTCGTTGCGCTCCACGAGGCCGGCAACAGCGGCTACACGAGGCACTCCTACCGCTATTACTCGGGAGACGCGTACCATGACGCCGAGTCCGGCGACCTGTCGCTCTGGCAGCCGGGCGTGTTCGCGGCCGTCGCCGCCGCCACCCTGGCGGTGATCGGGCTTGCATCCCTCTACAAGTGGTCGGAGTTCAGCGCCGGCGGCTCCGCGGTCGCCGAGAGCGTGGGGGGAAGGAGGGTCGACCCCCACACGACCGATCCCAAGGAGCACCAGCTCCTGAATGTCGTCGAGGAAATGGCGATCGCTTCCGGGACGCACGTGCCGGCCGTCTACATCCTCGACGACGAGCCCGCCATCAATTCCTTCGCGGCCGGCCTGACGTCGAGCGACGCCGTCGTGACGGTGACCCGGGGGACGCTGGAAAAGCTCAGCCGCGACGAGCTCCAAGGCGTGATCGCCCACGAGTTCAGCCACATCCTGAACGGGGACATGCGGATGAATGTGCGCGTCTCGGCGATCATCTTCGGGATCCTGGTGATCGGCCTGGCGGGCCGCGCCACCCTGTGGGGGCTCAGGGGCTCCTCTCGCGGCCGCAATCAGGGCGGCATCGTCGTCGTCCTCGGGATCGGGCTCGCCCTCCTCATCATCGGCTACGCCGGGTATTTCTTCGGGAAGCTTATCCAGGCGTCGGTGTCCCGCCAGCGGGAGTTCCTGGCCGACGCCTCGGCGGTCCAGTTCACGCGAAACCCCGGCGGGGTGACGGGGGCCCTAAAGAAGATCGGAGGCTACGCGATCGGTTCATCGCTCGACACGCACAAGGCGGCGGGAATCAGCCATTTCTTCTTCGCCCAGGCATTCGAATCGAATTTCGGGGGGCTTTGGGCCACGCACCCGCCCCTTCAGGAGCGCATCCGCGCGATCGACCCGAACTTCGACGGCAAATTCATCGAGCCTCCCGAGGTGGTCGACGTGGAAAAGGAGCCCTGGTCGAAGGTCCCCCACATGCCGCCGGCGCCTCCCGCCCCCTCCCCCATGGAGGCGGTCGCCCTCGGGGCCGCGCTGACGGCGGCGGCGGGCACCCTGACGGCCGAGGGCGCCGCCGGGGCGCAATCGATCCTCTCGGAGATCCCGGCGAGCATCCGCACGGCGGCCCGCTCGCCCCACGACGCCCCCATCCTTGTCTTTGGCCTGCTCCTCGACTCAGACGAGGCCACGCGGCAGAAGCAGCTGGGATCGATTGCGAGCGGCGAAGGGGGCGATGTCCTCCGGACCCTCCAGCAGCTTGATCCCGCCCTGCGCCAGCTCAAACCCGCCCACAGGCTTCCGGTCCTCCAGCTAGCCCTTCCCGCCCTCAAGGCGCTTCCGCAGTCCGCCCTTGGGTCCTTTGCCGGCACCCTGGACGACCTAGTGCAGGCTGACGGTCACGTGACCACCTTCGAATTTGCGCTCCAGCGCCTCGTGCTCAGGACCCTTGCGCTCCACCGGACCCCGACGGCGGCGACCACCCAGATCTATTCGTTCCAGGCCGTGACGAACGAAATCTCGGTCGTGCTCTCGGCGCTCGCCCACACCTCAAGCGACCACGAGGACGAGGCCGGCCGGGCCTTCGCCGAGGGCGCCTCGCAACTGAAGCTGGTCGAGCGAGATATCCGGTTCATGCCCCCCGCCGAGTGCGGCCTGGTGCGATTGGACGGCGCTCTCGACAGGCTTGCCGGCGCGAGCGGCCCCATCAAGCAGCGCCTTCTCATGGCCGCCGCCCACGTCGTCAGCGCCGACGGCGTCCTCCTGACCGAGGAGGCCGAGCTCCTTCGCGCGATCGCCGCTTCGCTCGATGTGCCCGTCCCCCCGCTTGCGGCAATCACCTCAGACTGAGAGCTTTTTGCAGACGAAGCGTGACCTTTTGTTGGGGTTTGCGTCTGTCACTGCGATGACTCTTGATGGCGGGGTTATTCCCAAAGCCAGACGGAGCCCACGATACCAGCATAACAGTCCCCATGAGCACTTTACCCGGTGAAACCACCCCAAAAAAGGCGTCCTCGGTAGCCTATCCCCTGCCTTCGGCGCAGCCGCGAAAACGGGTGAAGACCCGCAGGGTCCTTTGGACCCTCGCCGTACTCGGCGTCGCGGGGATCGCCTATGTCGGGTACCAATCCCACAAGAATCCGACGCTCTTCATGGGCCAGCCGATGGGCTCCCGGCGCGGGGGCTTCGGCATCGGGATGAACGGCCCCCTTCCGGTCGTCGTGAGGACGGCCCAGAAGGGAAATATCAACGTCGTCCTGGACGGCCTCGGCACCGTCACGCCGCTCGCCACCGTTACCGTGCACCCCCAGGTCAGCGGCCAGTTGACCGAGGTGGACTATAAGGAAGGGCAGTTGGTCAAGGCGGGCGAACAGCTTGCGGTCATCGACCCGCGGCCCTACGAGGCAGCCCTGAAGCAGGCCCAGGGACAGCTGCTCCAGGCGCAAGCGCAGCTCTCGGAGGCGAAGATCGACCTCGATCGCTATGTCACGCTTTCCGGCCAGGACTCGATCTCGAAGCAGCAGGTGGACGCGCAGAAGGCCCTCGTGTCGCAATACGAAGGCCTGGTGAAGACCGACGAGGGCGCGGTCGACAACGCCCAGGTGAACCTCAACTACTGCTACATCAAGGCCCCTGTCGCGAGCCGGGCAGGGCTCCGGCTCGTGGACCAGGGCAACTACGTCACCCCGGGCGACGCGACCGGGCTGGTCATCCTCACGCAGATGGATCCGATCACGGTCATCTTCCCGCTGCCCGAGGACTGCATTCCCGAGGTGCAGAAGCGCATCAACGCCGGCGCGGTGATCCCCGTCGACGCCTATGACCGCACGGGGCAGAAAAAGCTCGCCTCGGGCAAGCTTGCGACGATCGACAACACGGTCGACCCGACGACGGGCATGTTCAAGCTCCGGGCGACGTTCGATAACGCGAACGGCGCCCTCTTCCCCAACCAGTTTGTCATGGCCCGGATGCTGGTCGACATCGACAAGGGGGTCACGGTGATCCCGACCTCGTCGGTGGAGCGCGGACAGCAGGGGACCTTCGTCTATGTCGTCGACGACCAGAACAAGGTCTCGGCCAAGCCGGTCACGCTGGGAGACACCGAGGGCGAACGCGTCGCCGTGGTCTCGGGAATCTCCGTGGGGGCCAAGGTCGTGGTCGACGGCGCCGACCGCCTGAAGGAGGGCATGGAGGTCGTGGTTCAGACGGTGGGCGGCCCGGCGGGGACGAGGAAGCCGGGGGCGCACGACGGCGAGCACCACCACTGGAACGGCGGCGGCAACAACTGACGGCTCACCGATGAGCCAACCCACGCCGGGCTCCCTAAGATGAGTCCCTCCCGCATCTTCATCCTCAGGCCGGTGGCGACGACGCTGCTGATGGCGGCGATCCTGATCGTCGGCATCGTAGCGTACAAGTACCTGCCCCTTTCGGCGCTTCCGGAAGTCGACTACCCGACGATCCAGGTCCAGACATTCTATCCCGGCGCGAGCCCGGATGTCATGACGTCCTCGATCACGGCACCGCTTGAGCGCCAGCTCGGCGAGATGCCGGGGCTTAAGCAGATGTCGTCCACGAGTTCCGCGGGCGCCTCGATCATCACGCTCCAGTTCACGCTCGACCTGAGCCTCGACGTGGCCGAGCAGGAGGTCCAGGCCGCGATCAATGCCGCCGGCAACCTCCTCCCCTCCGACCTCCCGGCGCCGCCGATCTACGCGAAGATCAACCCGGCCGACGCCCCGGTCCTTTCGCTCGCGCTCACCTCGAAGACCCTTCCGCTGACCACGATCGAGGACCTGGCCGATACGCGCCTCGCCCAGAACATCTCCCAATTGCCGGGCGTCGGGCTCGTGAGCATCGGCGGCGGCCAGAGGCAGTCCGTGCGAATCCGGGCAAACCCGCTGGCGATGGCCGCGTACGGGCTCAACATCGACGACCTGAGGACGACCGTGGGCAACGGGAACGTGAACACGGCGAAGGGAAACTTTGACGGCCCGTCGCGGGCCTACACGATCAACGCGAACGACCAGCTCCAGTCGACCAAGGACTACGAGAAGCTGATCATCGCGTACAAGAACGGCAACCCCGTCAGGCTCTCCGATGTCGCGTCGGTGGAGTTCGCCCCGGAGAACACGAAGCTCGCCGCCTGGTACAACAAGACGCCGGCCGTGATCCTCAACATCCAGCGCCAGCCGGGTGCCAACGTGATCAAGGTGGTCGAGGGGGTGCGCCAGCTCCTGCCGGCGCTCCAGGCGTCGCTTCCCGCGGCCATCGACGTCACGGTGCTCACGGACAGGACCGTCACGATCCGCGCCTCGATCGCCGACGTGGAGTTCGAGCTCACGCTTGCCGTCATCCTGGTCGTGCTCGTCATCTTCATCTTTCTCAGGAACATCCCCGCAACCATCATCCCGAGCCTATCGGTCCCGCTCTCGCTCGTCGGGACCTTCGCGGTGATGTACCTCCTCGGCTTCAGCCTGAACAACCTTTCGCTCATGGCGCTGACGATCGCAGCGGGCTTCGTCGTGGATGACGCCATCGTGATGATCGAGAACATCGCGCGCTACGTGGAGAAGGGTGACACCCCGATGGAGGCCGCGCTCAAGGGCTCCCAGCAGATCGGCTTCACGATCATCTCGCTCACGATCTCGCTGATCGCGGTCCTGATCCCGCTCCTCTTCATGGGCGACGTCGTGGGCCGCCTTTTCAGGGAATTCGCGATCACGCTCGCGATCACGATCCTCATTTCCGCGGTCGTGTCGCTGACCCTTGTGCCGATGATGTGCGCGAAGATCGTCCGGCACCATTCCGAGGAGGAAATCCCGAACTGGAGCCGGAAGACGGGCGCGTTCATCGACGGAATGATCGCGAGGTACGCGAAGATGCTCACGTGGGTTCTGGACCACCAGACGCTCACGCTCTGGGTCGCCGCGGCCACGTTCGTGCTAACCGCCCTTTTATACGTACTGATCCCGAAGGGTTTCTTTCCGGTGCAGGACACGGGCCTCATTCAGCTGATCACCGAGGGCCCGCAGTCGGCCTCTTACGAAAGGATGGTGGACCGCCAGCAGGCCGTGGCCGACGTCGTGCTGAAGGATCCCGATGTCGAAAGTCTTTCGTCCTTTGTCGGGGTCGACGGATCCAACACGACGCTCAACGCCGGAAGGATGCTGATCAGCCTGAAGCCGCTAAACAAGCGGTCGGGGACCGCAAGCGACGTGATCCGCAGGCTGCGGGGCCCGCTCTCCAATGTGGTGGGAATCTCCTCCTACATGCAGCCGGTCCAGGACCTCACGATCGACGACCGGGTGAGCCGCACGCAGTACCAGTTCGTCCTGGAGAGCGCCAATCCGGACGACCTAGTGACGTGGATCCCGAAGCTGATGGACCGCCTCCGCGAGCTTCCCGAGATCAACGACGTCGCGACCGACCTGTCCGAGAACGGACTGGCCGCCTACGTGGACATCGACCGGGACACGGCCGCAAGGTTCGGAGTCACCGCTGCGACGATTGACAACGCCCTCTATGACGCTTTCGGCCAGCGCATCATCTCGACCATCTTCACCGAATCGAACCAGTACCGAGTGATCATGGAGGTGGACCCCTCGCTTCAGCGCTCGCCCGCCTCCCTTTCGCGCATCTACGTCCCGTCGTCCTCGGGCGGGCAGGTCCCACTCTCCTCGATCGCAAAGTTCGAGGAGAGGCCGGCATCGCTCCTTATCAACCACCTGGGCCAGTTCCCCGCGAACACGATCTCGTTCAACGTCCCGCGCGGCGGTTCCCTCGGGAACGCCGTCAAGGCGATCCACAAGGTCGAGCTGGAGATCGGAATGCCGGCGAGCATCATCACGAGCTTCCAGGGCGCGGCCTCGGCATTCGAGTCGTCGCTCACGAACGAGCTCTTCCTCATAGGGGCCGCGGTCCTGACGATGTACATCATCCTCGGGATCCTCTACGAGAGCTTCATTCACCCAATCACGATCCTATCGACGCTGCCATCGGCAGGAATCGGCGCGCTCCTTGCGCTCATCATTGTGGGCAAGGACCTCGGGGTCATCGGGATCATCGGCATCATCCTGCTAATCGGCATCGTGAAGAAAAACGCGATCATGATGATCGACTTCGCGCTCGACGCGGAGCGCAACGAGGGGCTCGCCCCGCGCGAGGCGATCTACCAGGCGTGCCTTCTCCGTTTCAGGCCGATCCTCATGACGACGCTGGCGGCCCTCCTGAGCGGCGTTCCGCTCATGCTGGGGACCGGCATGGGCTCGGAGCTCCGGAACCCGCTCGGCATCACGATCGTCGGCGGCCTGATCGTCAGCCAGGTGCTCACGCTCTTTACGACGCCCGTCATCTATCTGATGTTTGACGGAATCGCAGCCCGGTTCACGAAGAGACGCGCCGACGCGGCGCTCGCGCAGGAAGCTGCGACATGAACATTTCGGAGCCCTTCATCCGCAGGCCCGTCGCAACCACCCTCTTCACGGCGGGCATCGTGTTTGCGGGACTGGCGGCCTACTACGAGCTGCCGGTTTCGCCGCTTCCCCAGATCGATCAGCCGACCATCGTCGTCAGCGCGGGCATGGCGGGGGCAAGCCCGGAGACGATGGCGACCACGGTTGCCACCCCGCTCGAGCGCCACCTCGGAACGATCGCCGACGTGACGGAGATGACCTCCTCGAGCTCCGTGGGCAGCACGTCCGTCACCCTCCAGTTCAGCCAGCGGCGCGACATCGACGGGGCCGCCCGGGACGTTCAGGCCGCCATCAATGCGGCGCGCGCGGACCTCCCGACGGCGCTCCGGAGCAACCCGACCTACCGGAAGATAAACCCCAACGACGCCCCGATCCTCATCCTCGCCCTCACGTCGAAGACGCTGACCCAGGGCCAGCTCTACGACGCCGCCTCGACCATCCTCCAGCAGAAGCTCTCCCAGGTTTCGGGAATCGGGGACGTCAGCGTCTTCGGGAGCTCGCTGCCCGCCGTCCGGGTAGAGATGAACCCCTCCGCCATGTTCAAGTACGGGGTCGGCCTCGAGGACGTCCGGGCGGCGCTCGCGGCCGCGAATGCGAACAGCCCGAAGGGCGCGATCGAGAATTCCACGTTCCACTGGCAGATCTACGACAACGACCAGTCGCGCAAGGCCAAGGACTACGAGCACCTGATCGTCGCATACCGAAACGGGGCGCCCGTGCGGCTAAACGACGTCGCCGTCACCACGGATTCGGTCGAGGACATCCGCAACCTCGGCCTTTCGAAGGGGAGCACGGCGGTGATGGTCGTCATCTCGCGCCAGCCACAGGCCAACATCATCGAAACGGTCGACCGGGTCCGCTCTCTGCTCCCCCACCTCGAGGCGACGATTCCCGCCGCGACCGAGCTCGCGATCGTCATGGACCGCAGCATTCCGATCCGCGCGTCCCTGCGGGCCGTCAAGGAGTCGCTCATGGCTGCGGTCGTGCTCGTCGTCTTTGTCGTGCTGCTCTTCCTCAGGGACTGGCGCGCGACGCTGATTCCGATGGTGGCCGTCCCGGTGTCCCTGATCGGGACCTTCGGCGCGATGTACCTGCTCCACTACAGCCTGGACAACCTCTCGCTCATGGCGCTCACGATCGCCACGGGATTCGTGGTCGATGACGCCATTGTCGTCATGGAAAACATCGTCCGGCACATGGAGATGGGGGTCCCCCGCTTCAAGGCGGCCCTGATCGGCGTCCGGCAGGTGGGCTTCACGGTGCTCTCGATGAGCCTCTCGCTGATCGCGGTCTTTATCCCGATCCTGATGATGGGGGGCAATGTCGGGCTCTATTTCCGCGAGTTCGCGGTGACCCTTTCGGTGGCGATCCTGATCTCAATGGTGATTTCGCTCACCACGACGCCGATGATGTGCTCGCTCGTCCTTGGCGTCCAGGACAGGGCCGCAAGGCAGCCAGGAAGGCTCAGCCGGATCGCCGAGGGATTCTTCGAGGAGGTGATGGGAGGGTACCGGCGCACGCTCTCGTGGACGCTCCGTCACTCGTTCATCATGATCGTGATTCTCGCAGGGACGGTCGCGCTCAATTTCTGGCTGTTCAACATCATCCCCAAGGGCTTCTTCCCGGAGCAGGACACGGGGCGGCTCTTCGGCTTCATCCAGGCCGACCAGAGCGTCTCCTTCCAGCGGATCTCGCAGAAGCTCAGGCAGTACGTCGATCTCGTTCAGGCGGACAAGGACGTCGACGATGTCGTCGGATGGGTCGGCGGCGGCCGGGGCGCGGCAACCGGCCAGATGTTCATCTCGCTGAAGGGGCTCGATCAGCGAAAGTCCTCGTCCGAGCAGGTGATTGCGCGCCTGAGGCCCAAGGTCGCGGGGGTCGCGGGCGCAACGCTCTTCATGTTTCCGCAGCAGGAAATCCGGGCGGGCGGGCGGGTCAGCAACTCCCTCTACCAGTATACCCTAAAGGCGGAGAGCCTCCAGGACCTGCGCAGCTGGGTGCCCAAGCTCCAGGAGGCACTCAAGACCGAACCCGTCCTCCTCGACGTCAACACCGACCAGCAGGACAAGGGTCTCGACACCGAGCTCGTGATCGACCGCGACACGGCCTCTAGGCTGAAGCTCACCGCCGCCCAGATCGACAACACCCTCTACGATGCATTCGGCCAGCGCACCGTGTCGACGATCTACGAATCCCTGAACCAGTACCATGTGGTCATGATGGTCGCCCAGCGCTACTGGCAGGACCCGTCAGCCCTGAAGGACATCTACATCAGCGCAACCGGCGGCACGGTGAGCGGGACCCAGCTGACGAACGCCGTCGCGGGCACCGTCACGCTCGCCCGTTCCCCGTCCTCCTCGAGCGCGAGCTCCTCCAGCGCAAACTCGGTCGCCGCCGACACGGCGCGCAACGCGAGCATCAACGCCATCGCCCAGACGGGCCGCGGAGCGGCATCCACCGGGGAGGCAGTCAGCACGCTGAACGAGGTCATGGTTCCCCTTTCGGCCATATCGCACTATGGGCTTGGGACGACCCCGCTTTCCGTGAACCACGACGGAACCTTCGTCGCGGGCACGATCTCGTTCAACCTGGCCCCCGATGCCTCTCTCTCCGACGCGGTGGCGGCGATCGACCGGGAGGCCGCGGCCATACACATGCCGACCACGATCCACGGGAGTTTCGCCGGGACGGCCAAGGCGTACCAGCAGTCGATCGGCAACGAGCCGGTGCTCATTCTCGCCGCCATCGTGGCGATCTACCTGGTGCTCGGCATCCTCTACGAGAGCTACGCCCACCCGTTCACGATCATTTCAACGCTTCCATCGGCGGGCATCGGCGCGGTGCTCGCGCTCATGCTCTTCAACAAGGAATTCAGCCTGATCGCACTGATCGGCGTCTTCCTGCTGATCGGAATCGTCAAGAAGAACGCGATCATGATGATCGACTTCGCGATCGAGGCCGAGCGCAACGAGGGGCTTAGCCCCCGCGACGCGATCTTCAAGGCATGCCAGCTGAGGTTCCGTCCGATCCTGATGACGACCATGGCCGCAATCCTCGGCGCGATCCCCCTCGCGATCGGGCACGGCGACGGCGCCGAACTGAGGCAGCCCCTCGGCATCTCGATCGTGGGCGGCCTCGTGGTCAGCCAGCTTCTGACGCTCTACACGACGCCCGTGGTCTATCTCTACGTCGACCGCGCCCGCCACGGGCTCCGCCGGCTTGCCTCCAGGCTTGGGATTGCCTCGCATGACAAGGACGAGTCCCTCGCGCCGGTATGAATTCCACCCATTACGAAATGACGGACACCATGCCATCCAGGGCCGCCCTAATCGCCACCCGCCGCAGGCGCCTTGCGTTCGCGGCTGCATGCATCGCCCTCGCGGCCGGCTGCGCGGTCGGCCCCGACTACAAGCGCCCCGTGATGAAGGTGCCCGCGACATTCAAGGAGGATCCTGTCTGGAAGACCGCGTCCCCGAACGACGGCGCCGACCGCGGCCCCTGGTGGGAGGTCTTCATGGATCCGACCCTGGACGCGCTCGCTGCGCAGGTCGCCGGTTCCAACGAAACAGTCAGGCAGGCCCTCGCCAATTACGAGGCTGCGGTGGACCTCACGCGTTCGGACAGGACGGGCTACCTTCCCCAGGTTGCCATCGCGGGAGATGCGCAAAGGTCGAAGCCGTCGGCCTCCCAAACCCAGGGCTTCGAGTCTCCGACCGCGTCAAGCTACACGGCGGAGCTCCAGGCCTCCTGGGAGCCCGACATCTGGGGGAAACTGAGGCGGACGGTCGAGGCCGATTCGGCGGCCGCCGCGGCGAGCGAGGCCGATCTTGCGAATGCGCGCCTCTCCATGCAGGCGACCCTGGTCACCGATTACATCAACCTGCGCGCAACCGACGAGAAGATCCGGCTGCTTGAGAACGCGGTCGCGGCGTACGCGAGGACGCTGAAGATCACCCAGAACAAGTACTCGGTGGGCGTCGCAGCCCGAAGCGATGTCATCACGGCGCAGACCCAGCTCGACAGCACCCGGGCGCAGCTGATCGACACGGGGGTTGCGCGCGCCCAATACGAGCACGCGATCGCGGTCCTGATAGGCAGGGCCCCCTCGGATTTTTCCATCGCTCGTACGCCCACCATGGGCCTCACGCTTCCCGAAATCCCGCCGCAGTTGGCCTCGAGCCTGCTCGAACGCAGGCCGGACGTGGCCGCGGCCGAGCGCCTGGCGATCTCGGCCAACGCCAAGATCGGCATCCAGGCGGCCGCCTACTATCCGTCGCTGAGCCTATCGGCGACGGGCGGCTACGAGGGATCGCCCATCGGCAGCCTGATCACGGCGCCCTTCCGGTTCTGGACCCTCGGGGCGCAGGCCACCGACTCCCTCCTCGACTGGGGACAGCGCCACGACCTCGTGCTCTCCGCAAAGGCCTCCTATGAGGCCAGCGCGGCAAACTACCGCGAGACGGTCCTGACGGCCCTCCAGCAGGTCGAGGACAACCTGGCGGGGCTCCGGATCCTCAAGGAAGAGGCGCAGGTGCAGGAGACCGCGGTCTCCGAGGCCGCCCTCGCCTCGCAGATCGCCCTCAACGAGTACAATGCGGGGACGGTCGATTTCACGACGGTAGCGGCCGCCCAGGTGACCGAGCTTACCAATCGCGAGACGGACCTTGGGATTAACCAGTCCCTATTGACCTCCAGCGTGGCGCTCATCCAGGCGCTCGGCGGAGGCTGGGCGCCGGCCGCGGACGGCTCCCGATAGGCGGATTTGTTGCGGAGTGGGGTCGGACCCCGGCCGAATCGGACCTTCAGATTGCTTTGAAGACCGCAGTCCGGTCCGCGAGGATCGGGATACTTACATGGCCCAACCTCCACACGGACTCCTAAAGCCCGCGCTCCTGGGGACCCTGCTTTTCGTCACGGTGGCCGCCGTATTCCTGCCGGCGGTCCGGTTCGACTTCGTGCCTTACGACGACCCCGTCTACGTGACCCAGAATGCCCACGTGCTCGGAGGGCTCTCGTGGGCGGGCATCCGGTGGGCCTTTGGGAGCGTTGAGGCGTCAAACTGGCATCCGCTGACCTGGATGTCCCACATGGCCGATTGCCAGCTCTTCGGCACGGAGCCCTGGGGCCACCACCTCACAAGCGTGCTCCTCCACGCCGCCAACGCCCTCCTGCTGTTCACCCTTCTCAGGGCGATGACAGGGGCGGCATGGCGGAGCCTCCTTGTGGCCGCGCTCTTCGGCCTGCATCCCCTGCACGTCGAATCCGTCGCATGGGTGTCCGAGCGCAAGGATGTCCTCAGCACGTTCTTCGGGCTCCTTTCGCTTTGGGCCTATGTGGCGAGCGTCGAGGCGCCGGGTGGCCGGCGGGGACGCTACCTGGCCTTCCAGTGCCTGGCCCTCCTCTGCCTCGCGCTTGGGCTCATGTGCAAGCCCATGCTCGTCACCCTGCCCTGCGTTCTCATCCTGCTCGATCTCTGGCCTCTCGGCCGTTGGGCGCGCGCCACATGGGTATCGCGCGGGGTGCTCCTTGCCGAGAAGCTGCCGTACTTCCTCATGGTCGCCGCGGCGAGCGCCGCCACGCTGGCCGCGCAGGCGCGGGGAGGCGCCGTCGCATCGGTCGTGGACATACCTCTCGGAGTGCGGGTGGCCCATGCGCTGGTCACGTACTGCGGGTATTTGGGAAAATGCCTCTGGCCCTCCGGACTTGCCGCCTTCTACCCCTTTTTCCCGGAGGCACCCCCGATCGGGCAGACCTTGGCTGCCGCGCTTCTCCTGGCCGCCATCACCGCCGCTGCGGCGGCGCTTTTCAAAACAAGGCCCTACCTCCTCATAGGCTGGCTCTGGTATGTCGGGACGCTTGTCCCCGTCATCGGGCTCGTGCAGGTCGGCGGGCAGCTCATGGCCGACCGCTACACCTACGTGCCGCTCATCGGCGTGTTTATCATGGCGGTGTGGACGGCAGCCGACGTCTCGGCACGTTGGGCCGCGCGCCGGCTTCTGCCCGCCTGCGCGGCGGGAATCGTCGTCGTCGCCTGCACGGTCCTCACCCTGCGCCAGATCCAATATTGGAGGGATGGTGTCAGCCTTTTCCGCCACGCGCTGGACGTGACCGACAACAATTGGGTCGCCCATGCCGGCCTAGGAGCCGCCCTTTCCAAACAGTCGCCGTCGGAGGCCGAATCCGAGTTTCAGAAGTCGGTCGCCATCCTTTCGGCCTACGCGGAGACCCACAACGCGAAGGGCCTTGAGTTCGCAAAGTCGCCGGGACGCACCCGGGACGCGATCCGCGAGTTTCGGACGGCCTTGGAGATCATGCCAAACCTGCCCGACGCCCATTTCAACCTGGGCTCGGCGCTCGCGGGAACGCCGGGCGGCCAGTCCGAGGCCATCGAGGAATTCCAGGCAGCCGTGCGCCTGAAGCCTGACTTTGCAGGGGCCCATTACTTCCTGGGCTACCTCCTTTCGCGCAGCCCCGGCCGGCATGCCGAGGCCATCGCGGAGTACGAAGCCGTGCTCCGGCTCGAACCCAGCCAATACCAGGCCCAATTCAACCTGGGGCTGCTCCTCTCGGAAATCCCCGGGCGCGAGAGCGAGGCGATCGGGCACTTCGAGGCGGCGCTGAGGATCAACCCGAACCTTGAGCAGGCCCGGGCGATGATCGACCGTCTGCATTCCGCCGCCCGTTAGAGGACCGCCGATGGGCGTTGTGAAAGCCCTCTCCCGGGGCGCTGCACGGCCTTGTAAGATTTGTTTGCAACGGCGCCAGGGATCGCGGTATTGAGGTCAACCTCTCTAACGGTCTGGCATGTCGAATGCTATAGACCCACAAGAACCATGAACTACACCAACCGCATGGGGTTGGTCGCCGGGCTTGCCCTGGCGGCCTTCTCTCCCGTTGGGCTTGCCCAAACCGCGAGTTCCACGACCACAGACACAGCAGCTCCCGCCACCGCGGTCCCAACCACGAGCCAGACTCAAGGTGCCGCGCAGCCCGCATCCACGGACAACACCGCCGTGCAGATGGAGAAATTCCAGGTGAACGATGTCCCGCTCGACCAGCAGATCCTCCCGACATCGCGACCGTTCACCTCGGTGTTCGGGACGGAGGACAACATTTTGGATGTGCCCAGGAACGTGACGATCATCTCTCGCGAGCAGATGGACACGATCGACATTCAGGACACCACCCAATTCAGCAAGCTGACCTCGAGTTCGTACACGGACTCGAATTTCGGCTCGCCTTCGAACCCGAGCATCCGCGGCCAATCCTCGGATGTCTTCATGAACGGGATGCGCCAGAGAATCGGCGAGAGCGGCGACGGCATGCCGATCGACTTCAACATCGTCGAGTCGGTGAACATCATACCGGGCCCGGCGACGGCTGTGCAGGGAGCTTCGGCGTACGTCGGCGGCTTCGTGGATATGATCTCGAAGCAGCCGTTTTTTGACGAGCAGAAGACGTCCATAAGCTACACGGTCGGCTCCTATGATACCAACCGCTGGACGATCGATTCCGGCGGTCCGATCAGCCCGACCCTCGCCTACCGTTTCAGCTACTCGGGGGAGGATAGCGACGGCTTCTACTATGACTGGATCAAGCAGACGACCTCGGTCTACGGGGCCCTCACCTGGCGCCCGACGAAGAGCTACGAGGTGTTTGTCATGTCAAAGGCGTTCTGGGCCGACTACCGCGAGAATTTCGGCATCAACCGGCCAACGCAGGAGCTGATATCAAACGGCCTGTATATTCCCGGGACCAATATAAACAATGGAACGATGGCCGGACCAGGCAATCTCCAGAATGCGATCAACGTGGGCACGGGCCCCGGAGGCGGCGACACGATCGACTTCGGAGCGCCGGTGCCGGTGGACTATCATCAGACGGCCCAGGGTCCCGCCAGCCATGCGCACGGCATGGAGTACAATTCCCAGGTGATCCAGACGCTCATACTATCGACGGAGGCCAAGATCGTGAACAACACGATGTTCAGCTACACGAAGCGCGACACCTTTAATTCGGACGGGTACAGCGAAATCATCGACCCGGCGTGGTTCATCGACAACCGCAGCGAGTTTATCGTCACCAAACCCTTCGTGACCATCAATACCGGCGTCGAGGAGAAGTACCAGAGCACGCGCGCCTACGACGACTTCTTCTTCGAGCCCGTAAACGTATGGGATCTCTCGAATCCCTCCCTCCGCGGGGACATCAATTCCTACCTTTCCTCGGCCGGTGGCGGTGGGTTCATGGGCATGCCGGTTCCGGGATTCGAGAACCGCTATGCCACCCCCGCGCTCCTGACGTTTGACGGGGGAAAGACCTTCGTCGACGGCAACGATGACACAAACGACTCGGACCAGGAGGTCGTCTCGGCCTATTTCCAGGCAACCTGGAAGCTCAACGACAACTGGAATCTGGTCACTGGCGCCCGCATGGACGCGATGCACGTGCAAACCCGGGACCCCTTCAATCCCGGGGCATCGGCCTCGCTCGAAGTCGGCGAGCCCAACGCCAATATCAGCATTGTGGATAAGTTGAGCCCGATGATTTCGACGTACGCGACCTACAACTACAGCCAGAACTATACCGGCGACCTGGCGGACGGCGGCGGCTTCGGCCTTTATGCCGACGCCAACGGCCTTCCCACGATCCCCCGCTCTCTCTTCTCAGAGCAAAGTCAGCTGTTCGAGTTGGGCGCGAAGTTTCAGCTCGATGACAACAAACTCTTCGTCAGCAACGACATATTCGAGCAAACCCGGCAGAACAAGCCGCAGGGCTCGCCGGTCATCCAATATCTGTATTATGGGTATGAGCTCTCGATCAACTACCAGCCGAACAAGCAATTCTTCGCAACGCTCGGCTATTCCTGGATCAATGGAAGCTCGCCGGTCACTGCAGCGACCTTCCCCTTCCAGGGCTATGACGGCAACCAGCTGCCCGGTGGGCCGCCGATCCCGCTCGATGAGGGCGGAACCGTCGCGCAACAGAGCAGCGGGCGCCTCAGGGCCCCCGGCCAGCCGCTGGACACGTTCAATGCGCTCGCATCCTACACGTTCCCCTGCGGCTTCGGGATTGAATCAAATGTGCTCGTGACGAGCCCGATGAACAACGACTACCAGGGCTACCTCGTCATCCCGACGCAGTACTCCCTCGACGCCGAGATCTTCTATAAGATGAAGCACTGGGAATTCCGGCTCTCGGGGACAAACGTGACGAACCAGCACAACTGGGAACCTTCAGTCGCGACCTACGCCCTCGAGGGCATCGTCCCCCTGCCGGGGACCGAGATCTTCGGCACGGTCAAGTTCAAGTTCTAAGGGGAACCTGTTCCCTCCCTATCAAGAAGCCGCCCGGCCGATGCCGGGCGGCTTTTTTGTCCTCCGGATGGATCAGAATGCGTCCGAATTGCTGACGAACGCGATCGAGCCGCTGTCCGGGGCCCACGAATTCACGTTGATCGAGCCCTGACCGCCGTACACGTAGCCCACGACCGTCGGCTTTCCCCCATCGACCGGCATGCGCCGGAGGTAGACACGCTTGTAAAAGGGGTGGTCGCCCGAGGGGATCTCCGGCGGAAAGCTGATGAACAGGATCGTTTTCCCGTCGGGCGACACGTGGGGGAACCAGTTATTATAAACGTCGTCCGTCACCTGGGTCTGCCCGGATCCGTCGGCATTCATCCTCCAGACCTGCATCTTTCCGCTGCGCTCCGAATTAAAGTAGATTGTCTTGCCGTCAGGGGTGTATTCGGAGCCGTCGTCGAGACCCACCGCCGTGGTCAGGCGCACCTCCAGTCCTCCCGCCGACGGCACCCGGTAGATGTCATAGTTGCCGTTGCGAGCGCCGGTGATCAGCAGGAACTTGCCGTCGGGCGACCATCCGTGAAGGTACGAGGGGCCGGTCGGCGTGATCTGGGTCGGGACACCCCCGTCGACCGGGAGGGTGTAGACGATGGAAGGCGAGCCGCTGCTGATGCCGAGCATGCGGCCGTCAAATGAAAGCGTGTGGTCGTTGTTGCAGTGGATCTGTGCGCCCGTATCGATCGACTGGGACTTGAGGGAGGCGAGATCGAGGCTGAACATCCGGCCGTTGTGGTTGTAGACGAGGCGGCGGCCGTCGGGCGTCCAGTTGGGCGCCTGGAGCGAATCGGGGGCGCCGTAAATCGTCCGGCGGGCGCCTGTGTTCACGTCGAGCAGCTCGATTTCGCTGCCGATGTAGTCCCGGTAGGGTACAAAATCCCTCCTCGCCGGCCGGATGAGCCGGACATTCCTGAAAACGCCCCTCTCAGCCTGCGTGTTGTTGTGGGCGCAGAGGTAGATTCCGACGTAGACCTCGTCCGGAAGCTCGACGGAGTCGAGCTCCTGGGTCGTGTAGGTGTCCCCGAATTTCGCGGCGCCCATCGTGTATCTCCCGCCCGAGCGCTCGAGCTGAAGGACATTCGCATTGTCGACGCCGAGGCGGATCTCCTCGGTGGGACCTCCGTAAGTCTTTCGGAACTGAACCGAAATCTGGCCGTTCCCGTGCCTGCAGGCGTTCACGTGCGGCGATTTCGGGTCGAGGCTGGCGCGAACGATCAGGCCCATCTTGCGGTGCGGGTCGCCGCCCGCACCCACGAATTCCGTGAAGGCCTGGATAATCAGGTCGCCCTTCACCTTCTTCCATGCGTACTGGCACTCGTCATGATCGGCCCACATGTCCGTGCCGGACGCCGAAAGGAGGTACTCCTGGGAGTCTCCGTCATAGGCCGTGCTGCCCGGGACACCGACCCCGCCGATGTCCCCGTGCTGCTCAAAAACGCCGACCGGCGCGGGTTCGTCGCCCGCTCGGGCGGAGTTCGTGGCCGCGACGGCGCAGGCGCAGAGTAAGGCCGGGAGGAAGGGAAGCTGTGAGGATGCGATCATGACGAAGTACGATGACATGTTTATTGGGGCTTCGGGGGCGCGCCCCGGGGAGTCGGTGGCTGGGGCGGGGGAAAATTGTGGAGGTCGCTTCTTGGGGGCGCAAGGTCAGACCCCGTCGGCGATAGAGCGGACAAGCTTCCGCGCAAAAGCCAGTTCCTCGGCGTTTACGGTGTGGCCCATTCCCGGGAAAATGGACTTCGTCACGAGGCCCCCTTGCTTCGCCAACACCTCGGCGCTCTCCTCGACGCTGGAAAGCGGGATGTGGGCGTCCCGGTCGCTGCACCCCAGGTAGACGGGCGTGCCGTCAAGGCCGCCCGCCACATGCCGCGGCGAGTGCGGAGGGCCGATCAGCGCGCCGCTAAAGCCGATCACGCCGCCGAAGCGCCTGGGGTTGCGCGACGCAAACTCGAGCGAAAGGCAGGCCCCTTGGGAGAAGCCGATCAGGACCATCCTCTCGTGCGGGACCCCCCCGCGCTTAAGCTCGCCGACAAGCTTGGCAATGACCCCGAGCGCGGAGGTGAGATGGGGCTCGTTCCGGGCCAGGGGGGCCAGGAACCGCTGGGGGTACCATGCGTTTCCCGCCGCCTGGGGGGCCAGGAGCGCCACGCCCCCGGCTCCTTCGGCGACCTCCTCCCCGAGCGCGTAAATGTCCTCGGCCGACGCCCCGCGGCCATGGATGAGGACGAGGGCAGCCCGGGCCCCGGAGACGGGGGATCCTCCGCGCAGGACAGGCTGGCCTTCATGGGGATCCATTTGGCCTGATTTATAGCATGGCTTCCCGCCAGCTGCAAACGGGGTCCACCCCCCGGGTCATGAGAGGTTGACGTAGGACCCCAAAAAGCGGCTTACTTCCCTAAGGCAACTGCTTCGCAAGAAAGCGGCCGTATTGCCCCGACGCCCATGCCTACAAAGATTATTCGATCCCTGCTTCTGACCTGCCTCGTCGCCGCCGCCGACGCCCGCGCGGCAAACGGCCTGACGGGTGAATCGTCCGCCTTCCTTAAGGCGTTTGCCGACAGCCCGGTCAACTGGATGCCCTGGGGCGACGCCGCGATCGCGCGGGCCAAGAGCGAGCAGAAGCCGGTGTTCCTATTCATCGGCTCGTTCACCAGCGAGCTGTCCGGCGCCATGCGGCGCCAGACCTTCGCCAACCCGAAGAGCGCCGAATGGCTCAACAAGAGTTTCGTCTGCGTGATCGTCGACCGGGACGAGCGCCCGGACGTGGCCGCGCTCTACCAGACCTACGTGAACAACGTGAAACAGATGACCGGGTGGCCCCTCAACCTGTGGCTCACCCCGGAATTTCGCCCTTACGAGGGGGCAACCTACTTGTCGCCGTCCGAGGACTGGGGGGCGCCCGGGTTCCTAAAGCTCGCCAACGAGGCCATGTCCGCCTGGACGAAGAGCCCCGCGAGCTGCCGCAAGCAGGCTCTGGACTCCATGGCGCTGGTTTCTCCGTCACCCCAACCCGCGGCGCCGGCCTGGACCCTCGACCGAACGCGGGCCCGGTTGTCCGCCGACGCCGCCGCATGGCGGGCCACGTTTGACCCGGCGCAGGGCGGCTACGGCGACCTACCGAAGAATCTCGAGCCCGAGCTGATCCGGTTCATGCTTCTTCAATCGCAGGAAGACAAGGACACGGCCCTGAAGACGCTGCGCATCCTGGCGACAAGCGCCGTTCGCGACCCGCTTGACGGCGGGTTCTTCCGGCACGCCGCCGACCCGGCTTGGCGCATACCCTACCAGCAGAAGACGCTGTCGGACCAGGCGAGGATCGCGCTCGCCTTCCTGGCCGGTGCCCAGGGCGACGACACCCGGTCCTTTGCCCAGTGCGCACGGGGTGCGCTTGACTACGCCCTCGGCCGTCTCATGCGAGCCGACGGAACCCTGGCTGCGGCCGAGGATGCCACCGGCGAGGAATTCTCGGGCTATTATGCCTGGACCGAAGCCGAGATCGACAAGGCCCTCGGGCCGGACTCCCCCGCCTTCAAGGCCGCACACGGCGTGCTTCCCGGCGGAAATGTGCCGGCGGCCGACGATCCGTCCGCCGTCTATTCCCAGAAGAATCTGCTCCGTTCGCTTGCGGACACCGACGTTCTTCAGGCTAGCGCGGCATCCCGGCTCCTTTCCGTCCGCGACCAGCGCCGTTCGCCGCTGCGCGACGAGCGCGCCACCGCGGGGGATCACGGGCTTTTCATCAACGCCTTGGCCCGCGCCGGCATGCAGCTCGCCCAGCCGAAATATTTCGACGCGGCACGGAGGATCCTCGAGGCCGTCAGGAGGAACTTCATGGTCTCGCAGGACGGGACGCTACGGCGGTTCGACGGCTCGGACCTGCCCGCGTACGCCGACGATTACGCCGCGATGGCGCTTGGATGCCGCGGGCTCGAGCGGGCCGCGAACGACCACGACGCCGGCGAGCTTTCAAGGAAGTTCGTTTCCCAGCTCGACGCCCGGTTCTACGACGGAGGGCGCGCCGGGTATTTCGGCGCCCAGAATCCTCCCGGCCCCGGGTTCTTCATGCGTCCCGCAGCGGCGGGAGATCCGCCCTCCGCCGAGACGCTCGCGATTCTTGCCGGGTCCCCGAATGCAAAGTCGATCGCGGGAGCGCTCCTGAAGGACCTGGACGAATCCGGCCCGCAGGCACCGGGCGACCAATTGCTGGCGCTCTCCATCCTCTCGATGCGGGATTCCGCCAAGTGAGCTAGGGGCTCCGGGACAGGGCTACCGCAGCGTGCCGAAGGATGGGCGGGGTTTGGATCCTGAGCGCCCCTCCCGGGTGGGCGACGACGACCGGCGCTCCGGGCGCGCCCTTTTCGGTGTCCCACCAGGTGACCCTCCAGGACCCGGCCGGCACATTGTCCAGGATCAGGGTGCCCGCCGCGGGCGCGGCCGGTTTGAGCGCGTAGAGGTTTTCCCGGTTCCAAACCCAGGCCTCGATGAAGCGGTCGTTGCGCCGCCCGATCGAGGCAAGGGCCGGTGCCTTCAGGCCCGTGTCGATCGAGGAGACACCGATCCAGTCCGGACCCGGGTCCTGGAGCAAGAGAACGTGGGGGCCCCGGCCGACCGGAAAATCAAGCTCCGAAGGGACCGGGGCACCGGGACCTGCAGCCCACTCGTGGGAGGCCACGACCTGTCCGTCGACGCTCACCTTGAGTCCGCCGCCGCCAGCCGCCGCCGAATCCACGTTCACGCGCATCGTGGCGGCTCGCGGCAGGTCCAGGTGGTAGGTCACGCGGTCCGGAAACCCATCGGCCCTGCTCGAGTCCTTGCCGACGAGCGTCGCGGGGATGTTCGCGGCGCCAAGGGGCAGGCTCCCGTCCAGGGGGTAGCTGATCTCGAGCGGGGCCCTTCGCTGCCACGACTCGCCCGCCGAAATCCGAAGCGGAACCTGCTCCGGGCATTCCACCACGGCTGAAAAGGGCGCAAGGTCCTGCTGTGCCGCAACCCGGTTGATCACGAGAAAGCGGTAGACCGCACCCAGCTCGTTCAGCCGGTTGTTTTCAAGGAGCTGCCAGCCGTCCCAGGGCTGGGCAGGCAGGGTGCCCTCCCCCATCACGCTCGCCCAGACCGGTGGCACGAGGGTGAGCCCGGCCTTCTTCACCTCGGCGGAGGCGGGCTCGTGGTCGTCGCCCTCCTCGCCGTAGAACGCGGGGCGGCTGAGCGCCGAGAGGGGCGGCACGAAGACGCGTGAGGCCGCAATGGGGTCGGCCGCGTAGAGATGGGGCTGGTAGTAATCCAGTTTCTCGTAAATGGCGCTGCGCAGATTCTCGGTGCTCGTCGTGATGAGGTGCCCGTAGACGTCGACCAGCCGGATGCTCGTGGCCATGCTCGAGTGCCAGCGTGCAACCTCGGCCTCGTGCCCCTTGCGGAAGGCGTCGGACCAGTGGACCTCGTTGAAGAGCTCCCAGGACACCACCGCCGGGGAATAGCCCCAACGCGCGACGATGTAGCGGTATTTCAGCAGGGTGATCACCCTCGCGTTCGGATCCGTGAAGAATTCCTCGGGGGTCTTCAGGAATCCGCCCGGATTGGCCGCATTCCACGGGTTCTCCGCCCAGTTTGAGTTGTCCGAGGTCGTGACCTGGCCGTGGTGCTGGAGAACGACCTGGACGTAAACTCCGTTGTCTTCCGCCGATTCGAGGATCCTGTCCCATGTCTGGGCGACGTCCTCGCTCAGGTATCCCGGTTTGGGCGACGGACCCATTCTGGGCGGCAGCCAGTCCAGGTTGAGCCCGTCCCAGTGCGCCATCCATATCCTCATCCAATTCAGGTTCGATTTCGCGAACGCGGGAAGCGCGTTTTGGTAATAGGCAAGCGTGTCGTTCTTCCCATCCGGGGCCCAGGCAAGGTTAGCCCCGACCGGGATGAACGGGACGCCGTCGGACCGGAGGAACTGGCGCGGATCCTTGGGACTGATGAGGATCGAAGGGAGGCGGTTCCGGACCGGGTTCCGGACCTCGGCCGGCGAGACAAGACTGACGACCAGGTCCGTCATGTGGATCCCAAGCGTCGTCTCCGAGACCGCCCCAAAGCGGTACGGGCCGACCTCGTCCGGACGCGCGCGGACGGCGTAGAGGCCGCCGTCGGCGTAATAGGCCGGCAGCTGAAGCCTCTGGCCCGACGGCGTCACCACCTCCGCCCAGAGCTCGCGGGAGTACGGGTTTCGGATCGAGGGGTTGTCCGGCGCGACAAAATCGAACTCGATCGGCTTTGAGGCGACGTTGGCCTGGGCGAGGACGAGTCCGGCCAGGACGCAGAGCGGGGCGGTGTGTTTCAGGGGCATATCTAAAGGGGGGGCGAGGGAGTGGAGCCGACGGGCGCGGGGTCCGTGCCGGACTTGTCCTGCATCGTGATGCGGTACGTGCCGGGGGAATGGCCCGTCATCCGCTTGAACAGGACGCACATGTACTCCATGTGCTCAAACCCGGTGAGCTCCGCAATGCGCTTGAGGGGAAAGTCGGTCTCCAGGAGGAGCTGGCGGATCTTGCGCAGCTGCACCCGCCGGATCTCGGCCTGGGGCGAGCGGCCGATGTGCTGGCGGAACTTTCGCTCCATCTGGCTGCGCGACGCATGGGCGTGCTGCACGACCTGGTCGACCGTGATCCCGCGGCAGGCCTGCTCACGGATGAAGCTAAGGGCCGCGGCAACATTGCGGTCCTCGACGGCAAGCACGTCCGTGGAGTGCCTAGTGACGACCCCAAGGGGCTCGACCCGCTGGTCCATCACCTTAGGGGGCCGCCCCATAAGGAGGTCCCTCATGAGAGCGGCCGCACGGTATCCCGACTGGAAGGCATTCGGGGCGACGCTCGAAAGGGCCGGGTCCGCCAGATCGCAGCGCACGGTGTCGTTATTGGCGCCGAGGACCGCCACCTCCTCGGGCACCAGGTGGCCCAACGAGTGGGCCGCGCTGATCACCTGCTGCGCGCGCAGGTCGACGCAGGCCATGACCCCGATCGGCTTCGGAAGGATCCTGAGCCAACCGGCGATCTTGCGGATCTGATCCTCATCCCAGAACGGCGTCGAATCCCCGGGGTAATCGACATCGAAGACCGAGCACTCGCGCCCGGCGAGCCGCAGTGCCTCCACGAACCCGTCGCGGCGCTCGCGCGACCAGAGGTTGTTCGCGAAGCCGGTGAAGCCGAACCTCTGGTATCCCCGCTCGATGAAGTGCTCGGCCCCGAGGTGCCCGATGCTGACGTTGTCGGGCCGGATCTTCGGAACGCCCGGGTAGGGCTCGACGTCGTTCAGGTCCACGAGCGGGATGCCGCGCTCCGCGCAGGCCGCCACAAGCTGGGGCGTCGTGTGGCGGCTGATGACGCCCTGCCATTTTTTCCCGCGGATCCACTGCGGGTCGACCTCCGACACCGCCTGGTCGTCATGAAAGGCCGTCCAAACGTGGTGGGTGCGCTCAAAATGGGCTATCCCTTTCAGCATCGCCGTGCTCTCCTCGAATCGGGTAAGGAAAATCAGCAGCACATGGGGTTTCTTCACGGCCCCGAAGGTGCAGCCAACCCAAACGGTAGGCAAGAGCGCGGAGGGCCGGAGCCCCTGCGCGCTCTAGCGTTTCAGCGGATTCTTCCGGATGAATTCCACGATCTCCGGAGCGTTGCAGAAGCAGAGCGCGGTGAATGTGTCCGCCGCACCGTAGTACATCGCAATCCTGCCGGTCGCCGCATCGCAGAGGCAGCCCACGGGGAAACAGACACCCGGAACGAATCCGGTCACCTCGTAGGTCGCCTCGGGCACGATCAGGGGCTCCCTCGCGCATGCGATCACCTTCCACGGCTCGTCGAGGTCGAGCAGCATGGCGCCGATCGAGTACACGTAGCCGTTGCACGTCGTCGTCACGCCGTGGTAGAAAAGGAGCCACCCTTCGCTCGTCTCGATCGGAGACGGGCCCGCGCCGATCTTTGTCCCCTGCCACCACGGCCCCCCCCGGCCGATCACATGGCGGTGCCTGCCCCAATGCACCAGATCCGGGCTCTCGCTCACAAAGATGTCCCCGAAGGGCGTGTGCCCCGTGTCCGAGGGGCGGCTGAGCATCAGGAAGTTCTTGCCGAACTTGCGCGGGAAGAGGACGCCGTTCCGGTTGTAGGGCAGGAACGCGTTCTCGAGCTGCTCGAAATGGACAAAGTCCCTGGTCTTGGCGATGCCGATCGTGGGCCCGTGGTAGCCGTTGCACCAGGTGACATAATGCACCCCGTCCACGGGCGTGACGCGCGGGTCGTAGGCGTACTCGAACCTGCGGACTTCCGGGTCGTCGCACTTCAAGTTGATCGGCTTCGGCTCGAACGTGAAGTTGAAGCCGTCCGCGCTCCTGCCGACGTGCAGGTGGGGAATCCGGTCCATTCCCTCGGTGCGGAACACCCCGATGAATCCGCCCTTCCAGGGCACGACCGCGCTGTTATAGATGCCGGTGACCCGGGGAAGGGGGCGCCGCCCCACGACGGGATTGGCGCTGTAGCGCCAGGCAAGGTCGGGATTTCCCGCGGGCTTCGGCTCCCACGGAATGTTGGGCAACGCATGACCTACGATCTTTAACTTCATGATGGGGGTACTGGGGAGTTGAGGGACTTCCTGAATGGCTCGCGCGGGAGCGAGCCGCGGGGAAGCGTTGCAAAGCAGCTGGAGGCGGTCCTGCAACGGCGCGCTAGCCTAACCTTAAACGAATGTGATGATAATGAGATCCTTTGTCACATTCTTGAGATGCCCTGTTGCCTCTTTGACCGCCCCAAGGGGACAGCGATCCGGCCCCGGAACGGCCCGCGCAATAACTGAATCGCCGGTTTGACATCCTCGTGGAATCGAGCCGTTTAGGGTGGGACCACGAGACCCAAGGCACGCAAGCCATACCCCCGATGCGAACCCCGTCATTCCGCCCCTTCAGAAGCCTCCTGGCGCTCCCATTGGCCTGCGCCTCAATAGTCGCCTCGGCCGCCACCTATAACGTGGTCGACTATGGCGCCACAGGCGGCGACATACGGGCGGACACCGCGGCCATCCAGCGCGCCATCGACGCCTGCTCGGTCCATGGAGGGGGCCAGGTCCTCGTGCCGGCCGGGGCGCATTACACGATCGCCACCCTTGTTCTGAAGAGCCATGTCGACCTCCACCTCGAGCGGGGATCGCTCCTTCAAGGCAGCCCAAACCACGCGGATTTCACGCGCTTTGCGCTCCAGCCGGTCGATTTCGACCCGGGTCCCATGCCGAAAATGGGCGTCATCGTCTACGCGGAGAAGGCCGACGACCTCGCCATCACGGGTCCGGGCCGGATCGATGGAAACGACATGGCCTATGTGACCAAGGTCGGGCCCTACATCTACACCTGCACCGAGCTGAGGCCCTTCACGGTCGTGCTAAGGGAATGCACCCATGTCCTGCTCAGGGATTTCTCGCTGACCAATTCGGCATACTGGACGCTCCGGCTGATTGGCTGCGACGACGCCTCGATCGATTCGATCCGGATAGACGGGGACTTGCGGATGCCCAACAATGACGGCATCGACATCGACTGGTCTTCGAATGTGCGCATCCACGGATGCCAGATATCGACCGGGGACGACTGCATTTCGCTGAAGACGGCGCCTCTGAGCGAGGGCATCGCGCGCCCCTGCGAAAACATCGTTATCTCCGGATGCACCCTCAGGTCGCGTTCCTCGGGGATCGTGCTCGGCTGCGACGTCGCGGGGCCCATCCGCGACGTGGTCGTGAGCGACTGCGTCATCAAGGACAGCCACCGCGGAGTGTCCGTGCGCCTGAGCCTCGGCGGAAGCATCGACCGGGTGCTCTTCTCCAACCTCGTGATCGAAACCCGCATTTTCGACTCCATGTGGTGGGGTCGCGGCGAGCCGATCCAGATCCTCGCGCTGCCCTGGACCCGCCAGAGCAAGCTCGGCGTTATCCGCGACATCCGCTTCTCAAACCTCATCTGCAACTCCGAAAACGGGGCCGTGATCTACGCGGAGGAACCCGGGCACATCGAGAACGTCTCCTTTGACCGCGTCTCGATCCAGGTTGATCGGCCGTCGAAATTCTCGGGAGGCCAGCAGGACCTTCGCCCGAACGGGAACGAGGGCCTGCCGGACATGCCGACCTGCGGGTTTCTGCTTCGGCACGCCGCCGGCGTCACCTTCAGGGACTGCTCCGTCTCCTGGGGCCCCAATCCGCCGGATTATTTCCGGTATGCGCTCGATGCCGTCGCCTGCCCCGGGCTCGACTCATCCGGGCTCGCCGGCCCCGCCGCGCACGAGGGAATGCCGCCCAAATCGATCCAATGAACCTATGTTGACACGCCGCTCCTTCATCAAGGCCTCCGCCGCCGCAACCGCGGGGGTTCTCCTCGCCCGCGCCGGGACGGAGCCCGCCCCCGAACCAATCCCCCAGCCGCGTATCCCGCGCTGGCGCGGCTTCAATCTTACCGAGATGGCGGGCGGGCGGCGCCCGCCCCACCCCTACCGGGCGACCGACTTTGAGTGGATGGCCGAATGGGGATTCAATTTCGCTCGGCTCCCGCTCTCGTATTGGGCGTGGTCAAGCCCAAAGGACTGGATGACCATCGATCCCGCGGCGCTGAAGCCGATTGATGACGCACTCGAACTAGGCCGGCAGCACGGCGTCCATATAAGCCTCGGATTCCACCGAATCCCCGGCTACTGCGTCAACGGCCGCGACCGCGAACCCTTCCAGCTCTTCGACAGCCCCGATGATTCGATGCACCGGGCGCTCGACGCAGCTGTCCACCACTGGGCGTATTTTGCACGGCGCTACCGGGACGTTCCAAGCTCGCGCCTGAGCTTCGACCTGCTCAACGAACCCCCGTTCATGGCCGACCAGTCCCGATATGTCGGGATCGCCAAGGCCCTGATCGCGGCGATCCGGGCCGAAAGCCCCGAAAGGCTCATCTTCGCAAATGGAGCGGACATCGGCCAGACGCCGGTCCCGGGCCTGATCGACCTCGGGATCGTGCAGAGCTCCCACGACTACCAGCCGAAGATGATCAGCCACTACAAGGCGAACTGGGTGCCCCCCGCGGAGTTCGAGTCACTCGAGAAGCCCACCTGGCCGATGGTCGACAAGCACGGCGTCCTCTGGAACAAGGAGAAGCTTAGGGTCGAGGACATCGCCAAATGGAAGCCCCTGACCGACCGGGGGGCGCCCGTCCACGTCGGCGAATGGGGTTGCTTCAACCTGACGCCCCACGATGCCTGCCTCGCATGGATGGGCGACGCGCTCTCGCTCTGGAAGGAAGCCGGCTGGGGCTGGTCCATGTGGAACCTGCGCGGGCCCTTCGGCGTCCTGGACAGCGGCCGCGCGGACGTCGCCTACGAGGACTTCCGCGGGCACAAGCTCGACCGCAGGATGCTCGAGCTGGTGCTCGCGGGCTGAGGCCTAGGGCGAGACCCGCTCCTCGGTCAGCTCGCGCACCCGCTCCATGAGCTCAAAGCAGGAGCGGCTGCTGTGGTACGGGCATTTCCAGAGGGTCACCTTGGGCCGGGCGACCGGCGTCCCGTCGCGTTTCACCTTTTCGATCCAGTCGCCGTACTTGCGGTCCACGAACCTGGCCTGGATGAACTCCCAGCTGTGGCGCGAGGCCTCGAGAAAGCGCGGCTCCCCGGACAGCTGGTAGGCGTTCAGGAACCCGATCGCCGCCTCCGCCTGGGGCCACCAGTCCTTGTCCGTGTCGGTGTAGCCATGGGGCCCCCCCTCGTTGATGACGCCCCCGTCGGGATCGATGCCCTCCGCAAGGGTCGCCCGGGCGATGTCGAGCGAGATGGCGCGGGTCCGGGCGATGAGCGCAGGGTCGCCCAGGACTCCAGCCGCCTCGTCCAGGAGCCAGCTCAGCTCGATGTCGTGCCCGTAGGACACCCCGTCGGAAACCGGGGTCCAGTCCTCCTTCATGAAGAGGATCAGGTGGTGCGTGCGTGGATCGATGATGTGCTGGATCGTCATGTCGACCAGGGCGCGCAGGTTGGCCCTCAGGCCGGCGTCGGGCCAGACGCGCAGGAGCTCCGTGTAGGCCTCCATGATGTGAATGTGCGAGTTCTGGGACTTGGCCGCGTCGCCCATGGGGCTGTGCGGCATCGGGCCCATCCGCCCCCATTTCCTGTCGAGAAGGTCGTAGTAGCCGCCGTACTTGGGGTCGTGCGCGTTCTTTTCGACCAGGTTGTAGATCGAGATCGCCGAATCGAGCGCGGCCCGGTCTCCCGTCGCGCGGTAATACTCGGCGAGCCCGTAGATGCCGAACACCTCCCCGTAGATCAGCTTGTTGACGGCCTCGGGCTTCCCATCGCCCGTGATGGTCCAGAAGATGCCCCCGTCCTCCTTGTCCCAGAAATGCTCGACAAGGTCATGGTAGGCGTAAGTCGCCATCTCAAGGTAGGCCGGGTCGTGGTAGGTGCGGTAGGCCGTCGAGAACGTCCAGAGGACGCGGCTCGTCAGGAGGCTCCCGCGGGAGGCTCCTTTCTTGACCGTCATGTCGGCCCCGATGAAGCCGTAATAGCCCCCATCGTCGGCGTCGCGGGTGTATTTGAGCCAGAACGGCAGGATGTTCCCCTTGACCTCCTGCTCCGCGCCCGCAGAGAGCGCCGCGAGCTCGATGCGGGGCGCATCCTGGGCCGCGCCCGCCCGTTGCAGGGGCAGGCCGAGGCAGATTGCAATCAACAGGGAGAACAGGGTTCTTGTTTTTGGAAGCATCTTAATGGGGTTAAGGACGGACCGATCCGGAGTATGCCGCCAATCGCGAAAACTTCCAGCCAATGAATCGGATTTCGGCGGGGACGGGCCGCGGGCGATCCGTGCCCGCAAAAAGGGGTCAGAGCCGGCCGCGCAGGCCCTCGGGCAGGAGGTCCTCCGCAAGGGAGCGTAGGCGGGGATCGGCGATCTCCATCCGGAAGGCCCTTCCGAGGACCAGCAGATTGAAGAGCGAGCCCGTCGAGAGCGACCGAAGCCTCGCCTCATTGAGGGCCGAGAGGCACTGGCTGGCCTGGTCCCTCGACAGGTCGGCGCGGCCGGCCTGTGCGAGGGCGATCGCCAGGCAGACCCTGCGGTCCCAAGGAAGGTACCGGTCGCCGCCCGCCGCGAGCCTTGCCTGGAGCACCTCCAGGGTCGTGGCCGCGCCTTCGGTGTCGGAGCGCGCGCCTTCCTCCAACAGGCGGGCGGCAAGGGCGCCGACGTCGCCAGGGTACTTCCGAAGACCTTCGGCGAGCTCCGCCGCCTTCCCGAGGTCGCCCGTTTCGACCATGTATTCCACGAGGCGGCTGGCCGCCGCCGAGGGCGCCTGCTCGCTGACCACCTCGAAGACAAGGACCGACTGCCCCTCGAATCCGCCGCCGACCGGTATCTGGTAGGGCACCGCCCGGAGCCACCGCGGCAGGTTCCAACGCCGCAACTCACCGATGAAGAAATTCGCACGGCTGGCGAACCGCTTGTCGAGGTAGCGCCGCGCAAACTCGTCGAAGAAGGGATCCCACGAGGGGACCACGATGTACCGGATCCCCCGCGCCAGAACGTCGTTCTGGGCCTCCTCCATCGTCGGGGCCGCGGCGATCGTGAGCGCCGCCGCGAATCCCTCGCGGTTGTCGGGCGCGAAGGAGCCGATCCCCCTCAAGCCCCCGTAAAAGCAGAGACCCGTGGTCTCGCCCGGGGGGGCGTAGACGACAGCCTCGGACACACCGGCGCGCTTCGCCAGCCAGTGGCCGAGGTGTCGCTCCACGAGTTCCTCGGATTCGACCGGAGTCAGGACCGTGTTCGGGCCCGAGCTGCCGGGCGGCGCGAGCTGGATCGCCCCCGGGATAGCAAAGGCGAGCGCAAGCGAGGACCAGATCCCCTGGCTCCTGGCGCTCCCAGGGCCGCCGATCCCGGAGGTTGCGGCCACAAGCATCGCCAGGACGGCCGCGTCAAGAAAGCACCACCAGCTGAGCTCCGCCCAGGCAAACCCGCCCGCAATGAGCACCGGGCCCACGGCGAACGCAAGCCGCGAACGCACCCCGGGATCGGTCGCACGCCGCAGAACCGACCTGATTGCGGGGATGAGCGCGAGGAGGGGCAGGAAGGTTGCCCACACGGAGGACGTCACACCGTCCCTCGCAAGCCAGGCCCATGAATCGGCGGCCGTGGCACCGTTCGGCAGCGCCGTCAGGCGCACCCAGCCGGGGGCTTCCTCGAGGAATCCCCAGCTTCCGGCCCTCCACATGAGGGCGGGCACCGCGAGAACCGCCGCCGCGGCCAGGAAGGCGCCGGCCCTCCGGCCGGCCCCCCAGGGCTGCCTCTCTCCCCCGATGCACCCGACGGCCACCGCCAGGAGTTCGCCGGCGCCCATCCACGCAAGGCCGTAGGCCGGATGGACGGTGCCCATCGTCATGGCGTCCACATGCCCTGGAAAATACTCGGCCAGGCAGGCCGCAAGCACCGTTAGGCCGCCGCCATAGGCCCAGATTCGCCAGAGGCGCGCGGCCTGGGCCCCGGGCGCCGCCCCCGAAGGCGCGCGGCGGCCGGCCCAGGCGCAGAGGAGCGCCCCCACCCCCGCGCCGACCGTCATCGGCACCTGGACCTGGACGCCGATCCACATGCCGATGCCCCCGAGGACCCCGGAAAGCGCAAACCAGGCGGGGGACCTCCTTCGGGAGGGATCGCCGCCGCCGCGATCCTGCAACCCGGCGAGAAGGAGGAGGAGGCTCCCGAACGCACAGATGCAGGAGAGCCCGCGCGGGTCGGGGGTGGACGGAAGGAAGCTCGACGCGAACGGGAAAAGGGCCACAAGTCCGACCGAGAGGACCGCGCTCGCAAAGGCCCCAAACCTCCACGCAACGAAGATCGCGGAACCGGCGACCAGGACGAGGTGCAGGAGCGGATCGGCGTAAAGGGCCGCCCGCTCGACGCAGAGGCCGATGGGCGCGCCGGTCGCCAGGCGGTTGAACCAGGCGATAAGCCCGAGCCACCAGCGGTAGGGGGAGGCCGCGCTCACGTCGTGCCCGTATGGGGCGTTCTCGTAGTCGACATGCCGCACCCTCGCCTCCCCCCGCGCGAACATCTGCTGGGTCTGCTCAATCCAGTGGAAGCTGCTCCTGTTGGCCTCGGCCACGATCAGCTCCCGCTGGCCGTCCGCGTAGCCCGTGGGGGATGCGGCGTCCGGGACGTCCACGGTCCTGGCCCGTCCTTGGAGCCCGGATACAACATCCGCCCGCCTCATGCGGGCCTCGTCGCCAAGGACGAGGACGACGAGGGCACACACCGGGACAATCAACCACACACGCGGCAGGTTCCGGGCAAGAAGGCTCATTCAGGTCAACAAGGGGTAGCCTGGGATCTTACGACGGGCCCATTGAACGCGAAGCAGGCCCCGGCGCAAGGAGAGTCGGGCCGAACCCGCTCTTGACGGAAGTGCCCGGTGCGTCATGCATGGTCGAGCCCGATGGCACCCCCGGAAGTCGCGCAATTCCCGGTCGCGAGGAGCCCAGCAGGGCTCCTCGTGCGGGGAGCGTTGCTGGCGTCCTGGATCCTCATGGGCGCGCATGCAGCGCCCGGACTCCCCCCGGAGCCGGAGGGCGGGATCAGTTCAAGGCCGCTCGCCCCCCACCCCCACCCGCGCGGCAGGACGATGTTCACCCGCCTTTCGCCCGAGGAGACCGGCGTCCGGGTCGAGAACAGCTACGGCGACCCCCGGATGTGGGGCGAGCTCTACCATGAATTTGCGGACGGCCCGATCGGAACCGGCGTCGCCATAGGCGACTTTGACGGCGACGGGCTGCCCGACCTCTTCGTCGTCAGCAAGACCGAGGGATGCCGCCTCTTCCGGAACCTGGGAGGCTACCGCTTCCAGGACGTCACGGCAAAGGCGGGGGTCGGGGCCACGCCGGGCGTCTGGAACGAGGGCGCGACGTTCGTCGACATCAACAACGACGGCCTCCTCGACATCTACGTCTGCCGCTTCAACGCCCCGAACCTCCTCTACGTGAACCAGGGCGATGGGACCTTCAAGGAGATGGCTCACGCCTACGGGCTCGACGTGGTCGACGCCTGCGGGATGGCCTACTTCTGCGACTATGACCGGGACGGCGGCCTCGACGTCTTCATCCAGACGAACCTGCTCGACTACAACCTGCACCCGAACGGCCAGAGGAACTACCTCTTCCACAACAACCGCGACGGCACCTTCACGAACGTGACCGAGCGGGCCGGCATCTCGGGCGAGGCTCACGGTCATTCCGCCGCCTGGTGGGACCTCGAGGGCGAAGGATGGCCGGACCTCTACGTCGCCAACGACTTCGCGGCGCCCGACGTCCTCTACCACAACAACCGGGACGGGACGTTCACCAACGTGATCGACCGCGTCGTCCCGCACATGCCGTATTCCTCGATGGGCAGCGACGTGGGGGACCTCCTGAACGACGGGCACATCGACCTGCTGGTCGCCGACATGGCCGCCACCACCCATGAGGAGGACCAGCGCTCCATGGCCGACTCCCGAAGCCGCACCACCGAGGATGACCAGAACCCGGGGCTCGCCCCCCAGTACGAGAGAAGCGCCCTCTACCTGAGCACCGGCACCGGCCGCTGCCTCGAGGCGGCCTTCCTCGCCGGGATCGAGGCGACCGACTGGACCTGGTCGACCCGCTTCGAGGACCTGGACAACGACGGCCGCCTCGACCTCTTCGTCACAAACGGAATGTACCGGGAGGCGCACAACGTCGACCTCCTCGCGCGGCAGGCCGCGGCCGACACGCCGAATGAGCGACTGAGGATCATGCGTTCAAGCCCGGTCTTCGCCGAAACCCACCTCGCCTTCCGCAACCTGGGCGACCTCCAGTTCAAGAACACGGGCGCGGCCTGGGGGCTCGACGAAAAGGGCGTGGCCTTCGGCGCCGCTTTCGGAGACCTATCGGGCGACGGCAATCTCGACATCGTCTACACGAACTACCAGGGCAACGTCACCATCCTTCGCAACGACAACGACTCGGGCCACAGCGTGGATGTCGACCTGAGGGGGACCGTCTCGAACCGCTTCGGGATCGGCGCCACCGTGAGGGTCGAGAGCGCGCTCGGCGTCCAGGTGCGCCCGCTCCTCCTCGGCCGCGGGTACATGTCGAGCAGCGAACCCATGGTGCATATCGGCCTCGGCAGGGACACGGTGATCACCCGGATGACCGTCCGCTGGCCGAGCGGGCACGTGCAGACCTTTGAAAATCTTCCTGCCGGCAGGCGCTACACCGTGACCGAGCCCTCGGGGCCCGTCCCGCCGGCGGCACCCCCGGCGCCGCACCCTGCGCAATTCGAGGAGGTCTCCCGGTCCGTAGGGCTTTCGCTCCCCTCGCGCGAGGAGGCGGTCGACGAGACCGCGGTCCAGAGGCTCCTGCCGCTGCGCCTCAACCGCCGGGGTCCGGCGCTCGCCGTCGGCGACATCGCCGGACACGGGGAGGACGACATCGCGGTCGGCGCGACGACGCTCGATTCCGCCCGGATCGTGCTGCGCACCGCCTCGGGGGCCTACGCCGCGGCCGCAGCCGCCGGGGAGCCTCCCCCTGTGGACAACGGGCCGCTCCTCCTCTTCGATGCGGCGGGCACGGGGCGCGAGGACCTCCTGGTCACCGGCGGCGGCAATGCGCTCCCGGCTGGCTCCCCGGAGTACCAGCCGCACCTGTTCCTCAACGACGGCCGAGGGGGCCTCATCCCAGCGCCTCCGGGAACGCTTCCTCCCCTTCCGATCAGCGCCGGCGCCGTGGCCGCCGCGGATTTCCTGCACAGCGGACGCCTCGGACTGTTCATCGGCGGGCGGGTCGTAAACGGCCAGTACCCGCTCCCCCCGAGGAGCGCGCTCCTCGCGAACCGGGGGGGCCGGTTTGAGGACGTTACCGAGGCCCTTGCGCCGGGTCTCCGGGAGGTCGGCATGGTGACCTCGGCCCTCTGGACGGACGTCGACGGCGACGGCTGGCCCGACCTCGTGCTCACCCTCGAATGGGGCAACGTGAAGTACTTTCACAACAACCAGGGCCGCGGCTTCGACGATTGGACCGAGCGGTCGGGCTTTGCATCAGCCGGCACGGGCTGGTGGACCTCCATCGCCGCGGCGGACTTCAACGGCGATGGCAGGCCCGACTACGTCGTCGGCAACATGGGGCTCAACAGCCCGTATCGCGCGAGCCCCGAGCGCCCGGCCCTCCTTTTCTATGGGGACTTCACCGACGAGGGCGCGGAACCCCAGCTGGTCGAGGCCTATTACGAGGGCGACCGCCTCTATCCCTGGCGCACCCGCAAGGACCTGGGAGCTGTCGTTCCCGCCCTTTTCAGGCGTTTTCCCAAGAACAACACTTACGCCCATGCCACGCTGGAGCAGATCGTGGGCGCCGAAAAGCTCGCGGCGGCCCAGCGCTTTGCAGCCACGGAACTGCGGAGCGGCGTTCTCCTGAGCCAGCCCGACGGCACCTTCCGCTTCGAGCCCCTGCCGCGCATCGCGCAAATATCGCCATTTCAGGGTCTTGCGACCGGGGACTTTGACGGCGACGGCAATGCCGACATCTACGCCGTCCAGAATTCATACGCGCCCATTCCTTCGGTGGGGCGCATGAACGGCGGCCTCAGCCAGCTGCTTCTCGGCGACGGTCACGGCCAGTTCAGGCCCGTGCCACCGGCCGAGAGCGGGCTCGTGGTGCCGGGCGACGCCAAGGCCCTCGTGGTCCTCGATGTCGCCCGCGACGGATGGCCGGGCTTCCTCGTCTCCCGCAACAACGACACCACGCTTGCCTTCAGGAATCACGGGGTCGCCGGAAGGCACCCCCTCTGCGTGCGGCTCCAGGGCCCCCCGGGAAACCCGACCGGGGTTGGAGCCCGGGTCACCCTCGAACTCACCGACGGGACAACCCGGACGGCCGAGATCTATGCCGGCAGCAGTGACTACAGCCAGTCGCCGGCCGCGTGCTTTTTCGGCTATGCCGACTCCAATCCGCCCCTCCGAATCACCGTGCGCTGGCCCTCTGGAGTGTCGACCGCGCACACCGTCGCCCCCGGCTGCACAACGTTGACGCTCCCCTCCCCGCGATCCCTCTGAGGAGCGCCGCGCCCTACCCGGGGAGGGCACCCCGGGCTGTCCCTCAGCCAGAAAACCGGGCACCCAGGGATTCCGCAAGGGGCCCGAAGGTAACGTCCGATGTGCCGCCAAAGCCGCGCCCAAGATCCAGGCCCCGGCCGGAGAGAGTTCCGCGTATGGGCACAAAAAAGTCCGGCGGCTTTCGCCGCCGGACTTGAATTTTTTGAAGCTTCCAAGGGCGGTTGCCCGCCCCGGAAACAACCGACTTAGAAGTCGAACGAGTTCTCGAGGGTCCAACCCATGCCCTGCTGGATGCGGGCGAGGGCCAGGCTGCCATCGGGCTCGACCGCAGAGGCGAAGAGATGGTCCTTCTCGCCGATGCTGTGCA